>Ga0206125_10004266_pt1 | contig 12877 bp, 12 predicted proteins | sample Helgoland_Spring_4_FD_148598 | JGI IMG/M metagenome (GOLD analysis project Ga0206125, IMG submission 148598) | Pelagic subsurface seawater microbial communities from Kabeltonne, Helgoland, North Sea - Helgoland_Spring_Bloom_20160331_1 | ecosystem: Environmental > Aquatic > Marine > Epipelagic ... | reverse complement strand
TTATTCAGGTTTACCTGATCCTGACCATTCTGGCGGGCGTCACCTACGCTTTGCTGGGCATGTCGCCTTTTGACGCCGCCGTGCACGCCATGACCTCAATCGCAACCGGTGGATTCAGCAACCACGACAGCAGCTTCGCCCATTTCGAAAGCGCGGCCATCGAGGGCGCGGCGATCGTTTTCATGCTGGCCGGTTCGCTGCCCTTCCTGCTGTATATTCGCCTGTCGCGGCGGGAATTGGGAGCCTTGCGCGGGGATAGCCAGATGTGGACGTTTCTGGCTCTGGTGGGGGTCGGCGTTGCGCTGCTGACGCTGTGGCAAGTGATCACGTCGGTCGCGCCCTTTCCTGAAGCCCTACGCCACGCCGCTTTCAACACAACATCGATTATCACTGGTACGGGCTATGCCAGCGCGGACTACTCCGCCTGGGGTGCGTTCCCGAACGCGCTGCTGCTGGTGGCAATGTTCATTGGCGGGTGCGCAGGTTCAACGTCCTGCGGCATCAAGGTGTTCCGCTTTCAGGTGCTGTACATCACCTCAGTCGCGCAGGTTCGCCGACTGGCTGAGCCCCGTCGCGTCCGGGTGACGTACTACAACCGTAAGCCGCTGACCGACGAAGTCGCTGAGTCCGTCCAGGTGTTCTTTTTCCTGTTCATCCTGACCTTCGGTGCGTTGGCCGCTGCATTGGGATTTATGGGGTTGGACATGGTCACAGCCATTTCCTCAGCAGCCACGGCGGTGGCCAACGTCGGGCCGGGTCTGGGTCCCGTGGTTGGTCCGTCTTCGACCTTTGCCAGCCTGCCTGAGGGCGCGAAGTGGCTCATGGCCGCGGGTATGCTGCTGGGACGGCTTGAGCTGTTCTCCGTCCTCGTCCTGCTGGTCCCGAGTTTCTGGCGCGAGTAGAGTAGGCCGGTTACTGCAGCGTCACGGCCATGTCTTCGGGCGCGAAGGTGTAGGTTGTGGCGCAGAACTCGCACGTCGAGCTAATCAATCCATCGATGAAGCACTCCGCCAGCTCTTCGGCACTCAGCGATAGCAAAACGGTTTTCAGCCGATCCTCTGAACACTGGCAATGGTGCCGTAAGGGCTGCCTGTCAGAGACGCGCACACCGTCTTCGTGGAACAAGCGATACAGCAGGGCCTGTGCCGGCAAGTGGGCGTCAGTCAGCTCATCGGGCTTGACGGAATTAATAAAGGCTAGCGCCCGATCCCAGGCGTCGCGGGCCGCATCGCCATCGACCAATTCGCCCTCACCCCCGATTTCCGGCAAGCGCTGAGCCAGAATCGCACCGGCCCGCCAGGCGCCAGTGGTATCGCGGTCTGAGGACACGCGCACAATCATATCCACCTGATCCGACTGCTGGAAATAGTGCTGGATGCACTCCGCCAGATTGGTGCCGGAGAGGTCAACAATGCCCTGATAGCGTTCGGTGTACTGTCCCTGATCAACGGTAAAGGCGATGTAGCCCTTTCCGACCAGTGAGCGAAAATCGTGCATGTTCAGCGCGTCGTAGGCCGCGGCATCGAACTGTGCGTAGCCTCGCAACGCGCCCTCCGTGGTCACGTCCGCGACCAGCATGCTGACTGGGCCGTCAGACTGGGTTTGCAGAATCAATTTGCCCTCGAACTTCAAAGAGGACGCCATGGCCGCGGCCAGGGCCGCCGCCTCGGACAGCAAGGCTGCAACCGGGGCCGGGTAGTTTTGCACTTTGACGATGCCATCGACAGTCGAACCCAGGCGAACCAATCGGCCCGAGATATCGGTGCCGTGGACCATGTAGGGCTGGGCGATGTTGTCATCGACCTGTGCTGTGGTGGTTTCCAGACTGATCGAGCTCATGGCGGTGGTGTCCTGCTTACTGAGCGGCGCCGGGTGCGGGTTGGGTGTCGCTTTCGCGAAGCCGGTCAGGCGCGTCCATGCGGGTTCGCGATGGCAACTGACAGGCCCTAGGAAAACGCACCCATGCACCAGGCAAGGATGGCTTTCTGTGCATGTAAGCGGTTTTCCGCTTCATCAAAGACCACAGATTGCGCACCATCCATGACGCTGGAGGTCACCTCCTCTTCCCGGTGGGCAGGCAGGCAGTGCATGAAGATCGCCTCCTTGTCCGCTTGCGCCATCAGGTCGTCGTTCACCTGAAAGGGTGCGAGCATATTGTGCCGGTTCTCGGCGTCTTCATCGCCCATGCTGATCCACGTGTCGGCAAACACCGCATCGGCGCCGCGCACCGCGTCTTCTGCGTTGGTGGTCAGTGAGACAGCATCCCCGGCGTAGGCCACGGCCTCGGGGTCGGGGCGCAGTTCTGGCGGGGTGCCAATACGGGCGTGAAAGCCAAACTGCTGCGCCGCTTCCATGAGCGACACAGCAACATTGTTGCCATCGCCGACCCAAGCCAGCGTAGAGCCAGCGATATCACCCTTGTGCTCCTCATACGTCAGCACGTCCGCCATCAGCTGACAGGGGTGTGAGCGGTCGGTCAGGCCATTGATCACGGGGATCGAAGCGTGCTCCGCCAAACCGAGCAGCATGTCGTGGGAGAAGCACCGAATCATGATGGCATCGACATAGCGAGACAGGACCTTGGCCGTGTCGTGGATGCTTTCGCCACGGCCGATCTGCATGTCGCTGGCGTTCAGCACAATGGCTTCGCCCCCCAGTTGTTTGATCGCGCATTCAAATGAGACCCGTGTACGGGTTGAGGGCTTCTCGAAGATCATGGCCAGTGTTTTGCCAACCAGTGGTCGCTTCTCCGACCCAGCCTGTCGCGCTGCCTTGATGGTCTTGGCGCCATCGATGATGGTGCGAAGGTCCTGGGAGGAAACATCTTTGAGATCGAGAAAGTGACGGGTCATGGGGTACCCCTTGTGGATTGGATGGTGATTTATGGGCTTGGACGCGACAGAGTTATGAACCGGTTGAGGCTCAACCCCGTATGGCTACGCCGACCGCATTCAAGGCCTCAAGGGCCTGGTCGATTTCGGCGTCTGATACGATCAGCGGTGGCAGCAGTCGGATGACGTTCTGACCCGCCGGGACCGTCAACAGATGGTGATCATCGCGCAGGCGCTCAACAATCTCCCCGCAGGTGTGTGGCTGGGCGATCATCAGACCCTGCATCAGACCGGCACCGCGTCTGAGCTGGTAGACGTGTGGGTGGGCATCGACGATTGCCCCCAGACCGTCCCAAAGACGGTTGGACGCTGCGTAGACCCGCTCCATAAAGCCAGGCTGCAACATCACATCCAGCACGGCGCACCCGACACGGCTGGCCAGCGGATTGCCGCCGTAAGTGGTGCCGTGCATGCCCGCGCTGATGCCGGCCATAGCTTCTGTCGTGCCGAGGAAGCAACCGAGCGGGAAGCCTCCGCCGATCCCTTTGGCCACGGCCATCAGGTCCGGGTCCGCTGTGCCATCGGCCCACTGGTGCGCGAACAATCGCCCGGTCCGGCCCACGCCGCACTGTACTTCGTCGTAAATCAGCAGAATGCCGAACTCGTCACAGGTCTCGCGCAGGGCCCTGAGGTAGCTCAGGTCCGCAGGCGCGATCCCGCCCTCACCCTGGATCGGCTCGACCAGCACAGCAGCGGTTTCTTCGGTAATCGCTGCGCGCAGTTCGTTGGGATTGTTGAACGCGACGTGGTCGAAGCCACCAACGCGCGGACCAAAGCCCTCCAGATGCTTGGCATTATTGCCCGCAGAGATCGTCGCCAGTGTACGGCCGTGAAAGGCTGAATTGGCGCCGATGATGCGGTATTTGTGCGGGTTTCCCTGCACGTGATGGAAACGTCGCGCGGCTTTGATGCAGCCTTCCAGCGCCTCGGCCCCGGAATTGGCAAAAAACACCAGATCGGCAAAGGTATTCGCCACCAATCGCTCCGCCAAGTCGCGCTGGTATGGGATTTCGTACAGGTTTGAGGTGTGCCAAAGCTTTGCAGCCTGGTCCTGCAGCGCCGCAACCAGCGCCGGATGCGAATGACCCAGGGCGTTCACCGCGATCCCCGATCCGAAGTCCAGATATCGCTGCCCGTCCGTGCTGATCAAGAAGCAGCCTTCGCCACGCGCAAACGCGATCGGAGCACGGGCGTACGTGGGTGCGATATGGGGAGAGGGGGCGATGAGGCCTTCAGGCATGGGTCTTGGGCTTTCAGATCCGAGTGAGTGGCGGTAAAAAAGAAAAACCCGCTGCGCGAACAGCGGGAGAAATCAATCTTTTCAACGTTGTGCCGAGCGCCCGCCCTTTGTCAAGCAGTGACCCCTTAGCAGATTTAGACCCCGACTATGCGCACGGCTCGCAGGACGATGGCCCATCGCGTGCAGGTCGCCGCTCGTCCCGCCGCCAGCCTCGTAAGCCCCGCAAGATCACGCCAGAGTACCTGCGCCGCGCCGCGCTGCACTATCTGGATCGCTATTCAGCCACTGAGATGTCTCTGCGTGCCGTCCTCAAGCGGCGCATTCGAAAGTCGGCGACGATCCATGATCTCGATCCAGATGTGCCGCAATGGGTCGATGCGCTGGTCGAGGACATGAAGCGGCTGGGGTTTATCAACGATGCGGCCTTTGCCCAGACGCGCGCAGTCTCGCTGCACCGCTCGGGCAAGTCTTCCCGGGCTATTGCGCAACGGCTGATGGAAAAGGGCATTCGTGGGGAATCGCTGGATCAGGCGCTCGCAGCGGCAAGTGAGGAGTTGGGTCACGGTGACGACCGACGGGCCATGGACCGCCAAGCGGGGGTCGAGTTTGCCCGGCGACGTCGTCTAGGCGTCTTCAACCCCAACCCCGCCGACCGTCAGGACCGTCGCGACAAGGACCTGGCGGCGCTGGCGCGTCGGGGTTTTGGCTATGACATTTGCCGGGCGGTGGTCGAGTCCGAAGACGAAGGCGACCTGTTGGCACGGCTTGAGTTAGATGGCGATTGATCGCGTCAGTTGACGGAGCTGTTCTCGTAATCGCTATCCAGCGAAAAGGCAGGAATGGCGACCATGAACTTAATGTCATCGTTGCCCAGCCGGAAATTGTAGTGGCCGCGCATAATGCCGCTGGGTGTTGAGAGCGGACAGCCGCTTTCATAGCTGAAGACCTCGCCCGGTCCGATAATCGGCTGGTCGCCCACAACGCCGGGGCCGCGAACCTCTTCGATATTGCCGCGCGCATCCGTGATGTGCCAGTAGCGCGAAATCAGCTGCACGGGCTCGTCCCCTTGGTTCTCAAGTCGGATCCGGTAGGCCCAGAAGAAATGGTGTTCGTCCGGGCGGGATTCGCTGTCGACAAAAAAGGGTTCAGCGGAAACGCGAATATTTCGGGTGGTGGCCTCATACATTGAAGCCTTTTGCCTATTTTGCAGCATCAGGTAAAGGACCCTTTTCGCACGTCAACTTGGAGGTAAATGAAAGCGGCGAGCGTCCATGGCTTCGGCGTCGCGAGGATCGTGCGTGACCAGAATGGTTGGTAGCGCCGTGTTGCGGATTTGGGCAGCGGTGAAGGCGCGCATGTCCGCCTTTGTCGCCTCGTCCAGCGCGGAAAAGGGCTCATCCAGCAAGAGGGCGTCGGGTTGGCTTAGCAGGGTCCGAAGCAGGCTGATGCGCGCGCGCTGTCCCCCAGACAAGCTCTCTGGATCCCGATCAGCAAAGCCGGTGAGCCCGGCAGTGCTGAGGGCTTGCTCGATCGTCGCTTGCCTGAGCACTGCGCTTTGGCCTGACGGCATGCCAAAACCGAGGTTTTGACCGACGCTGAGATGGGGAAACAGCAGGGGCGTTTGAAACACCAGACCCAGACGCCGCCGCTGGGGTGGAAGGCTGTTCAACCGCCGACCCGCAAGCTGCACCTCTCCGGTCCATCGGACGGGCGAAGCGGCAAATCCACCGATGATGTTCAGCAACGTGGTCTTCCCCGACCCGCTAGGGCCCATGACCGCGAGGATGTGCCCCGGGTCAATGGACTGAGAAACCCCCGAGAACAGCGGTTCAGCGCCGATGTGAGCGCTGAGATTGATCAGATCAAGCGACATGTGCAGCAAGCCCCCGCCGGCGACGATACAACAAATCCGGTACGCTCAACGCACTGAAAAAGAATAGCAGTGCCCAAAAGGCCTGTGCGAGTGCGAACTGAGCAGCCGTTCGTCGGCTGCCACCGCTGGCCGCGGAGACGGCTTCGATGGTGAAGGTCTCGATCCGTCCCTGACCCAGGGTCAAGGTGGACAAGTAGGCAGCGACACTGACCGAGAGCCCGATGGCCAGGCTTGCCATAATCGGGCGCAGCAGGATGGGCAGCTCGACCAGCAAGAGCGCCTGCCACCGGGGCCGGCCCAGTGCCAGCGCCACTTGGCGGTAGCGGGGATCCAGTGCCATGATCGGGCCGCGCAGCGTCAGGTAACCATAGGCCGCCGTAAACATCACATGCCCCCACAACGCCAGCATCCACGGCGGCAGCCGCAGCCCGTTCAGGTCGATGAGCAACAGGGCGGGGATCAATGTCATTTGCGGGATCAATAGGGGCAGTACTGCCAGGCCGGACCAGGCCATTGCGCCCCGGGTCGTCACTGTGCGTGCCTGGCGCTCGGCCAGTACAAAGGCCAAGGCCAGCAGCAACCCGATCAGCGCAGACGCGAGCGCCAGCCAGAGTGTGTTGAGGCTTTCAACCGACATCAGCCCCCGCGCCCAAACCCAGTCCAAACCGGTCCAGCTCTGGGGCCAGGGCGCTGGAAACCGCCAGCGCTGGGCAAAGGCCCACAGCAGCAGCGACAACAGCGCCAGCACGGCAAACACCAGGGTGCCGCGCCCGACCAGGGATGCGGCGGCCAGGGCTGTACCGACCAAGCTGCGTCGATTCCCATTGCTGGCCCAACGACCGGCAACCGCGCGCATCGTGGCAACAAGTCCGCCTAGGATCAGTAGCGCAGCAAAGGTCAAAACGGTAAGATGCAGGCTCAGCGCCAGCCCTAGACGCCATCCCTCCGCGCTTGGGTCTGACACTTGGTTGAGCGCCAGCACAGATAGGGGCGGCGGGGTCGTTGGCCCCAATACGCTGGCCATATCAACCGCGGAGATCCCATAAATGAACGCAATGACAATCGGCAAATTCAGAGCTTTGAGCAGGTGCGGCGCGATGATCTTGGCGAAGGCTGTGTGCCGATCGTACCCCAGCGAAATTGCGGCTCTGAAAGCGGGTTGCAGGCTGTCGCGGCGGGTTGCGCTGAGAGCGAGCAGGACAAAGAACGGCAGCTCCTTGATCGCCAGTCCGACGGCCAGCGACAGACCCCATGGGTCTTGCACCATGCTGAACAGCGGCGGACGGTCCAGTCCCGTTGCCCAGGGGGAAAGCAGCCTGATCAACCACCCCGAGGGCGCGATCAGAAACGCCAGCCCGACCGCCATGGCGGCATGCGGCGTGGCCAGCAGCGGCGGCATGCTCAAGCGAAGCCAGCGATCTGAGCGCCCGGCGACGCCAGACAGCAGTGCGACAGCAAGGACAAGGGCGAGCACGGTTCCCAGACCGGCAGAAATCACGGCGATACCAGCAGCTTTGGCGTATCCCGGCAGGGCAAAGGCCTGCACAAGCGCCTCTGGCCCGCTGAGCACGACCAGAACCGGAAGTGCCAGCGCGGCCGGCACGGAAACCAGCGCCACCATCGGCAGCGCAGGGATTAATCCCATGCCGGGCTGGCGAGGTGTCAGGAGCCGTAACGCTGCGTCCAGGCAGCTTCCAGTGCATCGGTCCAAGACGGGTGAGGTTCGGGCAGGACAGGACCGATCGACACGGACAGGCCATTGGTGGCGTCGAGCAGTGCGGCACGCTGTGCGTCGCTCAGGCTCGCTTCATTCAGCACCGTGGCATCACCCCAGGCGTCCAGGCTCTGTTTGCGGATCTGGGCTTCGGGGGTCATTAGAAAGTTCGCAAAAACCTGCGCACCGGCGGAGGCGCTTGAGTTGAACGGGATGGCGACAAAGTGGGTGTTACCGATTGAGCCACCGTCGAATCCCTTGACCACCGTTGCCGCATTCAGCGTATCTGCTGTCACCAGCGCAGGGCCTTCGAGCGGAAAGAACGACAGCGTCGCGGCCGTTTCGCCGTCGCTGAGCAGCTGCTGTGCCGCAGGACCCGACGCTGGGAAGTTCCGTCCCCGCTGCCAAAGATTGGGATGCAGCGCATCGAGGAAAGCCCAAAGCGATTCCGTCACCCGCTCAAAATCGGCGGTTTCAACCGGCTCATAGAGCGCGTCTGGATGGCTGGAGAGGGCAAGGGCGGCTTGCTTGAGGAAGGTTGTGCCCAGGAAGTTTGGTGGTTGGGGGTAGGTAAAGCGCCCCGGGTTAACCGCCGACCACTCGATCAAAGCGCCCAGATCGGTGGGAAAGTCAGGGGCGTTTTCGTCGTCTACGATGACGTTGAACTGCGCCATGCCCCAGGGGGCTTCTAGGCCTTCGGTCGGGGTTTGGAAGTCGAGAACTGTTGTCGGCTTTCCAACGACATCGACCTTGCCAAAGGCTGGAACCTGTTCTGCCCATGGGCCGAACAGCAGCTCTCCAGCCTTCATGGCGGCAAAGTTCTCACCGTTGATCCAGAGCAAATCGATGGATCCCTTACTGGTCTTGCCTGCCTGCTTTTCCAATCTGACCCTGTTCACAGCTTCGGCGGTGTCAGAGAGTTTGACGTGACGGACGGTGACGCCATGGTCTTCTTTAACCCGGTCTCCTGCCCAAGCGATGTAGGCGTTGATCCGTTCGTCGCCCCCCCAGGCGTTGAAAAAGACGGTCTGGCCCGCCGCCGCTGTGAGGGTCTGGCTCCAGTCCTGATCAGCGCTTTGGGCTGACGCAGGGGGAGCAAGCGACATCAAACTCAGCGCGAAGCCGAGGACGGCGACCTGGATGGGCGAGAATTGCTTAGATGGCATGGTGTGTCTGAGCCTGATTGTTACTGTTGGGTTCGACGGACTTTGTTCGGCTTTTTATGGGGTCGATTGACGGCCTTGTTAGTCTACGACCTAAGGCGATGACGTGCTGATGCCAAGGACTCATGAAGCGATCACACAAGCCCGTGAAGACCTTTGACCAAGCGCACCAAGGCCGCTGACCGCGCGTGGCGCAGCTCGATAATCCCGGTGATCAACCGATCCATACCGTCTTCGCGAAAATGAGACCCTATCCGTGTCGCAAAACGGCAGACGGAGCGCCGTGGTCATGCTAGGCGATTTTCCAATACGCGGTATTAGATCTCGGTCTCAAAGGAAGGGCAGGTGGAATGAAAGTAGGATTTATTGGCTTGGGCAATGTCGGGGGTAAACTCTCCGGGAGCCTTTTGCGGAATGGTTTTGATCTGACGGTGCGCGATCTGGACAAATCCATCGCAGAGCCTTTCCTCGACCAGGGTGCGCATTGGGCCGATAGCCCAAAAGCTATGGCTGAGCGGGTCGATATGATCATTACATGCCTGCCTTCGCCAGCGGCGAGCGCGGCTGTGATGGAAGCGGACGACGGCATTTTGGCGGGGTTGAAGCCGGGCACGATCTGGGCCGAGATGAGCACCACGGACGAGGCAGAAGTGCGTCGGCTGGGCGATTTGGTCAAGGCCCGGGGCGGCGAGCCCATCGACTGCCCGGTTTCTGGCGGCTGCCACCGTGCGGCAACCGGCAACATCTCGATTTTTGCAGGATGCAGCCGAGACACGTTCGAGCGTGCCTTCCCCGTGATCCAGTCGCTGGGTCGCCGTATACTGCACACCGGCGATCTGGGCAGTGCGAGCGCGCTCAAGGTTATGACTAATTATCTCGCAACCGCCAATCTGGTGACGCTTTGTGAAGCGCTTGTAACCAGTAAGTTGGCGGGTTTGGATCTGAACACCACCTACGAAGCGATCCGCATTTCGAGTGGTAATTCCTTTGTCCACGAGACTGAGAGCCAGGTCATCCTGAACGGTTCGCGCGATATCAACTTCACGATGGATCTGGTGCGCAAAGATATCGGGCTGTTCCAGTCGATCGCGGAGCGGGCTGGGCTGGACCTAGAAGTATCGCCTTTGCTCAATGAGATCTTTGCCGATGGTGAAACCCGCTTTGGGTCGCGCGAGTGGTCGCCAAACATCATTAAGCGGTTGGAGGAAGCTGCTGGGGTCACCGTGCTCGCTGATGGCTTCCCTGCTGACATGGTGGATGACGAGCCAGAATATCCGGGCTGGGAAGTGGTGCCCAAAGGGCTGTCCCGTGCACCCCTGGTCGCGCCGCCAGAGGGCGTCGAATAGTGTCCTCAGACCCTTCACCTTCACCGGGCCTCGCGGCGTTTGAGGTCGAAGACCCTCGCGCCGCCGATGTGCGCCTGCTGGTTGAGGAGCTGGATGTCGAATTGGCGCAGCTTGCGGCGTGCGGTGGCTGTGACCTTTCGAGCGTCGATGAACTGTCGCAGGACTACGTGCAGTTCCTCGTCGCCCGCTACCACGGTCATCCCATCGCGTGTGGCGCCTTGGTGGTCAAGGATATCGACTGGGCCGAAATCAAACGGATGTACGTGCGCCCTGTGGTGCGCGGCAAAGGCCTCTCGCGGGCGATTCTCGATAATCTGTTGACCATGGCCCGACGGCGGGATCTGCGGACGGTTCGGTTGGAGACGAATGTGCGCTCTGCGGCGGCTGTTGCGCTCTACCGTAGCGCCGGGTTCGAGCCCTGTGACCCCTACGAAGACCACCAAAGCTCTGAGGACGTCGATGCGCTGTTTATGGCTTTAGCGCTATGAAGGTTGAGGGTACTTGTTCTCACCCCGCCGGATGCGGGTTTGCAGCATGGCGATCACGCCCGCGGCCTCGTCGTCACGAAACGCACGCTCGATGGATGCTCTGAAATCAGACACAAGATTGAGGCCAAAGACGGAAACGTCAGAGATCTTGCTCACGCCTTCGTCGTCAACCACGGTCCATTTAACGTTGTAGTTCTTGCCGTGGGTGAAGACCGTTGTTTCCATCAGGATTGCCGTATTGGATCGATTGGGCCGCACGCGGTTGACCGTAAAGGTCGTGTTCGGCTCATAGAGCGCGAAAATGTCGAGAATGAACTCGCCGACCACGCCTTCGATCAGGGTATCAAAAGTTCGGCGCTTAGAATCGCTGAATTCACGCAGGAACACGCCACCCGCCTTTTCACCCATCATCTTTGTCGCAAACCTGGCTTTGGTCACGTCCGTGGCCCAGGTCCTGCGCGAGGTCCAGTCGCCGCTGACCCCGTTCAGTGATCCAAACAGGTTAAAGGCATCGTTGGCGAGGTCCGTGATTATGGCCGCCGGATCTTCTCCATCCGTGGCCAGCGCCAAAACGGGGGATAGACTTGAAGAGACCAGTCCCCCCACACCCACCGCTAATGCCTGTCGGCGGGTGAAGCTCCACGAATTCATCATGCGGTTTTCCCAGAAGAAAGGTTCATGCAATGCTTAGTACGGACTCAATTGATACTTTTCTTAAACAATCCCAGACCCCTTGAAAAACAAATTTGTCGTGAGGTGACGGCTGTTTCAAGTTGCCGAAGAGCCAAAGGGGGTCATTTTCAGGTCTTCAGCGGCCTGCTTTGGTGATGCACTGCCGGCGATAGCACTGACCACCGCAATCCCATCTATCCTGGTGTCCTTGAGCAGGCTGGCGTTACCAATGTTGATCCCGCCAATGGCGACGATGGGCAGGGTCAGCCCCGCGATTACGGCGTTGATCCCTGCTGCGCCCAGCGCTTGGCCAGCGTCTGCTTTGGTGCCCGTTGCGAAGGCCGGGCCGACCCCGATGTAGTCGATGATTCGCGTATTTTCCTGCAACACGGCGTCAAGCCTCGCCCTTTCGTCCAGCGTTCCAACGGACCAGCCGATGATCGCGTCTTGGCCCAGACGTTGCCGCGCCTGCGCTGGGGGCATGTCATCCTGGCCCAGATGCACCCCGTCGGCCTTCAGCGCGACCGCAAGCTCGACATCGTCGTTGATCACAAAGGGCAAACTCAGTGACCGCGCTAGCGCTTGCAGGGGGGCGACATCGCTTATGCGGGCGTCCAAGGGGGCTTGGGCCCGTGCAGACTTATCGCGCCATTGAACACAGCTGACCCCGCCAGCGCGCGCCTGTTTGATCAAATCAGGGGCTTGTGTTGGGGCGTTCAAATCCTGCGGACCGAACACCAGATAGAGACCGAGCGCAGCTCTATTGAGACGTGGCATGGTACAGCGCATCAACCATGGCGACCTGAAAGCTACCCGGTCCCGTCGCGCTCTTCGCCGCATGATCGGCCGCGCCGCTCATCAGGTGCAACCCTGCGACCGCGGCGTCAAAGGGGTCCTCTGTAACGGCAAGGAAAGCCGCACAAACCGCTCCCGCCACACAGCCTGTGCCCGGTATCATCGCCATCATAGGGTCACCACCGGTCAACCGGACGACACGGTCGCTGGAAACCACGTAATCCGTGGCGCCAGTCATGGCCACGACAGTCTTGTATTCTTCAGCGAGCAACTTGGCGACCCCGGCGGCTTCTTCGGTTGTGGCGAGGCTATCGACGCCTTTGACCACGCCTGCCTCGCCCCCGAGGGCCAGGATTTCACCGGCGTTGCCGCGAATGATGCTGGGTTTGAGTGACAGCAGTTCGCTCGCAATCTCCCTGCGGAACCGTGTCCCGCCGGCGCCAACCGGGTCCAGTACCCATTGTTTCGCTTTCATGGCAGCGGAGCGATACAGGGCAATGGACTGTGGCACTCCAGTGTTGATAAGCAGCGCGCCTGCATTCTCAGCGACTTCTTCGACCTCGTTGGTACTATTGGCCATGATAGCGCGCACGGACAGTGCCGTCAGGGCCGAAGCGACGAAGCTCATCGTGACCGGATTGGTAATACAGTGCACCAGGGGGCGGCGCTCTTTGAGCAGGGGGAGCAAGCCTCCT
>Ga0206125_10004264_pt1 | contig 12881 bp, 6 predicted proteins | sample Helgoland_Spring_4_FD_148598 | JGI IMG/M metagenome (GOLD analysis project Ga0206125, IMG submission 148598) | Pelagic subsurface seawater microbial communities from Kabeltonne, Helgoland, North Sea - Helgoland_Spring_Bloom_20160331_1 | ecosystem: Environmental > Aquatic > Marine > Epipelagic ... | reverse complement strand
ATTTCACTCGGCACCGACATGAACGATACCATAGCCGCATGGATCACCAGTGCCCAGCATACATTAGATGTAGCTGCCTACAACTTCAATGATCAAACCCTTCAAGTAGCATTCAACACAGCAGCTTCCAATGGGGTTCAAATCCGATGGATCTATGAGGGCCAGAACGCAAACATCGGACTCAATAGCCTCGACGCTTCCATCGTCACGCATCCGCGTAATGACAACGAAGGAAGTGGCATGCACAACAAGTTCATCATCGCCGATGCGGAATACACAGATCTCGCCTTCGTATTGACAGGCTCTACCAACCTCACCACAGGAAATTTGGTGAGTGACTTGAATAATGCCATCATCTTCGAAGATCAAAGCCTCGCGCGCGCGTATAAAATTGAATTCGAAGAGATGTGGGGAAGCGATGGCCCAACGCCGGACGCTAGCAACTCAAAATTTGGTCCTGATAAAACATGGAATACTCCCGTTAACTTCGTCATCGGAGGAAGCCCTGTTGAATTGTACTTCTCGCCCTCTGATGGCACAAACGCGGTCATTCAGTCGCACATTGAAGCAGCCAATGCCGATTTCGAATTTGCATTATTGACCTTGACACGTGACGACTTGGGTAATGCAATCGTGGAACTCAACCAGAGTTTCTTTGTGAACCCAATCGGTGCAATCGAGCAAATCAACACGACGGGAAGTGAGTATGACTTCTTGGTTGAAAACAGTGTAGAGGTTTACCACCATGACATCAGCAACGATTTGCATCACAAATACTGCATCATCGACCACAGCGAAGTTGGCTCTGACCCCATTGTCATTACCGGTTCACACAACTGGTCTTCCACGGCAGAAAATGTCAATGATGAAAATACCGTAATCGTCCACGATGCGCGTGTGGCCAATTTGTATCACCAAGAATTCCAAGGGATTCTCAACGCACTAGGAGTTGGTATTCATGAACCGGGTCCTGCTGAGCCGACTTGTCGCATTTATCCGAATCCAGCTTCTACTTCCTTCACGGTTGAGCTCACCGAAAATGCTTTGATCGGAGAATGGATGGAGTTGCGTGATGCGATGGGACGAATCGTTCTTCGGGAGCAGATTCAGACCCTACGCGCTTCGATCGATGTCAGTGGATTGGCTCGTGGACATTACTTGGTTCAATACGGAACCAGTGTCCCAGCGACATTGGCTATTCGGTAATTTGTCCCGAGCGACTTAACGAAACAACGCGAACGATCCGAGAATCACCAATTCCGGGTTTCCGTCTGCGGGATACTGTATTTCTCCTGACTCTTGAACGATGGAAATGGGTTCGTCGCCTCGCTTGATGCGCAACTCATACCAGTAGGTGCCTTCGCTGGCTTCCTCCGCTTTGGGGTCCCACCCTGCTGTGGAACCAAAATCTTGGGAAGAGTAAATCAAGTTGCCCCAACGATTGAAAATACGGACGCTACTTCCTGGCCAATTTTCCAAGCCATCAACGAGGAATGCATTGTTGATGACATCTCCATTGGCTGGTGTGATGACATTGGGGATGGTCAAGGCGCATTCTTCGGTGTACACGACAAACGAGCCGAATGCTTCATAACACGGTGGCACAGTAGCCATTTCGACGGTATACGTCCCATCACCAGAGCTCTCAAGACCGGCACCATTGCCCATGACCTCACCTGTTCCGTCGTCAAAATTCCAAACGTAGGAATAGTCTGTTGAGCTGGGTTGCATCACTACAGTGTTGACCGTCATGTTGATATTCGCGTCAGGACAAACGACCAAGTCTTTTGGATCCCAAGAAAGCGGTGGTTCGAGAAGTGTTAGATCCAGAGACACAAACCCTTCACCGACATTGCCGCAATTGCCCTCCACAGAACCCGAAACGTCTGTCAAGAATAACATGTATGTTCCGCTCGCAGTGATTGGTGTTGCGATGTCCATTGAAAACATCGAAGCCAATCCACCGGATTCATCCAAGGCAGTAACACTGGTAAACAGATGCGCCGAGGCATCGGGAGCAATCAACTCAAAATCCTCCACTTGAACACTCGACAATAGGACAGGCTCATCAATTCGCAGTCCGAATTGAAAGAGCGTGCAATCCACCCACAAGCTGTCTGGTTGCAGTGGTTCGAGAAGTGTGAGATCCAGGGACACAAACCCCTCACCGACATTGCCGCAGTTGTCCTCAACGGAACCTGAAGCGTCTGTCAAAAACAAACCGTATGTTCCACTCGCAGTGATTGGCGTTGCGATGTTCATTGAAAACATCGAAGCCATTCCACCGGATTCATCCAAGGCAGTAGCATTGGTAAACAGATGCACCGAGGCATCGGGAGCAATCAACTCAAAATCCTCCACTTGCACACTCGACAATAGGACAGGTTCATCAAATCGCAGTCCGAATTCAGAGAGCGTGCAATCTACCCACAAGCTGTCCGGTTGCGGCGGCACCTCGTCATAAAGGCTCGCCGTTGATTGTCCAAAATCAATGGTATACCCTTCCAAACTGTTGGTCCAATTCATCACAACAAGAGCGTATTGCTCTCCAGCCAAAACCGGCAAGTCTGCATTGAAAGCAGGACCGTTTAAATTTCCCGGACCATTTGAGTTGCCAGTCCCACCGTTGGCCGTCGAAACTCCCGTTGCTCCATTGGGCTCAGGAGCAGCAACACCATATGAATTGCACCCCATTTCAGGAGACAAAATCTGGGACCCAATGCCATCACATCCACCGGTGGTAATATTGAAGAGCCCCCAATCGTAATCGTCTATTGGGTTCAAGGGGTCCAATACAAAACTCAACAAGCCATCGGCCTGCACCGTGAAGGTGTACCAAACACTGCTTTGCTCCAAGTTGGCATTGCACCCGCCTGTAAATTCATAAAAATCCCCCGTGTTCAAACTCGCATTGACCTCTTGATAAAGGTCACCGCAGAGCACCACGGCACCGCTACAATCACTCGTCGTTTGCCCGTTTAAAGAAGTTGAAAGCAGCCCGGAACTGAACACCATAAGCAGCGTGCAGTACGATACAAGTCCGGGAGATGTTATGTTACAAGTCATTGGTATGCAGCAAAGTAATAAAATATCACACGTGACCTTCAAAAAGGATCACCCAACCACCATGCATCCTGAACCACCGTGTCATTCAATGTCATGAGAAAGTCGACCAAAGCCTCGCGTTCAAAGGTGTTCAAGGCCAACTGGTAAGGTTCCTGACCGTCGCCATCAACTCCTGTAATCGTCAATCGCTCATCCAAATAAGGATGCCAAGCAATGGAATCCGAATAAAAATCAACCACTTCACGAAGCGTTTCAAAACGGCCATCGTGCATATAAGGCGCCGTCATTCCGATATTCCGCAAAGACACCGTTCTGAATCGACCATCGTCATCGGCATAGCCGGTCAACTCACCGATCCCAGCATCTCCTGCTGCGGCATAATCCACTTCCAATCCATTGATAAAAGCCTGTGTAGAAAAGAAATTCAAACCACTGTGGCATTGATTGCAACGCGTGACTCCATTGAAGAACAACTCCCGCCCTTGCAATTCTGAATCTGAGAAGTTCGCAAAATCGGTTTCAAGGCCTTCATCGTAACGGGATGAGTGCACACGAATGCAACGAATGAATTGACCCAACGCTGTCGCTATCCGATCCGTAGAAATCACCGAATCGCCAAATGCCGCTTGAAAAAGGGTGCGGTAATACGGCAACCCCGACAGTTGATCCGGCAAATCCGACAACACCATACCCATTTCATCTGGATGCTCGATGGGCTCTAAAACTTGATTTTCAAGGCCCACTGTTCGCGCATCCCAAAAGAGACGTCGCTGGTAACGCAAATTGGCTAAAGGCATCGCATTGCGGCGACTGGGCTCACCGGTCAAACCTATAGAACGCGCCGTATTGTCACCAAACCCGTGTGCTTGCAAGTGGCATGAACTACACGAAATCATGCCATCCACTGAGAGCATTGGGTCATAAAACAAGACCCGGCCTAGCGTGGCTCCCGCATCGGAGATTTCAATGTTCGCACCTGAGGCACCAAACAATTGTAGCGCGGAGTCATTGAGCCAGCTGTCAGGAAATTTTAATTCGCTGTATGCATAAAGTGAGTCCGGCAAATTGGGCGCTTTTACCGTGGTTGCAACGGGAGCATCCTCCGTCGGCTCTTGGTTCTTTTTGCACGCATGCAACAAGACCAAAACGAGCACACAACCAACGTATTGACTCCACCTTCCAATTCTTGCCATTTCACAAGGTAACCAAAGCACAACAAGAAAGAGAAGTACTCACAGGCTAAACGAATCTCCCAACCGCGCTATATTAAAGCCGCGCTCACGGACTTCTCGGTATGCCGCGCTCGCTTCCTCCAAACACGGGTTGGTGTGATTCATGTGAATAAAGTGCACCTTGCTGCGCTCTTTTTGCGTTAAATCTTGAAGAAGATCCATGGTTTCAATCATGAACGGATGTGGAATCTCAGCCATGTCCCGATAGCCCACCTCATCCACATCATAAAATGTTGCATCCAGATAGGCCCGGTCAACCTGCCTCAATTCATCTTCCAAAAGACGATCCCATTGGTCCCATTTATTGATGTCCGGGATGAAGAGAACCGAACGACTCGGCCCAACAATCCGGTAGCCAACCGTTTCTGAAAATTCATCCCGGTGGGGCACTTCGATGGGAATAATTTCCAACGCATCACTGGCCTGCACCCTTTGCTCGTTCTGTAACGGCATCAACGTGATATTCTTCAATTCTACCAACTGGCTCCAAGGGCCGTTTTCTTGAAGAAACTGCATCATGCGGGGCATGGCATAAACAGGCACTCCATGCGAACCCAACGCTTCTCGCCCCAAATGCATCAATCCTGAATAGTGCCCCATGTGGGCGTGCGTTAAAAAAATCCCATCAGGCCACTTCATTTTACCTCCACCTAATTTTTGGAGATGATGCCATTGCGTCGGCAAATCAGGGGTGGCTTCGAATAGAAATGACTTCCCGTTGTCTGCGTCGATTAAACCAAGCGAAACAACCTGGCGGTCCGTAGCAGGACGAAGAAATAAATTCCGACAGCAGATCCGATCGCAGCCAATGTGCGGCGACCCTCCATCTTGAACGGTTCCAAGCACGTGGATAACAGGGGGTGTAGTGTCCAATAAAACCGGATCGGTATCGGGTACTATTGCCGTCAATAGTGCGACTGTAACGACCGTGATCGGAAAAGAAAACCATCCAAATGAGTGCCATAGCATTGGCACAATAACGGGCATTTTACGTGATTTAAAAACGACGTGTGGGCACAAAAAAGGCCCGCCCAAATGGAGCGGGCCTTTCGTTGACATGTGTCGAATCTATCGGCTGATGATGAACCGCTTGCTCGACTTGCCTTGATTCGAAATCAAATGCATCAAGTATGTTCCTGCCTGCATAGAAGACGTCTGAAGCTTCAGCTTTTGCTCGCCTTGCGAAGCTGTGCGCGTCTCATTCCAAACGATACGTCCCTGAATGTCCGTAACCCACCACTGATACGTTGCATCGCTTTGAAGCACAAAGGAAACATTCACGACATCATCAGCCGGGTTGGGGTAGACATTCATCATAGTAAACACGTCAGGAATCATTTCCGTCGTTTCTGAATTGGCCTCACCAGAAGGAACGATCACCTGTCCCCAACGGCCTCCCTCAACACAGCCTGTAATCAGGACATCATCCAAATACACTTTGTCGTTGTTACCTGATGCATCACATCGGAATCGGACTCTTGTATTGTCGGTAAATGGCCCAGGGATCAGCACCTCACTCGTGTAATTCTGGTTGTTTGAAAAACTTGATCCCGAGACATAGGTCGCTACTGTCGTATAGCTCGATCCTCCATCCAAGGAAATTTGCAACCAGAAATCTTCATTGTTCTCCATGCTTGATGCGATGAAATCGAATGAAACGGTCAACTCCTCGTATCCACTCAAATTCAAATTATCCGTTGTCATATTTGATGTGGACGTGTTGTCTCTGAGACGAATAGCATACGTGCCATTGGCATAGTTCCGGTCTCTCCTGTTCCGTCGGCAATCAGAGCCTCCGTCATTCCATATTCCCCAACCGCTTTCAAAGGATTCACTGTCCACTGTTCCATAGGTGCAAGGGAGACTTTCACATGGGCTGCAATCCGAACCGCCGCAATCAACGCCTGTCTCCGTGCCGTTTTGGATGCCGTCATCACAGGTGGCACATGCAGTGCACGATCCGCCGCAATCAACGCCCGTCTCTGTGCCGTTTTGGATGCCGTCATCGCAGGTGGCGCATGCCGTGCATGATCCGCCGCAATCAACACCTGTCTCTGTACCGTTTTGGATGCCGTCATCGCAGGTGGCACATGCAGTGCATGATCCGCCGCAATCAACGCCCGTCTCCGTGCCGTTTTGGATGCCGTCATCGCAGGTCACACATGCAGCACATGATCCGCCGCAATCAACACCTGTCTCTGTACCGTTTTGGATGCCGTCATCGCAGGTGGCACATGCAGCACATGATCCGCCGCAATCAACGCCCGTCTCTGTGCCGTTTTGGATACCGTCATCGCAGGTCACACATGCAGTGCATGATCCGCCGCAATCCACGCCTGTCTCTGTGCCATTTTGGATGCCGTCATCGCAGGTGGCACATGCAGGACAATCTGCTCCGCCACAATCAACGCCTGTTTCGTCACCGTTCTGCTCTCCATCCTCACAGGTCGGTTCCGGCCCACCCACAGATGTCACACAAAAGTCCGTGCTTTCTGATCCACCGAAGCTTGCTCCTGAAGCCAGGATATTATCGCTCTCGTCACTTACCGTATAGGAGCCTGTTCCATATGAACAGCACAGGCCGTCGCCATAACTATCACTCATGGTAAACGTGTAACACCCATCAGCGAGACACTGCGAAAAAGAAGACGTAGAACCGTCTGGTGCATTCGGATACGTTCCGCCATTGAAAACTGTCGTGTTGCCCGATGATATCTCCCAAGATGTTTCTTCAGGATAATTATCAAAATTGACCGTAACCGTCACATCCACTCCATCACAAGTGCATGGCGCGCAATCAGCACCTCCGCAATCCACTCCGGTCTCATCACCGTTTTGAATTCCATCATCGCATGTCGCAGGCGTCACGGGGCCGCAGCCCGACGAGTTCAATAAGCTTGAACGGTAACCACCACTTTCGAATAAAGCGCGCATGCGATTCTTCTGACCTGCCGTGTAGAGATTCATACAGCCATCATCCGAGTAGTCCATGTAATTCTCAATCATATCGGTGGTTTGGCATGAAACATGACCCGTCGCACACCCATAATTGGCTCCGTCTGATGACGGTGTATCCGTTACAAAATCATCCGCATTGCAATTACCGTCACCCCAGATGTGACGTAAGTTTAACCAGTGCCCCACCTCGTGCGTTGCAGTACGCCCCAAGTCAAACGGAGCTGATGCTGTGCCGATTGTCCCAAAATATTGGTAATCGATCACAATACCATCTGTTGAAGCCGCTCCTCCTGGAAATTGAGCATAGCCCAAAATGCCACCACTGATATCACACACCCAAACGTTGAGGTAATCACCGGCAGGCCAAGCGTCGGCTCCACCAGACGAAGACGACTTCATCGCATCATTGGTACCAAAAGCAGACACCGATGTTGCTGTCCGAACAATTCCGTTCGTGGCATTGCCCTCAGGATCCGATGAGGCCATGCAAAATTCAATTTCTGAATCAGCCGCTTGAGACCAGGTCTCATCTGCATCGGAATTCGTTCGACGAAAATCATCGTTTAAAACGGTAATCTGTGAGAGAATCTGTGCATCTGAAATGTTCTCTGAGGTGGTATTGTAAAGCACATGGACTACGACAGGGATCGCAACAACCCCATTCACTTCACGAGACCCACTCAATTCAAGGTCTCGTAAATGGTCTTCAATTTGTTCCATTTTAACGGCCCGTTTTGGATCTTCCTCGAGCTGAGCTTCAAGGACATCCATGGAACCGCAGGTCCGTTGAGACCAAGCAGAACCTAGAACCAATAAAGCGGTTAATAGCAGGGGAATTCGTTTTGACATGTCGCTAGGTTAAATTTCAAATAAAAGGGAAATGTATTAACTTCCCTCTTCATAATCGGTGTACAACCTATGAATTATTCCACACACACTGATTTGTTTTTTTGACAAAAAAAAACTTATCCGATATCCACACTATGAAATTGCCTTTTATCGCTTTCTTTCTGTCTCTGGCATCTATGCATATGCAGGGACAAGGACAACTTTTGATTACAGAGGTTTCTGCAGACCAAGGGATTTCGGATATCATGGGGGGGTCTTGCGATTGGCTGGAGATCCTCAATTCTTCAGAAGAAACAATCAACCTGGAAGGTTATGCGCTTTCTGACGACAACGACAATTGGAACGACTGGATATTCCCGGACCATCTGCTCGCATCCGGCGAGCGCATCTTGATTTTGGCATCGGGCAAAGACAAGCCCTATCTCGCCGACGATTGGGAATTTGTTGTTGTTGATAATGCACAATGGCAGTATCTCGTGCCCACAGCAAGCATAGGAGACACGTGGACGGATAGCGGATACAACGATTCAAATTGGTCAACCGGGACGGGGGGATTTGGTTACGGTGACGGTGATGATGGCACCACACTCCAAAATGCCAATTCCGTGTTTCTGCGACAAGAATTTACCGTGGATAACGTATCAGACATTGGGTATATGGCCTTTTCCATCGACTATGACGACGGCTACATTGCGTATTTAAATGGCATCGAAATTGGCCGCTCTGCGACCATGGCTGCCTCGACTGGCGCCTTCAACACCTTCGCTGAGGAAAACTCAGAATCCGTTCTTTACGCTGGGGGACAACCGGACGTCATGTATTGGGAAGCTGAGGAAATCACACCTCTTCTGATCGATGGACAAAACGTTTTGGCCGTTCAGGTTCACAACGTCTCCAATACATCTTCAGACATGACCGCAAGGCCTTTTTTAGCCTTGACGTCAAAAACTTCGGCAGACCTCAACGGTGATTCTGAACCCATTTGGTGGCCGAGCCTTACAAGTTGGTTTCACACTTCATTTAAAATTAGCTCGGGCGAGTCCATCATTTTAAGCAGCCCGACTGGCAATTTGGTAGATGTGGCTCCTGTGAACCCGTTACTTCGTCCTGGACTCACCATGGGACGAGCCGATGGAACAGAAGACGGTTGGTGCATTTTTGACACACCAACACCCGGTCTTTCCAATGCCGGCAGCACCTGTTACGACGGCATTGAATCACCCCCCACTTTTTCAGCCCCATCCGGTTGGTATGAAAATGGACTAGCCGTCAGTCTGTCCGGAGATGATGAAAATTCCATCATTCGATACACCACCAATGGCGACATCCCCAATGGAGGCAACGCGCTGATCGCGAGCGGAGCCATCGGCCTCAATAGCACCTCCGTTTTGAGCGCGAGAGCTTGGAGTATCGATGGAACCAAGGTGCCTAGTATCGTTAGCGATGCGTCCTACTTTTTAGATGAATTCAATCCGGATCTGCCCGTCATATCGTTGATAACGGACTACGACAACCTATGGGACTGGGAAACTGGGATCTATGTATACGGGGCCAACGCTGAGGACAACTACCCTCATTTCGGAGCCAATTTTTGGCAGCCATGGTCCAAGCCGACCCGATTGCAGTTATTTGACGAGACAGGGTCGTTGGAAGCCGAAGAAACCCTGGACCTCGAAATTCATGGTGGCTGGTCACGAGCCGAGCCACAGCGTTCTTTCCGTTTGGATTTTAAATCAATTTACAGTGGGCCTTTAGATTATGCCCTCTTTGATGAAAAGCCCGAAATCCTTGCTTTCAACAACATCAACTTACGCAATGGCGGTCAGCACAGTTGGGCGACCAAATTGCAAGATGCTGCCCTTTGTCGCATGGCATTGGAAACGCACAATGAAGCGGGTGCGTGGCAACCTGTTCTGGTCTATCTCAATGGTGAATTTTGGGGATTGTATGGTGCGCGTGAAAAACTTGATGAGCATTTTGTTGCAGACAACTTCGGAGGAGAGGCATCCGAAGTTGACCTCATGAATTCCTGGGATGTTTTAAATGGTTCTGGGAATTCATTCTACTCAGCAGTCAATAGCTTGCTGTCCACTCCTACAAGCAATTCGAATTTCTACGACTTGTTCGCTGCAAATTTTGATGTCGAAAACTACATCGACTATTTCGCCTTTGAGACCTACGCGCAAAACACCGACTGGATGGGTATCGCTTGGGGCACCAACAATGTCAAATGTTTTCGTGAACCCGTGAGCAATACGTGGCGCTACATTTTGTACGACAACGATGCTAGCTTTGGTTTTTTTGGAGCCTCCTATTGGGAGAACTTCATCGAATACGCTCGCAACCCTGGATATCCATCTTCACACAGCCAGGTGTTTGATCGAGTCTTGGACAATGAGACGTTCCGTCATCGTTTTGTCAATCGCTATGCCGATCTCATCAATACCACGTTTCAAACCAGCACTTTCAATGGGGTCATCTCGGATATGATGGATGAAATCGAATCCAGCATGCCGTATCACATCGACCGCTGGAATTCTCCAGGATCCATTACTGATTGGCTCAATGCCATCAACAATCTGACATCGCACAATGCCAATCGCATTGGCTCGGCGCGGTCTCACATCAACACGAGCTTTGGCTTGCAGGGACAAATAGATGTCACTTTGGATGTATTCCCACCGCTAGCCGGGGCCATTCAGATTAGCACCATTACCCCCGGACCACTTCCTTGGGATGGGATTTACTTTAAGGGGTGTCCTGTTGACTTCAAGGCCATCGCCTCAGCGGGATGGATGTTTCAACAGTGGGACGCAAACGACCACACATCGCTTGGGGAATTGTCAGCGTCGCTATCCAACCAACAGGTTGACCTTCAGCAAGACGACCTATTCCGAGCACGGTTTGAGCCATGTCCGACAGATGGAGTTGCTGTCCTTTCGACCACCGGGAATGTGCTTTCCGTTGAAACGACAGGCATCCCATTTATTGATTCCATTGCCTGGTATTCCAACGAGGTATATCTCGGTCAAGGAGATTTCTTTGACGTGCCCTTTGATGGCTTTTACAACGCAGTCGTACTTTTTGACGGATGCAGCGTAGTCACGGAATCCATTTGGCAGGGAGCAACCTCCATTAACAACACCACGAACACTTCCGTTATCCATTGCTCACCGAATCCAACAAGCAACTGGGTTCAAATCACTTCCCCCTACCCGGATTTGATTGTTTTCAATGCCATAGGACAAGCCGTATACAACGCAACTTCGGAGACCTTTGGAATGGCCGGCTCCTCGAACTGGAATATTTCCACAGCAAAATGGCCCAGCGGAACCTATTCGGTACACACTGGGCCACATTCGCATTTACTGGTTGTTAGTCACTAACAACCGCTTCTAAAGCGTTAGGAATTCACTTCTTTTCGTTTGCGTTGATCCTCACTGAATGTATCCAACCCTTCAGCGGTTCCCTCTGCACTCTTCTTGGTATCCAAGCGACGCATCTCATCGAAAAGGACATCAACACGGTCATACTCTTCAAGCCAAATATTGGCATAGATGAGGTTGAGATAAATCAAACCGGCTACCCGAGCGTCAATGCGCGCCTTCTTATTGTCAAAGTCAGCTTCCGCAATTGCACTCTCCCAAACTGGGAGAATCTTGCGAATGGCAGCCATTGAAACTTCTTGATCATTGTAATACTTCTCGATGGCCAACTTCATGTCCAACGCCGCATCATTGAGATCCGTGTAATTGACCTTCTTCGTGGTTTTTACGTGATAAATGGTCATCGGCCGTGTCTTTTTGCTGAAACAGAAACGATCATTCAAAACGTTGTTTATCGAGCCCATGGCCGCATCCACAGCCTTCTTACTCATTTGGCTATTGATTGACGCTTGGTTCCACGATTTGTTCAAGGCTCCCTTGCTCGTGTATTTACTACTTGTATGTGTAGTGTAGTTCTCGGATGAACCAATGACTTCATCAATCACAACATCCCCATCAGGTAAAGTCACAGCAAAACGAACCGGCTGGCGATACTTCATCGTGCGGAAATACTTGTAGGAAACGTTGCCTTCCTTGTCTTTCAACTCCTGCTTTCCATCTTCCGGAGAAGTTGACTCGTAAGATTGAATATCAATCGTAACAATCGCTCCGCCTGTATTCTTATTCATGCCTTGCATGTCGATTTTTGAAGAAACGACACCTGCTTCAAAAATATATTCGCGTTTCACGGGCTTCGAAGGCAAAACCAATGTTGGTTTCTTCTCATCCAATAAAGCGCGTTCTAAAAGTTTCGCGCCCGTACCCTTTTCACCGTATGCTTGGCTTTCACGCTCAAAATCCACCCGAGCGATCTCGGTATCGATGGCCCATTGTTCCATTTCCGATTCAAATTCCAACTTGTAAGTCTGCGTTACATCTACGCTGTAAGACTTTATCTCTGAAGGAAAGGGCTCGCTTGGTCGGCTAGTGAACTCGACTGTAACCGATTCTCTTTTTATTTTCTGGGCAGAGACACTGACCATTAAAAAGCTAAAGAGGACTAGAATAAAAACTCTCATCATTTCATTGTTTGAGTGTGAGCGGTAAAAGTAGTCCCCCAAACCACCAGAAAGTCTACCTTTTAACAAATGATTACAGAGTACACTACACATTGGTTTACAGGGGATTATGCCTAATTTTAGTTTCTGTTTAATGAATATACATTACTATTCTTTCGAACAAAACCTCCCATTCAAGCACTCCCATTATCTTTACTTCATGAAACTTTTGG
>Ga0206125_10004260_pt1 | contig 12890 bp, 14 predicted proteins | sample Helgoland_Spring_4_FD_148598 | JGI IMG/M metagenome (GOLD analysis project Ga0206125, IMG submission 148598) | Pelagic subsurface seawater microbial communities from Kabeltonne, Helgoland, North Sea - Helgoland_Spring_Bloom_20160331_1 | ecosystem: Environmental > Aquatic > Marine > Epipelagic ... | reverse complement strand
AAAACCACAAATACGAAAAATGAAAAAACGTAAGGTAATAAAACAGCCACATCATTTAAGAAATATAAAAAAGTATCTGAAGTCAGCAGCATAAAGAAAGTTGGCATAATACTGTAAACCAAATACCAACTTAAAATTGGAAATACATACCATATGTTACCCCGAACTAACCTTAAAGCAGGTATCATGGTGACACTCATAATAATAAAAATAGTGAGTACAATAGATTGTGTAATCAACGGAAAAACTCACCTAGATTCTTTTTTATTTCAGTAGATGAATGGTCGCTTAACAATTTTTTTCTGAAGTCATCATCAACGATCAAGCGCGACCAGTCTTGAATTAGTTCTGTTTTTGGAATTAATTTAAGTGAGGAAAATAACTTGATGTTAGCACCATCTGAAAGTAAAGAACCCATGTAACCAAACCTCGTAGCCAAAATTGGTTTCCTAAAAAATATAGAGTCTAACAACACTCCACTAGATCCTACATCGTAACCAGTATAACAGAGCCAAATAATTTCCGCATCACGGATGTATTGATAATATTGTTCACGCGATATGAATTCGTTCTTATAATCAAGCATTGTAAATTTATTTACTTTACATTTTTTTTGTAAAAATTTCATTATCTTTTCATCAATTTTACCACGTATTTTTACTTTGAACTTTAACTGAGCCTGTTCTAGGCTGTCTATTAATAGTGCGATATTTTTCCGCTTCGTGATAGCACCAATTACAAGGATGTAACTATCCGTTACTTTACCTTCAGTCTGAATATATCTTGGTTCTATGTATAAATCAGGAATAAAATGTAGCTTACTCCGATCTAAAAATCTTGACCAAGATTTAACTGCATCTTTCTCGATATAAGCAATTTTTCTATCATTACCATGTAACAATAGGTATGATAAAATATAACGTTTAGTATATTTTAGAATCGATTTAAGATGGAGTGTTCTTACTGATAAACTTTTTATATATAGAAAACGTAATTTATGTTTGGAATATTTTAATAGTTTTAATGCTAGTGAAAATTGGATATAGTCCGCCGATATAAACAAAATCAAATGATCATTCGCGAAAGCTATCTCTTCAATTTTCTGTATTAAGTTCTCCTGTGTATCAAAGAAAAGTACATCATTTTTAAATGGTGTATTTATATTGTTTTTGAATTTTCCGGGTATAAGTTTTGTAATTTCATAATCTGTGCACAAACGCTCTAATGTACGCCAATACAAATCGATATGATGTCCTGACGCCTCAAAATCAATTAATAATATTTTAGGCACCATTAATTTTCTTTGTAAATACTTTTTGATATCTTTTCGTAACGGCGGCTGAAGAAAATCGCTCAATTGCTATCTTACGAATACGAGCTCTCTTCATCTTACTATTTCCAAGCAATACCGTTGGAATAATATTATCTGCAATTTCTTGCACATTTGCTGAGCCAGCCAAAACTCCAGCTTTTCCACCAAAGGTGATATCAGAAATTCCACCTAGATTAATGCCACAAACAGGCAATCCGACGCTTACCGCCTCGACACATGTATTCGGTAAATTATCTATCAGTGCCAAGTGTAGCAACAAATCGTGTTCATTGTAGATTTCAGCTAGTCTACTCGAGTCTTCAACGAATTCTGTTATGTTAATTTCTATGCCATCTACTGTTTTTAATTGATTTCTAAGTGAGTGTGAGTTTGTCCCAACAAGACTAATAGTAATCTTTCCAGTATATTTATCTTTAAATGATTTGAGAACTTTTTGAAGCAAAAGAACACCTTTGCGCTTGTCATTTAGATCTGCGGAAATGAATAAAATCTTTAGTACACTATTACTATTTTCATAAAATTTACTGTCTCGTCGTTGCCTCCATTTAGAAAAATCGAATGGATTATGGATAACATGGATATTTTTTTCAGGCACTAGATTACAATTCTTTACTTGTTCCGCAAGCCACGCACTTGGACAAATAATGTCAGGTTTTATCGCCGTGAGAAAATCGCTCTTCTTTGCTAAAGTAATTTCATTTAATTTACGTAGATACCATTTTTCACGGATGCGTGCAGTCTCATGATCAACAGGGGGATAGTGGAAAAGGCCGTCGATCCACCATAAGTCATGCATTGTAATTACGATTGGCTTGTTGATTTTTGAAAGTAATCCAATGTTTACTGTTTCATTCCCTATCCAATGGACATTAATTATGTCACAATTTTTTAGTCGTTCGCTTAGAAATTTTTCGTTTGTAGTGTGAAATATCCCAAAATTTATAGCTTCATGAGCGACATTGTATATCAATTTTTTAATTTTATGACTAATATAGTTGATAAATTTATCAGTTAGTAAAAATCTTGGGTTAATAGATAATTCGACGTTTTCACTATTAGTATATTTGCGTTTTACAATCATCCTACATTCAGTGTTTAACTCGATTAGACCATGCAGCAACCTGAACGCAGCAATATAAGCGCCACCTCCTGTATCCGAATAACTTAATAAAGCAATTTTCATCTCTAACACTTATTTGACAAATAAAGCATCAATTTGAAGGGTTGCACCTGTATTGTTATCCACAAAACCTTCAAATATGGCATGCAACTGAAAACCGGCTCCTACGATGTGATCAATAACTTCCCGCCAATCACTTTGCCCCCTATACAGCGGTGCAAGTGATAGTTCTACTTGTAATACTTTGGTCTGCGACAAGATTTGATTAGCACCACTCAGTACAGCAAACTCTAAGCCCTGCACATCAATTTTTATAGCCAGAATATCGGCATTCGAGATATAATCAGAAAGACATGAATCCAATGTCCGGACTGGGACTGTTTCTGTTCGGATCACTTTTGATCTTGGAGCTGCGTTAATGTGCGTTTCGCTTATTTGAAGAATTGATGATGAGACAAGGTTGTGTGATATCTGCAGATCGACCTTACCATTTCTCTCCGCGATCGCGCATTTCTCATAAATGTGCCAATTTTTGTCACGTTGTGCCCTCGACTTCAGGATTTCGTAAGCTTCTGAAATAGGCTCAAAGCTTATTATCTGATTACCCCATCCATGTAATCTAAGCTCTCTCGCGTACTGACCGATGTTTGCGCCAACGTCAATCAAAACATTGACATTACGATCTTCTAATATCGATACTACCCTAGAGAATTCTGTGTCTCGTTGCTCAATTTTGGAAATTCGTACTCCAATGTGAGACAAAAGGCTGTTAATGTTGTCTTTCAATAAGCGTTTTATCATGAAAAATTTTACCTAAAAATCCGTTGATGGCCAATTTTACTCAGTATTCGTCTCATCAGAGGTGGAGTGCTAATCTGAGAAATAAAATATTCATCGTAGTTTCTATTTGAGATTATGGGTAACCCACCAAAAACTTCCATATCAATATCACCATGGGATTTGACTGATACCTTTCTTGAAGTTGTATTTGTTGCGGAGATACCAAGTCCCACGTTACTAATCAAGTTATACTTCGGCACACATGTTAGGCCAGAATACCTATGCCTTGTATAAGCCCAATTTAAATCCCATGTGTCTATTTTATTTTCCTCTAGAAGTTTGCAACCTTCTAATAAAAACGCCTTGCGCTTTGTGCCCAAAGGATCACCTAATAATTTTAATAGATAGTCACTTTCGACAAATAAACGCATATTATGATCACAGTTGTCGAAACGGATCCACGCTCGCCTCCAAGTTGCCCATCCCCAGATCCCACCAAAATGAGAGAAATAATAATTTTGTCCAGCTGAGTGGTCTACACCAAGAGCATTGTAACCAGTAATCGACATTACGTTGCTATCGTGTTTGTGCAATTTTAGTAAGTTTTCACAATAACTGAAAAAGGTTGGTTCAGGCCAGCAATCATCCTCTAAAATAATGCCTGCGTCTTCATTTTCAAAAAACCAATTAATTGCGGAAACAACCCCACTTCTACACCCAAGGTTGGCCTCGCTAAATTTGCTAAAAATTTCACAATCCCAATCTATTGAAGAAACTAAAGATCTGCACTCATCTACGTTCACCTTATCTGTTGAATTACCTAAACGTGGGCCATCTGATGCAAAGTAAAGCTTGCTTGGCCTCACACTTCTTAATCGGTCTAACAATCCTGCCACCAAAGAAGGTCTATTAAATGTCAAAATTAAAATTGGTGTGTCAAAACTGTTATAGGACATTTATTTTCCATCGTCGCACTGAGAAGCTCCGCATCTGAATTCTAAACAATCTGCGTGTGTTCATGAAAAATGCATTGATAATAATCGCTGTAAATAATTGTGCAATTAAGGATGCAAGAGCTGCTCCAGTTACCCCAAGCGCGGAAATCAAAATTGAATTTAATACAACATTCACTACGCAACCCACTACTGTGAAAAATAAAAGACGACCCTGCAATCCATTCATTATAAACCATTTCGTGCATATTAGTCCAAAACCCACAGGAAGAACGTTTACTGACAAAATAAGCAATGCAGGGAATATTATGAGGTAGGTTTCACCAAATAAGTATCGGAGACCTAGTTGGCCAAAGAAATAAATGGTGAGAATACAGATTAATGAAAAGACGATTACTAACTGTAAGAGTTTCTGGAATTCTTTATTTGTAACTTCGTCATCTAATTTTTCTGTGTTTAGTAAATCGGGGAATAATACAACCGATAACGAAAGTGGTATAACATAAGCTTGCTCTATAATACGAACTCCGACTGTGTATAATCCTGTTGCTTCGGATCCAAGAATATTGAACAGCATGATTTGATCTATTTTCATATAAATTAGCACAGCAACAGAACTAAACATTAGGGGCGCACTCATTTTAATCAAATTTTTCAATATTTTTTTATTAATTTGTTCCATTTTGAAATGAAATGTACCCTTTGGTAAATACCTCAGGACTAATAAAAACATAAGAAGTGCTTCGGCTAGGTATGCACTAAAAACGAAAATGATAGGACTATGAAAAATAATTAAACCAAAAATAATAATAGAACTAAAAATCATAGATAGAATCTTAATATTTGTATATATTTTATATTTTTTTTCTATTTCAAAGTATGTCACGAAAATTTCATACATAAGAAAAAAATTTGCAAACCCTACAATCAAAAAATAGACTGAGATTTCAAAGCTCTGTTTTGTTATGATGATAGACAGGATTAAAACTAAATACGAAATCGTGAATAATATAATATAAATTAAAATACTATGATTTAAAAGTGAAGTTACCGAATATTCGCCTCCTACAGCGAGCTTAACAATGATCGATCTCATACCAAACGTAGACACAATACTAATGAACGATGTTATGATCAAAATGTAACTGTATAGTCCATAATCAGCAGGACCAAGGAAGCGAACCAGCGCTACAGTTACTACTAAAGCGTAGATTAATTTTGCCAGCTTCATACCATTGAAAAGAAACAAATTATTTAAGTTTTTTTTGATCATCTATGGTGTTTTTTAAGTAAAATTCTAAACTTTTTTGAGGTGCCCAACCCAGTGCCTTAGTTTTACGCGTAATTAGTTTGGCATCTAATCGATTGCCCTGCTTCTCCGGCTTCATCCGCGCCTTGCAATCCAATAATTCTACGATATCTAAAACAGAATAGGAAACATCGGCGCCAATCCCAAATCCATCTCCGTTTCCGCACTCTGCGACTTTAACTAAAGCTGAAACTACATCATCTATATGTGTAAAGTTCCGACGTTGTGTTCCTGGTGATGTAACGGGGAGCCAATCTTGGTATTGTTTAAGTTTTAAAAATTTTGCTATCACCGTTGCATACTTACCGGAACTAATTTCACCTGGACCGTAGACATTATAAAAATAAACAACTGCATGTTTTAATCCGTACAGATTAGCAAATAGTTGAACATGTTCCGTATTTACGCGCTTACTAAACGTATAAGGCGTTTGAACACTTTCCTCTGTGTCTACTGCGAATTTAGTACTAGATCCAGCGTAGATGAGCTTTGCACCCCACCCATGGCAAGATTGCAGGATTGAATGAAGTGAACAGAGGTTGCTTTCAATAACAACTTGATAATCGTCTACACTGTTTTCTACCCTTGAATATTCACCAAAATGAAAGACTATATCGGGCTTGAATGTTTCGGGAACGTGTTTTGAAATATCTTTAGCGTCACTTTTTACGTAAATTACTTTCAAGACATGGTTATGTATAGTTCCACTGCTATAATTGTCTATTGATAAAACGTTATTATACTGACTAAGCTCCAAACATAACCGAGATCCAATGAAACCAGCGCCACCCGTCACAACAATGTTTTTACCCCTCATCCATTACCCCGCATCAAATCTTTTGTATGTAGTAACACCAAATGTTCTCCCAAAATAACCACTTCCCGGGGGTACTTAGACAAAACATTTAGGAGGTTTCTAGAGCTGTACTCTCCCACTAATAGCCAGTCATGCAATTCGATAATAATAATTGGAAATTCTTGCATCCATTCAGTATTGCTCTCGAATAATTGCAGCTCATGTCCTTCAATATCAATTTTGCATAAGAAAGGCGCACATTGGCTATTCTCCCTTATCAATTTGTTGATAGTTACACCAGTTACGGACTTCTTACTCAGGGATGCGTCTGGCGACGCCACTCTAAAAGCATTTGGTTGAACATGTGAGTCGTCGATAAAGAATTTTTCATTCGAGTTTGATATTGCAGCATGTAAATGTTCAACAAAGTCACTCGAGGCGATATTAGCTTGTGAAATTGTCAAATTCACCAAGTCGATTTCTGCTAGTAACATCTTTGAGCGGGGGTAAGTATCGTAGTAAAAAAGCGCGGTTAGACCTATATTACTACCACAATCTAGAACGAGTGGAGTTTTTCCATTCTTCAATAAATTTTTATAATAAACCTCAATCAAAGATGAATGTGCAATTTCGCTTAAAGAATTTTCCCGAGTTAGGAAAATTTGGCGTACTGTATACCAATCGACTTTATTCCGAAGGATAATATTTCTGATGTTTTTTGTGGTTCTATCAAATAAAAAAAACCCCAAATAACCTTTAGGAATGATCAAATATCGATTGCCTCGAGCGAATGCAATTAAACTTTTTAAAAATAAATTTATAATCAATAAATTATCTCCTTCCGAACATCAACTTTACGAATTTTATTAGTCTTAAAATGGTTAAAATGTCTATGATACGCGAACGATAACTAAGCAATCGAAAATGCATCTCCACTTTATGTTTTCGTAGCACATCAAAAATACGTTGTTTCGTATGTCCGACCATTTTTTCATAATTTCCTGAGTCAATGATATCTTTTAATTCCCCTCTGCGTTTTTTGAATTCCATTAATTGATCAATATTAATGAATTTAATTCCCGAAAGCGTAGTAAAATTTTTGGGTAAATGCACAATATCATTCACACACAGTCCTTGTTTCAGATAATATGTGTTGTGAAGATCTATTTCCCCTGATGGTTTTTCTTCACCAAGATATAAGACATCCAAATCAGATGCTTTTCGCAAGCCATATAATTCAAGAACTTTTCCTCCGACAACTATTAGTCTATCCTTTTCCAGAAAGCGCAATCTATCGTGTAGTTCCTCAATCCAATTAAGATAGTCTAAAGTTTGCAAATTAGAACAATTAAGTAAGACATTAACTTTTGGCTGCAAAAGGAAATCCGCCAACAACATTGTTTCATTAAAATTATCAGTAATATGAACCGCACTGAACCCGATATTACACATATCCCGTATTTTTGCCTTAATACATCTCACTTTTTCTAAAGATTCAGACTGGAAAAATATGAATTTAATATCACCATTTGGATTAAAGCATTCAAATATTTTCTTCTTTAGACCGTAGTAATTGTCAGTAGGATCACCAATCCAATCCATGTGTTGATAACATAGCCATAATACATTTAGTCGACCAATGTCAGAAAGACTTACCGTTTTTTCGTATAGCACGTTAGAGAATAGTGAAGAAGACTCAACCCATTTACTCTTACCAGACGGCCATAAAATCGCGCAATAGACGTCGTCCATCTCTTGTAATAATCTGTAGCTAGCAGCTTCTATGCTTGTCTCTGGCACTTTTCTGTCATTGTAGATACGAAAATCAATTTTCATACTGGGTAGTTCAGTTAAAACCACATCCACTTGCATTTTCTTTTTAATCGCCAAAGATACTCTATGTGATCCATTTATTGGCATATTATCACGCGAAAGAGGTATAAGAGACGTACCAGGATCAAATCCATTTTCGTCAATACTATTTGCCAATCTTGCGTATTTTCTCTTGAATTTAATGAAATTGTTAATTTTTACATTATCTGGATCGACCATTTTATATTTAGTCTGAGCTGATATTTCGATATTATATATATCGTCAGCATATCCTGGTGAATTTTCTAAATTATCTAAATAAAGTAATTTGAAACCGTGATCCAACCTTAAAGCTGATACCAACGAATGTGGATTCACTCTCCGCACTAAATACTCATCTTTCTCCAATCTGTCGTAGACTGATTTGTCGACTAAAAGCTTCAGTTCGTCTCTTAAAATGGTTCGCATGTAAGTTAGTTAGTTGACACAAAACAAGTCACGGGTAAACACTTTTTCTCCGACGTCAACCAGCTCAGGAACCATCCGGTTAGCCAGAATTATATCAACGTCGCCTTTGAATTCACCAAAGTCCCTCACGACCCTTGAATTAAAAAATTCTGCCACATTGAGTTCAGGTTCATAAATAACGACTTCAATTCCTTTGGCCTTGATCCTCTTCATTATGCCTTGAACAGAACTCTGTCTAAAATTGTCACTACCTTCTTTCATCACAAGCCGATAGATCCCAACAACCTTTGGTTGAGTTTTAATGATTTGATCCGCCAAAAAATCCTTACGGGTCGAATTTGCATCCACGATTGCGCGTATAATATTCTGAGGAATGGCGTCGTAATTTGCCAATAGTTGCTTCGTGTCTTTTGGTAAGCAGTAGCCGCCATAACCAAACGAGGGATTATTATAATGATTACTGATCCTAGGATCGAGAGAGACGCCATCAATAATTTCACGACTGCTCATGTCTCCAGCGAGTGCATAGCTATCCAGCTCATTGAAAAATGCCACACGCATCGCAAGGTATGTATTCGAAAATAACTTAATCGCCTCAGCTTCACGCGCGCCAGTGAACAATAGCTCAACGTCGGATTTTAACGCAGCATCAGCTAGCAAATTAGCAAACATCTCTGCCCGCTCTGATTTCTCACCCACAATTATTCGACTAGGATATAAATTGTCGAAGAGCGCCTTGCCTTCGCGCAAAAACTCTGGCGAGAATAAGACCGCATCCGTACCCAAGCGCTCTCTCACCTCCTCGACAAAACCTACCGGTATGGTAGATTTCACAGCAATACAGGCACTAGGTTCAAACCTAATAACTTGAGAAATCACCGCCTCAACCGAGGACGTATCAAAGAAATTAGTTTTTTCGTCGTAGTTGGTTGGAGTGGATATGATCACATAATCCGCGCCAGGAAGTGAGGCCTCAAGGTCAGTACTCGCAGACAGCTTCAAATCCTTGTCAACCAAATACTCGGAAAGCTCAGCATCAATAATCGGAGACTTCCGCGCGTTCAGCGCATCCACGCGTTCCTGAGAAATATCTACGCCAATGACTTCATTATGCTGCGCTAATAACACCGCATTGGATAACCCAACGTACCCCATACCTACAACAACAATTTTCATCTAACTCTACTCACATTTCCCTTTTTTACGGCGACCCAAAAGTCCTTTAGACTTACCCATAACAACCCAACGTCGGGGCGTATAGGGAGCTGGCATTATTAAATTTCTTTTGAACCATGCTCTAACCATTTCTTGAATTTTTCTTTGCAAAACTCGTTTGATGCGAGACCTTCCATGAAGGCCACACCTTCTGCAGGTTCCGTCACAATCTGCCATCCATTCAACCGTAAGAAAGTCGCACTTGTGACAAATGCAGTCCATTTATTTCCGTCAACGAATGCATCGGACTTAGCAAGCCCTCATGACGAAGCCCCAATGCGTCACCGTAACGAGCAATCTGGCGACCATGAATGATGTGCACTTCTTCACCTATATCTTTCGGCCTATATCCCGCTCTAACTCAGCAATCTCTTTTTTTAATAGTTCATATTCTTTCTTTTTACGCACAAGAAATTTACTTGTAACCAAAGATTTTTCACGAATACCTTTTGGAGTTAACAAATAAGAATATTTTGTCTTTTGCGAGCTATCTTTAAAATTTGAAATCTTTATAAAACCCATATTAATTAATGATGTTAATAGATAATAGGTAGATCCATTAGAAATTCCAACTTTTTGGGCAATTTTACGCGTGGTCATTTGAGGGTTTTCATTTATTATTTGAAATACTCTAAACTTTGCATCTTCCTGATGCTCTTTACGACGACTAGCCACGAATAGCTACCGCACAAAGCTTTGAGACAAAGCTTTGTGATTTTAATATAATAATTGACTTAACTATTACCATAGATTCAAATATGAACATGCATGTTACTACATCTACTGTCAACGATATATTTGTATTATAATGAGACTATATATTAAAGGATATATCACAAATATATAATATAAATTATGGTGATTAATGATTAATCTTGATAAAAATAATCAAAATAATACTAGTAATTTATCATTTTTTAGAGAATATATGAAATTATTAAATATTTTGTTCAAAAATGAACGCTAATTCATAGGTATATTTACATGTCAAAAGAGTGGTTCGTCCTACAGTATAAATCCAACTCACACCATATAGCGGCAAAAAATTTAAACCGACAAGGATTTGAAACATTCTTACCCTTACATGATGCCACTTCACGAAGAGCATCTCGATTTATAAATACTTCTAAACCTCTGTTTCCAGGCTACATGTTTATCAGATTTGATAAAGCAGAATCCGAGTGGCATAAAATAAACAGTACTTACGGTGTATCTCGCTTAATTACTTTTAATTCTATTATTAAATCAATTCCTACCATATTTGTTGATCATTTAATTAAGCGATACGATTTATCGGGAAAATTACTGCCTATACAAAAATTAAAAAAAGGCGATCAGGTAGAGGTTTTAAAGGGACCTTTTGCAAATTTTATTGCTACTGTTGAAAAATATGAAGCAGATCAACGCATATGGATTCTAATGGATTTAATGGGCAGGAAGACAAAAATTCAAACTTCATCAGATTACCTTACACTATCAGATTAAACTATTTACTCAAATTTAATTATTCTTTTTCATAACCAGTTGGATTAAGTTTATGCCAGCGCCAAGTATCTTCACAAATCTTCTTTATATTTCTTTCTGGTTTCCAACTCATTTTTTTAGATGATTTTAAAGAATCTGCCCAAAAGGCAGCAAGATCTCCGTCCCGACGAGGTGAATATTTAAATTTTATTGTAACACCAGAAGTTTCTTCAAAACTTTTTATCAGCTCAAGAACAGTCGTACTTTTCCCCCCTCCAATGTTTAATATTTCAAACTTATCCAGCTTACTATGATTTAAAGCACCTATATGCGCCAGAGCTAAATCAACGACATGAATATAATCCCTCGCACCAGTTCCATCTGTAGTGTCATAATCATTACCAAAAATATTTAAATGTTCACGGCGACCATCAGCTACTTGAGCGATGTAAGGCATTAAATTATTTGGGATTCCAATTGGTTCTTCTCCAATTAGACCAGATTCATGAGCTCCAACAGGGTTGAAATATCTGAGAGCAGTTCCCTTTCGTTTTAAGTCTACTTTTGTCCAATCGTGTATTATATTTTCTATCATTAACTTTGTGCGCCCATATGGGTTCACTGGCTGAGTTGGATGCTCCTCATCATATGGTAAATATTGCGGATCACCATAAACAGTGGCAGATGAAGAAAAAACTATAGTATTACACTCGGCCTTAGACATAGCGGCAAGCAATGAAATAGAGCCACCAACATTTACATCATAATATTCCAATGGATTCGCTACACTTTCACCAACAGCCTTTAAACCTGCAAAATGAATTACTGCATCTGGTTTAAAACTGTTAAAAATTTTATCTAGTGCATTTGAGTCACGAATATCTGCATTCATAAATTGCAACTCACAATTAGTAATATTACGAACTCTCTCAAGTGCAATCTCATGTCCGTTACTAAGATTATCTATCACAAAGACTTCATGACCAGCATTTAAAAGTTCAACACATGTATGACTACCAATATAACCAACACCGCCTGTTACAAGAACTTTCAATTCAATTTTCCAATCTTTTTGCGTATTCATGTGCAGATGCACTCATGAACCCATCAACAGACCCGCAGTCAAATCTTTTACCCTTAAGGTGAATAGCTTCTAATAAACCATCCTGAGCATGCAAATTCAACGCATCAGCTAACTGTATTTCTCCACCAGAACCTGCCGGTAAAGTCCTAAGTGTATCAAATATGTCAGGCGTTAAAATATACCTGCCAATTGAAGCCAAATTAGAAGGCGCCTCATCCTGTCTAGGCTTTTCAACTACTCCAAGAACTCCACCACCATCAGCCGAAGGAATAACAACACCGTATTGAGAAATATAGGCTTCATCCACCTGCATGACCGATAATTGCGAATTACCAGTTTTTTCAAATGCGCCTACAAGATCAACGGTAACACCCGGAGCGTAATCCGTTAAAAAATCATCTGCTAATAAAACTGCAAAAGGTTCACCTGCAACTGCGCGCTCAGCACAAAGAACTGCATGACCCAAGCCCAATTGTTCAGGCTGGCGAACAAAGATACATTCCACGTGCGGTGGAATAATATTGCGCACCATGTCCGCTTGCTCATTTTTTCCTTT
>Ga0206125_10004252_pt1 | contig 12899 bp, 11 predicted proteins | sample Helgoland_Spring_4_FD_148598 | JGI IMG/M metagenome (GOLD analysis project Ga0206125, IMG submission 148598) | Pelagic subsurface seawater microbial communities from Kabeltonne, Helgoland, North Sea - Helgoland_Spring_Bloom_20160331_1 | ecosystem: Environmental > Aquatic > Marine > Epipelagic ... | reverse complement strand
CTTTAATGTCTTCTGGTGTTGTACTAGATCCGGCTACATTCGAACCAGTTGTTGGTTTCCTAACAAGATACGGTTACGTTGAATTAACGAACACTGCATCTTCACTAGGTAACGCGGCAGACTACGTTGGATTAGTAGGAATGAACAGCGGAACAAACTTAAAATTCAAATAAGCCAAGGTTTATTTTTATTTCAGAAAAGGGCGGCTTCGGTCGCCCTTTTTTTATGGCCAAAATTCCTGTAAATAATTCTATGTTAGAATACGATTTTGAAGACAAGAACGGAAATTATGACCTACTGTATCAATATGTCAAAGACTATCCCATTAGGAAAATAATAGATGTTGGTGCATGGTGGGGGCCATGGAGCCTGTGGTGGCATGACAAGGTCCAGAGTGTTGAAATATTTGAACCCAACAAAGATATTTTGCCTAAACTAGTGAACAACGTGGGAAAATTCCAAAACTGTAAAATACATCGCACCGCTCTGGGGGACAGACACGGCAATGTGTCAATGCAGGTTGCCGACCACTCAGGCACATATCATGTCACCGGCCAGGACGGAGACATTGAAATGAAAACTCTAGATTCTTTTGCGTTTGACAGCGTTGACATCATAAAAATTGATGCGGAAGGCTATGAACTTCCTGTCCTGCAAGGTGCCAAGGAAACAATATCAAGAAACAGACCATGGATCCAGGTAGAAGGCAACAAATCAGGAGAAAGATATGGTAGAACCAAAGTAGATATAAAGAATTTTTTATCTGATCTAGGAATGACACGTGTCACTAAAAAATGGCCAGATCAAATTTGGACTTTCAGATAAACAGCGTAGTTTTAATTTTTTTTCTCCAGTCATACTAACCGCAGACCAAATAAGGTAACTTTACTTTCATACTAGGTACCTAAATAAAATTACGATTCGCAAGAATCATAACAACAAAGGGAGGTCCAACAATGGATATCATGAACCAAATCAAAGGATGGGCTAAAGGGTTGGCTGATGTGGGCGTAAGTCTAATAGCATTAGGAATCGTTTTAGAGATTCTTTTCAATGGTCAAGGTATTCCGTTCTGGCCAAATGTTTCTGTAATAGGAAACGTCCAGGGCGTACTGCAAGGCTTTTCTGATCAAGGGTTGATCGGATTGGTAGCAGTTTGGATTTTATATCATATCTACAGTAGAAAATAATATAAAAATCTAGAATATACGTAAACCTCAAGGGTGGTGTGATTAATTTATGGATTGTGTCGCATCACCCTTTTTCTTTGCAGTTTACACGCCTCAGCAAATAATAAATACACACAGTCAACAGAGCCAACAAGTTTACAGTTGGACTTATGCGGATAAAAACCGCGTAGTGAGTAGAACTCACATTTGGCTCCATATAAGGAGAAACAAAATGGGAAGACCAGTAAGAAAAGATAGATTCGGTTCAACGGCAGGTGACTTCGAAGTCACGGGTGCGTTTGCTACAGGAACAGTACAACCAGACGGAACAGGTGCAGAGGCAGTATCAACTGTGTCAGGAAACTACATTGAAGCTCAGAGATCAAGTACGAGATTCAAAGTGAATTTCACTTCAGCGGATGGATCAACAAGATTATCACAGATCTTGGATCTAAAAGCAGTTGCGACAGGTTCACTTGCGAACGGCCAGTTCTGTATACAGATCATCTTAGATGACTCTACAGTGGCTTACGCTAGTAAGATCTTCAACAACACAGTACACTACGTTACTGCGGCTGGCGCCACAGGTTCAGTGAAATACTCATTGAGCTCAGAGGGTGCTGACGAAGGTGGAGATGCAGACGGAGTAGGTCAAATCGACACAATCTAATAAACTACACGTGTTTTGGGGGAGTTACACGCTCCCCCATTCACAACATAAATACTAGCAAATGGCAAAGACAGTAAGAACATCAGGTGCATACACACTAGAACCAGGTACTGCGGTAGTAACGATCAAGAATGGCCTACAGTTCACTCCGGTGGCTTTCGCTAGTCTACCAGGAAGTCCAGCAAACGGAATGGTCGCATTCTTGACCACTGACGGTGCAGGTGCCACAAAGAATAAGTTGTGCTTCTATGAAACAACAAACACTAGATGGAGTTATGTAGACGACGGCAGTGCTGTTGCAACATCATAGGATAACGGATGAGATACAAGGAAATAGATATCAACATCAAAGCAATCCCAGACAAGGAAGACGAAGCATTATTAAATCAATTAATGGGTGCAAAAGGTGTATCAGTCTCTGACGCCGACGATAAAACAGAAAAGCCAGCGGCAGACAACAATGACAATCCAGGAAAGGTTGCATCAGATGATCCAAACACAGTGGCAACAGTTTTCCCTCCACAACAAGAATTAGAATTAAAGAAACAGGAAGCGGGCAAGGACCTTGGACAGTTCTCAAACATACAACAGGACGCCGATGAAAGGGCCGCAGACGAAGAAGCAAGGGTTGACGCACCGTTGGTGCAACAGCCAGAAACAATGGACGGTGGCGACCAACCAGGGGTTCCCAAGCAAATGAAGAACAAGGAACCAAAGACAGAGAGTGAATTCGTTCAGAGATTGAAAACATTATCCGGCCTATAAGGAGCGTAAATGGCATTCAGGAAACTAGTTGGATCTTACAAAGATTACAACCTATCCACACACATCTTGGAAGACGGTTACCTAGCAGTAGACGTAGACACAGGTAGTCTGAGATTAGGTGACGGCACGACGGCAGGCGGGACTGTAATAAACACAGGCGGCGGAGGTGGTTCAAGTTCTAGCCTGGGAGACCTTAGTGCTATAGGTTCAACAATTTCAGCGCCAAGCAACGCAGATCTTACACTTGTATCTAGTAACGGAAACGTGGTGATAGAAGGAATCAGGGTGGCGGGCACCACAATATCAACTGAAGATTCTAGCCCAGGTATAGAAATCGCAGGCAATCTAATACCAAGCCAAGATGGCGTGTTCCAACTGGGAAGTGCCTCACGTAGATGGCAGACTGCATACTTGTCCGCAGAAACAATTGACCTAGGTGGAGCAACAATCAAATCAGATGGTTCGGGAGCATTGACGATCGCGGCCAGTGGTGCCACACTGCCACAGGGAAGTAAAGTGTCCACAAACCCAATATCGATACTGGGTGCCACGGGAAAGACAGCCGCAAGGCCCATACAAAATGTCAAAGTGTTTGTGAGTGATGGGACTACGACATTCACTGATGATCAACTACTAGCAAAAACTGGTGACCTGACACTTGAATTCAATGCCACAGTTGAAACTTTACCCGTATACACAGAAGCACAACAGACTTTCACACTGGCAAACGGCACGTCTTTGACTGATTCATTCACTGACGTCACCCTATTCCAATTTTAAAAACACGCAATAAATACAGTTGTTGATAGGATATCCATCCGGTGAGTGCAAGAAGGCCGGGGACAGAACGAGAACATTATGGCAGATAAAACACCGGTACGAGTAGTCTTTAATTCATCTAACGTGGCCACTGGAATGGCGGAATTCCAGTCAGGCGAAACTGTACCCGTAGCAAATGGCGGAACGGGTCTAGCATCAATTGGGTCAGCAGGACAAGTTCTCAGAACCAATGCGGCAGGAAATGCCTTAGAGTTCGCAACACTGGAAGATCTTGCAGACATTATATCAGTTGGGTCAACATTAACAGCACCGTCAAACGCTGATTTCAACATAACCACGGCCGGCACTGGAAACATAGTGCTAAATGATTTAAGCATCAGCGATAACACTCTTTCAACTAATAGATCCAACGACGATCTACACATCAACGCCAGTGGTACAGGAACCGTAGTCCTTGAGAATCTTAAAATAGGTTCAAGTGGATCCACTGTAACAACGATTTTAGATGAGGACAACATGTCCTCTAACAGTGCAACATCACTAGCCACGCAACAATCAATCAAAGCATATGTCGATGGAGAAGTATCAGGATTATCTCAAACCAGTATTTCACAAGGAGACAGCAACGTTACAGTTGTAGACAGTGACACAGGAAATGTTACCATCGAAGTTGACGGCACTGACAGGCTTACAACAGTGGCGGCAACAACCACTACAGCCACAGGACACAGCCTTGTAATAGGTGCTGGCAGTAACAGTGCCGGTGGACAAATAAAATTCTTAGAAGGCACAGACAATGGAACCAACGGTGTTACGCTACTAGGACCGGCCAGCACTGCTGACGTAACAGTGACATTGCCAGCGGCCACTGACACACTGGTAGGTAAAGCAACCACTGACACATTCACAAACAAAACAATAGATGCCAACGGCACAGGAAACAGCATTTCAAACATAGATATAGGCAACATGACAGCCGCAGTTGTTGTGACGGAATCGGAGGGCATCAGTTCCAACGACAACGACACAACGCTACCAACATCAGCGGCAGTGAGGGATTATGCAGACACCAAAGCAGTGCTTTCTGGGTCAACCAACAATCAAATCACAACAGTGACCGGTGCACACGCCATACAGGGCGAATCGAACCTCACGTTCGATGGTTCAACACTGGCAGTGACAGGTGCTGTAACAGTGTCAGGCGATCTAGCCGTTGATACAAATACTTTATTTGTAGATGTGAGCACGAACAGAGTTGGTGTTGGATCAACAACATTATCTCAGCCATTTACAATACACGATACCTCTTCAGCACAAATTCATTTAAGGACGGCAAATCCTGCAATTAGATTTTCAAGTGACGAAGCCGGTGGTAGTGATTCAACTAGAGCATTTATAGGTTTGGCCACTAATAGTAATGCATTTATAAATGGAACAGCCGCTGGTGATCTTGCAGTTAGGAGTGCAACAGATGGAAAAATTCTTTTAGGTCATTCCGGTGGAGAATATGCTAGACTAACCACTAGTGGTGCAACATTCACTGCCGGTGTGACTGCCACTACAGGTACTTTTTCCGGGAATGTGGCAATTTCTGGGGACTTGACTGTGAGTGGCGACACTACTACGGTCAGCACAACCAACACTGCTATCTCAGATAACATCCTAGAACTGAACACGGGAATATCCCAATCGTTCAATGATGCTGGTATAATAATAGAAAGAGGATCAACCGGAAACAACGCGGCCATAATATGGGATGAATCAGCCGACACCTTCGTGTTAGGAACCACGACGGCCACTGCCGCAGACAAGTCGGGAGGAATCACGATCGACGCAGGCAGTTTGAAAATTGCATCACTGGAGGCGGATGGTGTAACGATCACGGACAACACCATTGGTGCGAATGCATCTAACAGCAGTCTAGAACTTGAGGCCAGTGGCACAGGTGACATAGATTTAAATGCTGGTGCAGATGTGAACATACCGGCCAACATAGGTTTGACGTTTGGTGATGATGGCGAGAAGATCGAGGGTGATGGTACAGACTTAACAATTAGTTCTAGTGGTGATGTCATAATGAAACTTACCGGGGAACAACTTATACTCCACGATGGCACTAGTAATATTGCTCAATTCGATTTGACTAGCAATAATCTTACTGTTGCAACTTTAGGTAATGACAAAGATATGTTCTTCAAAGGTGTGACTGGTGCATCGCAATTTACAGCACTGACACTGGACATGAGTGCGGCGGGTGCCGCAACGTTCAATGACAAGATTGTCCTGGGTACCAACAAGGCAATTGAGTTTGTAGACACCAACGAGTCCATACAGTCCGACGGCTCCAAGATGATCATCAAATCTGGTGGTACCACATTCAACCTACCAACAGCAGACGGAACAGCGGGACAGGCACTGGTCACTGATGGATCCGGAACTTTGAGTTTTGACTCAGTTGCGACCACAGTGTCTGATGATGGCCTGGCTACCGTGAAGAGCAACAAACATCTTGGATCGACTGCAAGGACCTTGGACAGCATCAACGCGACATTCATAGACAGTGCGTTCTACTTCTTTGTCCTTAATGACATCGTGAATGAAACGATCAGTGCAGAAATGTTCGCAGTGACCAACAACGACACAGCATCGTTCCTGGGTAACAGACGGGGAATAGAGTCAAGTGGCGGTGACAACGTACCAACACTGGCCACAGATATCAGCAATGGTCAGTACAGGGTAAGGGTCACGGGCACTTCCGCTGATTGCAGGGGAAGTTTCTACAAAGTGGCCATGTCTTCAAGCACCACAGACGCCACGAGGGGCAACACCGTGACATCTAGCAACACGGATGTGGATTCTGCATCTGAGTCTGTTGACACGTTTGCTCATGCCACCTTTAGGGGAGCAAAATACTTCATCAGTGTTGACAACGACAGCAAGACAGAGATGGAAGTTGTGGAAGCACTGGTCGTGCATGACGGCACAAATGCCTTCATCTCCCAGTATGGACACACTACCTCAGGCAACAATTCACTAGTCACACTGACAGCGGCGATCTCAGGAGACAACGTGGTCGTTAGTGCGGCAGGATTGGAAACAAACTTGAACCTCACTATGCATAAGATTTTACTCAAAGACAACATGACCGCTCAAAGCAATGCCAATCAAAAAGCATTCGCGGCCGTCACTGTGAGTTCCAGTGCAACTGCAATCGATCTCATGGACATTGATGAGGCCAACGGTGCTGTCCACTTCATAGTTGGCGCCAACGCTTCCGAGGGAGCATACAGCATCCAGGAAGTCTACACAGCGGCGACACCCGGGGTGCCGGCCGTTACAAATGGACCTTTTGTCTCAACAAAAGGCACGAGTCAATTAGATTTCACAGCCGCTTTCGACACATCCAGTGAGAACAGTCTGGAACTTTTTGCATCAAGCACATCCGGTGGTAGCACCACAGTGTCCGGCTATAGAATCTCTGTGTTAGCAGGCTAAATACAGCAATAACAACAATCATGCGGGAGATATGGAACCATGACAACAAGAAACTTTAGGGTCAATAACGGAATAGAAGTAGGTGATATCGTTATTTCGGCCTCAGCAAACACAATCGTAGGACTAGCAACAGCGGCACCAAGTGCAGACGGTGACGTGGCAAACAAGAAATACGTAGATGACAAAACCAATCTAACAATATTAAACTCAAGTGTCGTAGTAGCAGACACAGGCTCGAACGGAACAATCACTAACACAGCAGACGGCGGCGCAGTATTGAGCCAGACGGCGGCGACGACCACAGTCACGGCATCAGGTGCAATCAACCTTACAGCAGGAACCGACGTGGTAGTGCCTGCAAACGTGGGTGTAACATTTGGTACAGGTGAGAAGATAGAAGGTGACAACACGGACCTTACAGTGACATCAGGTGGTGCAATCAATTTGACAGCAGTAACAGACGTGGTAGTACCAGCAAACGTTGGTGTGACATTCGGTACAGGTGAGAAGATCGAAGGTGACAACACAGATCTTACTGTTACTTCAGGTGCTAAAATTAATCTTGCGGCAGTATCAGACGTACACGTTCCACAAAATGTTGGAATAGTTTTTGATGCCAACGGAAGTGAGAAGATCGAATCAAATGACACAGACCTAACAATCAATTCGGGTGCCAAGATCAATCTTACAGCAACATCAGATGTACACATTCCAAAAGACATAGGTATAGTTTTTGATGACAACGCAAGTGAGAAGATAGAATCAAATGACACTGACCTAACAATCAGTTCTGGAGCAAAGATCAAACTTTCAGCAACATCAGACGTGGAGATTCCAAACGGCGTGGGAATTGCCTATGGAACAGCGGGTGAGAAGATCGAGTCTGACGGAACTGACTTGACTGTGACATCAACAGGTGTGTTGAATCTTACAGCAACAGGCGACACGGCAATCACCAACAACGCGACAATCGGTGGTAACCTTGTGTTGACAGGTAACTTGACTGTAAACGGTTCAACTTCAACAGTCAGTTCAGTAAACACAACAATAGCAGACAACATCATAGAATTGAACACAGGTATATCAGCATCAAGCAACGATGCAGGTATCATCATCGAGAGGGGTTCAACGGGTAACAACGCGGCCATACTATGGGACGAGTCAGCAGACAAGTTCACGATGGGTACGACGACTGCGACAGCGGCTGACAAATCAGGCGGTGTATCAGTATCAGTATCAACATTGGTTGCAAACCTAGAAGGTAACGTAACAGGTGACTTAACAGGTACAGCAGATGTTGCCACAGCAGTTACAGCCGCAGATGAGAGTTCAGATACCTCTTGTAATTTACTTTTTGTTACAGGGGCAACTGGTAACTTACCTCCTAAAACAGGTACTAATCTAACTTTCAATAGTAGTTCAGGTGTGCTTACCGCAACAGGCTTTGCTGGTGCGTTGACAGGTGACGTAACAGGTACAGCAGATGTTGCCACAGCAATTACAGCCGCGGATGAAAGCAGTGATACCAGTTGTAATGTACTTTTTGTTACAGCGGCCACTGGAGATTTGCCTCCTAAAACAGGAACCAACCTAACTTTCAACAGTAGTTCAGGTGTGCTCACTGCAACAGGATTTGCTGGTGATTTGACAGGTGATGTAACAGGTAACGCTGACACGGCCACAGTAGCAACAACAGTCACAATAACAGACAACGAAAGTACTGACGAAGACAATGCAATGATCTTTACTGCCGGCGGTGACGTCGATGGTGGAAATATTGGACTTGAATCAGATGGTACATGCACATACAACCCAAGCACAGGTAAGATAACTGCTACAGGATTCGTAGGTGCGTTGACAGGTAATGCATCAGGAAGTTCTGGATCGTGTACGGGAAATGCGGCCTCTGCCACAATACTACAAAATACAAGAGCTATTGGTGGTGTTAACTTTAACGGTTCAGCGGCGATCAACTTGCCAGGTGTCAACACAGCAGGTAACCAAAACACGTCAGGAACAGCGGCAATTGCCACGGCGGTGACCGTTACTGCGAACAACACAGCCAATGAAGACATCTTTATTTGTTTAGTAGATGGCGCATCTGGAACACAGGGCATTGAAACAGACACTGGCCTGAAATACAATCCATCAACCAATGTGATTGCATCCACGGCATCATCGGCGCAGTACGCGGACGTTGCCGAGCGTTTCGAAGCAGACGCTCCTATGGAAACAGGTTCAGTGGTAATGGTTGGCGGTTCAGCAGAGATCACGGAAATCAACTCAGAAATGTCTGAGGATGTGTTTGGTGTTATCTCTCACAAACCAGCATACATGATGAATGCAGGTGCGGGTTCAGATGAATCACACCCATACGTAGCAATGACAGGTAGAACTCCGGTTAGAGTAATAGGTGAAGTGACTAAAGGTCAAAGACTTGTTACATCATCAACAAAAGGTTGTGCTAGAGCAGTGGCGCAAGGTGAGTCATTCTCTCCTTTCAACGTAATTGGTAGAGCATTAGAAACTGACACAGACACAAATATCAAATTGGTAAATTGTGCAGTGAGATCTAACAACTAATAAATAAAATTACTTTTTAGTAGAATCAAAAGGCGGCTTTCGGGTCGCCTTTTTTTTTTGGCTGATTAAACAATCAAGTCTAATATAGTCTGTAACTTGCCTTTTATACTTTTATTATTGAGTGTATTTTTGAGGCCCATGTGTAAGTTCTTGGGCCAACATTCAAACGCAGTCCAGCAGTATCCTGAATGTTCTTCATTTAGTCGAGGAATAAATTCTGCATCGATGGCTATGAGATATGTGTGGAAGAAGAACTTCTGATCGTTGGAAGTGAACATCTCCAGCGGTATGACCTTTTTAAATTTAGGTATGCTACCTGTCTCTTCCTCTATCTCACGTTTAAGTCCTTCGAATGCACTCTCCGTGAATTTACTCTGGCCGCCAACCAAACCCCACATTCCTTGTGTCTTGCGGTCAGTCCTCTGTAGGAACAGGAAACGTTTGGTGCTGGTTGCATAGAACAGGGCACCCGAACAGACGATGTTTTCTTTCATAAGTTATTATAGCAATTATGGAGTGGTAGCGTCAAGGCTTGAGTTGTACCCTGGATCTGCTCCACCGTCCAACACGATGCTCCAATTACCTTGTGTGTAAACGCCCTCGTATGATTTGACCCATTCCGTGCCGTTGAATCTGTACTGAATACCTGTGTTAAGATTGGTAACATAATGCTGTGTTGAGTCAGGGTTCGATGCATCGAATGCCACGTTCCATTTTGATGTTGAACTGTTGTATTCTATGATGTCGCCAACGCTGGCCACAAGCGTACCCCAGGTGGCGCTCTGGAAACTGGCTGTGCTATCTCCCACATCGTTTATGACCAAATACCTGTCGCCATTTGCTGGTGTTCCAGGATCGAATGTTGCAGGGTTGATAATTTTCTTTACTGCTGTCAGTGAATTGCTTGGTATGGTATCACCGTCTATGGTGTATAACAGTATTGTGTCATCTAATGTTGTTGTTGCTATTGTACCAATGATCTCGTTTCCGTTTGGTTGTGACAATCTTATCTGTGATGTGCCGTTCGTTACCTTGCCGTACTGATCTAACAGCACCTTCCAGTTCACTGCCGGTCCAAACGTTTCAAAAGGATCAAAGTTGTTGGGTTCGTTGGCGCCTGTCTGGAATCCATCTCCGCCTGATTTGACATTTACACCCGTCGTGCCTAGCAATCTCAATTGATTTCCTGTGACCAACAATCCAAAATTGTTCGGTGTTATGAAACTTCTTGACACCAGTTCGCCATCTATCAATCCTTTGGCTATTCCGCCATCGTCGTCGTATATGCTCATTATGATCTTCTGTACAACACCTAGTTTTTTTACTTTGACTGGTGGTGATAACCATATGGGCATCGAGAATGTTAGTGTTGCAACATCGATCTCCGAGTCTGCACCCACCGGTATCGTTCTACTGCTGAATGTTGTACCTGTCAGTTCAACGTAACTCAAACTGGTCCAATCTATGTAGTTGTCAGTTTTCTGTATTTCGAAGTCAGGATTGAACAAGTATAATATCTGTTCCATTATCTGTAATTTTTGGTCTGTGTTTGTTGTCCAAATGTCCGCCGACACTTCCATCCTGAAAGGAGAAGGCATCACTTTCTCAACCGTGTAACCTGCACCCATCTCGTTGGTGTAGTTGCCGTCTGAATCTATTCCTCTTTCTCGCAAATGCTGTTTCTCTATGTGATAAGGATTCTGCATCCTTTCCCTGTCGTAGTTTAATTCTCTGACATAAGCGGCTATCCTCGGTGCATACTGTAATGTGTTCTCTGAATTGTTCCTGATTATGTTTGCAACCTGTCTTGTTGGGTCTCCATACACAACAGGCACTGCCCTTAGATTTACTTCACCGTCTTTACCTCTGCCTGTTTCCACAGAGAAGTTACTCAAAATTCTAATGAATTGAGTTAAAAATTTCCTAACCTGTCCTTCGTAAAAGTGTAACATTCTTAATTGTCAGCCTTTGGTTTCAGAGCATCAGTCAATGACTGTCTTTGTGTGACTGTTAAACCGTTAATATTTGATTCTGTTGCATTGTTGACAAAACTTGTTTTGTAGTTTCCTCTGGAATCATTGTTAGTTGTAGTTATTCTAACACTGTCCTCGATTTTGATCCATCTGGCTCCGTCATATCTAAACAGCCTGTTGGGTAGGAAATCTGTCCTCAAGAAGTAGTCACCTTTATCTACGCCCGTTGTTGGGAACGTTATACCAAACCCTGCAGGATTACCGTTGGGTGCAACACCGTCTCCATCTAGATAGAATCCGTAGTGTGAACTTGCAGGAGTGTCTATCGTGGCATTCACGGTGTTACTGCTACTTGCTCTTTGAGCCGCTGTGTTAACATTCTCAGTACGTATGTTTCCTCTTTCGTCTATTGGTGCAACATAATATTGTTTGTAGTTGAATCCTGCCTTTGGAGCATCTGACTCTGCCTGTGCAACAACTTGATCGTTTATGGTTTTTTCTCTGTTGTAGGTACTCATGTAATTTGCAACAGATCCTTCTGTCGTTGCATCACCAATTACATCTCTGAATTCTTGTGAGTCTACTAAGGTTTTCATCTTGAGTCTTAGCAGGTGTGGCCACCAAGTCTGTGAAAAACCTTCAGCGGCTCTGTTTACATCTTCAACAACATAGTATCTTTTCAGTGCAATTGGTATACTTTCATCTAATGAATAATCTTCTTTCATGTGCGGGAATTCTATAACATCGCCACTCATGGGTTTTCTGCCAAGTCTTTCAACAATATCGTTTAGATGCACAGTCAAAAATAATGTGTCATTGGATAAAAACATACCAAACTGTGATAGATTAAAATCTTGATCTTGTACGTTGTATATTCCCCTGACAGTGTATATGTCGCCTGCATATTTCCTGTCTCTGTTTTCTAAAAATAACAGATCTTGTATTGTTGTTTCGTTTAGATCGCTTCCTGTTACTCTGGGTTGGCTCGGTGAGGCCGCTCCGTCCTTGTTGGTGTCGCCTTGATCGTAGGGTCCTAGATATTTGTGTAGGTGAAGATCCGTGCCGCCAACCTGAAACATCTCTCTGATGTTGCGATCAAAGAACTTGTAGTCATTGCCCTTTTCAGGCTTAAAAATGGATAATCTTGGCATATCATACATATTTATTGCACAGGCAATGACTATAAATATGAGTATGTCAGAACTACAAACAGGACAACAGGAAATTTTCGATTACGTTAAGAACAATCTCGGCGACGGGATGATTGATGTGGAATTAGACCCAAAACACTATCAAACGGCACTGGAAAGAGCTGTAAATAAATTTAGACAAAGATCTTCAAATGCAGTAGAAGAATCATATGCTTTCTTAGAATTAAAGAAAAATCAAAACAGTTACATCTTGCCAGACGAGATTATCAATGTGAGGAATCTTAACAGAAGAACTGTTGGATCACGGACAGAA
>Ga0206125_10004251_pt1 | contig 12899 bp, 9 predicted proteins | sample Helgoland_Spring_4_FD_148598 | JGI IMG/M metagenome (GOLD analysis project Ga0206125, IMG submission 148598) | Pelagic subsurface seawater microbial communities from Kabeltonne, Helgoland, North Sea - Helgoland_Spring_Bloom_20160331_1 | ecosystem: Environmental > Aquatic > Marine > Epipelagic ... | reverse complement strand
TCCTGACAAATCCGAGGCCTTTCATTTGAATGCCAATATCAACATTGGCAATCTTTGCAAAAAACATGGCAGCAAGATGGTGCTCATCAGCACGGACTACGTCTTTGATGGCGAAAATCCTCCTTACTCCGAGGACGATGCAACCAACCCGCTGAACAATTACGGTAAGTTTAAACTCGAGGCGGAACAATGGATGGAGCAGAACCTGGACAATTATTTGATCGTGCGCACCACCAATGTCTTCGGCTGGGATCCACTTTCCCCAACGCCCAACTTTTTGATCGGCACCTTCCGGCGATGGCAGGATGGGGAGGAAACCACCGTTCCCTCCTTTTTGTTGGGTAACCCCACCCATGCTTACAATTTGTCAGAGGGGATTCTCTCGCTCATCGACAAAGCCCAAGACGGGCTCTTTCACGTGGTGGGCAGCTCATTAGCCAACCGGCTCGAGTGGGTCCAAGGTTTTGCCTCCAGATTGAACCGTGATGATATCGTCATCAAAGAGAACCCGACACCACCTGAGGGCATGATTCCCAGACCTTTGGAGTCTGACCTCAAGATTGATAAGTTTAAATCCGTCAGCCCTGTTGAACTATGGTCGATGGACAGGGGGATTGACTTCTTCATTGAGGAGATGAAGCAAGATCTAGGCTAGGGTTCCACTTTAATCAGTGGACAGAATTTCGGAGGGTTGATTTTTCTGGCTTCAGAGATCAGTAGTCGGAAGGCAGAAGTCAGGAAAGAGTAGCCGGCCTCCGACCTCCGACCTCCGGCATGCGACCTCCGGCATGCGACCTCTGGCATGCGACCTCTGGCATGCGACCTCCGGCATGCGAAACTCCGACCTCTGCCTTCTGACCTCTGATATGTCTCTGCGTAAATTAAAGCACAAGTTGGTGGAACGGCTCTTCTACCCAAAGATTCCCAATCGACTGCTCGCAGATATTTATCAGGTGGCAGTCGATAGTAGATGGAGAGTCCATACCATTCATCAGCCATTCGATGTCGATGTTCCAATTCCCGCTGGCTTGGATGATGAAGATGCGCTGTTCTACTGCAGTAGTGGGAGTAGCATGAGGTTTAATGCCCAGCACCTGGTTTGTATTCCAAATGGTATTAGTTGCGGATCTGGATTTGTAAGGCTCAAGGATGGAGGCTTTCTCGTCGAGAGCACACGCTGTCTCAACGTGATGCTTTCGAGTAAACCTTTTCGGCGTCACAAGAGTCCAAATTATCGAAAGATTTCAGGTAACTGTTATTGCTTACGCACTCGTTGGGGAGATAATTATGCACACTGGATGTACGAAGATTTGCCCCGTTTTTTCAGCGCATTACCACACCTTCCTAAGGATACTAAGTTTATTGTTCCTGAGAACATAGCAGGATGGAAAATAGAATCGCTAAATGCTATCGGTATCGATCAGGCTAGGCTCGTTCCATTAGCGCAACATGTGGAGACAGAATGTGAAAGTCTCTGGTTTGCTACTATACTAGGAAGCATGCAATGGTTTCATACCTCACCCGATATTGCTCAGGGAGTGAGTCAAAAGCTAATCGATTATGCAGCAAAGCAGTTGAGTGAGAGGGATTGTTCTGATCTGCCCTTGAGTGAATATATATTTATTTCACGCAAGGGTGTTCCTAACAATCGTCTTGTTAATGAGGCTGAGTTAACCAAAGTTCTGGATAAGCTTGGGTTTGAGATTGTCTTGATGGAGAATTACAACATCTCTCAACAGGTGGAAATAATCAAAAATGCAAGCGTGGTAGTCGGTGCACATGGGGCTGGTCTCACCAATGTCATGTTCGCCAAGCCGAGTGCAATCATGGTTGAGCTGCAAGATGACTCATACTTATGTCCCCGCCCATGGTATTGGAAGTTGGCAAATTGTTATGGCTGTAATTACAAGACCATTATTGGCCAGACAACGAAATATGAGGATGTCGTAAAGGTTGAATTCTATGTAGATCCTGATTTTTTCGAGATGGCGTTGACAGACCTATGCGCGTCTAAACATGATCCAGCAAAGTGTGACAGAGGCTGGTATGATATGGCTTGGTATAAAAGCCAAATTAAAACACCCAATTAACTTTGCTCTCCCGCCGCTAAGTTGATACTGCGCATAAGCGTATAGAAACTACAGGCTTGGGCTGTTAAATTATTTCTCTCATGAAGTCCGAGCCGTCCAATAGCGTTCCCAAAGTTAGCGTGATTCTCTCAGTGCGTAATGGGGAAATTTATTTGCGCGAGGCAATCGAGAGTATCCTCAACCAGAGCTTTGAGGATTTTGAGCTGATCATTGTTGATAATCACTCCACAGATTCAAGCGCTAAGATTGTCGAAAGCTACGATGACGCGCGGATCATTCTTACCAAGCCGGAAGAGCCGCTACACCTGGCGCAGGCATTGAATCATGCCGCGTCCATGGCCCGCGGTAAGTTTGTCGCCAGAATGGATGCGGATGACGTTTCTCATCCAAGCCGCTTTGAGAAGCAAGTAGCATACTTGCAAGAGCATTCGGAGGTTGGCATTCTGGGGTCGCAGATCCGACCCATTGACGGTGGTGGGAATCTTATTACCAGAGGGAGTTATCATAAACCGGAAAGCCACGCGGACATTGCATGTTCGCTTTTTTTTGGCTGTCCGCTTTGGCATCCTACAGTAATGCTGCGCAAATCCGAGATCGATGAGCTAGGCTGGTACAGTTCACCCACGATCGCTGGTCGCGAGCAATATTCCACAGAGGACTACGATCTTTGGTGTCGTGCGATTACCCAGACACAAATTCACAATCTTTCGGAGGTGCTTTTAGATTACCGTATTCATGCCGATAACCACTCACTAGGAAGTGCAATACGCAAAGAGAATCTTAGAAATATTGTGCTGATTCTATCTCAGCACATTAAAGCCAGTCTGGGTATGAACGTCTCCGATACCACCTGCGCTTTAATCTTGGGGCTCAAACCTGGTGATGTGGCGGAAGCGGATGATGTAGCGCCTGATCCAAGCGAGCTGGTCAAGCTCACCCGAGGTATCCTTGCCAGGGCCATTAAGGACAGGGTGAGTGCTGATTCAATACATCGGCTTCGCGACAAACTCACAACAGCTTTAGAGACGGGTATTTGGCTCAGAGGATTCAATATCATGCGTGAGTCTATCGGGCTGCTGAGAGCCGATTGGAGAATGTGTGTCAGGGTGCTGCTGCGCTCAATCAGGAGATTCCTGTAAGCGGAACTCCGAGGCTGTATGTTTTGTTAAGCACCATTTTCATCTATCAATTTGCAAACTGTGCAAAATATAAAACATGATCATCTAAGCTATCGGCCCGAGATTGACGGATTACGGGCGATTGCCGTTAGTGCTGTTCTCCTGTATCATGCCAAGTTGGCGATGCCGGGGGGGGTTCGTTGGGGTGGATGTGTTTTTTGTGATTTCCGGATTTTTAATCACATCCCTTATTTTAAAGGACTACAAGTCTTCTGCTGGATTCAGTATTGTAAGTTTCTGGGAACGTAGGGTGCGGCGGATCTTTCCGGCTTTGTTCTTTGTGGTTATAGTCACCGCTGTAGCTGGTTGGTTTGTTTTGTTGCCCTCTGATTTTCTGGATCTTGGCAAATCGGTGGTCGCGCAATCGGTATTTGCCAGTAATTTCTACTTTTGGGATACCAGTGGCTATTTTGAAAGCAGTGCCTCGATCAAGCCTTTACTACATACATGGTCTTTGGCAGTTGAAGAACAATTCTATCTTTTGCTGCCACTGTTGTTTTTATTCCGTTCACGCTGGAACAGAAAGACTTTGAGGTGGGTGTTTGGAGGGGTGATCGTGCTGTCATTGGTCCTCAGTATCATTCAGGCTGACAAGTCACCGGATGCAGGGTTTTATCTCTTACCGTCACGGGCATGGGAGCTTCTTGCTGGTGCCATGCTGGCATTGCTTCCAATTCGTAATCAGCTTCCCAAATGGATAGGTGAATTAGTGGGGTGGTCTGGGCTCGGCGGCATTGGATTAGCGTGTTTGCTCTATACTCATTCGACACCATTCCCTGGTGCTGCAGCTCTTTTACCAGTCCTGGGCACTGTTGCCATCATCTGGAGTACAGGCTGCTCAGCTGAGCCAAATATACTGTGTCGAGTGCTCTCATTGAGGCCTCTGGTTTTCGTAGGGAAGATTTCGTATTCCCTCTATCTGTGGCATTGGCCGATTCTTGTTTATGCGCTCTACTGGCGTGACAATCACATCATGCATTGGCCATACAGGTTCGCCTTACTGGGCTTAAGTTTTTTACTGGCGATCATCTCATGGAAGTTTGTGGAAACACCCTTCAGAACACGTAAGTTGTTCCCTTCCAGAAAAGGAGTGCTAGGTTTTGGATTGGTCTCGCTCATGCTTTACACACTGAGTGGTATTTACGTAGTTAGTAGTAAAGGTCTTCCTGAGCGTTACTCTGCAGACGTAGCCAAAATAGATAGTAGCTATCAGCCAGAGGCTCTGACAAAGCAATACTCTATGCCTAGTTTGACAACTCTTGAAATGGCTATGAATGCCAATTTCGAGGAAGACGGTAATTTAGAAAGGGGTATTGATTGCTTAGTCTGGGGAGATAGCCAGGTTGGCGCAATCAGCCCGTTATTCCGTAAGCTTGCGCGGCAACACCAACTACGTGTCCAGTTTGCTACATACAATGCCACTTGCCCAGTTCTTGGGTATAGAAGTTTTTCCGATCACGGCCTAAAAGAGAATTCAGAGCGGTGGTCTCGCGCTGTTGTTGATCATTGCATTCATTCAAAGGTTCAAAATGTAGTGCTACACGCAGCATGGGGTTGGTATTTTACTCGCAATACGTCCGGTGCTATATATCAACGTGGTGATCGTGAGCGCATGCTGGATGAATTTAGCCAAAAGCTGGCACAAACCACACGTGAACTGAAGGAGGCAGGCGCTAAAGTATGGATCATTAAGGCTGTGCCACGACAAGGTGTAAATTACCGGTTCACCCTAGCAAAAGCGGTTCATATGCAAATACCATACAAAGAAGCCATGTCGAAGTCCTCCATGATGGACTACTCTCGTAGGCAAGACCAAGTTATGAGCCTAGCTGCGAAAGAGGGAGCGGTAATATTAGATCCATCGCCATATTTCTACCAAGATAGAGAATCTTGTTTGCTCAGATATGACGGCGAGTTGTTATATCATGATCGAGATCACCTTTCTATCAGCGGGGCGTTGTTTTTAGAGCCTTTGGTTGCTCCGATATTCCAAGAGGTTAGCGAGATGCAAGAATAAATATCTCGGAAAGACTCGTTCACAGCAGACAAAAAATATCCAATGAGAATTTTGCACTTATCTTACTATGACCGCAAAGGCGGAGCATGTATTGCGGCCTATCGTCAGCATCAGGCATTGCGTGCCGCAGGAGTGGATTCTGTGATGTGGGTGCGTCACAAGGTGACCAACGACCCGCATGTTTTTGAGTATCGCCCACAGTCAGATCTTTGTAGCAGGATTCAGCGTATTGCGCGTCGCCAGTGGCTTAGTTCGCAAAAAGCGCGTGCCCGGCCAATGGGGGAGATCTTTGATGACCGATCTGAGCACGATGGAAGGGAACTGCATGAGTTGCCTCCCCATGATGTAATCAATGTCCAATTTTCCCAAGACTTTATCGATCTCCCAGCGCTGTTCGAAAAAATTCCAGCGACAACCCCGATGGTCTTCACTTTACACGAGATGTCGATGTTTACCGGGGGCTGTCCTTACGCTTGTGATTGCCGAGGATTTGAGAGACAGTGTGGTGACTGTCCCCAGCTGAAAGTGCGGCATGCGAATGATTTTAGTCATCGTGTGTGGTTGCGTAAACAGCGTGCGTTTTCCAATAGGGGATCTGCCAAGTTGCACTTTGCGGCTGACAGCCACTGGCTGACAGCAGAGGCCGCCAAGAGTAGTTTACTACAGGGACACAAGATTTCCACAATGCATTATGGCATCGATACCACCATATTCCGCCCACTTGATGCCCCCTCATGTAAGCAGGCACTGGGTATTCCCCTAGACCGACCTGTGGTTGCCTTTGCTGCGGCATCAGTTGCAGATAAACGCAAGGGAGCCGGCTGCTTGATCGAAGCGATTCAACAGATGGAAGAGAAGCCATTCCTTCTGACTTGGGGAGCATCTTTTCCACCAGAACTTGAGCAGCTGCCGCATCTTCATCTGGGTAGTATTGATAGCGAGCCTTTGATCGCCACTGTTTATAACGCCGCAGATGTCTTTGTCATCCCTTCCATAGAGGAAGCCTTTGGCCAGACAGCTCTGGAATCGCTGGCATGTGGCCGCCCAGTAGTGGGGTCTGATGTTGGCGGCATTCCGGATATGGTGCGAGATGGCGATACGGGTCTACTCGTCGAGCCTGGTAATGCAGTTGCTTTGGCCAAGGCCTTGGATCGACTTCTACAAGATCAAGGCATGCGTGAGCAAATGGGGGTGAACGCCCGGGAGCTTGTGATAAATGAATTCTCCTTTGAGAAAAATGCAGCGGCTTACGTGGAGCTGTATCAAGGCATGATAAAGTCATAGATTTCTATTTGCTTATAATCTACAAATCACAAGAGGTGCGAAAATCTGACAAAATAAAGATATTAGTTATCTCATCGGTCGTACCCAATGCCAAGGATATCGGTGGAGAATTGGTTCTACATCGGTATCTTCATGAAGATCCGGACATTGAGGTGGAAGTTTTCCGGTGGGCTAAATTTCCCTTACGTCTCAAAATCATAGGGAAAATGAAAAAGCTGGGCTTTTACAAGTCGGGTAACATCCTTGAATGTTTGTGGCCAGTGTATCCCAAAGCCAAAGAGATCGATAAGGTTATGGCCTCTTTTAAGCCTGATATCATTTTGACGGTAGCTCATGCATGGTTCCACCTAGCGGCAGCAAAAGCCTCACTGCGGAGACAGATCCCACTGATTACTTTTTTCCAAGATTGGTGGGCCGATTTTGATAGAGAAATTCCGCAATATTGTAATAAGCGCATGGAACAATTTATGCGAAGAACATGTGAACATTCCACGAAGGTAATTGGAGTAAGCAAGGGCATGTTGCGGGAACTTGGTAATCCAATTAATGCACAGCTTATCCACGATTTGCCAGCTGTTTTACCATTGGATGATTGCGCTATTGACAAGAAACGACCTGAAGGACCATTCCGGCTGGTTTATTTTGGCAACTTGGGGGAGTATGGCCCGATGATAGAATCTCTGTTGGATTTGTGTCAGGGCAGGGCAGATATAGAACTCCATGTTTTTGGCCCCAAGCCGAAATGGAGTTGTGGTGCAGAGGAGCGTTTTCGCAAGTTGGGTCTTTTCCATGGACTACTGCCGCGAGATGAGTTTACGAGTCGGATTGCTGAATTTGATGGAATATTGGCTGCGATGCAATTTGACGAGGGCCTTGGTAGACGAATGATGACTAGTTTTCCATCAAAGATCATTGAGGGAGTCCAGTATGGCCTGCCAATCATTGTATGGGGTCCAGACCACTGCTCGGCTGTGGAGTGGGCGCGGATGAAGAACCGAGCTTTGTGTGTAACTGATCCGTCTGCTGAAGCATTGATCGCGGCCATTTCTAAGCATAAGGATGCAAAGGGTGACATCGACTTGAGGCAATATAGTCTGGGGAGTCGGTTGGCTGCTGAAGAAGAATTTAATCCTCTGAACATACGCAAACAATTTAAACAAGTGCTGTGCGATGTGTTAGCTAAGGTAAAAAATGAAATCGTGACCGAAAATAATTATAATTAATGAAAGTATGTAAAAATAAAAGAGTCGTCGTAACAGGCGGGCTCGGAATGATAGGTTCTTTTGTTTGTGATGAACTACTGGCCCTAGGAGCAAAAGTGGTGATCGTAGATGATGAATCAAAAGGAGGATGGTTTTATTGTGAACACCTTAGAGATAAGGTTACGCATCTAAAAGGAACATTAGAAGATGCTGAATTTGCTATGGAGGCGCTCAAAGGCGCTGATCTTGTATTTCATTTAGCCTCACGTACATGCGGTGTTGGTTATAGTAATAAACATCATGTGGAATTATTTGAACAAAACAACCGAGTCACTGCAAACGTGCTTTCTGCTGTAAGCCAACATCGTCCTCAGCATGTCCTGATGACGAGTTCAAGTTGTGTCTATTCAGATGATTCGGCAACACCTATGAACGATGAGGAATCATGGTCGGGTGAACCGGAGATGGCAAATAGAGGATATGGTTGGGCCAAGAGAATACTCGAGCAAAGTGCGGAGCTTGTTTGCTCTGAGTCAGGAGTGGGATTGACGATTGTGCGTCCTGTTAATATTTACGGGGAACGCTATCACTGGATGGGTGATGATTCCCAAGCTTTGCCTATGCTGACATGCCGTGTAATGAAAGGAGAGGATCCTATTTTGATTTGGGGCTCAGGAAATCAAAGGCGCAGTTATGTGCATGCTTCTGACTGTGCTAGAATCATGGTGGAGCTTGTAGAGAGAGGCTGGACGAATGGCCCGGTAAATATCGGAGATGAAACAACGATATCCCTTCCAGAAGCAGTGAATCTGATTGCAGAGGCGGCTGGTTCTAATGTGGGATTATCATTTGATACGTCTAAGCCTGAAGGGCGTAAAATCAAATCTGCTAGTAGTGCACGACTGCGGCTTGCTCTAGGATATGATGAAGCATCTTTGTGGAACGTGGGGCCCAAAGAGGGAATGTCGCGAATGGTAAGTTGGCATCAAAAGACTTTTACAAGTTGAATAGGCCATGGTCTCAGTTGGCACGCCAAGCCAATTGTCCGCAACAATCTTAATCAACTGTCAGAATAGTTGATGATACAAAATATAACAGCTAGATCTTATGACTGAAAAAAACCGCGTTAATCTGCCAAGTTTTCTGATCGTTGGAGCTGCAAAGAGTGGCACGTCATCTCTCCATAGCTATCTAGCAACACATCCGGATGTCTTTTTGCCGGAGGTTAAAGAAACTTGGTTTTGGCATATTATTTCGAATCCAAATAAGGCCATCTACGATATTCATAGCCAAATTGTGGATGATTTTTCCGATTATCTGAAATTGTTCGAAGGTAAAGAAAACAAAGTTTGTGGCGAGGCCTGCCCTTCTTACTTGTATTACTATGATTACACGATTGAAAATCTCAAAAAATGGCATTCGAATTACCATGATTTAAAGATCGTAATCATACTTCGAGAACCTGTCAGCAAAGTAAAATCACACTTCAAATTTGTTAGGAACACACTGGGGGTTATGGAAGATTCAACTCTGAAGGAGGCGCTGGCCAAAGAAGGCAATAGGCTGTCGTTAAACAATGTTTTGTACGATTTGTTCTATTACGACAGCACTAGATATTATCAGCAGGTAAAAGCATACAAGGATAACTTTAAGCACGTAAAAGTCTTACTTCTTGATGATTTGAAGCGTGACCCTAAAAAGGTCATGACCGAGCTCTCAGAGTTTATTTCAATTGACCCAAGTTTATTTGATCAGGCGATATATGACAAGCGATACAATGTCGGCAATAAGGAGTATGTGCCTGCAAATGCTTTGGGTGAGATTGGAAATGCTGTCCTTGGTCCGCACTCTTATAAGCGTAAACTGACCAAATTAATTCCTCCAGTGCTTAAAGCATTTATCCGGAATAAAATAATGGCTAGAGGGTATAAAGAGCCTGAGTATTTTGATGACGAAACATTGCGTGACTTGAAAGAGAGGTTCAGGCCCGAGGTTGAAAAGTTGTCTAAGCTGATTGATGTCGATTTGGTGAAGACTTGGGGCTATTAATGCACAGTTGAAAGTAATAGGTTCAAATTATGATCAATGCTTAATTGGAAGAATTTGTAATACTAAAGCAGCCTTTTTCATTTTTACAGTGAGGCTAGCAGTCAAAAAGTATGTCTACCGCTGGATAATCCTTGCTGAGTAGTTTTTTTACCACCTAGAGAATTAATCTACCATGGCACACATTACTAGTAAATTGCCTCTCTGGAGTTTAAAGTTAGCTGTGAAGCTGTCTGGTAGACCCACGGGGGTATCTGACGAGCTAAAACAATTTATAGCTGATCACGGTTGTATTTTTATTCACATCCCTAAATGCGCTGGTATGGCCGTGCAAAAAAGTTTGTTCGGCGATACTTATTTTGGGCATCAAACAATTCGGCAATATGAAGTTGCCTTGCCTCGGGGTGTTTATCGAGATGCTTGGAAATTCACGGTAACCAGGAATCCATGGGAGCGCATTGTATCTGCTTGGCGTTTTCTGAAGGCGGGTGGATATCATGCTGAAGATGAAAAATATTTCGCGGAGACCCTTAGCCGATATGATACCTTTGATCACTTTGTGAATGACTGGCTAGTATTTCAGGATGTCTACCATTGTGAATGTTTACACTTTAAACCCCAATTGCATTATATTTGTGAGTTTAATGGTTCTGTGGCAATGGATTGTATCATAAAATTGTCTGATTTGTCGAACGAGTATGAGGAGCTGCGGCAGAGATTCGGAGGCAGGGCCTTAGAAGTCCACAACGAGGCAAAGGGAGGAGAGGTTGATGTCAGCAAGTTTTATCAAAGCAGTGAAACTTATAAAAACATCGCTAGGATATATGCCGAGGATATCAAAAGCTTAGGTTACACTCGGGAATAGAAGGTCTAAAGCTGTCGTTAAGTGCGAAAATTAGTTGCGTAAGAAAATCAAATATGAAAGTTAAAGAACCGTTTGGAATTGTTACAGGGTGCCATGCTGGGGATAGATCGTCAGTTGTAGCTACCCTTGCTAGTATACGGCATTATATGCCACACATTCCGGTTTGTCTGGTGGTTGATGGAGATGTCGATGTCTCCGATCTGGAGCAGCTTTATAAGATCATTATCCTCAGGGTGGAGGAGCTTGATTCCGAGCCCATGCGTGACCTGATCCGTGGCACTGGCAGGGCAAAGTTAGCGGCCATGTGGGAAGGACCATTTGATTTTTATGTATGGCTTGATGCAGATGCTATTGTGTGGGGCGATTTTACTGCTCAAGTGCGTAGGGATCTCGACTTCCAGATTTTCTGGCCTGAGATTTCCATTCCCTCGGATGCTGATGAAGTGCCGCCTTGGTTGGCCCACTTCTATTTTAAGTTAGATGAGTTGAAGGAGTTTGATCCTGATTTTGAGTGGAGGGGGCACCCCTACTTCTCCGCTGGCGCGTTTGCGTGCCGCCGTAACGTAATCACTTATGACGAATGGATCAAAATTGAAAAGTGGAATGACGATGTTCCCGGTGGGATATTTAAATTCTGGGAGCAGGGTATGCTGGTCTATTTAATCTTAGCAAAAAGTAATCGAGGGGAGATCAACGTTGATTATATCGATCTGCAGTGGACCAGAAGTTTTGGCCGTGAAGATATCGACAAAGATTGTGCGCATGCAGGGTTGGATTTTCCGGAGAATGTCGGCAAACCGATGATCGTGCACTTCTGTGGGCGGAAGCCGTTTATATTCGATTTTGGAGCTTATACTCGGCCTTTCACGATCGCACGCCTAGCTCACCATAGACAAAGTCGTAGTTTGGTCGGAGCATGGCTTGTCATTATTCTGGAAGATGCGGGGGTTTTCCTTAGCAAGGTTTTGAAAAAAATCAAACGTGTGCTCAGCTTGAGTTGACTGGATTGGGTGGTGTCTCAAAAAAACTATACGTTTTACGTATCATAGTGTTGCATAACATGATGAGAATGAGCAGCTAAAATGAAAGTTTGGCACATTACAAGATCGCTTTATGGAGGGGCTGGGATCTACGCTATGCGCCTGAGTGAGGCCTTGCGGAATGCTGGGATTGAAAGCTGCATAATTACAGAAGATCAAATCAGGACTGATGATGGGGGCCAACCGTGCACGGGAGAGCTTATGCCGGTTTCCGGAGGGTTGGCCAGATTTGGAACACGTGTTGTTCGATCCATGTCACACCGTATGACTTCCGCCCCCTTTCAATCGCTGATGGGCATGGAGCTTTATGCTGGAACGCAAATGCCTCAGGAAGGCGACATTATTCACCTACATGGCTTGACGGGCTGGATGGGGCTTAGGGGACTCAATGCATTGATTCCTGAGGGCAGCCGGGTTTTCTGGACCACTCATGACCTTTGGCCGTTAAGTGGTGGTTGCATCCTCTATTCCGGATGTGATGGTTACCAGAAAGATTGTGGTAGTTGTCCTATATTGCGCAAGGGTGTGAAAACCTGGGCGAAGATTGAACTGAAACTGAAAGAGAAGTTGATCAGGAAAAAAAACATTCGGCCGATTGCTAACAGTGAATGGATGGCCAGCCATGTAGAACATTCACGAGTTTTTGAAGGTGTCAGTGATGTGCCTGTCATTCCGCCGATTGTAGGACCGAGCTATTTTGCACCTGATATTGAGAATATGAGGGCAAAGTTAAAGATAGACCCTAGCAAAAAAGTGATCGCTCTCGGTGCCCGAGCGGTAACCGATCGTTACAAAGGAATTCCTGAGTTTTTGCAGGCACTCGCAAAGCGACCCAAGCTGGCCGAACAATGTGTGATTCTTCTCTTTGGTGAGGGCGAGCTTGAGCTTTCTGATGCTCTGGATGTCAGGGCTTTGGGTAGGCTGAATTCAGCTGAGGAGCTGGCGCAGGTTTATTGCTCCAGTGATGTCTTTGTATCTCCCTCGAAGATGGAGACCTTTGGCATGGCCTTGGCAGAAGCTCAGGCATGTGGAACACCTGTGGTGGCTTTTGATGTGGGTGGCGTCAGTGATGCCGTTTCTGATGAGTGTGCTGAGTATCTCGTGCCTGAGGGTGATTTTGATAGTCTGCTGAATGCTTTAGAAAAAGTATTGGAGAAAAGCTCGCAAGGTCGGGGGT
>Ga0206125_10004245_pt1 | contig 12914 bp, 11 predicted proteins | sample Helgoland_Spring_4_FD_148598 | JGI IMG/M metagenome (GOLD analysis project Ga0206125, IMG submission 148598) | Pelagic subsurface seawater microbial communities from Kabeltonne, Helgoland, North Sea - Helgoland_Spring_Bloom_20160331_1 | ecosystem: Environmental > Aquatic > Marine > Epipelagic ... | reverse complement strand
AGCGGGACAAAGGAGATGGCAACGGCGTTGGGCTGATTATCCGCGAGGATAGTTCCCTTGGCCTCGAAGGCGTAGCCGCTCACCCGCTGGACTTCCAATTTGTCGATTTCAAAGCGGTAGTTCTGACCAAACGGAACATCGTAGTAGTGGATTTCGCCACCACTGAGGGTCAGGCTTGTAAGTGACGCCGCTTCGTCAGAGGTGCCCGTTAAGCCGGTAAAAAGCGGCGCAGCTCCGAAGGTCACGGAATGATCACTGGCGCGCGACAAGCTGATCACAGGCCGGTCCAATTCAACCGCTTCGACCAGAAACCGCCCCGTTGCCAGGGCGCGCCCGGACAGATCAAAGGTTGCCGTATCGGCGGAGAGCAAGATTTCATCGGTGTCCGCACCGTCACCCCTGACCCTGATATCGGTCAGTTGTAGTCGAGGACGGGGTAGCAGGGTGATGGCCGCGCCTTCGCCAGCATCGACGGGCTGCCCCAGCGCGCGAGTAAGGCCAATGAGCGCCTGCGTTCGATAAACGCTGGGGCTGAGAAAACGCGGCATCAGGCTCAGGGCGGCGAGAAAGACACCAATAAGAGCCGAGATGAATATCCCCAGTCGAAGCATTGCCCACCCTTTGGCCGAATCACGTTTGATTTCCTTATACCGGGATCGGCGGGATCGGAAAAGTAAAGTGTCCTCAATCCATTACAGAGGAATGTTGCCGTGCTTGCGCCACGGGTTTTCCAGTTGTTTTGACTTCAGCATTTCCAGCGACTGGATGATTCGTCGCCGTGTCCCGTGGGGCATGATGACATCGTCGATATAGCCTCGTTTAGCGGCCACAAATGGATTGGCGAAGGCTTCCTGATACTCATCCGTCCGTCGCTGGAGTTGTTCAGGGTCTCCGGCTTCTTTTCGGAAAATGATCTCCACCGCACCTTTGGCGCCCATAACGGCAATCTCTGAGGTTGGCCAGGCGTAGTTGGCGTCTCCCCGCAGATGCTTGGACGCCATGACATCATAGGCGCCGCCATATGCCTTGCGCGTGATCACCGTCACCTTTGGCACGGTGCATTCGGCGTAGGCGTAAAGCAGCTTGGCGCCGTGTTTGATGATGCCGCCGTGTTCCTGATCCTTGCCCGGCAGGAAACCTGGCACGTCCACCAGCGTAACAACTGGAATGTTGAACGCGTCACAAAAGCGGATAAAACGGGCGGCCTTGCGGCTGGCTTCGATGTCCAGGCACCCGGCCTGCTCCATCGGTTGGTTCGCCACAATGCCAACCGTCGAGCCATCCATTCGCGCCATACCCACAATAATATTCGATGCAAAGTCAGGCTGGATTTCGAAGAATTCACGATCATCGATGATCCGGTCGATGACTTCCTTCATGTCGTAAGGCTTGGTGGGATCTTCGGGCACCAGACGATCAAGCGCGTGAACGTCTCGGCGGGGATCGTCGAGCGTTGGCTTAACCGGCGCCGGGTCCCGGTTGCTCAGCGGCAGAAAGCTGAAAAACCGACGCAGATTCAGAAGCGCGTCGATATCGTTGTCGAAGGCCGCATCCGCCACGCCACTGATCGCCGTATGCGTAGACGCGCCGCCGAGTTCTTCCTGCGTAATGTCCTCGTGCGTGACGGTCTTCACCACATCAGGGCCGGTGACGAACATGTAGGAGGTGTCGCGCACCATGAAGATGAAATCCGTGATCGCTGGGGAGTACACTGCCCCGCCCGCGCACGGGCCCATGATCATCGAGATCTGCGGTATCACACCGCTGGCCAGAACATTTTGCTGGAACACGTCGGCATAGCCGCCGAGGCTGGCAACGCCTTCTTGGATCCGCGCGCCGCCACTGTCGGCCAGACCGATGACCGGCGCGCCGACCTTCATGGCCTGCTGCATGACCTTGCAGATCTTTTCTGCGTGCGACTCTGACAGCGAACCACCGAACACCGTGAAATCCTGACTGTAGACGAAGGTCCGACGACCATCGATGGTCCCATGGCCAGTCACGACGCCATCGCCAGGAATACGGTTGTTTTCCATGCCAAAGTCGGTGGCACGGTGCTCAACAAACATATCGAGCTCTTCAAATGAACCAGGGTCGAGCAGCACTTCCAGTCGCTCTCGTGCAGTGAGTTTACCGCGGGCGTGCTGATTATCAATGCGCCCCTGCCCGCCGCCCAAACGGGCGCGTTCACGGCGGCGTGCGAGTTCGGCTACGTGGTTGGCCAAATCCCTTCTCCCTCTTGTCTCTTTAGATCAATCCAGTCGGCTGAGTGCCGCCAGAATGGTGCCCGCTGAACGCGCGTCCTCGCGCTTGCCTTCCAGCGAGCTTTCAAGGTCTTCATCCGGTCCCCAGGTTTCGATTTGAAACCGTTCTTCCAGGGTCGCCAGTTCAACAGTCTCGTCCGGCGAAAGGCGGCCGTAGTAAACCGCCAACGCCAACACCAGACTCCCCGTCGCCCCAACCAGCGTCCGCAAAGCCGTAATGTGCAGAATATCTAGCCTGTCCAACGGACGACGCAAAGCAAACAAAGACTGCGCTGGCTGCTCAACGGCCATGATTCCCCTCGTCACGGTCAAGGGCGCGTCGAGTTGTTTGGCGGCCCAGTCGAGCAACGGTTGCCAGCCTTCGTCTTGCAGGGCTGCGAGGGCATTGGGTTCACTGACGCGGTAGCACAGCAAATCCGTCTCCCCATACTTGGCGGTTTCATCACGGATTGCGTCGATGTCGTCGCCAAAATTATCGATGCCCGTAAACACCAATTGCGTCACAGGCATGGAGTTTGGAACGATTTTGGTATCCTGTGCGTTCCACTCATAGGCGATCGCCTGCGCCAGCGAACGGGTGGGCAGATGCAAGTCTCGCTGAGCCGAGGTCTTGAGCGTGCGTCCGTCAAGCTGAATTTCCCACACCTTCCGGTCCGCGTGCTGCGCCACCGTTGCGTCCTTGTAGAACTTTCGAAGGGTCGAAGCGTCACCGCTGCCACCAATCTTCATAAGCGATAATCCTCGTGACTGAGTTCGGCCAAAGCGGCTGGCAGGTCGGAGAAAGAATGGATCAGCACGTGCGCGCCCGACTGGCGCAGCCGGTCTTCGCTGTGGTTGCCATAGGTCACACCAACGGCAACGGCGCCCGCGTTACGAGCCATTTCCATATCAAAACTAGTATCGCCGATCACGACCGTATCATGGGCTTTGGTGGCCGTTTCGGTGTTGGCTGACCAGACCATATCAGGGGCGGGTTTACCGGTGTTCGTATCGGGGGTTTGCAGGGAGTGGAAATACTGGTTGAACCCATGACTTTCCAAAACTGCATCCAGGCCGCGTCGATCCTTGCCCGTCACAACCGCCATGAAAACCTCATCGTCCGTCAGCGCGCTCAGGGTCTCATCCACACCGTCATAGGGGCGCACGTTCTGGTCACCCCGCGCGCGCTGGCCGCGAAAGGCCTGCCGGTATCGCTCTGCGAGTTCTCGCACTTCTTCGGGCGAGGCCTGCGGCGCCCAGTGTTCGACACACAGTTCCAGATGCAGACCAACCACCTCCCGCACCTGCGCAGGGGATGGTGTTTCAAACCGGCTTTCGGCAAAAGCCTCCACGGATGCATCAACGATTGCCGCCAGACTGTCGATCAGCGTTCCATCCATGTCAAAAGCCAAAAGCTTAAACCGATGTTGGACTGGGTTTTTCATGTCGGGTTCGTGTCACGCCAAACCCAGCCGGGTCAAGCGTTGAGCGCCTCTTCGAACGCAGATGGCAGAGGTGCGCTCACTCGAATGAGCGAGCCATCAGGATGGGGCAGCTCCAGAGCGGCTGCGTGCAGATAGAGCCGCCGGACACCGGGCCAGGCCTGCGGTAGTCGGGCGCCATACTTTCCGTCCCCAATGATGGCTCCGCCATGGTGGGAAGCATGAACGCGCAATTGATGGGTCCGGCCTGTACGGGGCTCAAAACGGATCAGGACCAGTCCGTTTGCAGCCCGCCTTTCAACCTGAAAAAGGGTTTCAGCGCTCTGAGCTGCCGCGTGGTCGAAGTCCACCTGCACGCGCTCCTCACCGCCTTGACGGACTTTGATCAGCGGCGCCGTAATGACCCCGGCGTCTTCGCCCTCGGGCCAGTTGTTCACCAGCGCAAGATAGGTTTTCCGCGCATCGCGCGAAGCAAAGGCCTGGGTGAGCGCAGCCGCCGTTTCGCGTCCACGTCCAACGACCAGCACACCCGATGTATCGCGGTCAAGCCGGTGGACTAGGCGCGGCATCTCCCCAGCTTCGTTGGCAAAAGCCGGCAACGCGCCGTCAACATGGCGGGTGGTCTTGGTTCCGCCTTGCACAGCCAGGCCCATGGGCTTGTCAAAGGCCAGCACACGCCCATCGTCGAAAATCTTACAATCCTGTAACTGCGCGACCAACGCTGGATCAGGCCCCGAAACCGCCATGCTGTTTTCCGAAGCTTCCTGTTTTTGTGCCTGGGGCGGCAACCGCAGTCTATCGCCCTGCTCAACCCGTTCCGCGCCTTTGACGCGCTTGCCGTTCAGGCGGACTTGGCCCGTGCGAAACCATTTCTGCTGGGCGCCAAAGCCAACATGCGGCGCGAGGCTCTTGACCAGGCGGTCAAGCCGCTGACCGGCCTGATCGGCGGTGATGGTAAGTTCAACGGCCAAAGTTCTGCCCCGCCAGATAACCAAACCAACACCCGCCCACGGTAACTACGACCGTCCCAGCCATGTAGCTAAGCGCAACCGCCGGCCTGCCTGCACGCAAGGCGTCTACAGCCTCCAGCGCGAAGGTCGAAAACGTCGTCAATGCGCCAAGTATCCCCACCATTAGAAACAGCCGCAGGGGACTGGACCAGGTTTCTGTGTTGCGGAACACAGCCGCCAGAAAACCCATGGCCACGGCCCCGATCGCATTGGCAACGAAGGTGCCAAAAGGAATGCCGCCCAAAGCACCGATGGAGATGAAGAGACCATAGCGAAGACAGGCCCCAATCGCGCCGCCCAGAGCAACAGAAATCCAGATCATCAGCTGCCCTCCTCCGTTCCGGCATGCCGCTTTGCCCGCAGTCGCGCCCAATAGTCCAGGCGCTTTTGAATATCGCGCTCAAACCCGCGTTCGACGGGCTTGTAAAACTGCTCCCGATTCATGCCCTCGGGGAAAAAGTTCTGCCCGGAAAAGCCGTCCTCGGCATCGTGGTCATACTGGTAGTTCGCTCCGTAACCGATATCTTTCATCAGCGGCGTCGGTGCGTTGAGGATGTTCTTGGGTGGGGGCAGTGATCCGGTTTTCTGCGCTGTTGAAAGCCCCGCTTTGTGCGCAGCGTAGGCAGCGTTCGATTTTGGCGCGGTGGCCAGATACAGAACTGTATTTGCCAACGCCAGGTCCCCTTCCGGGCTGCCCAACCGCTCGTAGACTTGCCAGGCGTTGAGGGCGTGAGTCATCGCATGCGGGTCCGCCAGGCCGATATCCTCAACAGCAAAGCGGGTCAGGCGACGCGCGATATAGTTGGGGTCTTCACCGCCGGCCAGCATCCGCTCAAACCAATACAATGCCGCGTCGGCATCGGATCCACGCAGGGACTTGTGCAGCGCCGAAATCAGGTTGTAGTGACTGTCCTGACCCTTGTCATAAACGGGCCTGCGGCGTTGCACGACCTTGAGCAGACGGTCAGCCGTCAGGATCTCCGACCCAGCAGAGGCCCAGACCTGTTCAGCCAGATTGAGCAGATATCGCCCGTCACCATCCGCCAGCGCACACATGGTCTCTCGTGCGTCTTCATTAAGCGGCAGAGAACGCCCTTCAACCGTTTCAGCGCGTTGCAAAAGCTCTTCGAGATCCGCTGTTTCCAGCCGGTCAAGCACCAGAACCTGACACCTAGACAGTAAAGCCGCATTCAGCTCAAACGACGGATTTTCGGTGGTGGCGCCCAGCAGAACAATCGTGCCGTCTTCGACAACAGGCAAAAAGCTGTCTTGCTGAGATTTGTTGAACCGATGGATTTCGTCGACAAACAGCAGCGTAGCGCGGCCGTCTCGGCGGCGGGCGCGCGCGGCATCAAATAGCTTTTTGAGGTCCGCAACACCGGCGAAAATCGCGGAAATCGATTCAAACTCGAAGTCGCCGATTTGAGCCATGAGCCGGGCGAGAGTGGTTTTTCCGCACCCCGGTGGTCCCCACAGGATCGACGAAACCAGCCGATCCTGATCCACCATTCGGCGCAGCGGCGCGTCGCTGGCCAGCAATTGCTGCTGACCCACGACCTCATCCAAATGTGTGGGCCTCAGACGGTCGGCAAGCGGGCGTCGCTCGTTGGTTGCTTGGCTGAAAAGGCTGTCGGTCATCCCATCCGTTTGCGCAGACGGGGCAGATTAAGCAAGAGCCAAAGACCAAAAACAGGGCTTCCGATTACGTTGATCGCCACAATCCAAGGCAAAGACGCCCACTTGTTCTTTGACAACACAAACATCACCACGCTCATCAGCCAGAAAGAGATGTACAAATCAGCCAGCGTAACCTGATTCCAAGGCTCCCGCAGGGCCGTCAGAAACGCATCTAAATTGCCGCTGGCAAAGCCGTAGCCCACGATAAGCAGCATGACGATGGAGAGAATCAGGGTAATGAGGCGCGGGATATCTTGAAAAAGAGGCATAGTGTGGCTCCGTCGAGGACTAGTTTTAAGAGACTCCAAAACCAAGATTGCGCGTTTTGAGGATCAGGGAAGGCAATTCCTGCGATTAATTGTCCCAATTTCGCGATTCTTTCACAGCTCCGTGTGCCTTGCCTTATTTCAACCTTCCCAAAGTGCGAACCCGGTCCCAATTATTTCTGATACAGGCGCAATAGACATGTCGCACTTTAGGGTGCGCTCACGAACCGTGCCTGCAGGGAGACACCGTTGAAACGCACCATCGCAATCATCTGCTGGGCTCTAGGCTTTCTGGCCTGGTCCGCAGTGCCCGTAAACGCTCAGAACACAGACCGCGCTGTCCCGGCTTCGGCCGTTCAGATCCAGCTGTCCTTCGCACCACTGGTGAAGCAATCAGCGCCGGCTGTCGTCAACATCTTTACCCGCGCAGAGGTGAGCCGATCCCCCTTGGGTGGTTTCGGCGATGACATGTTCGGCTCGCCCTTCTCTCGACAGACTGAAAAGGTGCAGACTGCGCTTGGGTCGGGCGTGATTGTTTCCAACGAAGGCCTGGTGGTCACCAACTACCACGTGATCAGCGAGGGCACGGAAGTTGAGGTTGTACTGACGGACAAGCGTGAGTTTGTCGCCGAGGTCATTTTCACTGACAGCGCCTCTGACCTCGCCTTGCTGACGATTGACCCTGAAGGCGATGATTTGCCAACTCTCAGCCTCGGTGACTCCGATGGTTTGGAAGTGGGCGATCTGGTTTTAGCGATCGGCAACCCCTTTGGCGTCGGTCAAACAACGACGATGGGTATCGTTTCAGCGCTGGCGCGCACGGGCGTGGGCATCACGGAAGTCGGCAGTTTTATCCAAACGGATGCTTCCATTAACCCGGGAAACTCCGGTGGCGCGCTGGTGGACATGAATGGAAACCTGATTGGCATCAACACAGCGATCTATTCTCGCAGCGGGTCTTCAGCGGGTATCGGATTTGCCATCCCGGCCAACTTCGTTGCGAACACCTTGCGCGCGCTCGAAAATGGCGGTGGCACGGTTGTGCGGCCCTGGTTGGGCATCAAGGGCGAGGACGTAACCCGGCAGATGGCCAACATCCTGAAGCTCGAAGGTAGCGGCGGTTTTCTTGTCGATGACGTCTACGATCCATCGCCCGCCTTTGAGGCCGGCATCCAGACAGGCGATGTCATTCTCAGCCTGAACAGCGCGGAAATCCTGAGCAGCGCGGAAATGCGCTACGCCGTCGCCAACAGCCTGGTGGGCGATACCATGATCGCCCGGGTATTTCGGCAAGATGAAATCCTGGACATCGTGCTGAACCTGACCGCACCGCCGGAAGTTCCGGCGCGCGAAGAAACCCAACTCACTGGCCGCCATCCCCTGCAAGGCGCAAGCGTGATCAACCTGTCCCCAGCGGTCAGTCAGGAACTGGATCTGCCCGGCAAGTGGACCGGTGTGGTCATATCCGAAGTCCCCAGCGGCTCGATTGCTGCGCGGCAGGGCTTCCGTGAAGGCGACGTCATCCGCTCAGCCAACCGTGAAGTGATCAAGACCGTGGTCGAACTCGAAGAGGTGCTGGCAGCAGCCCGTTCGCGACGCTGGTCGTTTATCTTGGATCGTGCGGGCCGAACCGTGACCTACAGGTTGGCCTACTAGCCATGACCACCGGCGCCTTGCGACCGCTGGGACTGACACTGGGCGATCCTGCGGGCATCGGTCCTGAGATCTGTGCTCGAATGCTGGCGCAGAACGATTTGCCGGAGTTTCCCTTGGTTTTGGGCGACCCTGCGGTTTTGGAACAGGCCGCTGATCGGCTGGGTCTGGCGCTGAAACTACATCGGGTCGCCAGCGCTTCTGAGCCCGTCCCTTCGCGGCACATTCCAGTCCTGTCCGCCGGTCCCGACGCCGCTTCAGTCACCCTTGGGACGGTATCCTGTCGAGCCGGAGAAGCGGCTTTTGAGGCCGTAAAAGCCGGTATTGAGCTTTCGATGAATGGTGCCTTGGCGGGGATTGTCACCGCTCCGATCAACAAAGAAGCCTTTGCCGCCGCCGGGGTTCCCTTCCCTGGCCACACTGAAATGCTGGCCCATTACGCCCACGCCAACGTGGCAATGATGCTGGCCAACGAAGACATTCGCACCGTGCTAACCAGCATCCATGTTCCGCTGAAAGACGCTGTGAAGCTCGTCACTCGCGCCAATGTTCTCCGCGCCATTCGACTGGCTCACCACGGGGCCCTTGCCCTGGGGGTTTCGGCGCCGAGGGTCGCAGTGGCCGGGCTGAACCCGCACGCGGGCGAAGGGCGGCTGTTTGGCGATGAAGACGCCGATGAGATTGTCCCCGCCATTGCTGACGCCTGTGCCGAAGGCATCGATGCGAGCGGTCCGTGGCCCGGGGACACGGTCTTCATGTCTGCCCGCAAGGGTGCGTTCGACGTGGTCGTGGCGCAGTACCATGATCAGGGCCTGATCCCTGTAAAGTATATGGGCATTGCGGACGGGGTTAACATTACGCTTGGCCTGCCCTTTGTCCGGACCTCACCGGATCACGGCACGGCCTTTGATATCGCCGCCAAGGGAGTAGCGGACCCGGCAAGCCTGCGAACGGCCTTTGACTACGCGATCAGGCTGCGTCAGGCTGCGCGTCCTTGGCCCGCACAGCCGTAACCACCACCACCACGACCGCCAGCCCAACGACTGCACCGCCCGCGATTTCATGGCCTTCAGGTCGCTGTCCGATCAGAAGCCAAATCCAGATTGACCCGAGCAGGGTTTCAAGCAGGAAGACGAGGCTGGTTTCTGCAGAACTGATCCAGCGCGGCGCGAGCGTCACGAAAATGAAGCTCAGCCCGGAAACTGCGATGATCAGAAAGCCGAACTCCCAGAAAACACCAGATGGAATTTCCAGGGTCGGAGCGAAAAAGGGCATGATCCCCATGGCAAGCAGCCCCGCCAAGGCATTGCTTGGCCAGATATTCGGCTGCTGAATCCGTCTGGTCAGTGTGAAGCAGAGCCCGAGCAGCGTTGGCACAAAGAAGAGCGCCAGCAAGCTCGGCCAAGGCGGGAGTAGTAGACCCTCTCCTGACTGCAAGCGGGCGAAACCGTCGTGCGCGATCATCTCGCCCCAAACCACGATCCCCATCCCCAAAAATGACAGCCCAATCGCTACCCAGACCGCCTTTCGAGGCGGCTCTCGCAGCAGAATGATGGAAAATACCGCACCGGAAACCGGTCCCAAAGCCACGACAATCAGCAGGATGATCGGGTTCAGCGTCAGCGCTGAATACACAAAACTGCACGTCGAAATGAAGAAGAAGAAGGTAATCGACAGGCCCAGCCAACCCGTTTGACGGAAATACTGCACCAAGCCACCGCGATACCAGATTAGCGACAACACAGCCGCAACCCCGAAAATACCGAGGCCGCGCCAGAACAGCAGGCCCCACGGGTTCATGGCGACCTTTCGGATCAGGGCGGAATCTGGAGAAATGATGAGGACGCCGAGAACAGCGAAGGCGTAGCCGATAAGTCTGGGGTTCATACAAAGATTCTGGGGTTCATAAAAAATATCCTTAACCCGGCCGTCTTGCGCCTTATCGCGATGCTGCGCTAGGGAATTATTGCCCGCTCTGTGTCCAAAGACCGATAATCCTTAGCAAGACAGGCACTTTGTTGATGAATTATTGCGCATATGAAGTCATCCACAGGCCAGAGGCTCGCGAATTAGGCATTGCTGAGGTATAGCCGAGATGAATTGAGCAATGTTGCAGGGGCGTGGGAACGGGAAATGACAAATCTGCTGTCATTGGAGCGTATCACTAAGGCTTATCCCGGCGTTCTAGCCAATGATGCCGTTGATTTTGCTGTGGAGCGCGGAGAGATCCACGCATTACTCGGCGAGAATGGCGCGGGGAAATCGACCTTAATGAAGGTGCTTTCAGGCCTGACGAAGCCGGACTCCGGGCAGATTGTGTGGAAGGGTGACGAAATCGCGATCACCTCCCCGCAAGCCTCGAAAGCACTGGGAATTGGCATGGTCCACCAGCATTTCGCCTTGTTTGACGGCATGTCAGTCGGCGAAAACATTGCCCTAGGCCTGGGCAGCCAATTAGACGCAACCCAGCGTGACCGCATCATCGAGATGTCTGAAAAATATGGGCTGCCGTTAGATCCTGACGCGCTGGTGTTCACCCTCTCGGCGGGTGAAAAGCAGCGCATTGAGATTGTCCGTGCTTTGCTGGGTGAGCCCGAGCTGCTGATCCTCGACGAACCGACATCGGTGCTAACCCCGCAAGAAGCTGATGCACTGTTTGCCACGCTGAGACTGCTCAAAGAAGAGGGTCGCGGCCTGGTTTTCATTTCCCACAAACTCAACGAAGTGCGCGCCCTTTGTGAGCGCGCCACCATTCTGCGAGGCGGCAAGGTCGTGGCAACATGCGTTCCGGCAGGGAAGACTGCCGAAGAGATCGCAGAAATGATGATCGGCACCCGCCCTGTCCCAGCGGCAAAGGGCGCCCAGAACCTCGGCGAAACCACGCTAAGTGTTCGGGACCTTGTCACCAGCGATATCAGCATCCCCCATCTGGCCGTGCGCCAGGGTGAAATCGTTGGCGTTGCGGGCGTAGCGGGTAATGGGCAGGAAGCGCTCTATGCCTATTTGGCAGGGGAAGAACTCGCCCCCAGTGCGAGCGCTGTGCGCTTGAACGGGGTCGATGCAGGCCGCTTTGGTCCCTCGGAACGCCGCGCTTTAGGCGCCGCTTTTGTTCCCGAAGAGCGCCTGGGCCATGCAGCAGTGCCGGATTTCAGTCTGATCGACAATACGCTGCTATCCAATCTCGGAACCGACGGATTTCAGAAACGCGGCCTGATCAACTGGCGTGTGGTGCGGGAACATGCTGTGGAGGTCTGCGACGGCTACGACGTTCGCCACGCCGGTGTCACCGGGCGGGCGGGGTCGCTCTCGGGGGGGAACCTGCAAAAGTTCATCGTGGGTCGGGAGTTGATCAAGCACCCTGAAGTGCTGATCGTCAACCAGCCGACCTGGGGCGTGGACATGGGCTCTGCGACCAATATTCGGGACCAACTCAAGGCTCTGGCGGAAAGTGGTTCGGCGGTGCTGGTGATCAGTCAGGATCTTGATGAGCTGTTTGATCTCGCCGACACGCTATGCGTACTCAATCACGGACACCTGTCGGAGTCCCGGGAAACCCGGGAGTGGACGGCGGAAACACTCGGGGTCGCGATGACAGGTAACGCCCAGGGGCAAGCGGCCGCATGATCCGCCTCATCCCCCGCACCCAATTCGGATTCTGGGCAACGGCTTTCCCGTTGATTCTCGCCCTTAGCATCACCGTCGTCGTTGGCTTTCTGGTCATGGTGGCCATGTCTGAGCAACCCCTCTCAGACACCTGGACCCTGCTGACCTTCCCATGGCAGGCGCGGACAGCGTCGGTACAGTGGGGCTTTGTGCTACAAAAATCGTCCTATTTGGCCATTATGGCCGTGGGGCTAAGCATCGGTTATCGGGCGAATGTCTGGAACATCGGTGCCGAGGGCCAGTTCGCCTTTGGCTCTATCCTCGCCTTTGGCGCCTACGTCCTGTTCGGCATGCCCGATACGGTCTGGTTCCTGCCGGTCATGCTGCTTTTCGGGGTCTTGGGCGGTGTTGCCTGGGCGCTGATTCCTGCAGCGCTCCGGGTTTGGGCCAATACAAATGAGCTGCTGACCTCGCTGATGCTGGTCTATGTTGCAGCGAACGTGCTGAACTACGTAACGACCGGCCCGTGGAAGGGCGATCCCAAGGCCGGGCAGGCGGAAAGCGACCCGATCCACGAGAGCCTGCGCATCGCCTCGATCATCGAACGAACTGACTTTCACTGGGGCGTCATCATTTCCGCCGGAGCGATCCTGGTGCTCGCGTGTGTCGTGCTCTTTACGACATTCGGCTACAGCCTCCGGGTCGCGCAAAACACGCCACGGGCACAAAAATTCGCAGGCTTCTCGCCGCAAATGACGGTCTGGATGTCGTTTGTTCTCTCTGGTGCGACCGCCGGTCTGGCTGGTGCAATTTTTCTGTCAGCGGAAACCGGCAAGCTGATTCAATCAGAAAACTACCTGAATGGGCTGGGCTTCACCGCCATCGTCATTGCCTTTCTTGGCCGCCTGCACCCCATCGGCATTGTCGCGGCGGCGCTGCTGATCTCCTACGTCAACGTCGGGGCAACCTATGTCCAATCGGCCAGTCAGGTAGATGATTCCGTTGCCGAGCTGGTTCAGG
>Ga0206125_10004242_pt1 | contig 12917 bp, 7 predicted proteins | sample Helgoland_Spring_4_FD_148598 | JGI IMG/M metagenome (GOLD analysis project Ga0206125, IMG submission 148598) | Pelagic subsurface seawater microbial communities from Kabeltonne, Helgoland, North Sea - Helgoland_Spring_Bloom_20160331_1 | ecosystem: Environmental > Aquatic > Marine > Epipelagic ... | reverse complement strand
CTTTTCAACGGACAGAAACTCGTCGTCCCACGCGAGCATGGTGAGTGGCGCTGGATCTGTTGTGCACTGTTCTATCCAAGTGTCCAGTGCCGTTGTGGTTGCACTGAGCAGCTCCGACTCATCGGTACTGTCACCTACCTTGGCGTTAATCGTCACCGGATGGCAGGTTCCGTGTCCACTGCACGACGTGTGCGTAATGTTTCGAGTGTTGGGACACTGCAGCTGGCACATGTCTCCGGTGAACCCGACCTCACAGCGGCACGACGTGTCGGTCAGGCACTGCCCGTGTCCAGTGCAGATGCCGGACATGTCCTCGTGCACTGCGTCGTGTCCCAGACACTTGCGCTCACACCCGTCGCCGCGCCACCCAGTGCGCTCCTCCATGGTGAGCGAGGTCCCTGCCAGGGCGAGTACAGTCTCTCCCGCTTCGTTGCTAATCACCTTGCGCGTGTTGTGGGAGTACTGCACCATGGTGCTCGCAATGTCGCAGGAGCACACCCCCGTCTGCGAGCACACGCCGTGCCCTGCGCATGGAGCACCGTAGTCTGTCATTTCTGGACACTGGTTGTTGCACAGTGGACCCATGTAGGCGGAGGTCCCCTGCATGCTGCTGAGCAGCAGGTTGTCCACCAGACACTGTCGGTATGTGTACTGCCCAATGTACTCGTCCTCTCCCTGCCCGGACTCTGCCTGGCACGTGCTTTCGACACATATCGTGCCGTGATCGCTGCACATGACGTTGGCTCCGCACGCCTCGCCTGTCTTGGCGTAGGTTGGGTTGGAGCAGGTGAAGTCGTCCTTGCTCTGAATCCACACCGCGTAGGCAGACTGCCAGTCAACAATTGGACTTCCTTGGTACTTGACGTGATGGAGCAGGTACGGCTCTGGACCCTGCATCATGTTGATGCGCTTGTGCTTGCCAAAGTAGCGCTGCTGGCGCAGCCGCACTGTTGCTCCCGTAATGGAGGTCGTCTGCTTGTAGAAGTGTGCGGTGTTGGGTGTCATGCAGGTGCACGATCCTCCCTCACACTTGCTGATTTTGAGTGCCACGGTGCAGGAGGGCTTGCCGACCACGGATCCAATGTTTGCGGTGCCCCACGCGACGTGCGTGCGATTTTGTGAGCAGATCTTGGTAGTGGTACCCAGGGTCAGCACCTGTGCCCGATGGTAGGACAAATACTCCTCGCACTCTGCCAGTGTTGTCACCAGACTCCCTATGAGATTACCAACGTTCTTGTCGGACCAGACAACGCGCGTCGCGTCGTACGAGCAGATGCCGCCATCCTCCGCGAGTTCCTCCGCGAGTTCGGTTGCCGGATGGTGCTGAACCATTGCTGCACAGTCTGCTTTGGTGCTGAGCACTGTGTTTGGCGCGGTGTCTGTGGCACAGATAATGCCGTTGAGCTCGTGCTCTACTCCACCTTCTCCGGTGCACTGCATGCCGTTCACGGTAGGGGCACTTACAATGACCGCGCTTGGTTCGCTGCTGCCCCACGTCATTGCGGTCCCACTGGTGGTGCAGATGCTAGAGTCTCCCACAACGTGGACCGGGTTATACTTTTGAATTTCAATGATGATTTGTTCTGAGTTCCCAATGAGAACGCTGCCACTTGTGTCTGTGTTCACCTCAAGGACCAATGTTCCGTCGTTTTGTGCCACCAGTCCAATCACAGCGCCGTTTTGTTTCACGATGTCCCCCATGGCACCCACAACTTGTGTTTCTTGAAAGGTGTGTCTGTACTGTTTCAGCTGCATGTTGGTGATGGTCACGTCTGATTCAAACACCAGCTCAGAGTGCGCTTCGCTGCAGACGACGTCGAGTGTGGTGCCCCCAAACAGTTCACACCCATTAGTCATCCGTGGCAGCTGTGTCACGGGTTGCGCGAGCGGTATCACGTACAGTTGCTTGATGGACACAATGTAGACGTGTCCATTGACTGCCCTGCCATCGGCACATCCTGATGTCAGAGCGCGAGTTGCCGTCAGCATCGTGCCGCTGCACCCCGCCTGTGCAATGGAATCACCCACACTTATGCCGGTGTTCACGCCGGTGTTCACGCCGGTGTTCACCACGTCCTCCACATAGAACTGCGTTTCCTGCATGGTCCCACTCACTTCCAGTTTGTTTGCAGGGTGTACAAAATGCAGTGTTTTGTTACCAGCCGTAATGCCGACAGCCAGCACGCGGTCAGCCACTGCAATGATGGTACCAGACTCCGCGTCTGCAACGATCAGGTCTCCTGCCTGGACCCCCTGCACGCTGAACGTAGTGGTCTCCCGCCACTCTTCCACTGTCCCACCACATGGCAGTGTGCTTGCATCCAGTTCACCCTCGGATAGAATGGTACACCACCCTGTACCCGTCTCCATGACAATCCCGTTGCCGTCGTTCACCGAATCAAACTTGTTCAGTGTACATGTTGCGTCCACCGTCACTTTGTTCCAGATCTCGCTGGTTACTTCTACCATAACCCGTGCTGACTGTACGTTTGTGTACAGTGTAGTTGGGTTTTGAATCTGTTCTGTAGTTCGAATGGTGGTCGCAGTGTGATCCAGGACTGCTGCACATGTTGATGTTGCGGCGTTCAGCCGACGTGTTGTAGTCGTTGTCGTAGTCTCAGGTGCTGCTGTAGTAACTGGTGTAGATGTCGTCTGGTGTGTATATGTAGTTGTTGGTGCAAAAGTGACCCCTGGTGCTGCTGTAGATGCCGTATGTTCGTGATCATCTGCGCTGTCCTGTGTGTCTGTACCAGTGCCACATAACAGTGCTGGCAGCACTGGCAGCACTGGCAGCACTTGCAGCACAGAATCGGAGATGTCCATGCTCCACACTTTTGTTTGGCTGGTGTTTTCTAATTGTATCTCCTGTCCAACCCACAGATGTGTACCGTCTCTTGGTACTGCCACACCGTAGGGCAAAATTGTATTGGTTAGCTCGATTGTGTCGAGCCACATTTTTGTCTCCACCATTTCCATGCGTTCCATAATCTCCACCAATTGGTCCTCTGCGACGGTGGCTAAGAGTGTTGCTGCTGGTGCCGTGACAGAGACCAATGCCGTTCTTTCAAACGGTATGTGTGATGGACACACTGAACAGATGGACCCAATCTGCGGATGGGGCTGCTGATGGGGTGAACCGTTGCAGTCGACCAGCATGCGCCGCCCTGTCAGGCTGTCCAGGCGACACTGACCAATTGTGATGGTGCCCCCTGTCACCATTGGAATGACCTGGCGCGACACCACAATCGAGTACAGTTGAGTTACTGTACCACCCACCATGTCAAAGGTGTCTCCACCAATCGTCATTTGTGTCTGTCCAGTGTTCATGTTGTTGTTGGCACACAACAAAAGGTCACTGCTCTCCAGGGTACATTTGCCACCGTTGACGTCCACCACTTCTGTGCTGTCGTAGTTGTCCAGCGACTCAAGAGCGGTGAACTGGTAGTAGACGCTGTCACCAGCACTAGCGCGCACCATGTGATCGTTGGTGTCTTTGGTGTACTGTGGCACGGTGTTGCTCGGATGGACGCGACACTTCTCTTTCGAGGTGATCAGTGTGCTTGCCAGGTTCTCAAGCGCCGCGCCGCCAAACTGCAGGTGGGTGTTGTTCCACGTGCACAGTGCAATGTCCCCCACACCAATGTTCGCGTCAACAGTCATGGTGTCTGCGTGGTGGTGCTCCAGCAAGTCCAGACACTCCGAGTAGGGCAGCATGTTGAGTGGTGCCGTGGGCTCCTGGTGCTCGTATCCCCAGCAGTCGAACGAGTCGACGTGCTGCTTGCCGTACTCTCCACTGTTGCAGTCCGGGGTGTTGTCAGCATCGCACTTCTCCTCGCAGTTGTTCTCGGTGGACCGCAGGCAGTTGCACTTGCTGGTAATGGGGTAGCTTGTCCCCTTCTTTGCTTCACACTCGCCAAAGGGGTACAGCGGTGGTGCCTGGTACCCACACGCGGTGCCGGTGTCTGGGTGTACCGGACAGCTCAGCTCACAGGCTGCTCCGGCAACCCCGTAGTTGGTGTCCGCGTCGCAGTCGCACTGCAGCAGAGCACATGTTCCGGGCAGTTCGTCCTTCTTCAGCTGTGCACACCAGCTCTCCCACTCGCTGCTGTCACAGCTGTCGTGCAGATGTTCGAGCGGGTTTGTCGTAGAGATTGTTGGGCAGATGGGTCTCCCGCGCTCTTCCCACTTATCACACTGACGTTTCTGCTCGTCCGGTGGACAGCTCTGCTTGGCGCTGCTTAAAATTTCGTGGCACTGCTTCGCCTCCTCGTACGTCTCGTACGTCTCGTACGTCTCGTACGTCGATTCCCCCAGCTGCGCGCGATGGTCACACAGCCCTGTCCAGTCCACCTCGTTGTCAAATCCCTGCCTCTGCTCACACAGCTCGTGAATGGACATGTCGGAGGTCCACCCTGGTGGCATGGCGCGGCGCGAGTACTCCTCTTCGCAGTCAATACTGGCGCTGTAGAGCTGCAGTGCCAGCATGGTGGAGTGCGTGGAACTGTCCACCACCATGCCGTTGAGCGGGTCAATCGAATCTGTCTCTGGCATCTCTGGACACGCGGCGCCGGTGCAGATTATGGACGCGGTTGCCGCAGTCCACGCAAAGTCCAATCGAATGGTGTGTGGGGTGTTCAGCGACTGCGTTGGTCCGGGCTTGCCGTTAATCCACAGTTTTCCACCGCTGTGTGTGAATACCAGTTTGCTGTCGTTCCTGTCACCGTGGACAAAGGCAATGGTGTCACCGCGCTCTGCTGAGTTGAGCATGAACGTGTAGCGGAGATGCAGCGGTTGGGCGTCGTTCCAGACCCTGCCCTGCGTGTCGTGCTCCGTGACAAACACTGGTGGTTCACACGTGCCGTAAGCTACACACATCTCCTCCACAGTCATGGTGGGCGCGTACTCCCATCCGTTCCCGTTGACAATGGGCACACCCAGTGGTTTTGCGGCAAGCGCGCTTGCGTAGGTGGGATACGCTTGTCCGCCCACCAGAAATCCCTCAAAGTTATCAATGTCCTCCGGGGTGACATCTCTGCACTGTGGACCGTCGGTGGCACTGCGCTGTGTTTTCCCGTTCGCGGTGCACAAGTACTGTTTGAATGTCGCACGGGTGGGTCTGGTCCACGTACTGACCTGTGCACACTTGGATGCAAGCTGTGTTGGCAGCGCGTCTGTCACGCCTCGAATGTCAAACACTGACCTGTCAAACACGCTGGCATCCCCCTGGTCCAATGCCTTGCGATCCCACGCGTTGGCAGTCTGCGCTGCATCGGTCCCGATGCACTTGCCCAGCATCTCACTGTCACAGTGCATGATGCAAGGGAGCGTGTCGTTGCACTGTGCTGTGATGTACTCCTGTCGCTGATGGCACCAGTCGTTGGCGTCCACGTCGCGCATGTAGTGGGCACACGCACCGGTTGACAGCCAGACGCACCCCATGGCGCGTGCCTCCAACTCGGACCCGACGTGAGACCCGACGTGATCGCAGCTGACATCCGTACGCAGTGCCGCTGACCCCCACAAGATCACTTTGCCGTTAATGGTGTCAATCTCTACTCTGTTGGGCGACACCAGCTTCTCGCGCGCCACTGCTCTGCTGCTGAACAGCGGGTAGTGGTACCCACCCGGCACCTCGTGGTAAAAGGGTCCTGGACCGTCTGCTGGATAGTGTGACATGGCATGCTTGCCCGCACCTCCACTAGTACCAAGGAGATCCGACGGGACAGCCTGGATGCGACAGACAGGTCCGTATGGACCGTCCAATAACCCGAACAGCGCCTGCTTGAAGGCAAACTGTTCAGAGAGGGTCAGTGACGCGGTGAACACTGGTGGCGAGTGTGAAAAGTCACCACAGTCGGCGTCGGTGTGGCAGTCAAACGTGAGACCACTGTGAGAGACCGTTCGCAGTACTCCCTCCCCTCTGCCGGCACACTGCTCACCGTCAATACTTGGTGGACTGAACTGACACTGGAGCCCAGCGTACCCTGCGTCGCACCGACAGGCGGTCTCCGCCGCAGTCGTAGTCGTCCACGGGTTGGCGATGCACTGTCCATGCCCGCTGCACTCCCCACCACAGGTACTTTCACACTGGGATCCAAAGTAGTCTGCGTCACATCTGCAGGTCCCGTCCGGAGCACACTCGCCGTGACCGTTGCAGGTCTCTGTGTCGCAAAACACCAAGCATTGTGCCCCAAAGTACCCTGCTATGCACGTTGCACAGTTGGAGGCGGACTCAAAATTGCCGTCACACACGCACGGGTGCTGACCGGCGTCCAGGGACGCAAACTGCGTGGTGCCAAAAAAGATGTTGGGCGTGCCACCATTGCAGTACTCCGTTGTCACGATCACTTGGCAGAAGTCGTCCACGCCGTAGTCGAGCTTTGTCACCAGCAGCTCACAGCCGGCGCAGAATTTTGGGTAGACGTTGTCTGCACACTCGTCACACGTGGCGCCTGCCCACCCAGGCGTGCAGACGCAGTCGCCATCCTGGTTGCAGATCCCCCTGTTGTTGCAGGTCTCCACTGTGCAAACTTTTGTGCAGTCTGTACCAAACTTGTTAGGTGCACACCTGGAGCACTTGTCGTCAGTGCCCAGCTGCCAGTTTGTGTTGCACTTGCAGACGCCACTGTCGCAGTTGCCGTTGTCACAGTCGTTGACGCTGGGACAGGCGCAGTCGGATCCCCTGTAGCCACTGCACTGACACTTGCCGTCCACATCACACACGCCGTGTCCGGAACAGACGGCACCGCTGCTGACACTGCTGCCTGGACACTTGACCTGGCAGGCGTCTCCACGATAATTGAAGGGACACTCGCATACTGCATTGACACCGTCCATCACACAGGTGCCGACAGCACCACATGGTTTCTGCGCGTACATTGGACACGTGTACTGGCACGCGTTGCCAGCAGAACCTGGTTCACAGTTACAGCTTCCGTCCACACATGCTCCATTACCACAGAAATTACCATTGTTGTCCATGGGGCACGCGTTCGCACACTGGTGTGTGTCCACACTTGTACTGGAGCTGGTCTCCTGGTTGCTGTAACCGTACTCACACTGGCAATTGCCGTCCTCGCCACATGTGCCGTGCCCAGAACAGTAGCGACACTTGCCACCACTGATGACGGATGCTTTGCAGTTGGTGGAGTTTTCTGTGGAGCTGCTGTAGCGCGTCTCTGCTGTCAACTCCGCGTAGCAGGTGTTTTGACAGTGGTCACCGTAGTATCCCGGCGCACACAGTCCTGTGCACTTGTCGCCCGTTGCATGGCACTCGTCACACAGAATGCCGGAGTACTTGTTGCGACAGTAGCATCCGTACGGAGTCCCCGTATGTTGCGCCACAACATGTGGACTCCGGGAGTCGTACACCGCGTGCCCGTGAACACAGGCATCCAGCTGACAGTTGGTGCCGCTGAACGGCAGGTTGCTACAGTCGCATGTCGCGGTGTTGGTATCAAACTCTGCTCCGTGCTCGCAGCTGTTGACAATACCGTCGACCCAATTACCAATAAAATTGACTGCAAAGTTAAACCCAATAGCACCCAGGCACAAAGCAACGATACCAAATATTTGTTGAGTGGTCAGCATTGGTCTGTAGACACAATGCTATTATAGTACATCCTGTGGCATTCAAGACCACCCTACATGATTCATCTGGGACTTGCACTGCTGTATATGGTGATTAGCATCTACTACTGTGTTATTCAGACAACGTGCTTTTACAAACAGCTGCATGCGACCTGTTGTGCGGGACTTGTCCTGTACAGTTTGCTGCGCCACCATGTTGTTGTTGACGACATGTGTGTGTTTCTGCTCATGCACGTGGCGCAGTACGTTGTTGTTGGACAGACGCTGATGCCGTATTGGGTCGTGGTGTACATATTGAGTGTCCTTCTCCACACACTCATCTGTCGAGCGGAGATGCGGGTGTACACCATGGTGTCGGAGCTGCACCGGGTGCTGCCGACCTGGGGGTTTGACTTTGTGTACACGCACGAAGCGATGCCTCGCGCCAACATCCGGACGTTTGCACAGCAGAAGGAGCAGGCGCTGCTGATACAGTGTACAGAGCTGCGAAGAAAGGGCGAGATTCTTGTGTGTGTGGATGCGGGTGACAAGCGCGTGTGGCGTCTGTCTGACAACCGCTCCATGTTTCTGCCGCGGTGGGAGCGGCGGTTGATACTGGTGTCCATGACTGGTGCAGTGACATTGTTGTACATGCTCTGGTGGCGCGGACTTGCTGGAGCGTTCGAGTATTATTTTATTGTTGACTGTTTGCTTTTTCTAACACATCTGCTGCGTTTGACGTGGGTATCCACATGGTCTACCTTTGGACAAGGGTATCAGCTTCTGACCAGCCACCTGGCGTTTGCTAGCCTGACCTTCTACCTTGCATTGCGCTGAGGCGTATGGCGGACACTGGCGTCCATGTCCATGCACCAGGTCCATGTCCACTACGTCCACAATGCCACAAGTCACGCCCAAGGTCACGCCCAAGGTCACGCCCAAGGTCACGCCCAAGGTCACGCCCAAGGTCAGCGAGCGCCAGCGTTTGATTTGGTTGAAATGCTTGGCGTTAATTTTAGATGAACACTATCAGATTAATTCATAGTTATTTTATTTTTTTTTAGTATGTACTGTATGCGTAGCCACGTTTCATCACAGCAGCAGATGGGACCAAAACGTGCAATCTCAATACTGCTATTTTTGTTTCCAAAGTGTTTCCACCCGGCGCATCGGACACATATTTCTGGTGTCAGATGTGCTTGTGCGTGTGCTCTCTCGTGCATGAGAGCAAGACGGAATTTATTTGTGACAATGGACTCTGTCCGGACAATATTCAGAGCGCTCATTTATCTCTTGTTATTGATACTATTATACCGTTCACGCAAATCGGAGCCAAATCCACCAAATAAATAGCGCAACAAGTACAAGTGGTGCAAGGAGTATGAACAAGCAACATCCCCATCGGTGCATGTGAGTGTGCGACCAGAGTATGCCAGACCGTCGCCATACCCTACATATAGTCACACTTATGTACCATAACCATGGACTTGTGTGGCGCATGTAGCGTCTACATTGGCATGTTTGCTGCAGTGTGCTCGACTGTTGCCGCAGTACCGCAGCTCCTGCAGGCGCGTGTACCCGGCAGCACCGGTGACTTGAACATCTGTACGCTCTGCACGCGCATTGTTGGTGCTGTTGCGTGGGTGGTTTATGCTTCCATGGTGCAGGAGTACGTGCTTCTGGCTAGCTCTTCCTGTGTGTTTGTGATCGAGTCGCTGCTTGCGCTCGCCAAGCTCCGCGACGTGCAGGCAGTCTGAGTGGCATGTGTCTACGTCACGTTGGCATGTGGTGTCTTTTGCTCCAGCGCGCGTCCTCGTGCAATGACTTGGACGGGCACGACCTGTGCGCGAAACTTAGCAAGATCCTCGTAGTGTTTGGGATGCTCGTACTTGCGCACAATTGTGCCAATAATGATGGTGACCAGCAACTCCACCCCGTAGACAGCCGGCAGTGCACTCTGTTTCCCCATGTTAAACTGGCTGGCGTACCACAGCATGAACACCGCGCTGCACAGGAACCCGTTCAGAAACCACATGAATTTGCGATGATACACCGTGCGTCCACAGTACAGGCAGATGTTGAACACCAGAAATCCGTAGGAGTTGTAGACAATAAAGTTCACCAGCTCCCCCGGGACCAGATCAACAACGCTCTTGATCATCTCCACGGTCAGCACGCTTAGTGCGACGGCAAGACAGAAGAAACGAAACCCATCCGGTGACCAGGCAGACAGAATGGCGGACTGCGACATATTACCCTCAGCGTAAGACTGTATATACCATGTGGCTGCCATGTCTGTGGACAGCACTGTTGCTGGCATACGGCTGCACGCAGGGCTGCGCACAGGACTACGGGTGGGACCGTCTGCATCGCTGCACCGAACCGCTGGAGCTGATGTCAACGGTGGTGGACTTCATTAACTTTTTTCCATGCGAGGAGTGCCGTGACCACTTTGCAGCGCTGGTAGACGAGCATCCGTTCCCCCTCCATCACGTGCACACAGAGATGGACGTGCGCGTCTGGTCGTGGCTGTCTCACAACATTGTAAACCTGCGGCTGGGCAAGCCGTGGTACCCGCTGGCAGCGGTACCCACACTCCGCTGTATGGCAAGTGTGCCTGAGTCGGACGTGCACGCATGACCAATGCACGCACTCTGTAGTCTTTTACGCTGGTCTTGTCGCAACGATTTGTCGGAAGTCGCACGAGTAACGCCCCTTTCGCTGAATTCCATGGATCCCATGGATCCCATGGATCCCATGGATCCCATGGATCCCACGTACCAGATGGACAAGGAGTCGACCTCCACCAACGTCTCCGAGGAGGAGATGTGTGCTCGGGTACTGTCAGATCCAAAGTTTGGCATGTTTTCCATGTTCCAGTACACCTGCACGCACGCGCAGCGGGACGACGAGGTGGTCTACTGCTCCAAGTTTTTCACTCCGGCGTGCGCACTCCCGCTGGTGGTGTTTTGTGCCCAGTGGATGATGTTCGCTGCGATTGTGCTCTACCAACACGACAACTACGTACTGGGGCTGTGCCCACAGCAGGCGTCCATGTCTGCCAAGCTCCTGATGTGCGCCATCTCCATGGTCTACTTTGTCAATTCGTTCTTTCTGTGGGACGATCTTGTGAATCGTACCAGCAAGCGCAAGGTCATCCCCTCTCTCTCTGCGGTGGTCATGCTGGACTCGTTCCAAGAGTTTCTCTTCTCTCTGGTGGTGTATGTGACCAACATTGTGATTATTTTCACCACAGAGTCGCCGATCGACATGCTCTTCAATTGTCTGGCGCTCGAGTTTGTGATGTCACTGGACAACGAGTTTGAGCGCATGTACTTTGAGTTTAACCCTGCGGCTGCCTGTGATATTTACGAAAACTCGTTTGTCCACCGCAGTGCCAACAAACGAATGATCCAGGAGAAGATGGAGGCGTCTGCCTCGTACCGCGCGTGCCGCTATCTCACGTGGCTCCCCTTCAAGATTCTGACCGTCTGTTTCATGTGTCTGCCGGTGTTTTGTGCGTTTATGATTTTTTATGGACCCATATGTAAATAAATTACTGTACTTTTGTTTTGTAGGCACTGTAGTTAAAACAGCAGTACAGCATAATGAGGTCGGTCAGCACGTACATGCACAGCACGCACCGCATGATCTCGTCCTCGTACGTCTCTCCGTTCCATCCCAGCGCTACCAGCACGCTGTCAAATAGCAGGAGCGGCACCAGCAGCACACCCATGATCATAAACTTGTTTTTGTCCTCGGATTGCGACACCCAAAACAGCACAAAGTTGAGGACGGGATGGACAACCAGCCCCCACTCGAGTCCACTCGGTGACGTCAAAATCAGCCACGACGCGTCCTGCACAATCAGAAACCACGTGACGAGCTGGATGCGTGCTCCCTGTGACCGGACGACCGTCTCCGACTCGTACCGGAGCAGGTGGAAGAACTGGAAGACGCTGGTCACCAGGTGCACGCTTGCCAGCACTAGCTTCCCGATCTCGTCGGTTGCCTGCACGAAGCACGTGGGCGTCGGTGCGTCCACGCAGCGTGCCACGGTCACAAACCACGACCAGAACACCAGAAAGTCGAGAAACGCAGCGACCGCAATCACCAGCGCGCACCAGTACGCCCACGAAGAAGTGGAGTGCAGCGCTGCCAGGAACACAAGGGGTTGCGCTACGAGGTGGATGCCGTGGAGCCACGACAAACCAATGTCGCTGTACACATACATGGACAAACATATTGCTTGGATAAGACACTGGACGCGCAGTTTATTTTCTACAATCATATTGTTATCCTACAACCCTATTGACTTTATACCTTAGTCACTGTCCGAAAAATAAACAATCTTGCGTCGTTTTCTCGTACTCTTGCGGACCACAATGATGTCGCGATGGAGCTCACCCACCACGTTGACGCCGTTCTTCTCGTAGGCGCGCAGCTCCGCGCAGGAGCAGATGACCACCATCCCCTCACTCAGACAGCCCTCGTAGGGCTGCAGCGTGCCCTCGCGATCCATTTTCCACAAGCGCGGTGGCACCTTCTCCTTGCCGCTGTAGTCGCGGCGGAAGCGGCTGAGCAGGAGGGTCGTGCGAGGCTCGGACCGGGGCAGTGCCTCGACGCCAAGCGTGTCTATCAACTGCTGCGCCAGATCCTGAAACCACGTCAGGAACGCCTCGTCCTTGAAGTCGTTGTCGAACGACAGGCGGACCCACTGGCGATCACCGTCCATGTCGCATGCGGTGATCGTCGCTTCCTGGAGAGAGCACAGTCCGGTCGCCTTTGCCTTGTTCAGCTGCAGCTTGGCGTCGCTGTACTCGGGTGGGATCTCAATGTCACTCTCCTTCACTTCCATACTAATGGGCACTGCCTTGCGGGATGCGACGTGCTGAACGAACTTGCGCTTGTTGTCTGGTGTTTGCATTGTTTGCATTGTTTGTTGTGCTCTCTTGGGCATCTGTCGCCATACTTTTTTGAGGCGCGCCGATTAAAACCGGAATGTGTAGCCGACGTCGCCGCCGCCTCCGCCGCCGCCGCCGCTGCTACTGCTACTGCTGCTGCCGCCGCCACTGCTGCCGCCACCGCCGCCGCCGCCGCCGCCGCTGCTACTGCTACTGCTGCTGCCGCCGCCACTGCTGCCGCCACCGCCGCCTCCGCCGCCGCTGCTACTGCTACTGCTGCTGCTGCCGCCTCTGCTGCTCCTGCGGCTGTGATCGCGAGATCGCGATCGGGCGCGTTGTCCGTTGTCGCCGGCAGCCGCAGATCGCGATCGTTCGCGTTGGTCGCGTTGGTCGCGTTGGTCGCGTTGTCGATTGTCGCCACCGCTGCTGCTGCCGCCGCCGCCA
>Ga0206125_10004241_pt1 | contig 12922 bp, 11 predicted proteins | sample Helgoland_Spring_4_FD_148598 | JGI IMG/M metagenome (GOLD analysis project Ga0206125, IMG submission 148598) | Pelagic subsurface seawater microbial communities from Kabeltonne, Helgoland, North Sea - Helgoland_Spring_Bloom_20160331_1 | ecosystem: Environmental > Aquatic > Marine > Epipelagic ... | reverse complement strand
CAAGAATTCTCTCAAGGGGGCCTTGAGCTCTCCGATAATGCTCTTGATGTGGCTATTACCGGAGATGGATTCTTCCCTCTTGCTTCTGGAGATGGCAGTGAGCTCTATACTCGAAATGGCGGATTCATGCTTAATGATAACAATCAGATTGTGAACAGTGCTGGCCATACCCTTCAGGTGCACCCGCTAGATATTGATGGAGTAAGTAATTTCAACCAGGCAATGGTGCCTCTTGAAGTCAAGCGGAGTGTTGATGCATTACCCACTACTATCCTTGATATAGATATTAAGCTTCCTGATGGGTCGGCAATTATTGGAGTCGATGGAGGTACAGCTATTAACCCCGATGATGCTACCACCTATCACCAAGCACAAACAATCTCCCTGTTCGATGATGCTGGAGAGCCATACACCGCTGTTATTTACTATCAGAAGATTGCAGATAATGCGGTTAATGGTGTTGATGAGATAGACACTTGGAGGGCAGCCATACATGTTGCTGGTGATGCAAACGCAGCTAGTATCGTCGAATTAAATTTTGACCAAAATGGCGCGCCATATGCAGGTGTAATTGGAATCAATAATGCCGATGGCGCATTTGCTGCGCAGCAGATTGCAGCCTCACCGGTGGACGGAAGGACAAGGGCTATTACGGTTAATTTTGCAGCCGCCACACACACCAAAGCTTTTGAGATTGTTGACCAGACACAAGATGGTGTGCCCGAGGGCGATCTTGTAAACATTAATGTTGCTGAAAATGGATCCGTCGTTGCGACCTACTCAAATGGCACGCAGCAGGTTTCTGGACGAATTAATTTGGCGACATTTACATCTGCTCAGGGGTTAGGTCAAAAAGGTAACACTGTCTATACAGCAACTGGAGAATCAGGAACCCTTGCTTACGGTGAGCCCGGATCAAATGGTGTAGGTACCTTGGCTGGCGGGGCGAAGGAGCGATCGAATGTGGATATTACAGAGGAGCTTGTAAAGCTAATTTCTGCTCAACGTAATTTCCAATCCAATGCTAAAGCTATGGAGACATCAGGCACTTTAACTCAGACCCTGATCAATATGCGTGGATAAGTGCTTAAGTCACTCGAATAGGAATTAAAAATGGATAGATTAGCATTTACATCCCTAGCAGCGGTTAACAACCAGTCTGAAATAAGAGCTCAGATTACTAATAACCTAGCCAACGTTTCAACTGTTGGTTTTAAGGAGAGTTTTGCTCTGGCTTCTCAAACGGTTGATGTTAAGGGAGACGGATTTGACTCCCGCGCATCAGTTGCGGTTGATAGCAAAGATATTATTAATCTCATGCCGGGAGTGCCTAATCAGACAGGCCGGGCTATGGACATAGCAATGCAAGCGGCAACTGTGCTTGGTGTTCAAGCTGACAACGGAGAAATCGGCTTTACCCGTCGCGGGGATCTGCGGGTCTCTCCAACTGGGTTAATAGAGAATGCTGCTGGTCATTTAGTCTTGGGAGAGGCTGGCCCGATCAATATTCCTCCCGGACAGCTAGTCACAATTAGTCCAGATGGCACTGTTTTTGGTTCACTCCCAAGTGAGCCTGCAGTAGCACCTATTGAACTTGGGAAGTTGATGCTACGTGATGCAAGTGAAATGCCTCTTACTCGCCGAAAAGACGGTCTTTTTGAGCCTATAGCAGAACAGTTTAAAGGCGCTGATTTTCCTACGGGTCCCGAGGCGGTTTTGCTTCAAAGCGGCTCTCTGGAAGGCAGTAATGTAAATCCTATCGAGGCAATGATTAAGATGATGGATTTCAGTAGGTCCTATGAATCCCAAATAAAAATGATAAATGAAATCAAATCAATCGACGAAACTGGCGCATCACTTATGAGAATTTCAGGGTAAGCGCGCAAGAACTAACAGATAAAGGACAAACACAATGGATGCTTCACTTTGGATTGCTAAAACGGGTCTTACGGCTCAGCAAACGCGGATGCAGGTTATCTCGAACAATCTTGCAAACGTTAATACAACTGGTTTCAAGAAAGATCGGGCAGTATTCGAAGATCTTTTGTATCAGAATATTGTGCCAGCAGGAGGCCAGGCCGATGCTCAGACTCAGACTCCGACGGGATTAATGCTAGGTACGGGAACTCGAGTGTTAGCGACCGAAAAATTGCATGCGCAGGGTAATATTATTACCACCGAAAATGCATTAGATATTGCGATCGCAGGAGAAGGGTTCATGTCGGTCCAGCAAGCTGATGGAACGATAGGATATACGCGTGATGGTTCAATGAAGCTTGATGCTCAAGGTCAGCTAGTGACCTCCGGCGGTGAGGCCATTCTTCCCGCGATTCAAATTCCTCAAAATGCAACCAGTGTAACTATCGGTCGCGATGGAACCGTTACCGCGGAATTGGCAAACGGAGGTGGATCCGCACAGGTAGGCCAGATCCAATTGTCTATTTTTGTGAACAATTCGGGTCTGCAGCCAGTGGGTCGAAACTTACTGAAGCAAACAGAGGCTTCTGGAGCTGCAATTGTTGCAATTCCCGGCGAAGGTGGTTCTGGAATGTTAATGCAAGGTTCGTTGGAAGCATCTAACGTCAATGTAGTCGAAGAGATGGTGAATATGATCGAGACTCAGCGAGCTTATGAGATTAACTCTAAAGCAATCTCGGCTGCCGACGGCATGCTTCGTTTCTTGAATAACAATCTTTAGGTCTTACAGATGATCCTCTATCGTTCTTTTTTCATATTGGGTATTTCGAGCATGCTTGGAGCCTGCGCAGGTCCAACTCAGATGTTGCCAACTTCCGAGTTTTCTCCCGTTCAGCCTATACCTGAGCAAAAACCGAAGCAGGTGACAGGTTCTATATTTACCAACGGAAGAGACTTGTTTGGTGACCTAAGAAGTTATCAGACGGGCGATATCCAGGTTGGAGACTTGGTCACTGTGCTGTTAAGTGAGACAACTCAAGCCTCTAGAACCTCTGCAGTTGCGACTAGTCGAACAACGGCCAACGATGCAATCGGAGTCAACCAGATGACTTCAATCATAGACAAAATAGGTTTTGGCGAAGGATTTTTTGAGGGTGTTGGAACTGAAGGTGCAGAGATTAAGAGTGACGGTAGTGGGTCTGCAGGGCAGGCCGCGAGCCTCACAGGATCGATTTCTGCGATGGTGGTAGAGATCTTGGCAAATGGGAACCTCGTGATAATTGGAGAGAAGCAGTTAGCGCTTACAGAGGGAACCGAGTTCATTAGAGTTAAAGGCATTATCAGGCCGGCAGATATCCAACCTGACAACACTATTTTGTCTCAACGAATTGCTCACGCCCAAATTTCTTACAGAGGAACTGGAGAGCTGGCATCCGCCTCCAGAGCGTCTTGGGGAACAGGGTTACTTTATAAATTTTGGCCTTTTTAGAGCGGTCACAGCGAGATTACTATGCTTAAAATTAAATTCTTGATTGCAGCTACAATTCTATTCACTTCATGTGTAGCTAGTGCAGACCGTATCAAAGATCTTACAGATGTGGCGGGCGTGCGCTCAAACCAAGTTGTTGGATTTGGTCTTGTTACTGGTCTGCAACAAACAGGTGACGGCAAAGATCTTCCTATGACGGCTCAGGCATTAAAAACGCTACTTTCAGGAATGGGAGTTAGTGTTGATGGACCTGTCACAGATTTTGATCTGGGTGATCAGCTGGCTTCTTTAGCCGCTCAAAACGCTAAGAAGGAAGTTAAGGTTGAAAACGTGGCCGCAGTGATGGTAACCGCTGAGATACCTCCTTTTGCAAAACCTGGTCAACGGATTGATATTGCAGTATCAGCCATCGGCGTGGCCAAGTCCCTTCGCGGTGGACAGTTGATCATGACTCAGCTACGAGGTATTGATGGTCAGACATATGCTGTAGCGCAGGGTGCGATGTCTATTACTGGTGTTAGCGTTGAGTCAGCTGGCAGCAGCGTTCAGATTGGCGTCCCTACCTCAGGAAGAATACCTAATGGAGCGACTGTCGAACGCATGGTGCCAACGCCATTCGATTCTGCTGAACATATCGTTTTAAATGTCAAAGAGGCAGATTTTTCGACTACCACTGCAGTAACCAAAGCCGTTAATGATGCCTTTGGACTCGGAACTGCAAAGGCTCTTGATGGCGTTTCTATAGCTATTTCTGCGCCGATGGAATCTTCTCAAAGAGTCGCATTTTTAAGTATGATTGAGAATCTTGATGTTGCTCCAGGAGAGCCTAAAGCTCGCGTTGTGATCAATTCACGCACCGGTACGGCCGTTATTAATCGCAATGTCAGAGTAACAGCAGTGGCGGTTACCCATGGTGCAATCACAGTAAGTATTTCTGCAACTAACGAAGTTAGCCAGCCACTACCATTCTCAGATGGTGAAACTCTTGAGGTGCAAAACGCGGATGTAGAGATTGCAGAGGCCCAGAATCCAATGGTGCTTTTCCAACCTGGAGTTGACTTGCGCGAGCTGGTAGATGCAGTAAATCAGGTAGGGGCGTCACCCTCCTCACTAATAGCAATTTTAGAAGCTCTAAAATCTTCCGGCAGCTTACGCGCCGAATTAGTGGTGATCTAATGCAAGATATCACTTCAACTGCCAAAAGCCACCTCGACTTTGCAGGTCTTGGCGAGCTAAAGGCGAAGGCAAACAAAGATCAAGCCAGTGCAGCCCAGGAGGTTGGACAGCAGTTTGAAGCTATGTTTATACAAATGATATTTAAATCTGTTCGTGAAGCAAATGCCACCATGAAAAGCGATCTCATGGGCTCTTCAAGTGTGGATACCTTTGAGCAGATGTATCACGACGAACTATCTCAAGTCATGGCACAAAAAGGTGTGTTTGGATTAGGTGATTGGCTAACAGACCAAGTTACCGGACAAACCAAAGGAACACAGGGCATTAAGGCTTATGAACAAGCCCAACCGCCAAGTATGCCAATTAACGCTCCTGAATCACCAAAGCCTGTAGCGTTATCTTCCAGGGACTATATTCTAAACAGAGGACTTGGTAATGGTTGATATTCTAAATATAGGTGCTGGTGCAACTCAGCTATATCGATCAGCGCTGTCCACTGTCAGTAACAACATTGCTAACATGAATACTGATGGCTATACACGGCAGGTATCTGCTAGTGCAGAGAATACGCCTATCCAGATGGGCGGTATGTTTGTCGGTGACGGTGCTCGTTTGGCCAGTATAACGCGTGCGTTTAGTGAATTTAATGAGAGTAACTTACGCAATAGCAGCAGCGATTTAGCGAATCAAGATCCAATGATCAAATATACCGATAGAGTTGTTGATATCATGGGATCGAAAACCGCAGGACTAAATAGTGCTCTGGATACATTTTTTAACTCCGCGAGAGATTTAAGTTCAGATCCTGGCTCCACAACTTTAAGAAATGGTTATCTTCGAGATGCCGATGGTTTAGCGGTGCGCTTTAGGGAACTTGCGGGCCAGTTAACTAGCGTTGAAGAAGAGACACAAACCAGCATTAACTCGCAGCTAACATCCTTAACAAGTCTGGGTAAGCAGCTCTTGGCAGTTAACCAATTATTAGAAAAAAATCACTCAGGCAATCAGCAAGCTCCAGCACTCCTTGATCAGCGGGACAATATCCTAAGAGATATGGCTGAAATTACAAAGATACACGTTAAACAAAACACGTCTGGGTCTGTTGAGGTTCGCTTGGATAGCCAGACAGGTACTCCTGTAGTTGTTGAAGCTCTCCGGTCAACTGAATTTTCGGCGACCTTCGATGCAACGAAACCTGGTCAAGCGGAAATCTTAGCAAATGTATATGGAACAGCTAATCCAACAGCTTCAGTTATCGGTGGGTCATTAGGTGGTCTAATTAATTTCAGAACTCAAATATTAGCGCCCACTTTGGCTAGTCTTAATGGCCTAGCAGAAGTCGTTGCCACAGAGGTTAATGCTTTACAAACTACCGCTGTTGATGCAGGTGGGATTAGAGGAACCAACTTATTTAATGCTGATGTTGCCACTACTGGGGCTGCGGGCTTTACTTTACTCCAGACGGATGCGTCAAAAGTAGCTGCAGCGGGACTTCTGAAAATATTACCAAATGCAGGAAATACTGGTAGCGCTAAATTAGATTACAGCCAAATCGCATCGGGTACAGCGACGCCAAACTTTACTTTGTCATTTACGACAGCCGCAGGTTATAGCATTGGCGGCGCGGCAGTGGCAGTAGATGCAAATGGTGGCTTTATTCATGAAGGGATTAATTATGCTGTAACAGGTACTCCAGCAAATGGTGACACCTTTACGGTGGGACTAAACACTAATGCTGCAGGTGACAACAGAAATATTCGACTAGTTGCTCAGCTCCAAACTAAGGAGGTTACAGCGGATGGCCGCACAGTCAGCGACAGCTATGTTGATATGGTCAATGTAGTAGGAGCAGCCTCCACGTTAGCGAAGATCTCCAAAGATGCGTTACAGGTTGTTTACGACCAAGCTGTTATGGAGAAAGACAAGATTTCTGGTGTAAGCCTTGATCAAGAAGCGGCGGATTTAATACGATTTCAGCAAGCCTTCCAGGCTGCTGCGCAGATTATTCAAACCTCTAACAAGATGTTCGACTCTATTATCGGGATCAGATAAGGATTATTAGATGAAGATTTCAACGTCCCAAACATTTGATACGGCGGTATCACAAATGAATCGTCAGCAGTCAAAAATTGCTGAGATGCAAGCCAAGTTAGCTTCTGGAAATCAGTTAGTGAAGCCAAGTGATGATGCAGAAAAATCAGGAATTATTCAGAGGCTAACTTCAGCTTTAAGCCGGCAGGACAGTTTTGAAGCTGGATTGGATCGAGCCCAAAGTCGACTTTTAGCTGAGCAGTCTGCACTGATGAGTTCTGAAAACATCCTTCAGCGTATTCGCGAGTTAGCGGTGCGAGCCGGGAATGATAGCCTTAGTGTGGCAGACAAAACAGTGATAGCCGGAGAAGTCAGTAGTCTGCGAGATGAACTATTTGCATTGGCCAATAGCCAAGATGTTAATGGTAACTATGTATTTGCGGGTTCCGCTGTGCAATCTGCTGCTTTTGTGGCTGCTGCGGATGGAACCATTAACTATCAGGGCGACAAAAATCTAAGTTTAGTTGACGTGTCTGATTACAGGACGCTTGTCATCAATCGACCTGGGGATGAAGTATTCAAGCCTGTTGCGCGTACTGATGGCGCTGGCGAGACAACAAGTATAGGATTTTTTGCAGCGATAGATGATTTTGCCGATGCACTCATAGCGGACAATGATGTGAATATATCTCGAGGGCTAACCGAAGTTAGTAGTATTACAGAGAGCATGGGAATAGCTATTGCGGATCTGGGAAACCGCATGAATACAGTAGATTCTCAACGTGATGTTTTGGCGGATACTAAGCTTCGGTACCAAGAGCTACTGTCAAATGCTGAAGATCTAGACTACGCCACAGCCGTTACCCAATTATCGGCAGAGCTTTTATCCTTAGAGGCCGCACAAGCTAGTTTTGCAAAAATTTCACAACTAAACCTGTTCAACTACTTGCGGTAGAGATAAAAAATGAGTGAAGTTAACAGTGTTGCTTCGACGGTACTAACTACCTTAGATGTTGGTTCGGGTCTTGATATTGCAAAGCTATCACAAGATTTGACAGACGCAGAAAAGGTACCCAAGCAAGAGGTTATCCAGGGCGATATTGATGCCACTGAGTCATCTATATCGGCTTATGCTTTGGTAAAATTTCAGGTTGATGCGCTTAAAACGGCGTTTGAAAAACTAAATGATGCTAATGAATTAGCCACCAGTAAGGGCACTTCATCTGATGCGGCCAAACTCACATTGTCCTCAGTTGCTGGCAGTGCGGCCGCAGGAGCTTACGACTTTACTGTCAGTCAGCTTGCCCAAAATCAACGGGTAATGTCAGACCAGTACACCTCTAAAACGCAGGCCCTAAATAGTGGCTCTGCGTTTGATATTTCCTTGGCCGTGGGCACCACCAAGTCTGCAGTAGCAGCAGTTTATAGCGCCACTGTGACAGCCTCTGAAACGACAAGCTTAGTGGTAGGTGATGGGACAACAACGGTTTCGGTAGCCAGTGCAACCTATAGCACCATTGATCAGCAAGTCGCTGCGATACAAGGTGGTACTAACTACAACAGTTTATTGTTCACGGTGGCTAAAAATACCGCGGGCAATGCTATCGAGTTCACTTATAAAAATACTGGCTCGGTTGCCTCTACCCCCACTTTTACTGGTTCCGGTAGCACTCACACCATTACTAACCCAACGGTCGGCGTGAGCGTTTCAACGCCGGTGACAGGCGTCGCGGCACAATATAATGTGTCAGCCACTGCATCCGAGACCACAACACTAGTTGCCAGTGATGGTACTAATAGTGTGTCCGTTGCCAGCGCCACCTATAGCAGTATTGCAGATCAAGTCACTGCTATTAAAGCAGCATCGGGCTACGATGATCTTTTGTTCACCGTTGCTGCCAATGATGCAGGCAATGGCTTTACATTCACTTATAAAACCACAGGTGCTATTGCTACGGCTCCAACCCTAACGGGCACTGGGAGTAGCCATACGGTCAGTAACACTACTGCAGGTGTTACTCCGGTGAATGCTCCAACAACGACAACCATTAATGTGGCAACCGATACACCAGCAGGTGTTGTTAGCGCAATTAATGCTGCCAATACAGGTGTGACAGCGACGTTAGTAGATACAGGAACGGGTGGAAATAATTACAGAATTGTTCTGGCCGGGCAGACTGGTAGCAACGGTGTATTTGCACTGACATCATCGCCTGATCTTGGATTCCATGACACCGCAAACTCATTGCAGACGGCCCAAGATTCGATTATGAATTTTGAGGGTCTTAGTGTTACTCGTGATAGTAACAACATCACAGATGTGATTGATGGTGCCACCATTAATTTAGTCGGCACAACCTCATCAGCTGTGCGATTAAATATTACTAATGATAAATCAACACTGAAGACAAATCTTCAGGCCATGGTGGATACCTATAACGGATTAAATAATTTATTTACTACCACTACATCCACAACATCAGAGGCTGAGCTCGGTGGTGCGCTGGCGGATGACACGTCAATGGTTAGGTTCTTAAAGGACCAGATACGCGCATCAATATTTGCTGATTCATCTACTAAATCTGGTGATATTAATGCTATGCGAGACCTTGGTATTAGCATTGACAAGACAGGGACAATGACCTTTACAGCAGCAACCTATGATGCGGCGGTCTTGGCAAGTTACGATGATATTGTAACGATGTTGACTGCAGGTACTAGCAACGAGAGTCTGTTCACGTCGTCCAACAAAGGCTTGTCTCAAGATATAGCGACCGCGCTTGCGAACTTTACAGACAGCGATGGCATTGTTACCACTCGCTCTAAGAATGCCACTACCTCCCTAGCTGATCATAAGGAGGAATTGACCAAACTTGAGACACGGATGGAAGCGGTATACCAGCGCTACTTGACTCAGTTTACTGCCATGGAATCACTCATGGCCAGCATGGACGCCACAAAGGACTACCTCACCGGGCAGCTAGAATCCCTATCCAAGGCCTACGACGACTAATTGCTATTAGTCCGTTTTACTGCAGGAGCGAGAGCACTGACTTTGCGTGCTGATTTGCTTGTGCTAATACTGCTGTGCCGGCCTGCTGAATAATTTGTGCTCGCGCAAGTATTGTTGTTTCAGCGGCGTAATCTGTATCCATAATCCGACTTCTAGCTGCACGGGTGTTCTGTGCGACATTTGTCAAATTATCGGTCGCATACTCCAGCCGATTAATCGTTGCACCCAAAGTCGCCCTGTGGCTGCTTACCCTGGCTATTGCGGTGTCAATATATCCCAAGGTCGTAGACTGCGCGCTACCGGTTATTACTTGTGCTGCCAAGTCAATTGTCTCATCGCCTGAAGTAGTGCCGGCTGCCGTGACATTTAAGTTGGTAAAGATGTCTAAATCAGCTGAGGTGCTGCCATCGACGCCGGCTTGCGATGCCTCGGTGGAGCCAAAGTCAGTATTTAGGTCTGCAAATGTAATACTGATGATTTGACTTGCATTGGCACCTACCTGAAAACTTACCTGGCCCAAAGAGCCATCGAGAATATTACGGCCGTTCCACTGTGTGTCAGTTGATATGGAGTGAATCTGGTCCTCAAGTGCCTCGAACTCAGTATTTAAAATTGCAAGTTCTGCCGTTGTATTTGTTCCCGTAGCAGCTGATACGGTGAGCTCACGCATTCGTTGCAGCATGCTCTCAACTTCAACCATGGCACCGTCCGCTGTTTGTATCATTGATGTGGCATCATTTGCGTTCCGAACCGCCTGATCTAGTCCCTGAATTTGTGAAGTTAATCGAGATGATATTGCAAGCCCTGCGGCATCATCTGCCGCTGAACTAATTCTCACGCCTGAAGATAGTCGCTCCATGGCTTGGCTCATGACACGCTGGTTTTGGGTCAAGGCATTCGCCGTCAATGTGGCGGCAATATTGGTATTTATACTTGTCATCGTATTTATTTTCCCATGTTAATTTTTGCATTTTAGAGAACGCACTTAGGGAAAATACCAAGCAGCATTTTCCCCTTATCGTCTACATCGACAGAACTTGGGGAGACTTTAGAAGAAAACACACTTTTTTTTCAACTAGAAAAAATAAGCCTTGAAAGACATTATTGGATACACCTTCAAATATAAACTTAGGCAATAAAAAAAGCCCGACCCCCAAAGGGAGCCGGACTTTTGCAGCGACAGGACAATCGCAACAAACTTGTAAATTCCGTGTCCTTAAAGAGCCTTTTATCTAAGCAGTGCCAGTACAGATTGCGCCTGTTGATTAGCCTGTGACAACATAGCCGTACCCGCTTGCTGAATGATTTGCGTTCTAGCAAGCTCAGTGGTCTCTGATGCGTAGTCTGCATCTAGTATTCGGCTCCGTGAGGCTGAAGTGTTCTGAGAAACGTTTGATAAGTTATCGGCTGCATACTCCAGTCGACTAATAACCGAACCTAGAGTTGCTCTTTCTGTATCTACTCGAGTAATGGCATTTGACAGCTCAGTGATAGCATCGGTCGCTTCAGATGCGCTAGTTATGGCGATAGCATCCAAGTCAAGATCATCATCCTCGAAGTCTGTTGTTGTTGCATCATCAAGGTTTTCCATTACACCCGTGGAACCACCGTCAGTAGTGAAATCTCTAATGGTCACAGAGATTGTCTGGCTTGCATTGGCACCAATTTGGAAAGAAAATGCTCCGCTATTGCTGGTGGCATCCAGCAGTTGCGTTCCGTTCCACTGAGTGTTGTCTGCTATAGCATCGATCCCGAGTGTTAGAGCTTCAAATTCAGTGCTCAAAGCGGCCTGGTCTGTTGTTGACATGGTTCCAGAAGCAGCTTGAACCGCAAGCTCACGCATTCTTTGAAGCATGTTGGTTACCTCGGATAATGCGCCATCCGCAGTCTGAACGAGAGAAATTGCATCGTTTGCGTTTCTAACAGCCATGTTCAGCCCATTGACCTGCGAAGTCATTCTGCTTGCAATAGCAAGCCCGGCAGCATCATCACTGGCAGAGTTAATTCTCTGACCTGTGGAGAGTCGCTCCATTGCCTGGCTCATCGCACGCTCATTTTTTGTAAGAGCGTTAGCAGTAACAGCTGCTGCTGTGTTTGTATTTATTACTGTCATTTTAGTTTTCCCTATACTAGGTAAAATTTAGAAAAGAAGTGAAACCTTTGCCCTGTCAACCTTTCCCATACTTTACTCATCGACAGAAGGTGGCAAAACTTTAGTATTAAGTGGCATATAATTTCCGTTTAAGCCTGCCGCTTTGCCACTTTCCCGCAGGCAAAAGATAAGACAAAAAAAACCCGGCACTCGAGAGTGCCGGGCTTTCATTGCGACAGGACAATCGCAACAAACTTTCAAATTTTGTGTCCTTATCTAACTAATTACTTTAGTAAAGCGAGTACAGATTGTGCCTGCTGGTTAGCTTGCGACAACATAGCTGTGCCTGCTTGCTGGATGATTTGAGTACGAGCTAGCTCAGTGGTCTCTGATGCATAGTCTGCGTCCAGAATTCGGCTGCGTGATGCAGAGGTATTCTGAGAAACATTAGCTAGATTATCGGCAGCATACTCAAGGCGGTTAATAGTGGCACCTAAAGTGGCACGGTGAGAGTCTACCCTGGCGAGTGCCACATCAATTCTAGTAATGGCCGTCCCAGCGTTAGATGCAGTATCAACATCCAAAGCATCTAAATCATCACCTGAGTTATCGTTATTAGAAGTAGCTCCATCCGCTAGAGCTTCAAAGATACCTGAAGTAGCGCTAGCCTCCTCTGTTTCAAAATCACCTACTGTTAAGGTAATCGTCTGGCTTGCATTTGCGCCGACTTGGAAGGAGAACTGACTAGCACCATTAAGTAAGTTAGATCCGTTCCACTGAGTATTATCTGCAACTCGTTCAATCTCGGCGGTTAAGGCTTCAAATTCTACATTCAAGGCATCATTGTCAGTAGCAGACATCGTGCCTGAGGCCCCTTGGACAGCTAATTCACGCATTCTTTGGAGCATATTTGTTACTTCAACTAAAGCCCCATCAGCAGTCTGAACCAAAGAAATTGCATCATTCGCATTACGAACAGCCATGTTTAGACCATTGATTTGAGAGGTCATTCGACTAGAGATCGCAAGTCCCGCGGCATCATCGCCTGCAGAATTTATGCGAACACCAGTTGACAGGCGCTCCATCGCCTGGCTCATAGCGCGCTCGTTTTTTGTGAGAGCGTTGGCGGTCAAAGTTGCCGCTGTATTTGTATTGATAACAGTCATTTTATTATTCCTTATTAAAAAATATTCTTATTTAAGTA
>Ga0206125_10004240_pt1 | contig 12922 bp, 11 predicted proteins | sample Helgoland_Spring_4_FD_148598 | JGI IMG/M metagenome (GOLD analysis project Ga0206125, IMG submission 148598) | Pelagic subsurface seawater microbial communities from Kabeltonne, Helgoland, North Sea - Helgoland_Spring_Bloom_20160331_1 | ecosystem: Environmental > Aquatic > Marine > Epipelagic ... | reverse complement strand
ATCTCGATGGCAATGTGCGCGCCGATATAAACAGCAACGGTGATCTGTCCGTGCTTACTACCGAGCATTTAACCTATTTAATCGACAGCAATATTGCCAAGACGGACAGTTCATTTAAACTGCTCTCACCGCAGAGTGATATTTCCGGTAGCGGACTCAATATCGACCTGAATAAGGAAACTTTCATTATCAAATCTAACGTTCGGGTAATCCATGAGCCTATTTAGTACGAGCCTATTTAATACGGGCTTATTTAAGACAAGCTTATCTAAATTTTCCAGATCAGCCGCTCTTGTTATGCTCACAGCACTCAGCCTGACTGTTTCAGTCACGGCTGTAGCATTGCCCAATGACCGTGAGCAAACTATCTCCATCGAATCCGACTCGGCGGAACGCAATGAAAAAACCGGCCTGACTGTCTACAGCGGCAACGTGATTATCAGTCAGGGTAGTATTCTTATCGAAGCAGAGCAGATTACCCTGCACTATCAGGGCAGCAAGATCAGTCGTATTGAGTGCACAGGCACACCGGCAAGCTTCCAGCAAAAACCCCAGACAGAGGGACCTATGCTGGTGGCTCGCGCAGAACATATTGACTACCTGCTTGCGGATGACCAGATCATCCTTAAGCGCAATGCAGTTCTATCTCGAAATGGCACCATTATTAAAGGTGACTCGATCGACTACGATATTAAGAAAGAGACATGGAAGGCCAAAGGTAACGATCTCGGAGAACAAAAACGTATTCAACTGGTAATTCCGCCATCAGTGCAGGAATCCACTCCACCTGAAGAGACCCCCTGATGGCAACTTTAGAAGCGCGCAACCTGGCTAAAGCCTATGGCAAACGACCGATCGTTAAAGATGTATCAATGTCTGTTAAGCAGGGCGAAATTGTCGGACTGCTGGGGCCCAATGGTGCCGGCAAGACCACCTGTTTCTATATGATTATCGGCCTGGTCAATCAGGACAATGGAACCATCACCATTGATAACAGCGATATCACCGCGCTGCCAATGCACGGTCGCGCCCGCCGCGGTCTCGGCTATCTGCCACAGGAACCCTCGATTTTTCGCAAGCTGAGTGTCGAAGATAATATTCTGGCAATCCTCGAGACGCAAAAACAGCTCAGCGGCGACCAGCGCCGACAGCGTCTTGAAGAGCTGATGCATGAATTTCATATTTCACATCTGGCCAAAAGCCTTGGCATGAGCCTGTCTGGCGGTGAGCGCCGCAGGGTTGAGATCGCTCGCGCGCTGGCGGCAAACCCGCAGTTTATTCTGCTCGACGAACCCTTTGCCGGCGTTGACCCAATCTCGGTTACCGATATCAAAAATATTATTCGCCATCTGCGCGACAGCGGTATTGGCGTTTTGATCACCGATCACAATGTCCGTGAAACACTGGATATCTGCGAGCACGCTTACATCATTGGCGAGGGTCATGTTATTGCCGAAGGTACCACTGAAGATATTCTCAACGATGCCAATGTTCGAAAAACCTATCTGGGCGATAACTTTACGCTCTAAGCTTCCCAGACCTGCCAGCTAATTAATCCAAATAGCCTGTATAAAAAGCATTTACCGGCAAATAAAGGCCTGTTTCTCAAATAGCCGATTGCCAGCGACAGTGAATTGGCACTAAAATTGCAGACTCTTTAGTTGATAGTGATATTCACTGCATGCGCCAGGGCCTCCAGTTAAAAATCAGCCAACAGCTGACCATGACTCCTCAGCTGCAACAGGCAATTCGCCTCTTGCAACTGTCGACACTGGAACTGCGCCAGGAGATGATCGAACAACTCTATAACAATCCTCTGCTGGAAATTGATGAAGACAGCAGTAGCGAGACAAACCCAGAGACGCCGCAGTCATCGCAATCCACCAGCGAAAATAACAGCCCGGAAGGCTCCCTGGAAAATACTTCGGGAGAGGCTGCCAACTTAAATAGCGAGCAGCAAAACGACGAGCAGAATTCCGACTATGAATGGAGCGAGCAGATTCCTCAAGATCTGCCGGTCGATGCCAATTGGGACGATGTCTACAATCCTTCAACAGCGACCAGCAGCGGTGCCGAAGTTAATCTCGAGCAGGTTCATCAGGTTACCGAATCCTTCCAGGGACATCTGGAGTGGCAGCTCAATCTGACACCCTTTTCAGACAGGGACAGGGAAATTGCCACGGCCTTTATCGATGCTATTGATAGCTCTGGGTTTATCAGCGAAGACCTGTTTGATGTAGTCGCCCATATTCAGCAGGAAGGCTCTCAGCTACAAACTCAGCAGCTACAAACTCAAGAAGAACAGACTCAGGAGGAGCAGATTCAGGAAGATGAGTTAATTGCTGTATTGCATCGACTCCAGCAGTTCGACCCGCCGGGTGTCTTTGCTCGCGATATCCGCGAATGTCTTTTAATACAGCTAAAACAGTTGGCACCAGAGACTGAGCACCTGCAGTCTGCCCTGCTCTTAACCAGCGATTTCCTCGAAGATATCGCCTCTATCGACAGTGCCCGTCTGGCGAAAAAATCCGCGCTCAGCACCGATGAGCTCCAGGCAGCACTGCAATTGATTCGCAGCCTTAATCCACGTCCCGGTGAAGCCTTTAACAGCAACGATATTGACTATATTGTCCCGGATGCCTACGTAGAGAAAATTAAAGGCCGTTGGAAAGTGCAGCTCAACGATAGCAATATGCCGCGGCTGCGCATCAACGATTCCTATTCGGCATTGATCAAGCGTTCTGATAGCAGCGATGAAAACCAGTTCTTAAAAGATAATCTCGCCGAGGCGCGCTGGTTTCTGCGCAGTATTGAAAGCCGCAACGAGACTCTGATGCGCGTGGCCATGACCATAGTCGACTTGCAGCAGGGATTTCTCGACTACGGCCCGGTAGCCATGAAACCCATGGTGCTATCGGATATTGCCAGCAAACTGGAGCTTCATGAATCGACTATTTCACGGGTGACTACCAGCAAATATCTGGCCACTCCCCAGGGAATTTATGAGCTGAAATATTTCTTTTCCAGCCATGTTGGCACCTCTGGTGGAGGGGAGTGTTCATCAACCGCTGTTTGCGCTATCCTAAAAGAAATGATTGGCGCAGAACAACCGGCAAAACCATTGAGCGACAACAAGCTAACCTCCCTTCTCGAGGAGCAGGGCATTCAGGTCGCTCGCCGAACGGTTGCCAAATACAGAGAGAGCATGGGCATCCCGTCCTCCAGTCAGCGCAAAAGATTTTAGTAAAAAAGAGTAAAGTTTTAATTAAGTAGAGTTTCAATAAAGTAAAAAGCAAGGAGAACTGCATGCAACTAACCATCAGCGGACACCACTTGGAAATTACCACACCTATTAGAGACTACGTTACCACCAAGCTTTCAAAACTAGAACGACACTACGAACAGATCACCAGCACATCCGTTATCCTCTCGGTCGATAAACTTTCACAAAATGCTGAAGCCACAGTCCATGTGAGTGGCGGAGAATTATTCGCTAATTCCCAGCACGAAGATATGTACGCCGCTATTGATGCACTGACTGACAAGCTCGACCGTCAATTAATAAAATATAAAGAAAAGCATCGAGGCCATTAGTTACACAGATGAAAATCACCGATATCCTGACTCAGAAAATGACCCAGTGCGACCTGCCTGGCGGCAGCAAGAAGCGTGTGCTTGAAAACCTGTCCGCCTTTGTCACAGACCAACTGGGCGGTAATACTGAGCAGGCAGATACATTGTTCCACAATTTGGTCGCCCGTGAGCGACTCGGCAGCACTGGTATTGGGGAAGGCGTCGCTATTCCCCACTGCCGTGTCTCCGGCTTCAATCGAATTCACGGCTGCCTGATCAAACTGGAAGATCCAGTCGATTTTGGCGCTCTGGATGATCAGCCGGTCGATCTGATCTTTGCACTTATAGTGCCCGAAGAACAAAATGATGAGCACCTGGCAACATTGGCGCGAATCGCTGGCATTATGCAGAATGATCAGTCTCGACAATCTCTGCGCCAGTGCAACAATAATGAAGAATTATTTAACACCGCCCTGCAACTGGAGCGACGCGCCTAACCATGCGACTGGTAATTATCAGCGGCCATTCCGGGTCCGGAAAAACCTCGGCACTCAATATTCTTGAGGATGTGGGTTTTACCTGTATTGATAATCTGCCAGCCAGTTTGCTACAAAATCTAATTACCCAACTCAATAGTAATGCTAATCATGAAGAGCTGAATATTGCAGTGGGTATCGACGCCCGAAATCTAGTTGGCGACCTGAGCAAGATCCCTGAAATACTAAAAATTATTGAGGCCGATGGCGTTAGCGTCAGCGTGCTTTTCCTGTATGCGAGACGCTCAGACCTGCTGCGCCGCTACAGCGAAACTCGCCGCCGTCACCCTCTAAGTAGCGAAACCATCGGCCTAAAAGAGGCGATTGATCTTGAGAAGGAACTGCTCAGTCCAATCTCGGATATTGCCGACCGCTCAATAGATACCTCCAGGTTAACATTGCACCAACTGCGCGACCTGGTTAAAAACACCATAGTTCCCAACAACCCGGAACATATGTCTATCCTGTTTGAGTCCTTTGGCTTTAAGCGCGGCGTGCCCTCCGATTCAGATTTTGTCTTTGATGTTCGCTGCCTGCCCAATCCCTATTGGAAGCAGCAGCTTAAAAACCAGACTGGAAACGACGACGGGGTCATTGAGTTTTTGGAGAGCCAGGTTGAAGTGGCCTCAATGCTCGCCGATATTATCGGGTTTTTGACTCGCTGGATTCCGCAGTTTCAACAGAACAATCGCAGCTACCTGACCATCTCTATCGGCTGTACGGGCGGCCAGCACAGATCTGTCTACCTGGCCAACCGATTGTACGAGCACTTCTCAACCCAGCACCCCTTTGTTCAGGTTGTGCACAAAGAGCTCTCTCAATGAGCAAGCCGAGACCTAAACAATGATTCGCTGCGAGTTAGAAATTATTAATAAGCTTGGTCTGCACGCCAGAGCCGCCACTAAGCTGGCCAGCACCGCAGGGCATTATCTTTGCTCTATCCGCACCGGCGCGAATGAACCTCTGGTGGATGCCAAAAGCATTATGTCGCTGATGTTGCTGGCCGCCAGTCAGAGCACCGTTCTGATCTTTGAATTCGATGGCGAAGATGAAGATGAAGCCAGACAGGCAATCTCTGAACTGCTTGCCGATTACTTTGGCGAGGGTGAATAACCGCTAAAAATATAGTCTGTCTGGTTGTTTATGCCAAAGACTCAGTAAAAACTACCGATCTGCTGCACAGCTGGTTAAAATGCCCGAGCTGAAAATATTCGGCTCAGCCCTCAGCCCCTAGCTATGGAACAATGGAGCGATGCATGAACAACACCGAAAATAGCCTATTGACCAAGCTCGGCACTGGCATCGATCCCGGCACCCTTAATCAGGTGCGCCATATTCTTAACAGCCTCTCGCCACCAGATATAGCTCACCAGCTCGAAACTGCCCCGCCGCGTTCACGGGATGTACTCTGGCAACTGGTGGATTCAGAGATTGCCGGTGAAGTTCTTCAGGAGCTCTCCGATGATATTCAGCAAGAATTTCTCAACCAGATGGACGGCGCTGAAGTTGCCTCGGTAACCGAGGGTCTGGATGTCGATGATATTGTCGATATTCTTCAGCAACTGCCAGACCAGGTTATTCCCGAAGTACTCCAGGCCATGTCCGCCCAAGATAGACAGCGCGTAGAATCAGTTCTCACCTACCCCGAGGACACTGCGGGCGGCATTATGGACACCGAGATGATCACGGTGCGTCCAGATATTACTATCGATGTAGTGCTGCGTTACCTGCGACGTTTTGAAGAGCTGCCGGATATCACCGATACCCTGTTTGTGGTCAGCCGTACCGATACTTTTTTGGGCAATCTGTCGCTGAGCAAAATGCTTACCTCCAGCCCCAGCACCACGGTTAGAGAAGTGATGAATACCGAGATTGAAGCTATACCCGTCGATCTTATAGACTCCGATGTTGCCCAGCTATTCCAGCGTCAGGATCTGGTATCTGCACCAGTGGTCGACAGCCAGCACCGTCTGGTTGGTCGAATCACCATTGATGATGTGGTTGACGTTATTGTTGAAGATGCCGATCACTCCCTTTTGGCACTTGCCGGCTTGAGTGATACCGAAGACACCTTCTCTTCAATTGGCCGAACTGCACCTCGTCGTGCACTGTGGCTTGGGCTCAATCTGCTCAGCGCAATTCTCGCCTCCACAGCGATCAGTATGTTTGAAGCAACCCTGGATAAGGTGGTTGCGCTGGCGATCCTTATGCCGATTGTCGCCAGCATGGGCGGTGTTGCCGGCAGCCAGACCCTGACCGTTGTAGTTCGCGGTATGGCCCTCGGCCAGATCGAGCGCGACAATATCAAATGGTTGCTGAGTAAAGAGTTTGTTGTCGGCGCCCTCAACGGCATCCTCTGGGCACTGGTAATGGGTGCTCTGGTATCACTCTGGTTTGGCGACTGGACCATGGCCCTGATTATCGGCCTGGCTATGTGTATTAACCTGATGGCCGCAGCTATTTCCGGCACCTTGCTGCCAGTTATCCTGCGACGCATTAAAATCGACCCGGCACTGGCTGGTACGGTTATCCTCACAACAGTAACCGATATTGTCGGTTTTGTTTCCTTTCTTGGACTAGCTACGGTGTTCTATACCTAATGACTGACAGTAATGAATTTGAAGATGAAGAGCTGATCAGCAAATCCCAGCTCAAACGCGAGAGCCAAGCATTGCAGGATATGGGCAGCCAATTAGTAGAGATGCCCGAGGGTCAGCTTAACAAATTCGAATTACCGGAAAACCTGAAAGACGCTATCTATGAAGCTCGACGGTTAAAAAACCGCGAGGGCAAGCGTCGCCAACTGCAGTATATTGGCAAGCTGATGCGCACCGCTGATATCAGCTTTATTCAAAGAACTCTGGATATGATGGATCATCAGTCACAGACCTATAGACAACACTTTCAGCAATTGGAAAACTGGCGCGATCGTATTATTAATGAAGGGCCAACGGCTATCGAAGCGCTGATTGAAAAATATCCCCAAGCTGATCGCCAACAGCTGCGCAATCTTCAGCGTCAAGCAAGCCGCGAACTGGCAGAGAAAAAGGCCCCCACTGCCGCACGTAAGATTTTTGCTTATTTAAGAGAGCTGTCTGAGTAGAGCTGTTTAATTAGACCTCGCCGAGAAAAAACAAATTACAACTTGCGGTGTAAACTCACCGGCATCTTGGCTCTAACTTTATCAATCACCGTTAAATCAATCTCGGCGACTGCCACCCCAGGCTCGTCATCGAGACTTGCCAACAGATTACCCCAAGGATCGATAATGGCACTGCCACCCCAGAGTGCGCGGCGCGGATGTTCGCGGTCAACCATATTAGCACCAATCACAAACAGCTGATTCTCCACTGCCCGAGCGCGCAGCAATAGCAGCCAGTGATCCCTGCCGGTGGCTGCGGTAAAGGCCGCCGGTACAGTCACTACCTGTGCACCTAAATCCGCCAGCTGACGGTAGAGCTCGGCAAAGCGCAGGTCATAACAGACAGTCATACCCAGAGCGCAACGATCTGTCTGTGCCACCACAACCTCAGAACCACCGCTAAAACTATCCGATTCGCGATAGCTGCTCTGCTGACCATCGCTGAGATCAGACTTATCCAGCGTCACATCAAATAGATGAATCTTGTCATAAGCGCTGCGCTGATTGCCCTGTGGATCAAATAACAGAGAGCGGGCATAGGGTTTTGACTGTTCGGGGTCGCTGATCGGCAATGTTCCCGCCACCAGCCAGATGCCCTGTTGGCGCGCCTGATCTGACAGAAACTGTCGCACCAAACCCCGCGGCGTTGATTCCGCTTGGCCAATAGCGCTGAAATCATCGCAGCCCAGATGCGCGAAGTTTTCAGGGAGTACAACTAATTCTGCACCCAAATCGACGGCGCGCTGAATCATTGCGGAGGCATTATTGAGGCTGTGCTCGATTGAGTCACCGGGACGCAGCTGAACTGCTGCGGCAATCAAACGGTTACTGCTGTTTTTTCTCTGCGTCATTGTCTGGCTTATCCTTTTGCGCTGGCTCACTTTTTTGTACAGCCTTCTGCTTTTGAGGCTCTTTATCCTTGAGATCCGAGGCAAATATACGGTCTACCGCAACATCGACATCATCCCAAGAGCCGGATATTTTATAACTGATACTCGACAGTCTATCGACCTGTTTTTCAACCAGTTTACTGGTGACATAAACACCGGCAGCAGCGGGTAATCCCCCCATCAGGGCCACTACCCAGGGTAAATTGGTCGCCACCGGCAACGTTGCCACCAGACGACCATCGACCTGCTCATTCAACAGATCAAAATCACCGGCCATGCTCATTCGCCCCGAGGGCATCTTCATACGCAGTGGATCTCTAAAACTGGCAACACCCTGCTCAAAATGCAAGGTGCCATTGAGGCTGTTATAGGCGAGGTTCTGGCCAACCACATCGGAGAAATCCAACTTTAAACGGCGCAACCAGTTGGCAAAATTAACCAGGCTGACCATTTTTAACACCGCACCAGAACCGCCCGGAGACTTATAAAAACTACCCTCTTGCAGCTTGATCTCAAAGTCGCCGGTTATATTTTCACGGGATATTTTCCACGGCTGATCCTGCCAGGCGAGATCAAAAATCAGACGTCCCGACTCGCTATCAACAATTTGCGGCGTACCCAGTCCTGAGGTCAAGAATTCGCCAATATTTTCCACTGCCACCGGGCCAACAAGTCGGCTGGCATAGTTTGTGCCATCGTATTTCCAGAAAAATTCTGTCGACGGTTGATTCTCAAAGGCACCGGGTTTTAAACCAAATAGGTTGCCTTTAATCTGATTAAAGGCCGCGCCGGAAACTTCCGGTCGCAAATCAAAGGACAGTGAACCCCAGTTATTTTCACCAATCACTAATTCATCTATAGACACATCGAGTGCGAGAAAACGACGCGGATCAATTGCCGATTCACCGGCCTTTTCTTTAAGCAGTGCCGACGGCAAACTCAGGCGGCTGAGATTAATCTTCGGGATCTGCACTGATTCAACGAGCGGAATTAACAGCTGTCCGTCGACCAGATCAGTACTCAGATTAATATCCACCCACTGCTCTGATAATGTGGCTGTCGCGGCAATCTCTTGGAGCTGAAAAGAGGCAAGTTCCAACTGGTCAAAACGCAGATCAAAAACAGTTTGCCAGCTGGGCTCTGTCTCGGTGTCTGAGCGCTCAAAAAGTCCTAGCAATGGCTGCCAAATCTCCAACTCGGTGGTGGAAAGGTAGGCCGATAGCAGCAGCGTATTCTCTTTAGGCTCAACCATAGGTCGGTCATAACTAATCTGCCCTGCACTGAATTCAGCATTATTAAAGCGCAGGTCAAAATTGAGGGCGGCAGTAGGATCAGAACTTGGCAGTGAAGAATTAGCCCTGCCCGCCAATGTCGCGGTCAGGCGCTCAAACTGCGGCGTGAAATAGAAGGTCATATCCAGTGCCTGCGACTCTTCAGCAGGTTTAACCAGAGGCACCGGCAACTCGAGACCAACGCCCTGCAGCTGACTGCTGACTTGCAGAGTGATAGCCCTGCTGGAATCTTCACTGACAGTGGGAATAGTGATCAAGCCTTCAACCGGAACAGCACCGACCATGACCTTCTGCCAGGGAAACTCAACCAGTTGATTAAGACTCTTCGGTAGCAGATCACCGCTAAAGGCAATCTTCTGTTCATCACCAGTTTTGTAAAGTCTGGTCAGCATTGGACGCTGCCAGAAATTACCTCTGATGCCCTCGCCATAGAGGCCATCCTGTAGAGAAAAATTCAGCTGACCCTGAATATCAGTCATGCTGATCGGTCGCTCGGGAATACCTATAGAACCATTATCGATGGTTGTCGAAACATTGTATTTGCCCCTTAGCCACTGACTCTCCGGCTCTGTAGAGTCCGCGTCTTCCCTCTTTGACATTGGAATAGCCAGATCCAACTGACTGATGGTTTTACCTGTGTAATCCCAGTCGCTGATACCTGCAACATTGTTCTTTAGCGGAGAATTCGCAAGAATATTTATCACCTCGGAGAGGTCACCGGCAACCTCGGCATCGATAAATAGATAGGGCTGGTTATCGGCACTGTCTTTAGAATAGACAACAGTCGCATCAGTAATTTCAGCACTGCCAATCATGCCCGACGTCAATGCCACTTCGGTGTAAATATCATCGACTAATAACAGGCTGTTTGCATCGCGAACACCAGTCCAGCTGGGGTCGTAATTGATATGCCCACCACTGGTTTTCATCATCAACTGGGTAGTCTGTGAAGCGCTATCAAATCTCGGGGGGCTATTGCGTATCAGCAGGCCAAACTCCTCGACATCAATATCCACTATCGAATCCCGCAACCACTTGTTGAGCTGCTCTGGCATTCTGTATGGCAGATATTTATTGCGCTGTTTAGCATCCAGGTTGCGCGCACCAATCAATAGGCTGACATCCGGAGGATTGCCCTCAGAGGGAATACTCTGCTGGACAGAAAACATGATATTTGAACTGCCAGTATCAAGCTTGGTGCGAATAATATTACTGCGCACCGTCAGCAGTTTATCGTCCGCCTCCCAGGCTACATTGATCGACCCGCTCGCCTCATCAATGGTCAGATAATCTTTATAGGCAGAGGGAAAGTAGGCCTCAAAACCATCGCTGTCAGCAAATGAGAACAGACCGCGGTCGCCGTAAATTTCTATATAGCCATCCAGCCCCTTAACAGCGGGTGACTTTTTCCACGAGGCAATACCTATCCGTTCAAGATTGGCCGAGGCATAGTAGCCAACATGATCCTGACCCAGAGTCAGCGCATTAATCACACCCTGGGGCTGCAAATTTTCCACGGCATTTAAGACTTTCTTATCGGCAATCTGCGTGCTCGAGAGCAGTTCGGATATCAATGTTAAATCCAAATGATTTACCGATATATCAAAGTCCTGCCACTGAGAACCCAACCGCTGGGTAAAGACTAAATCGAGAGGATTTATCTCGGTATCTGACCAGCTGAGATCAAATCCCTGCAGCCGTAGACCCCAATCCGAGGCCGGGGTAAACCAGCCGGTAATCTGGGTCTCAATATCAGTTAGTGGCGGCACATCGGCCAGCCACACCAATGGAATCTCACCTATAGAGAGCATGCCTTCAAAATCAGCAGAGCCACCGGGGTGAACGGCAAACCATATCTCACCATTGGCATTGGCATCAAAATCGGAGAGGTTGGCGAACAGGCTTGGTAGCAGTGATCGCGCCAAATCGGCCAGCGGCTCGGAGAGATTGAAGTCATCAAAGCGGAAATAGCCCTCGGCGAAAAAGCTCTCTATATCGGCGAGATCACCATGACCTTCAATCAATAAGTAGGCCGGGCTTTGATCCTGTATCGGTGAATTGTCCTCACTGAGCAGCGTTTCCTGCTCAGAGAGAATAACCGAGAGCTCTGCGCGGTGAAAATCATCGGCGTTTTCCATCGCCACATTGCGACCGCTGAGCAGCATCTTCTTACCGGAAAAGAACTGCAATACAACCTCTACATCCTGAAACCGGATCAACTGACTGTAAGAGAGTGGATCGACAAAAAGACTCAGGTCAGCATCGGCGTTGCCACTAAAACCTTTTAGCCCCCAGCTGCCGCCCTCGTCTTCAACCATGGTTAGTTGCAGGCGATCAACCACCAGCTCCCGCCAGATAGGCGTTCTGCGGGCAATAGTCTCAAACAGATCGAGATCAGCACGGCCGCCATTAATCACAACTACAGGGGAATCGTCCTCGGCAAAAACTGCCGCCCGCTGTATATCCAGAATGGGTACAAATCGCGGCCACTCACCATTGAGCTCGCCGAGTTCAACCCGCAGGCCGATTTGATCCTCGATGATTTGTTGGATATCCGCCCGGTAATTGTCGACACCGGCAATCATCTGGCGACCGATAACCACCAGTATCACCATACCGATAATCAACAGGGCAAGGCTCAGCCATAGCCAGCGCATCGCTGTTTTGATTGCTTTACCCATCTTCGCCATAGCCATATATTCGCTTAAACCGGAATAATATCAAACTGTTCGAGAGGATAGAGACTTTCTACTCTAAACTGAATTGTCCGATCGATAAATTTTTCTAAATCTGCCACCTGACTGGAATTCTCATCCAAGAGGTGCTCAATCACCGAGGGTGATGCCAACACCTGCAAACTATCACACTCATAGGCGCGAGCTGCACGTAGGATATCACGCAGTATTTCATAGCTGATCGATTCAGGCGATTTAACATAGCCGCGGCCCTGACAGGTCGGACACTCGGCACAGATAATCTGTCCCAGACTCTGGCTGGTGCGCTTGCGTGTAGTCTGCACTAAGCCAAGTTCAGTGACACCTGAAATTGTTGTTCTAACAGAGTCCCGCGCCAGCGCTTTTTCGAAGGCGCGCAGCACCTGACGGCGGTGTTCAGTATTTTGCATATCAATAAAATCAACAATAATAATACCGCCCAGATTGCGCATACGCATCTGCCGGGCAATTGCCACTGCCGCTTCAAGATTGGTTTTATAGATAGTCTCTTCGAGATTGCGACGCCCGACAAAGGCACCGGTATTAACATCGATGGTCGACATCGCCTCAGTCTGGTCAAACACCAGAGAGCCGCCAGACTTGAGAACAACCTTGCGCTGCAGCGCCTTGGTAATTTCATCCTCGACACCATACAGATAAAACAGCGGGCGCTCGCCGGGATAGTGTTCGAGCAAGCGGACAATTTCCGGATTAAATTTATTCGCAAAAGAGGTCAGCTTTTCGAGAATCTCACGGGAATCAACACGGATCTTCT
>Ga0206125_10004236_pt1 | contig 12935 bp, 10 predicted proteins | sample Helgoland_Spring_4_FD_148598 | JGI IMG/M metagenome (GOLD analysis project Ga0206125, IMG submission 148598) | Pelagic subsurface seawater microbial communities from Kabeltonne, Helgoland, North Sea - Helgoland_Spring_Bloom_20160331_1 | ecosystem: Environmental > Aquatic > Marine > Epipelagic ... | reverse complement strand
GGCGGCGGTGTCATTTTAAAAAGCGGTGGTAGCAGCGGCTGCAGTTTTTTGAGATTGGGATAGGCGTCAAAGCGCCCAGTCTTTGCGGCGCTTGCGATACTCTCGTTGAGCAGTCTGAGGCTCTCTTCAATCGGTTGAACATGGGTAAGCGGGGCGGTCCAGGTCAGTTGTTCAAGGATTGGGTTGTTCCACCACTGCGCGTGCAGGTCAGCAAAAGCCAGCATGACCTGTTCTGACTCCGCGAGGGTATTGCCAACAACCTGATCGGTGGGTACCGCGGGCGCCAAATCCTGCATCAGCATGACAAAGTGATTGGTTTCGGCTTGGGCTTCTTGGTAGTAGATTTCAGGTACGGCAACCCCGGCTTGCTCGGCACAATCTCGATAAAATCCAAGCTCTCGGCCATAGTAATTCATTCGGCCAGCAAGTAGTCGGGTCGCCTCAAAATGGCTCGAAAATTTGATCACCATGCTGCTCGGCGCAGTGTTCGGCAGGTGATTGTGATGTAGTTGCAATCGCGCTAAATCCCCCATAAAACCGGATCCGACGCCAATGGTTTCAGCCTCAAAGTGCGTGATGTGAATGCCGGGCAGGCTTGCTTGTAGGGCGCTTGTCAGCCAGCTTGCGTCTAGCTCAGAAAGGGTTGTTGGAAAGTTAGGCTTGTTGTGCATTATCCGGTCTGCCAGATTCAGCCCTCAATGCCGCGGGCAAGTGTTCAAAATTATTAAGGGTCAAAATTTCAGGTGTCGAAGTCAAAGCAACTTCTGTTATAGCGCCGTTGTGCATCAGATACTGATATCCAAATTTCGGTCGAGTCTTTAGCAGCGCCGCAAGCCCATGCGCAATGGCGCTGCCGTGGCTCACAAAAATTATATTTTGGTTGGGATAACGCGCAACGGCTTGTTCAAGTGTTTGGTTAACGCGAGCGTACACGGCATCGGGGCTTTCCCCGCCATGGCCTTCAAACGTATCATCTTTAATAGAGTGCATCGCGTAACCAAAGTCATGCATTTGCTGATAAGTAATCCCTTCCCAATCCCCAAGATCGCATTCGATGAGCCCAGGGTCAATTTCAATGTCAAGATTCAGTGTAAGGTTCACCAGCTCCGCGGTGTGACGGGCTCGCTCAAGGGGACTTGAGAGGATCCGGTGGTAGCGGGTCGGCCAGGATTTAAGACATTGACCCACCGCCTGAGCCTGGGCGATGCCTTTCTCATTTAAAGGTGATTCGGTTACGCCATAGGCTAATTGCTGTTCATTGGCAATCGTCTCGCCATGCCGAATAAATAAGAGGTGCTGCGCACTCAACTTTGGTGACCTTCCCAAAAGGGCGCACGTAGTTTTCGTTTATTGATCTTACCCATGGTGTTGCGTCCCAGGTCCTCTACAAAGTCGACACTTCGAGGACATTTGTAATGTGACAGGCGATCGCGGCAGAAGGCAATGACCTCATCGGCTTGGGCATGCTCGGCGTCGTCTTTAAGAATCACCATGGCTTTAAGCTCTTCTCCCATGACGGGATGCGGAATACCGATACAGGCGACATCCAATATCTGAGGGTGATCAATCAGGACCTGTTCTGCCTCAGCGGGGTAGATATTGACCCCGCCCGAGACAATCATGTCGCTGAAGCGGTCGGTGATGTAGACGTATCCGTCTGCGTCCATATAAGCGATTTCGCCGAGAGTAAAAACGCCTGGCGCGATATGGGCCGCTGCGGATTTCTCAGGATCATTGTGATAAACCACACCACGGCCTGTGGCGTCCTCAAAATAGAGTTTGCCTTCCGTGTTGGGCGGCAGTGGTTTGCCATCGTCATCGAGAATTTGCGCTGTGAACGGTGGCACGCTCCTGCCAACCGAGCCAGGATGCTCGAGCCACTCTGCGGAGGTGATCATGCAAGTGGTTCCGACTTCGCTGGCACCATAAGCATCGATAAACAGGGGCCCCCACCATTCAATCATGGCACGTTTGATATCAACCGGGCACTTAGCGCCAGTATGGCTAACTTGAACCATGCTTGATGTATCGTATTTTGCTTTGGTGGCCTCATCGAGCGCCAGTAGTCTTACGAAATGGGTTGGCACCATAATCGTTGAGGCGGTTTTGTATTCGGCAATCGTTTTGAGGGTATTTTCTGGATCAAACTTGGTCAGGATGACCGATGGCGCGCCCGCTGCAAGTAATCGCGCGCCGCTGAGCGGACCTGTATGGTACATCGGTCCAACAACCAGATGCGGGCCGAGGGCGGCCAATGGATTGAGTTTTAAGTTTTGAAGGTGCGCCTCAACGGTGTCCCCGCCAGCAAACATGGTGGGCGGCAAGTGGGTCCCTTTCGGACGCCCTGTGGTGCCTGAGGTGTAAAGCAGATTGGGCCTTGGCGGAATACTGGTGTCCGGTTCCTCCGGAGAGCTTGCGGCGAGCCATTCGGACCAGCTCTTAAGGCCAGGAATCTCGCATCGCCAGCCTATGACTTGGTCTATGCCTGCAAGGGCGGCAGCTTCTAGGCCGCGTTCAGCGGTTTCGGGGCCTAGGAAAACCATTCTGGCGCCAGAGTCTGACAAGATATAGGCGACTTCTTCCGCGGTCAGGTGAAAGTTAATGGGCACAACGGAAGCACCGCCAATGAGTCCGCCAAGATTGGCGAGCGCCGTCTCAACGCCATTTTCGGCAAACACGGCAATGCGCAGATCAGGGCCAGTGTCGGCGAGTCTGATCGCATTGGCCGCACGATTCAATACGTTGTCCACATCAAGCCAGGTTAAGGCTTGTCGAGGGTCTCTGAGCGCGATTTCTTCCGGGCGCTCCGCGGCGATGGATCTTGCAAAACTGGTCATATTAGGCCATTGCCTCCTGCACTAAACGAATATTGACAGGAATCGCGCTCATGCGCGGCATCCCGGTAATTGAATCAAAGGTTCGATCATCATCAACGAGTCGATTGGTGCTCGAGCCTTGGGTTCTAACTTCGCCGCCATTGTCGGGCAGATCGCCCCAAGCATGGGCCATGGAAATTACCCCTGGCTTGATATCGGCGGCGCCTTCTACAACGCCAATAAGGGCGCCGGCAGCGGAGGTCACTTCGATCAACTGACCGCTCGTCAGTCCTGCCGCTGACAAATCCGATGGGTGCATATAAGCAGGATTGGTTGTGCCTTTCTGCTTCAACGCGTCGAGTTGTTGACCTGAGGAATTGTAAACGTGTTTAAGGCGCCGGCTGATTAACAAGTGCGAGTAGGTCGCGCCGTCATCGACATTGCCTTGTTGCTGCCAGTCAGTCTCGGCTGCAACGGTTTGTAACTGTTCGGCGATATCCGTTGGCAATAATTGGAACCGGTCGGTTTGGCCGGCTCTGGACGGCTCAACTTTAACCTGCACGGACTCAAAAATATGGCCCTGTCCGATCTCAGCAATGTCTTTAAGCGGGATTTGGGCGTCCGGCATGAGCAGCGCGAGTACATCGAATTTACTCGGGCGCGTGGTTGGGTCAAGTGTGCCACCTGGCAACGACAGGGGGACGCCCGTGCGGTGAGATAGCTCCCAATAGACCTCCCATTCTTCGAGGCTCTCTGGGTTTTTGGGTAGAACAGCCCGAGTGTAATGACAGTAAGGCTCGTCATACCAAGTGTCGGTTAGCATGGTCACATCGTCTCGCTCAAGGCTGAGTGTTGGTGCAATGATGTAATCCGCCAATTTCGCTGTGGCCGAACGGTACAGGTCAACACAAACCAAAAGCTCGAGCTTCTGCATTGCGCGAACCGTTTTGTCTTGATCCGGAAAAGCAACGACGGGGTTGCCGCCCAGACAGATCAGCGCTTTGATTTGACCCTCGCCTTTCAGCAAGATCTCATCGCTGAGCGTGGCGGTTGGCATCTCGCCTAAAATTTCGCCCAATCCTCTAACCCGTGACCAGGGTCCTTTGCCGTAGGCGTGCTCTGGGCCGATGACTTCGGCGTAACGCGGCCGAGCAGGCTGTAAAACGCCTGGGTTTGCCACGCGTTCACCCACTCGGTTGACCCGGCCACACAGGGTGTTCAGAACGCCAATCAGATGCATCGTGAGGATTGAGCGGGGCGACATGTTGGGTCCAGTGCCGCTGACGGCGACGCCCCGTTTTGCTTCACCGAAAATCTGGGACGCTTGAATGATGTCGGCCGCTGGAACCCCGCAGCGCTTGGCAGCGTAGTCCGGCGTAAAGGGTTCAACTAGGGCCGTGAATTCGGCAAAGTTGTCGACGTGCTCAGCGCAAAAGGCGGCATCATGCAAATTCTCTTTCACGATATAGCGAATCATCGCTGAGAGTAAGGTTGGGTCTTCAGCGGGCGTAACCTGTAGGTGCAAGGTCGCTCTGTTTGCAACCTCACTCTGACGAGGGTCCGCCACGATGACTTTCATGCCGCGTTTCATTTCGTCTCGGATTCGGGCATAGGGGCTAAACGGTGGCGGGCCGCCAAACTGGGTATACATCGAAACCACCGGGTTGTTGCCGATCATCATGCAGACATCGGCGCCGGTAAAAGCATGCGTGCCGCCCGACCAAGTGCCAAATTGTGATTGCGCGATTTTTCGACTGGGCTGATCGATGGTAACTGAGGTGTAATAACTTGGCGAGCCAACGCTCTGATGCCAGGCTTTCGCTACATGGATTGCTGCAGAATTTTGGTAGCCGAAGGATCCGACATAGGTCGCGACACTTCGAGGACCATATTGCGCAATAAGCTGCTGGATTTTTTCGGCGATTTCATCCATTGCTGTGTGAACTGAGATGGGCTCGAAATCACCGCTTGCTTGTCGCTTGAGTGTTTCGCGAACGCCCTTCGGCGTTGTGTGTTGCTCTGGTAGTTGACGGCCTTTGATGCAGGTATAGCCGCCATAGACCGGGTCTGAGGCATCGCCGCGTACTGTAATGGGTTTGCCATCTTCGACATCGACTTCAATGGCGCAGTAGGCATGACAAAATCGACAAAAAGTCTTGTGCGTGGTTTTGCTCATGATGGCGTCTCCTGGACAGACTTGGCTGCGAATGCTTCAGTATTCCGTGGAACGAAGCAAAATGTAAGGTGTTCGACCGTTCCCCAAGAGTAGCGAACATCACTAAAAACAGTCAATGCTGATTTTTTTATTATTTTTGTGTGGCGAGCTTTAATAGCGGAAATCCCCAGAGATTTTGCACTGGAATTCGCTCGTGTTGGTCTCAATGGCCCTAAGCGTTAGGCAAAAAAAAGCAGGCCTGAGCCTGCTTTTTGATCGCGCCAGACGTTAATGATTCCAAACAAGCTCAAGCGCGTAAGTGCGCGGGGCGCCCCAGCCCTGGAAACCCGTTGTTGGTCCTCCTAAGAACAACGCATGTTCCTTGAACGCCTCATCGGTTAGGTTCTTACCAAAGGCTGTAATAGACCATTGATCGCCCCCGCTGGTTTCAAAACTGTAACTGATGCGAGCATCGACTTGGGAATAGCCACCCTCGTAGAGTCTTTGGTCAGCACCGCCGCCGGTATTAACCAGTAAAAAGTCGCCGACAGTCTTGTACCCAACATTTGCGCCAAATAATCCGCCGCCCATTTCTTGATCAAACGCCAGGCTGATCGATAAGCTATCTTCGGGCTGGCGCGAGTCAGAGCCGCCGCCAAGGTTTCGCAGCGTGCCAGATGGGTCAAGTTCTCCCACGACAGCAGTGACGCATCCATCCACGAGTTCGCATGCGAGTGTGAAGGCACTGTTTTCGACGTCGATCGTACCGTAGTTGAAGATCAGACGGAGATTATCGTTCATGAACCACTGACCTTCGATCTCGACGCCCTTAGATTCGCTTTCGCCACCATTATTAATGTAAGTCGTGGTGCCTGGAATGGAACCGGGTGGGAGGGTGATGATTGAAGAAAACTGCGCGCCTTCTCGGTTTAAGACGTAGTAGGCGAGATTGACTCTGAGACGGTTATCCAAGAAGTCATTCTTAACCCCAATTTCGAATTGATCAGCGGTTTCTGGGTCATAGCCTGCTCGGTCTGGGCCCGAGGCATTTCGAATGCTAAAGCCGCCACTTCTAAACCCCTCTGAGTAGCTTGCGTAGGCCAAGGACTGATCGGAAATTCGATAACTCGCAGAGGCTGTAATAATGGTTTCAGACCATGATTTTTCTGGTGTCTCATAAGACGCGCCAGGGATGCTCGCTAAGCCTCTAAAATCATGCTCATTGTAGCCGGCAGCCGATACGTCGTCGTAAACCGGATTGGCAACGCGCCCATCTGCGGGATTAAAACTGAAGTCGGTGTAGCCGTTATAAGCCGATTTACTTTCGTCGATTGATCGAGCCCCAAGCGTGACTTCGAAATCATCGGTTGCGCGATAAGTAATCGAGCCGAACCAGGCTTTAGAGTCCACCGTCTCGCCCGCGAGTTGGGTACTGCGCGCATTTGGGAACTGACAGAAGGTTTCTAAGCCAGGCGTCGCATTATTTCTGAAACCAACCGCAGCGCACGGTACCTCTGCGGGTAGCCCGATCGCAACATTGGGTAGTTGCAAGATGTTATTGGTATCCTGTCTAAAGGCAAGGTCAGAGGCGAAGTCGTAATAGCCGACCATGGCGGAGACTTGTTCGTTGACATCAATATCAAGCCGCAATTCCTGAGATTGCATATCGTATTTTTGGTCACGCAAGGTGTGCAATTGCGCGAAGGGAATCGCCGCGCCATTGATATCGCCACCGTCGAAATCCTGGTTAACCACATCGCGGCCATTAGCCGAGCCGCCAACGTAGTGCAGCGTCATGGTGTCTGATATATCCCAGTCAATTTTTAAGCCGATTTGGTCTACCTCATAGCTTGTGGGTTCGATTTTATCAGCGCGGTTTACAAAGCGATTGTCCCCATCGAAACGGGGGTCTTGCGGCATGGTTTGCGAACGGTCGCCGATATGGTCATACGTTAAATTGATCTCGACACTATCGCTAGGTGCCCAGGCAAGGGCTGCAGTCTGCGAAGAAAAGTCAATGTCGCCGGCTGTTCGGTTTAAATTCACATTGTCATAGAAACCATCCCTTTCTCTTGAGATAGCCCCAAATTTGAAGGCCAAGGTATCGTCGATTAAGGGGATGTTGACTCGGGCTTTCATCGTCTTGCCGTTGTAGTTGCCCATCTCAGCACTGGCTTTGACACCAAAGTCATTGAATTGCGGCTTCACCCGGTTCACAACAATGTTGCCGCCAATCGTGTTCTTGCCAAAAAGCACGCCCTGTGGCCCGCGATTGATTTCGATGGACTCAACGTCGAAAACATCGATCAACTGCCCAGTGCTGGAACCCATTTGAATACCGTCGACAATCACTCCGACTTGTGGGCTTTGGGTTTTCTCAATATCAGCATAGCCGACGCCTCTAATATACAGCGCGCTTGCCCCCGGGCCTGCCGTATTCATGCCGATGTAGACGTTAGGCACAAGGCCATCAAAGTCGCGCAAGGTGTTGGGTTTGATTTGTTCAATGGCTTCTTCGCCGAAAGCGGTAACCGACAAAGGTACATCCTGCACGGATTCATCTTTCCGCCGAGAGGTCACAACAACCTCTTCCATACTTCGACTGGATTCCTCGGCAAGGGTAAGGGGCGCAACCGTTGATGCACCCATGACAGCGATTAAAGCTAGGTTTCGAGTTATGTTCATAAAGTCCCCATTTCTTTATTTAAGAATCTACGCCAAGCCGGTTGTTAACTTTGTTTTCGGCCTGCCTAAGACGCTGTTGCAACAGCGGAAATAGCGCATCTGGCGATCGCGCCCTTTTTGTTAAAAAAAGAAGCGTTCATCGATTGTCGATGTCGTTTAGCCTGTCTGTCAAGCGCAATTTAACAGGGAAGCAGGGGCGGCAATCTCAGATTGAAAGATAGTTTTCGGCGGTCAAAATAACTTCGTTGAGGCCTGATGAGGAAGTGCTCGATATGGGTGGGCTAACCCGCGCCGATCTTGCGCAATAGCGTGGGATTGCCTAATCGAGTCGGGGGGCTAGGCCATCTGAGAGGCAAAGGTATTGAGGTCAAAGTAATCCCGCCAAGCTTTTATTTTGCCGTTCTCGATCTCAAAGGTACCCATGACTGGCACAGACACATCCTTACCCTGACTCATTTTGAAGTTATCGACGCGCTCAGTTAAAACAACCGCGCCATTGGCGGCAATATTGAGCGTGATCCAGTCGACGGCATCGGCTTGCATGCCGCGTATGAAGGCCTCGGCCGCTGCCTTGCCTTCTAATTTTTCCATCGGGATGTTGTGGTAAACCACGTCATCAGCCAGTAATCCAATGACGGTGTCCCAATCCATTTGGTTCCAGCCTTCGATAAACGCTTCTACAGTTTCAATGGGTGTCATGAGCGGCTCCTTAAGGTTTATTCAGTCATCATCATCGTGTTGGATATTTTTATCGACGCGGCAGCCACCAGTCGGCAATGGCTAAAGGGTAACGTTTGCTCGCCTCAATCATCGCGTCACTATGGTGTGGCTCAAGGGGCGCATCAATGGTTTTGGCAAGCGGGTTAGCGCCTTCAACCGGGTCTAGGTATTCGAGGCTGATCGATTCAATGACGGCGCTAAAGTCGACGCCCTCATGATGATCAGAATTTTGATGATCATAAAAGGCCCACTTGTCTCTAAAGCTGAGCAGGCAATAATAGAAGTTGGGTTTTTGACCCTTGAAATATTCGTACCGAACCACCCCGTCTTCGACGGATAAAGTACTTTCAACCATAAACGCCATGATGCGTTCAAACTCGGCCTCGCAGCCAGGCTTGATGGTGATATGGGCAAGTAGGGTGGTCATGGCGTTGTCTCCTGAGGGCGAGGATGAAGGTTTAGGGCGTGGGCTTGGGCCTTAGGGCAGCTTGCCATTGTGTTGACCGCCCGACACATCAATCAATTGGCCATTAATAAAGCCGGACGTTTCATCATCGGCTAACCAAAGCGCGGTTTGAGCAATGTCGTCGATGGTGCCCATGCGACCCGCGGGGATATGGGGAATAAAACGCGCCTCGGAATCGCCTGCGGTAAACATGGCATCAGTCATATCCGTCTGAATTAAACCGGCCGCAATGCTGTTGAAACGAATCTTTTTCGGCCCATATTCCAAGGCGGCCACTTTGATCGCATAGTCGATACCGGCTCTGGCTGCAGCATAGACGCTCAATGCTGGCCCTGGTAGTCGCGCGGTTAGGGAGGAGATGGTGATAATCGAGCCGCCGTCGGTCATGGCCTCTGCGGCGTAGCGAAAGCATAGCAGGGCGCCGATAAAGCTCACGTCTAATGTGGGTTGAATCTGTTCTGGGGTGAGCATTGCGATCGGGCTTGCGGCGAGTCCGCCCGCGCTGTTGATTGCGATATCAACCCGCCCTGTTTGCGCTTTTGCTGCGGAAAATAACGCTTCAATTGAGGCGGCGTCGCTCATGTCGCAGGCGATTGCCAGGCCATCAATTTCTTTGGCTAAAGCTTGAAGCGGTTCCAGTCGTCGACCCGAAACCACGACCTTTGCGCCGTTTTGAGCGAGGCGCCTAGCAATGGCGACACCAAAATTGTGTTGACCAGAGGCGCCGATGACGACAGCTGTTTTTCCTTGCAGACTCATAAACGCTCCTAATGGGATCAAGGTGTTAAATGTTAAAAAATGAAGGTTGTCTATTACTTCGTTTATCTTTATTCGTGCGCGAGTTTATCGTCGGAGCAAGGGTTGTTTCTCAATGGTTTTAAAAAGTGCCAACGGGTTTTATCGCCCCTGTAAAGCGGCAACCACCGGCGCAAAACTCTCCATATTCGTTTCACCCACAGTGATGTAGGAAATGCCATATTGTTCCCGTCGGGCTTCGAGTTCATCACAGATTTCCGTTACGGACCCGAACAAGGCATGAGGGTGCTTTCGCATCTCTTCTGGGGTTGAGCCAAAATTCTGGGCAAAGCCCTCAACGATCGGTTGGGCATTGTCCGTGACGAAGGTGAAGTAAGCGCCAATTTCAAGCTCAAGTTGATCGAACCGCTCGCCGGCACCTTCCTTGACCCATTGGATCTTTCTGAGCGTCTCAGAGGCCGTCGAGGTACTGATGCCATCGGGCCCAATAACGCCTTTACGATTATTAAAGTTTAGGCTGACAATGTTGGCTTCTCGACCGGCCAGACGAAGCACCCTGGGTGAGCCGCCGCCGATCATGATCGGAGGATGTGGCTGGCTTACCGGTTTCGGCAAGCCTTCAAACTCCTGCCAAGCGATGTCTTCATTGTGGATGTCAACGAGGCTATTTTGGCTGTAGGCCTTGGCGGCCTGGACGACCCGCTCCAAGCGATCAATGCGCCGGCCGGGTGAATCCATCGTGAGTCCGATCGCCTGGTACTCATCAGCGAGCCAGCCCGCGCCTAAACCGAGCTCAAGGCGGCCATTGGAGAGCAAATCAATCGTCATTGCTTCTTTAATCAGGACAACCGGGAGGTGGTAGTCGATACAAAAAACGCGGCAACCAATTTTAATGTCTTTGGTAACCGCCGCCGCATAAGCCATGGCAGGCACGGCGGCTAAACTCTGCACAGGATGATTGGTGCGTTCGAGTGCTGGGCCGGGTCCGATAATATGGTCGGCTAGATGAAAGGCGTTGTAGCCTAATGCCTCGGCTCTTTGAGCCTGATCTGCCCAGGCTTTGCCAGATTCTGCATGAAAGCTCTGTACGCCAAAACGGAAAGGCTTGCTCATAGGTTAGTTACCTTGACAGTAAGCAATGCCGCGCCGCAGAAGGTCGTAGTACTCCGGTTTATCCCAGGAGCCGAGCTCGATATTGGGGTAAAACGGGACCATCGGCTGCATGTCGTAATGGCCTCGACAATGGCCCAAGTTTAAATAAAGAACTTCGCCATCGCCCAGTGGTCTCAGGTAATAAATGGGTCTCGGGGCGTTGTCCGGCCAATCGGTATTGACAAAGCCAGTCGCCTCACCTGTGAACTCGGTATGCAGCAACATGTCGTGATCTGCCAGTTGCTTGCAAAGATATAACTCATCATCGGTTTCGAATTCACGAATACCGGCAACAAGGGGGTGATCTGGATTCGAGATCTTAACGGTAAAGGGCTGAATCGGAGGATGTGCCATGAACTGCGAGCCGAGCGTTTCCATGAAAACTGGCGCAACCTCAGGACAGGCCACGCCGTTCTCGGTGAATTCAAGGATGGAGTTGGTCCCATGCAGCGCAAACCATTTGCCGCCGTTTTCCACAAAGCTTTTTAGCGCAACTTGCTCGGCTTCGGTGGGGATGAGATTACAGGTATAAGAAATCAGGAAATCGCTTGCTGCGATGGCCTCACTGTCACTGTAATCACTGGCAACTGTCGTGCGGACTGATGGGTGCTCGGCCAAAAGCTTAAGCAGCTCTAGTCGGGCATAATCAATATCATGATAGTCGCCTGCGGCAACCAGATAGGCCTTAATGGCTGTTTCTGACATGGGATAACTCCGATTGGTCTAGTATTGAATCCGCTTGGTCATGCCGCCATCAATGACGACATTGGTCCCGGTCGTAAAACCGCCGAGTGGGCTGATCAGGAGCGCGGCTTGTGCTGCGATCTCTTCAGCTGTGCCCATGCGGCCAAGCGGAATAGTTGCCAATGTGGCGTCATAAAAAGCCGTCATGCCCTGCTTTATCTTGTCCCATGAACCGCCTTCAATAAAAACAGGTCCTGGGCTAATGGCATTAACCCGAACGCCTTTCGCGCCAAGTTCCTGAGACAGCGCGCCAGAATAGTTCAGCAAACCGGCCTTCATTGCGTTGTATGGGCCAGCATTCATGAAGTGCTCCAAAGCGGCGGTTGTCGAGATCATAACAACGCTGGCATTGGATGATTTCTCGAAAAACGGCTTGCAGGCTTCAACGCCGTGTACGGCCGACAAAATATTGTAGTTAAATTGAGAGATCCAGCCTGCATCACCTGGCGCATTCCCGCCAGAAACGTTAGAGACAAAGGCGTCGATTCCACCGAGTTCTTCCCCAACAGAATTAATCCAAGCCGCAAAGGCATCCCCGTCTGCGACATCGAGCGCCTGACCGGTCACTTTGACCCCCTTGGCAGATAGCGAGGCCACAGCGCTGCTAACATCGTCAGCGTTACGAGCGCAGATCGCGATGTTGCAGCCTTCTTCGGCCAGCGTTTCAGCGATGGCACGACCAATACCTTTCGTGCCGCCTGTGATGATGACGTTGTGTCCGGTGAGTTTTAAATCCATTCTGAGCTCCTAGGTTGATGTTACGTTTTAAATTTTTTTTGCGGGTTTACAGTTTTTAGTCAGTCGATTACGGGTTGACCATAACGCCGCCATCAACCGCCAAGCCATGGGCAGTAATAAAGGCGGCTTCCTCAGTAAGCAGGAAATTGATCGCGTTGGCAATATCTTCTGGTTGTCCTAGCCGGCCAATTGCAGATTTCTGGGTCCAAAATTCGGTGAAGCCTGGGTCTGCTGCAATGGCGGGTTCCGTAATACCGGTTACAATGGCGCCGGGTAAAATATAGTTGGCAGTGATCCCAAAGGCGCCAAGCTCTAGCGCCAGGGTTTTGGTTAGACCTGCGACAGCGTGCTTTGAGGTGGTGTAGGCCCCCATGCCAGGGCCTGCCAGGCGAGACATGATTGACCCAATGTTCACAATGCGTCCGCGGCTGCTGTGCTTTAAATGAGGGATAGCCGCTCGAGAAAGTTTAAACACCGCCTTTAAATTAACGTCCAAGATTCGATCCCAGACATCATCGGCCATGTTTTCCACCTCGCTGCCCCCGACCATGCCGGCATTGTTGATCAAAAAATCGAGGTGACCGAAGTGATCGATGGCGCAGGCAACGATGCCTGCCGGGCTGCCTTCAGCGGCAACATCTGCTTGGTAATATTGCAGATGCTCCGCCGTCCAGCTGGGCTCGGGTTGAACATCGACAACGAG
>Ga0206125_10004233_pt1 | contig 12955 bp, 11 predicted proteins | sample Helgoland_Spring_4_FD_148598 | JGI IMG/M metagenome (GOLD analysis project Ga0206125, IMG submission 148598) | Pelagic subsurface seawater microbial communities from Kabeltonne, Helgoland, North Sea - Helgoland_Spring_Bloom_20160331_1 | ecosystem: Environmental > Aquatic > Marine > Epipelagic ... | reverse complement strand
ACATTGCTTAGTAATAGTTTATGTTTTTTTCTTACATGGTCTTTTATTTTCATTAGTTTTCCACCAAAATGCATATTTATTCTTTGAGTGCCTCTACATATTCCCAAAAGTGGAATTTTTTTTTTTATCGAAATTTCTATTAATTTTTTTTCTAGCAAATATCTTTTGTCTTTATTTCTTGGATTTCCACCTCCAGATAAAATTATTCCTTCAGGAGAAATTTCATTAATAAAATTTATAATATTATTAACATTGACTGGAATTTGAATGGGAATGTATCCCAGTTCAAATAATAACTTTGTTAATCTAACATCTAAATTATCTCTTAATTCATTAAATTTACCAAATTTATCGAGTCTTTGACAAATAATTATTTTTTTCATTTTAAAGTGTTTTTATTGTTTTATTTTGGCAGTTTAATTGAACCTTATTTGAGTTAATTAAGTTAGAAAATATTTTTTCACCAACACCTATAGCTGCAGCAATTCCTAATTCATTACATCTTATTGCCATATGTGAATTAACACCACCATATTTAGTAATAAGCCCTTTAATTTTGTATGAAAACAAAAAATCATACCCAGGATCCGCATTTTCTATACAAATAATTTTATTTTCATAATGTTTTGATTTTACAAAATTAGTAAGATTATAAATGTCAGAAATTACGTTCTTATTTGAAATAAAGTTTGGCTCGTCTTTTTCCAGTTTAAAACAATAAATATCATTTTCATGAAAAATATTTGCCGGCAGTTTAATAAATCTATTCTTATAAAATTGTAGCTTTAATTTAGATATTTCTTTTAAAAAAGTTTCTTTTAAATCATCATGGTCTAAACTATAAAATAAATTTTTAATTGTTTGAATAGAAAGAAATTTAATATCATTTTTTGAAATATTTAATCTTTTAAAAAGTGCTTTCAGATTATAAAAGATCTGGTCTATACTCTTTGTAAAAACAAATTTGGAATATTCTCTAAGCTGTATACTTTTTTTTATAAAGTCTATTAAATTTTGAGCGTCAATAGATAGATTATTTTTCTTTAATAATTTATTGATTGCATTTAAATTTTTTTCAGAAAAAATGAATTTTTTGTATTTAAGTTTAATATTTTCTTTTTTACTTTTATTAAAGTATGTATGATAACCTTCCTTATAATTTAATGTATCAACTTCGTATGTGTTAGGTCTTAAATGACCATATCTTTTAATAAAATTTTTTTTATCTTTATTAAAAAAATCGTTATTTAAATCAAACGCTATAGTTTTAATTGATTTTAAAAATTTTTCTTTATCTTTTTCACTTATTATTTTTTCCTCTACAAGAGAATTTAGTAGTTCAGTACCCACAAAACCACACCTAGCCAATCCTGCAAAAGGCAATGTTCCATACTTTTTGCAATCTTCTATTAGCCAATATATTTTATCTAAAAAATAAGTTTTGGAATTTGAAATACTTTTGATTTTGTTTTCTAAAATTTCTATTTTTTTTGAATCTTCTTTTAATTTTATAAAAGTTATTTTATTAATTTCTTTTAAAGCATTAATAATTTTTTGCTTATCAGTGTATGAAAAAATTTTGTTGGGTAGTTTAAAAATCTTTTTTTTATTAGAAGTAGAAAAGCAGGTAAAAACAATTTTAAATTCAATTTTATCATGAAAAGTTGGATTATCCTTAAATTTTTCAAGATAGTAATTTGTTAATTTTTCAGCAATATTCTTATCTAGTGATGCAGGTATCCATGAATTAAAATCTAATCTCACATCTACATAGGGCATTCCAAAAAAAGAACTTAACAAGCCATAATTTTCAAGGTTACGATAACCGTAGTCTTTTCGTTGAGTTGCCCAAGTAGTATCTGTTATTAGCTCTTTATAAAGTGAAAATGCTAAAGGATTAGGTCTTCTACCTATTATTTCAGCAGGATTCCAATCAGGCATAATACCGAAATATGTTGTTTTACCTAAAAGAGCATAATTTCTATTTCGTATTTTTTTAATTTTTTTGTAAAGTTTATCTAAATGATGATTAAATTTGGCATCATCTGCATAAATTATTTTATTTTTATTTGTAATTAGCTTTCTTACCTGCAAAAGATAAAGTTTATTATTCTTATCGACAGCAAATTCTATATCCAAAGAATTTTCTTTAAGTTTAATTTTTAATTCATCTATAAGACTCTTTATCTTAGAAATTTTGTGTGGTGCTTTTAATGGACTTTTATTATAAAGATAAAACGTTTCGTTAAGTTTATTTTTCCCTGACGTTATTATTGTGCTATCTTTTGATTTAGATAGATTAATTACGTAGTAGGGTGACCTATCATTTTTATCACATGAGGTAGCCACACCAGAAAAAGTGATATTTTCTACCATTTTTTGTATTAAAATTTTATTTTTTTTGTGATTATGATATTTGTAAGAATTAATTACTTTTAAAATTTTTTTATCTAATTCTTTTGTATTTTTAGATTTAATATTTAAAAATGATAAAAATTTACCAGCAGATGATCTATCTTTTCTGTCTTCTGAATAATTAGCAGATCTTACAGCAACATTTTTGATTTTTTTTTTAATTAATTTTAAATAAAAATTTTTATTTTTTTTATACTTATCTACTTCAAATGAAATTATTTTAGGTATGTTTGCTGATTTAATTTTAAGGTGCTTTAATGTTGTAGCTTTATCTCTAAGTTTCACTTATTCAATTACAATTAGGTTAGGGATTAATGTTTTTATATTAAAATTTTTGACGTTGAGGTTTTCTAATTTTTCTTTTATTTCTTTTTCTTTAATACCTCCTTTTAGTTTGTCTTTATTTGTTAAGGAAAAAGCAAATTTGTTTTTATATCTGTAAAAAATTGTTTTTAAATTAAAAATAATTTTTGTTTTAATATCAAAATTGTACACCAGCTCACTGTTAACATGATTAATTTTATTTATATCATCCGTTATGTTTTGGCTTGAAAATTTTTTGCCTATTAAAAGATATTTATTTTTTTTTTGTATCTTATTCTTTTTCTTTGATCTAATTAAAATTTTTTTTATTTCATTAGGTGATTTAATTAAAAAGTCAGAAAATTTTTCAAAATGTGGGTGTGCAAATTTTTTTAATAACTTAATCATAACTACCTTTTTATTTGAAATTTGTCCATGTACAGCGCTTGTACAACCTCTATGTAATACCATTTTAGAATTTGAGATCCATGGATGAATATCAAATTTTCGTTCTAAAAAAATATTTGAGTAATCCTTGAGAACATCCTGCCAAATTTTATAATTTTCGCTTGGATGTGGTCTAATTACTAATTTTGGCAAGCCTTTATTTTTATCATACTCATCTAAAAAGTTTTTAAATTGTAAAAATTCATAGTAAGAGATTTTCATTTGTTTAATTTTTTTTTTAACAGGATGTTTATAAGATGTCCAATAAGCTTTAACTCTTTTTTTATAAAGATCTATATCAGACAAATCCATACAAATAAAACTTGATGAAAAAAGAATATAGTTTTTATATTTTTCCTTTATATATTTTTCTTCTTTTTTATATAAATTATTAAAATTGCCTTTCCATATGTCAACTCTTGGCCAGCCTGTTAAAACTGATTGACCTTTTAATTTAGGATTAAGCAACTTTTTACCAATCTCAAATACATTTTGCCCAATACAATAATATCTTGAAATAAATTTAAGAGTTCCTTTATAAAATCTTGTTTTTATTTTATAATTTAAATCATCATTGTTTACTGGCCCTATTTCCTGATCTAAAATTACAAGTGCATCACAGTTTTTATCTATAAATTGACAAATTTCTTTTTTAAGCCCACCTTTATAAAAAAAGACACCATTCTTAGTCTCTTTTTTTTCCAAATATAGATGAATTGTTCTTTTTGAGCCTAAAAAAATTCTAAACTTTGATTTAAGAGCGAATTTAGTTAGTAAAATAAAAGAATCTAGCTCTCTAGAAAGCCATTCAACAGGTATATAAATACTTTTCTTTAGCATAAATTTACTATTTTAGAAAAAAATATATTTACAGTTCAACAATTGAACATTATATTGTTCATAATTTGAACAATGTCAATAAATAATCAAGATCATTTTAACGTACTAAGGAAGATTAAAAATAAGCCTAATTCTACTCAAAGAGAATTAGCTAAAGATTTAGGTTTTAGCCTCGGTAAGTTGAACTATTGTATTAACGCGTTAATAAAAAAAGGGCTAATAAAGATTGAGAATTTTGAAAAAAACCCTAATAAATTACAGTACAGATACTTGCTAACAGCCAAAGGCCTATCATTAAAGATAAAACTTACTTTAGAATTTATGAAAAGGAAGATGAAAGAGTACGATGAACTTAAGAATGAAATAGAATAGTGTTAATATTACAATTTTATATATAAAAAGATCATGAAATTTAAATAATTATGAATACTTACTTTATCACAGGTGTAATGGGTTTTGTTGGATCTCATTGGGCAGAATATTTATTAAAAAATGGTGATAAAGTAATAGGTATAGATATTCATCAGGATAGCAAACACCTGTTGGAATTTGAAAATTTTGAATTTATAAAAGATACCATAATAGATAATAAAAAAAAAATTTCTGAACTTATTAAAAAGTCAGATTATATTTTACATCTAGCTTCAATAGCAGAGCCTGATCAATATATTAATGATCCAAAAAAAGTAATTCAAATAGCAGCCTTTGCAGCCATGGACATAGTTGATCTTTGTGTTGAGTTAAAAAAAAAATTATTTTTTACTTCTACATCTGAAATATATGGTAAAAATGAAAAACTTCCTTTCAAAGAGGATGATGATAGAGTTTTAGGTTCAACAACTACAAAGAGATGGTGCTATAGCACATCAAAAGCAATGGTTGAACATTATATTCAGGCTTGTGAAGTAAACAGCGATATTGATTTTAGAATTGTAAGATTATTTAACGTTTATGGACCAAGACTTCATGGAAGAGTAGTTAGTAAATTTATACAGAATGCAGTTAAAAATGAAAGTTTAGAAATAAATGGCTCTGGTAAACAAACCAGATGTTTTACTTATATTGATGATGTTATTAATGCCTTCAATCTAATTTTATTATCTAAAAAGTGTAAAAATGAAATTTTTAATGTTGGAAGTGATGTGGAAGTGTCAATTGAAGATTTTGCAAAAAAAGTAATTAACGTTACTAAAAGCAAATCAAAATTAAAAAAAATTAGTTATATCGAGCAATTTGGTAAAAGTTATGAAGACATAATAAGAAGAGTTCCTGATGTAAAAAAAATAAAAGATTATGTGGGCTGGACTGCCAAAACATCCATTGAAGATGGAATAAAAAAAATTTTAGGTAAAAACTATGAATAAAGAAAACTATTATGGTTTCTCTGGAAGGTTGTCATCAGAATTCCCTTCTCAAGTTATGGTTGATATTACGGAAGTCTGTAATCTTGGTTGTATTCATTGTGCTCACCCAGCATTTAAACTGAGTGAAAAATATCAAAAAAGCATGTTGTCCCCTGAATTAAATAAAAAGATGGTTGATGAAGTTTTAGAAAGTGGCAAAGATCTTACAAAATACATAAGGTATACAAGCAATGGTGAACCTCTTGTGCACCCTAAATCTTATGACATGATCTTATATGCCGTTCAAAATTCTGGAACAAAAGTAACACTAACTACAAATGGTACTCTTCTAAATGAAAAAAAGATGAAACGTTTATTGGATACTGGTCTTCATATGATAGATGTAAGTATTGATGCTTTTCATAATGAAACTTATAAAAAAATCAGAGTAGGTGGAAATTTGGATGTTACAAAAAAAAATGTTTTAAGGTTGTTGGAACTTAACAAACAATCTTCTGGTAAAACAAAAATTATCATTAGTTTTGTGGAACAGAAAGAAAATACATCTGAAATAGAGTTATTTAAAAAATATTGGTACAAACAAGGTGCAGATGAAGTCCTTATTAGAAAATTGCATACTAATAGTGGTTCAAATAAAAATGATATTGAAACTACCGAGAAAAGAAGAGCATGTCTATACCCGTGGGAAAGAATAGTGCTTACTGCACAAGGAAAACTCTCTTTTTGCCCAACTGACTGGTATGGTAAAACTGAGATTGTTGATTTTGCTAATGAGTCTATAAAAGTTGTCTGGAAAAATAATTTTTATAAAGATTTAAGAAATCAGCATACAAAATGTGAATTTACAAATGAGTTTTGTAATAAATGTCCTGATTGGAAAAATACTAGTTGGCCACATGACAAGAATAAAAGTTACGCCGACTTAGTTGAAAGAATTTTATACAAAGAAGTATAAAAATGAATAGATATTTTTATGGAAGACAATCAATTTCTAGTGGCGATATAAAGTCTGTATTAAAATCTCTAAGGTCAAACACTATAAGCCAGGGTCAAGAATTAAATAAGCTTGAAAAGAAAGTTGCAAAATATTGTGGTGCAAAATATTGTGTAGCAGTATCTAGTGGGACAGCAGCTTTACATCTTTCGGTCTTATCATTAAATTTAAAAAAAAACTTCTTAGCATTAACTAGTCCTATAACTTTTGTGGCAACAACCAATGTTATTTTATTAGCTGATGGAAAATTTGATTTAATAGATATTAATAGTAAAAATTTAAATTTTGATCCAAATTTATTTAAAAAGTATTTATTTGATAGAATTAAAAAGAGGTTACCTTTACCAAAATTAGTTATACCAGTTCACTTCGGTGGACTATCACCTGAAATGACAAAAATTTACAGCCTGTGCAAAAAATATAATATAAAAATTATTGAGGACGCAAGCCAATCTATGGGAGGATCTTATATGAAACGAAGGATTGGGAGTTGTAAATTTAGTGATCTAACTGTTTTTAGTTTACATCCTGTAAAAACTATTACTAGTGGTGAGGGTGGCCTTATATTAACTAATAATAAAATGTTATATAAAAAAATTTTGGAATTAAGAATAAATGGAATCCAAAAAAATAGCTCTAAAAGCTGGGAGCATGACATGAAAAATATTGGTTACAATTACAAGATTAGTGAAATTAACTGTGCGTTAGCTAATTCTCAGTTAAAAAGAATTAATTCTTTTATTTTAAAAAGAAAAAAAATTGCAAAATTTTATACAAAATATTTAGATAGTAAAAAATTATTTTTTCAAGAAATTATACCGAACGCAAAATCAGCTTGGCATTTATTTATAATTATCTTTAAAAAAAGTTTATCAAGTAGAAATAAAAATTTATTTTATAACAATTTAAAAAAAAAGAATATATTTCTTGATGTCAAATATAGACCAATACAAACCTTTAGTGGTTATAAAAAAAAGTATAAGTTTTTGGAGTGTAAGAAATCAGCTGATTATTTTAAACAATCATTTTGTTTGCCAATGCATGTAAACTTAAATTCAAAAGACTTAAAATATATTTGTAGCAATATAAATAAAACAATAGATAATATGAAATTGTGATGGAAGTAAAAATAGGAAATAAAATAATTGGTAAACACCATAAAGTAAAATTTGTTGCAGAGCTAGGAGTTAATCATCTTGGTAGTTTTGATAGAGCTATTGAAATGATAGATTCAGCAATTGATGCTGGATCAGATTTTCTAAAATTTCAAACATACAAAAGTGAGCAAAGATACGACAAGCAAACAAATAAAAAAGCTGAAGAATTTATAAAAAATTTGTCACAATGGGAATTTAGCAGAGATAAAGAAGAGGAACTTTGGAGTTATGCAAAAAAAAAGGGTGCCGATGTATTCACATCACCATTTGACATAGAAAGTTTAAATTTTGCAGAAAAAATGGGAAGTATAGCTTACAAGATAGCAGCATTTGAAATTAATAATCATCAGCTCATCAATGAAATATGTAAAACTAAAAAGCCCATAGTAATTTCTAGGGGTATGTGCACTTTAAAAGAAATGGATGAAGTGGTTGAAATTTTTGAAAAAAATTCTTGTCCTTATATAATTCTTCATACAATATCGTCCTATCCACTTCAAAAAATTGATAGTAATTTAAGTATGATTCACACTTTACGAAAAAGGTATAAATGCCCAATAGGACATTCTGATCATACCCATGGAACTGAGATACCACCACTTGCTGTAGCTGCTGGTGCAGATATTATTGAAAAGCATTTTACTGTGAGTCCCAAATTAAGGGAGTCTGATAATTTTTTTTCTGTAACAAAAAATGAAGTTAAAGAAATAAAATTCAAAATAGATCAAGTAAGAGAATATATGGGAAAAGATAACATTGAAAAAATTGATACAGAAGATTTTATGTGGTCTTTTAGAAGAAAATCTTAATTTTCAATAATGAAAATTTATTTTAGGTGCAGGGGAGGTACATCTCACGGATGGGGTGATGTTGTCAGACTTTCTTTAATCGCTGATAAACTTTATAAAAAAAGAAAAGATGTAATTTTTATTTATGAAGGAGACAATTATATAAAAAATTATTTAAACAATTTTAGATTTAAAAAAATAAGGCTTCAAGAAAATATAAGTATCCAAGAAGAAATAAGAATTATCAATAAATTAAAAAAAGCATCACATATATTTATTGAAATGTTGGAGATAAGTTTAAATTTACAAAAATTTTATAAAACAAAAACAAAAAAACTTATAATATTAGATGATATTCTAGATAAAAAGTATTACTCCGATTATACAATTTCCTGCCAGAACCACAAAAATATAAAATCAAAGTTAATAAGATCTAAAAATAATAAAATATTTATTAATAGCAATTTTTTCCCTTTTAGTGATGAAATAAAACAACAATCGAAATTTAAGAAGAATAAAATTAAATTAAACTCTTCACTCTTAATTTTTTTAGGAGGCGGTGATTATTCAGATGCGTATATAAAGATTGCTAAAAGTTTAAAAGATTTTGATTATGAAAAAATCACATTAGTAACTAGTAAATCTAATTTTAAAAATATACGTAATAAAATAAAAAAAATTGACAAAAATATTTTTGTTTTAGATGGAGTTAAAAAAGTTGGAAAACTTTTTAATGAACACGACACAGCAATTGTTGCAGGTGGCTACACAAAGTATGAGGCAGCTGTTATGGGTGTTCCATGTATGATAATATCAACACAATGGCATCAAAAACATTTGTCAAATAATTTTTGTAAAGATACAGGGTGTGATCACGTTGGCCATTATTCAAGAATAGCTATTAAGGATATAGGTAAGTCTTTAAATGAACTCTCAAAAACACGTAGAAGAAAAAAAATTATAAGTAATTACAAAAAAATTGTAAGTCTAAAAGGATTAAATAAAATATTATCTACAGTTGGGATTAAATGATTAAAAAAAAAATACTAGCTGTCATATTAGCACGAATTGGATCCTCAAGACTTAAAAATAAATTAATGTTAAAAATTAATAATAAATCAGTATTAAAAATCTTTATTGAAAGATTAAAGAAGTCCAATGAAATAACTGATTTTGTAATTGCCACTAGTAAAAATAAAAAAGACATAAAAATTGTAAATTTTGCTAAAAAAGAAAAGATACGCCTTGTAAGAGGCCCTGAAAAAAATGTTTTAAAAAGAATTATAATTGCATTTAAAAGTGAAAAAATTAAACCTGACTTGATTGTTAGAGCTAATGCGGACAACGTTTTGGTAATGCCTGCAATTTTAGATAACGAAATAAAAAGAATGATAAAAGAAAAAAAATGGAGTGTATCATCTCCTTTTAATGATAATTATTGTCCTTTTGGATATAGCCTCACAATTTTTAAACCGAGAACCCTAGAGAAAATCCAAGAAAACACTAAAAAGATAGGTTATTTAGAACATGTGGAAAATTATTGTTTCGATAATTTAAAAAAATTTAAAATTTTGAGACCAAAACATCAAAAAAAATACTTTTTACCAAATTTAAAATTGTCATTGGACACCCTAGAAGACTTTAAAAAAATTAAATTTTATTATAAAAAAATTAAAAAAACTAAGTTGTCAAAACAACCAGAATACTTAATAAAAATAGCAAAGAAATATGAAATCTAAAAGTTGTGCAATTGTTCAGCCTCATTATCTACCTTGGTTAGGATATTTTGAGTTAATTAAAAGTGTGGATATTTTTGTTATATTAGATGATGTCCAATATGTAAAAAGAGAATGGAAAAATAGAAATAAAATTAGAAAATCACCAACATCAAATGAATTTAAATGGTTAAGTGTACCAATTAAAAAAGAAAAAATTAATCAAAATATCAACGAGGTGAATATATTTGATGAAAATCAAGAATGGAGAAAATTTCACATAGACTCATTAAAGTATGTTTATGGAAAAACACAAAATTTTCTTAAATATAAAGATGAAATTTTTTCAATTATTGAAAATAAAAAAATTTTAACTCTTTTTGATTTGAACTTATCACTTATCAAAAAAATTTGTGAAATTTTATATATAAAAACACCTATCATTTTAAGTTCAACTTATAAAATTAATAAAAAAAGAGAACACAAATTGGTTGATATATGTCTAAGACTTTCTTGCGATAGATATTTAGCTAACAATAAAACATTTAATATGGTTGATAGATCAGTGTTTAGTGAAAATAATATAAAGATTATTCCACAAAATTATGAACATATTAAGTATAATCAAATGTATGATAATAAGAAAATAAATTGGATTTCAAATTTAAGTGTAATAGATTACTTATTTAACAAGCCATATTAAAAAAAATTAATTAATGAAAAAACCATTTATAGTTTTGGGTATTTATGAAGTTCACAATGCCTCAGCATGCTTAATGATTGATGGAAAGATTATTGCTGCATCTCACGAGGAAAGATTTTCAAAAATTAAAAATGATGTTGGAATGCCAATAAAAGCTGCAAAATTTTGTATGAGTTATGCCAATATAAAACCTAAAGATATAGATAAAGTTGTACTAAGTAATGATTCTTTTAATAAAAATGGTGTTGCAAATATATTACTTAAACGACCAGCACTTTATTCTATAGATGACTGGATAATAGAAAATAAAAAATATTGGAAAAATAAACTTCTACATAACAAAAAAAACCCCCAACACTATTTTGATATAATGCAAGGTAAGAAAAAATTGAGATCAATTAGTCATTATTATGATCTTAAAAACTTTTCATTTAATGTTTCAGATAAAAAATTTATTCAAGAATTCAATGAAATTAGAAAAAAAACAGTTTCAAAATATTTAGGAATTAAAAAAGACAAAATTGAATTTTTAGAGCACTTTATTTGTCATCATTATCATGCATATTATTCAAGCCCTTATCGAGGAAAAAAAGTGGTCGTAGCTCATTTAGAAGGTGACGGGGGAAAATTCAATAATGCAGTAAGTATTCCTACAAAAAGGGGGCTTAAAATTTTAGCAGGAAGTAAAACCGCAGATATTGGAAGACTTTACCAGTGGGTAACTTTGATTTTAGGTATGAGGCCTTATCATGATGAATACAAAGTAATGGGTCTTGCGCCATATGCAACGAACAAAGAAGTCTTGAAAAGTCTTAAAGTTTTTCAAAATTTATTTAAATTAACAAAAAATAAAATGGCAATTACATATAAAGCTAAACCTAAAGATTTATATTTTACAATAAGTGAAATGTTAAAAGGAAATAGATTTGATGGAATTGCTGGTGCATTACAAATTACTTTAGAACAAATTGTTATTAAATGGCTTTCAAGTGTTCAGAAAAAGACCAAGAGAAAAATTTTATGTTATGGTGGTGGAGTCGCAATGAACGTTAAAGCTAATGGAAAACTGAACCAAATAAATGGTTTTAAAAATATTTTTGTTCCAATTTCACCATCAGATGAAACTAATGCAATTGGTGCATGTTATTATGCAACAGAGCAACACTTTTTAAGAAATAATTTAAACCCAGATAAGATCAAGCCACTAATATCACCTTATTTAGGGCCAGAACTAGACGATAAAGATCTGTTAAAAAAAATTAAAAAATTTAAAAAAGGAAAGAAAATTAAATTAATAAATAACTTTAAAAATAATCAAGTTATAAATTATTTAATGAAAGGAAAAGTAATCGGAAGAGCATCAGGTAGGGCAGAGTTTGGACAAAGAGCTCTTGGCAATAGATCAATTATCGCAAATCCTTTAATAAAAGGTATTGAAGATAAAATTAACTTTAAAATAAAATACAGAGATTTTTGGATGCCATTTTGTCCAACTATTTTAAAAGAAAAATCTCATCAAATAATAATAAATAGAAAAAATAATTTATGTGAATTTATGACAACATCATTTGATGTTAAAAAAGATATAAGTGATAAATTAAATGCTGGAATACACCATGGGGATAAAACAATGAGACCGCAAATTTTAGATAAAAAAACTAATAAGGATTTTTATCAATTAATAGAGGTACTGTATAAGAAAACTAAAGTACCAATAATCCTGAATACATCTTTAAATTTACATAGAAAACCAATGGCCACAGACTTAGATGACATATTTGATATATTAAAAAATTCAGATTTAGACGGAATGATAATTAACAATAAATTCTTAATTATTGAAAGAGATGAAAAATAAAGTAGCCTTTTTATTTGATAAATCTAATCTTTGGATCGAAGAATATCTGTATTTATTTAATTTTCAAAAATATAAAAAAAAATATCAAATTAAGTTATTCAAAAATACCAAAAACATAATAAATTTTGATATTGTATTTGTTATAAGTTATACAAAAATTTTAAATGAAAAGTTTTTAAAAAAAAATAAATTATCGCTAATTCCGCATCCAAGTAAACTTCCAAAAGATAAAGGTTTTGCACCAATCCATAACGCAGTTCTCAATAATAAAAATAATTTTTTTATTTCATTAATTAAAGCAGAAAGAGAAGTAGACTCAGGGGACATCTTTTTACAAAAAAAATATAAACTGAAAGGAACTGAACTAATGA
>Ga0206125_10004228_pt1 | contig 12958 bp, 12 predicted proteins | sample Helgoland_Spring_4_FD_148598 | JGI IMG/M metagenome (GOLD analysis project Ga0206125, IMG submission 148598) | Pelagic subsurface seawater microbial communities from Kabeltonne, Helgoland, North Sea - Helgoland_Spring_Bloom_20160331_1 | ecosystem: Environmental > Aquatic > Marine > Epipelagic ... | reverse complement strand
CCTGCTTCTGCTGAAGCGCCAACTTCTCCTGCTCCTGCTCAAGCGCCAACTGCTCCTGCTCCTGCTCCTGCTCAAGCGCCAACAGCTCCTGCTCAAGCGCCAACTGCTTCTGCTGAAGCGCCAACTGCTCCTGCTTCTGCTGAAGCGCCAACTGCTCCTGCTCCTGCTCAAGCGCCAACAGCTCCTGCTCAAGCGCCAACTGCTTCTGCTGACGTGCCAACAGCTTCTGCTGAAGCGCCAACTGCTCATGATCCTGCTTCTGCTGAAGCGCCAACTGCTCCTGCTTCTGCTTATGCCAAAGTATTAAGAACTTCTGCTGAAGCGCCAAGTGCTCCTGCTTCTGCTGACGTCCCAACAGCTTCTGCTTCAGCATAAATTTTTATTGTGCTACACTTGCTCCTGCTCCTGCTTCTGTTTCTGCAGGACACAGAAGCGCAGACTGCTTATACCAAAGTATCATTTCCTGAAGCTCCTGCTCCTGCCGAAGCTGAAGCGCCAACTTCTCCTGCTCGTGCTCCTGCCAAAGCGCCAACTTCTCCTGCTCGTGCTCCTGCTCGTGCTCCTGCGAAACCTGAAGCTCATGCCTCATGAGCAGGAGCTTCAGCAGGACCAGTTGGGGGTCCCCCTCAATCTCCTGCTGACGCGCCACCTGCTTCAGCAGGGGGTCCTTCTCCTGCCACGGTATCAACTCATCATACTTCTGCTCAAGCACCACCTGCACCTCATCCTGCACCTCATCCTGCGCATCATCATGCATCTCCTCCTGCTGCTTGACCTTTTTCTTGTGCTGCTTGACCTTTTTCTTGTGCGCATTGGATTCGGAACGGCAGCGCATGGCGCCCTCCCCACCAACCACCCTTCCTCACCAATAACCCCAACTTAAACGGTCATGCAATTTTGATAAATTTATCTCAATTTCTCCATAATATATTGCTCCTGGACCTCCAGTAAATTCATTCAGCCACAAATCGTGTTTTATCGTATTGATATAATCACGCCAATTATTTCTACCAATTCGCCAATCTGCGTGTTTAGCACAATATCGAACTATTAATGCCGTTCTTGGTGTCATCGTATCTATATATTCATAATTAATTTGTTCGTCAGTCAAAGAATGCGGTTCGTCTGGTTTAATCTCAATAAACAACTCCTTCACAAACTTTAATGACTGTTTTGCTGGTGATGCTAATGAACCTCTCCAATTTTTCTGAATTGTTGTCGCTACAAATCCAAGAATTTCGTTTTGCAATTCACATGGGAGATTGTCCCAATAATTCATGATGTATTTTCCGTATGGCCGGCGCAGTTATATCTTAAATGCTTATTCTCTCTTTCAATTTTATTTAAAGAGAAAAAAATATTTAAACTGGCGGTTTTGAGCTGGCGGTTTTGGCTTTCTGTGTAAAATTAATATACAGTTTATAATGGGGTTTTTTTTCAATTTTTTATAAAATAAATCAGGTAATTTAATAACATTAACATTATTTTACACAATTGCTATCCATTCACGACTATCAATATATTCAATTATAATAACCTCTTATAAAATAAATATATTATATGTTTATGGTCTTTGCCCCATATATCATTAACCTAAGGTTAATTTCGTTAATTGCTATTACACCAGCAGAATGATATTGGCTAATTGGTGATATATTCGTCTAAACTACACATTAATTTTTTTATAAACAAGTTTACTACTGAGGGCTGAGCGAGAAACTTTAAAATACATTCAATGCAATTCATTGGCAAATCGTGAATACTTGTATCCATATTTTTGCTATCTAAAATATTCTTGCATAAGTAATAAGTTACTTTTCACTATTCACTTTATAAAATAAAAATTATTACAATGAGTGCCCTGCTCTAAATTAAAAATTATTACAATGAGTGCCCTGCTTATGCTGAAGCGCCAACTACTCCTGCTCCTGCTCAAGCGCCAACTGCTCCTGCTTTAAATTAAACTTTTTTCGAGCCGCATCAATACGTTTAACCTCGTCCCTTAGGGATTCTTTGGATGCGTCGCAGATATTGTATTCAGATAATTCAGCAAGCCATTCGCACACTCGATAGGCAGAATCTTCTACTGCCATCTGAGCCGTCAAACAGCTAAACTCACATCCATTGTACCAAAGCCATTGAAGTAATTCTAAATTGTCATAGTATACGACATCATACGTTATTATAGACCCCCAGTTCTTAGTTTTATAAGATTCCCAATTATTAAACTGACATCCATTGTCCGAAAGCCATTTGAGCAATTCCAAATCATCGTTTTCTGTAGGTGAATGTGTCACTTTAATCAAATTATTTCCCATAGAATTCGCCCATATCATCCTGCTAATCGAAGATTTAATTGTCAAATTATATTTCTGATTCGCAGGATGATCTGGGCTATTTGGTGATATGTCCATAAAATCCATAACATCCTGCGAAGGTATATTACATATTATTTTTTTTACAAACAAGTTTAGTACTAAATACCTCTCAACTGAGGGCTGAGCAAGAAACTTTAAAATACATTCAATGCAATTCATTGGCAAATCGTGAATACTTGTATCCATATTTTTGGTATCAACAATGTTTAACGATTCAATGCAATTCATTGGCAAATCGTTAATACTTGTATCCATATTTTTGGTATCTACAATGTTCTTGCATAAGTGATAAATTACTGTTCACTTTATAAAAATTTATTTTTCAATTTTTTATCAACCACTAAATTAGAATTTACTTGATAAATGTAAAAAATGTAATATAGATGATTCAATTTGTTTATTATCATAGTGGTCATTGATATGCAATATCTTAATATTATTATCTGCACAATATTTGTCTTTTAATTTATCTCTTTGTTTAGATACATTAAAACCGTTTTTATCATGATGAAAAAATGGTATATAATTATTATGTTGAATTCCATCATATTCAATAATATAATAATTAAATGTTCTATCAATAATAAATAAATCAGCACGTAAATTATTTTTCAATTTGATTGGAAGAACTTTATCCCACTCATAATAATGAATTTTATTTTGTAATTTTAATATATTAAGAATATCTATAATAATTTTTTCACCAGATGTAGGTATTTTTTTAATAACAGATTTATTATTTTTATTGATAATATTATCTCTTTTAGTAAGCAATATATAGACACTATGACTTATATGTTTTAGTTTCTCATTTATTATCATTAACTGATTAAAAATGTCTTTAATTTCATCATCTGAATATTTATATAATATATCAATAATTGATTCAATATCTTTTTTTTCTTTTCTTTTTTTTCTATATTGACTATAATTTGTTTTGATTATATCATTTATATTTATTATTTTAGTAATATCTTCTTTTTCGAATTGTGTTATATCACTATCTAGTATATTTTTGTAATAATATTTTACATACATTTATATATACTTTAATATATAATCGTTTTTATATTTGCATGAAAAATAACATATTATTTAATAATATGTTATTTTTCATAACTCATTATAGATTGTATTAGCTTTTATAATATCTGACTTAATATTTTTACTATGAAGTTGTTCATCTACTTTACACCCTACATATGATAAAGACCCTAATAACCAATTATATGAATTATTTACTAATATATTATTAACCATTTCTAATGCTCTATCAAAATGAAATGCAGAAGTAATAATATATACATCACTTGAGGGTTGAGTTTCAATCCATTTACGGAAAAATGCAAAATTCTCTGCAGTATTTGTTGCTTTAGTATCCAACTCAATATTCCAGTTTTTCTTTCCAACCAACCAATTCGCCATTTTATTAGCTTCTGATGTATTTGAAGACATTCTATTCAATTCATGCTTTATACCACCTGATAAAAACCAAGTAATTTTTACATTATCTGATTGAGAGTCCGCAAATTTAATTGCCGTTTCCATTCTATCTCGTAGAATATTCTGCATATGAGAACCCAATACTAAAATAACTATTGGTCTGGCATATACATACTGTATACTAATAAAGTATATTAAAATTAAATAATATTTAGTATTATTCATTATTATAAATAATATCAAGTATAAATTTAATAATATTTAGTATTATTCATTATTATAAATAATATCAAGTATAAATTTAATACTATTTATTTATTTCAATTTTTATATAAGTATATATATATGAATTGTTATACTATTTATGGTGAGTACACTAATAAATATAATATTTCGAATAAATTACTTGAACACTTAAGTGATGGTGATACAACATGCGATCAGGGTCGCTCAGCACCTATACCCATTCAGGTAGGTTCTTCTACGACAAATATTACAACAGTGCAGCTTCCTCATGAATTTATGGTGGTGTCACCAATACCCACAAATACACAAAATCCTAATTGGAATGATACATTCAGTGTAGATGTGGTTGGAAAAACTTTAACTGTAAAAAGGGAAGATTCAGGGGGCGGTTGGGGGCAAAACCTGACATTAAGTGGTACTACTCCATGTGAAGAAGTAACATTAGGTGGCGCCGCTGATGCTGATGTAGCTAGTGATGGTGTAGCTAGTGATGGTGTAGCTAGTGATGGTGTAGCTAGTGATGGTGTAGCTAGTGATGATATAGCTAGTGATGGTGTAGCTAGTGATGGTGTAGCTAGTGATGATATAGCTAGTGATGGTGTAGCTAGTAGCGGTACTGGAACTACTGAAACTACTGGAACTACTGAAACTACTGGAACTACTAAAACTACTGGAACTACTGGAACTACTGAAACTACTGGAACTACTGAAACTACTGGAACTACTGAAACTACTGAAACTACTGGAACTACTGAAACTACTGGAACTACTGGAACTACTGGAACTACTGGAACTACTGAAACTACTGGAACTACTGGAACTACTGGAACTACTGGAACTACTGAAACTACTGGAACTACTGGAACTACTGAAACTACTGGAACTACTGGAACTACTGAAACTACTGGAACTACTGAAACTACTGGTGCTGTATCACAAGAAGTACAAGAAGTACAAGAAGAACAAATAACAATTATAGAAAAAATAATTGGAAGTGGATTAGAAGCACGTAATGGAGATAAAATAGGATTTATATTAACTAGACATACAGAAGAAGAAGAAGAAGAGAGGGACTGGTTTGTTGAGATAAGATACCCTATAATTATTACATTGGGTGCATATAGATCAAGTCTTGTAGCCTGGGATAAGAAATGGGATCATGGATTAATTGGACTTAAACTTGGAGGAACCCGTACTCTTAAAATTCCTCCATCTATTTTAGCCAATACAAAACATTTTATTTATACAAAAAGTAAATTAAGGAAGGAGATTCCAACAGATTCCACTATCATATTTGATGTAGAAATGGTAATGATCAATGAAACCAATGAAGAACAATTAGTAAGAGAAAATAAAGAAGCAGAACAGATAGCAAAAGAAATAGCAGACAAAAAAAAAACAGCAGAAGAAGAGTTAAAAAAAATTACAGATAAAGTAACTGCAGACAAAGAAAAGGGAGGAATCCTTGTATCTATGACAAATAAATTCTATCTAAATGAAGAGGCAGATAAAGATGAATTTGGTCTTATGATTGATAAAATATACTTTACTAGTGTACCTGTTGAAGACGTCAACTATCAATTATATGCCTCTGTAGATGGAGATGCTATAGGTAGCATTAAATATCAACCAACAGCGTCAAGTAACTGGGCTGGTAAATATGTATTCAAAGGTATATATACAAATAAAGACCAAGAAAAACCAACTAATATTTGGGTCGGTACAGAAAAATCTGGATTTGGTATTTCTAATACAATAATTTTTTTATTTTTTATATTGGTGTTATATTTAATTATGAAACAAAAATAAAACAATTTCTTAAACATTTTTGGATTAGTATGTTTTATCATATTTCTATTATTAAATGACATTAATTGAATAAATTAAAATAAATTAAAATAAATTAAAATAAATTAAAATAAATTTTAAGACAGTATAATTTACGACAAAAAATATAATTAAATGCATTTTTTTATAAAAAAATGCATTTCAACTAACTTCTCAAAAGAGTAGCTTTTGCACATATTCTCTGAAGACATTTATTATGGTAAGATTTAATATAGTTTTTATGTATCCCTACCATATGCAACACCTTGCGGGTTCGACTAAGCATAACACACATCCTATTATGATTCAAGAATTGAGTCGGAAATTTACGTACTAAGGAGACTATTATATAGTCTCCTTCACATCCCTGAGATCCATCCACTGTACATACTGTGATTATTTTCGCATCTTCTTTAGGCTCATAATAATATTTATCCCTGCTTTCTTTGTCGTCCATATGTGCACACTTGTAAAATGTATTATGCTCTATCTCATTCGTGATTGCCCACATTTGATCCTTATAGGGTGTTAATATCATAATTTTATCATATTGATTAACTATTCTCGGTAAAATATCGTATACTATTTTTTTCACCTCTTCATAGTTGATAAATGGAGATTTATCTGGAACATCTTCACCTGTTATATTAGACCATAATATATTATCTTCAAGTTCTTTTACCCCATCATCCTTTTCATACACAAGAGGATTTTCAACATAAAAATTTTGATTAAGAACTTGCATAACTACTTTTGGCATACGATACTGTTTTACTAATACTACCTCACGACCTTTGCATTCAATTGCACAATCAAATAATGATTTCTTATATGGAGTTTTCTTACGAGATTTATTTGTTGGAGGCCAATAAGGTGGAAGCTGTTTGTTATCTCCGACAACAAGAATATTAGTAATATAGATATCGGCTGATTCAGTTGTGCTTGCAATCACAGCAATTTGTGAACACAATAATGTACTGGATTCATCTGTAATAATAGTACACGAATACTTACTTGGTTCAAACTTAGAAGAAATTTGATGAAATGATCCAAGTGTTACCAGTACAATACATTTCTTTTTTTCAAACAAAAGTTTCATGTTTTCTTTTTTTTTATCCAAAAACAATGAAGAATTATTATATGCATAAAGTGCTTTATTATACTGATCTATATTATCCAAGATTTTATTATCTTTATCCTTAATACTTATTTCTGTACATAGCTTATCGCACAAATCCATCATACTTATTTCTCCACGAAGCCATCTTGCATATACATCGTACTTGAAAGATTCAGATAGTAAGTTTTTCACATAATCAGTTATTAACAACATTTGTATAATTTCGGTAACTTTATACAAATTATTATATGCATCATCCTTTAATTTTTTTAGTTTAATGATACTTGCACAATTCTCTATCTTGTTTTCTATCACAAATTTTCTCGTACTTGCTCCCATATTAGCCTCTATACCTATAGCAACGGTTTGCAACCATAATGAATTGGTCTCATCATCCCCTATATCTCGTAAAAATATATCGGCAAGTGCGTCAATTGCTGTATTTTTCTCAGAAGTAACTATCACGATATGATCATCGCGTGCTCCTGAAAAAGTATGAGCTTCTCTAATAACACCTTTAATATATTCACTAATAACTGTTGTTTTTCCTGTACCGGGAGGACCTCTGACCATTTGTACTTTAGTTGCTTTGCTCATATCAAGTACTTCTTCTTGCTCTGAATTCAGATCTTCATAAATTACTCTCCTGGATGGTGTTGCACATAAAAGAGTGTTATCAACACCTGCCAACGCTTTTAAAATTGGAGGCAATGTTGTCATACTTTTCATATACTGTAATGCATTCCATTCACGAATATACGGAAAATATTCAACTACAGAAAGTTCAATATCCTCATCAATCCTAGGTGTTATCTCATACAATCGCGAATCATTTTGACGCATTGATATATTATATATCATATCAGGTAGTTCTTCAAAGTAAACAAATACATGAGAGAATTGACTACGAAACTTCTTATCAACATTTATATCAGCTTCAGTTTTCGTTTGTAAAGTCCAATCATTATTAATTTTTACAAATTTGGCACTCTCATTAGCTGCTAACCACATAAAATTAATTTCCCCACTCTGAATTGTGTCAACCCATCCTATTAACTGTGAATTTATCTCATCAATTAGTATTTGACTCTGTTTATCATCTTTTGAATTGTCTACTATATTTATATCAACAATTTTTTCTTGAATTAATTCTATGTTATATACAACAGAATCTGAAAAAACCCTTGAAAGTTGTTCTTCTATTGCAGTTTTCAAATTAGAATTATAAGATTCTATTCCACTATACAATTCACAAAATACATTGGCTCGACAAACAGAATTCGTACAGTGTTTCTTTCCTTCATCATCAACTAATAGACTACCGCATCGGGGACAATTTATCATAAAAAATTGTTGGTAAAGATCTTTAACTATATTATCCACATATGTAGCTTTGATGTGATTAATACGTAAATATCGCAGTTTTAGATAACTCATAAAAAGATTGTAATTGCATTGAATTACTATACGCATTATAAGACCATCATCTATCAAATGATGGTCCACCTGAATAATTGTTTGTTTTTCACTAACTCGGGCTTTAGTTATCTCGACTATACATAATTCGCATATATAATGTTCTCCCTTTGGAGGACAAATATTAAGTAAATTACAGTCTATGCTATCGCAATTAATACATTTATTCATTTCATATAAATTATTTAATATTTAAATAATTTATATTGTTAAATTTTTCAATTTTTTCATAGCTAAATATTTTCTACTATTACCAGTTTACATTTATCTATATCAGGATTATTGTTTTTTATCAGGTTTCTATTATTAAATAACATAAATCGAATTTCTTCTTTTATTTTATTTAATACAATATCTTTTTCTTTTTTCTCTAAATACCTCTCAAACTTTTTCATAATTATTGGATATTTTTTACCATTCTCTAACCAATCCTCTACCTTATCTTGAATTAAACATTCCTTATCATTTATCATATCTTCGATTATCCCTTCTCTATTTAATGTATCCCATTTATCTCCATCATACACCATTATATATCCATTTTTTAAATTTGATATATAAACATTATGATTTTCGGGTTTATTTGGATTCAAATGTATCATTTGAATCAAATGAGGTACACACATATTACTATGATGCATACAATTTATAATATCTTTATCTGTTATATTACTTATATCTGTATCCTTGTATGCTAATAATTTAATATTGTTCTGAATATTATTCGTTATATTATTATTACTATTATTTATTCCTGCTTTTTTTATTAATTCTTCTATTTGTTTATCACGTCTTTCTAATTCTTTTTTAAATTCATTCTTTTGTTCTTTTATTTGCTCATTTAGTAATTTTACTAACTTGTCCATTGAATCTTTTGCATCTTCTTCTTTTTTCTCTTTACAACATTTATGATGTTTATTTAAATTACTTTTAGTAGAATATATCTTATTACAATACTTACATTCAAAATAATTTTCATTATTAATTGAATTTATGGAATTTATGGAATTATTTGGATTTATTCTGGATTTATTTATAATTTTTATGTATTCTTCATAACTTTTTCCAGATAATATATGTTCCTTATATTCTACTAAATCTATATCTTCATTGTCAAGTCGACATATGTTCTTTCTATTAAGATGTCTTATCAATATAGTCTTAATATGTGTCTCATAACCACATCGTAAACACTTATAATTTACCATTATATTATTATAATATATAATATTTTATATGTTTTTGTATATATTTTGTATATATTTTGTATATTATTGTATAAATTTTGTATATTAATATATATATATAATTTATAGATGTACTATGATATTGTTATAATATACGTTTTTTGTATATTTAGAGCTTATAATATATAAAATAATTAATAATTTTCAGAAACGGGGGGGGGGAATTACGAAATAAAATAATTCTTTTTCATTTAATTTTAAAAATAATAAATTCATTTTTAAAATTAAATTTATAGATGGCGAATTTAACAAGTGTTTTAATTTCAGTCAATGATCTTAAAATAAGTCTTTATAATAAAGGTTTCGACCAAGATTATTATTATAAAAAGTTGAATTATTTTATTATTAATATTAAAAATAAAGATAAAAATAAAAATTATGTATTACGAGTATGAAGAGAATATTATAAAAAATAATGGTAATAGACCCCCAAGAACTTCAAATAAACCGATAAGAAGTGATAGAAATATAGCTAAAAATAAAAACAGTAAAATATCTTATATTATTTCAACGAACTCAACATTAAATCATCATCATCAAATAAATAAACCTCCCACTCCAATAATACAACATCCTTCTCCAAAACCTTTAATTCACCCAAGATTTTGTACTAATTATATGCAAGACAATGAAGATAATAAATCAAATGAATGGGGTAATGATACCGATGATGATTCTCTTCCAGAAATACCAAAAGAATGGAAATTGAGTAAATATAATTAATTATACAATTATTTAGATTTATTATATTTACTCAATTTTTTTATAAATTATTTTATAATTTATATATATGTTTCTTCTAAGAATTATTATTGTAGCAATGATATTTTCAATACAACCTTTTTTAAAAAAAAAAATTATGACAGAATTTACTGTTGATGAATATATGATATATACATCATTAATATCTTTATTTATTTTTTTTTTAACTTCAATCTTTAAAGGTTTAACTTTAACAAATTTAAATAATAAAAGTATAAAATCATGTGGTTTCTTAGTTCTAATCTCTATTTTAACTTTAATTTATTCATATACATTAAACTTATTACTCAAAGATTTTAATATATCAAATGTTATGCCACGTATTAGATGTGCAGAAATGTTATTTATTTTTTTAATATCAGGCTATTTAAATTTTAATGAGATTAGTTATAATAAAATGATTGGTCTTTTACTTGTTATTATTGGAATTTATATAAGTAAATAAAAATAATATGTTTGCGTTTTGTACAATCACTTCAGGTCAATAGAGATTATGAAGTAATACCATATAATAATTTATGGTAATATATAATATTTTATCAATATCTTTTAAGAACGGTTTTCTTATAAAATTAGCATAATAAAAATATTCAACATATATGAATTAAACTTTACTGGTCAAGAGTAAATCCTTTAAAAAAAATTATAACCAGTATTTTTTTTTTATATTATATAAATTACTTATTACTAAAAACTAAAAACAAGTTTTTATAATTAAAAATTGAAATATAATATCATTATTATTATATTTCTTTAATATATAATTCTTTAAATTATATCAACTGTAAGCGTCTTTAAAAAACACTATAGTTATTATGGTAGAATATAATGATGTTCGTACTTTCAATCTAAAGAATCAAAAGAGTCAAAATAACCCCCAACTCCTAAACCGCAAAACGGTTTGTCGTAACCAAACTTCACGAAATATGAGTAACAAAGGGTATCGTGATGGGCATAAGATTCGTCATGGATCTATGAAATGAAGATGACAATAAATAATATATCAAATTAAATACTTGCAAACAAGTATTCTGTGTGTATAGTGTTTGGAAACATATTATATTCTTTATATTTATAAAAAGTATAATTTAATAAACTTAAATCTCTTTCTAATGTTTCTTTACAACATGACAAATATATAAGTTGTTTTATATTTTTTTTATTTAAATTTAATATGTCAATTACACTTTTATATAAACCACGTCTAGGTGGATTTATAAAAATAATCATATCCTCTGTTTTAAAATCATCAATAATATCTTCGACTGAAGAACAAATAAACTTGCAATTATTAATAGAATTACATAATTTGTTATATTCTGCTACATCAATTGCATTTTTATTAATTTCTACACCATAACTGTATTTAAATTTATCTGCAACTAATATAGTCATTATCCCAACTCCACAATATAAATCTAAAAATATATCATTTATATTATAATTTAATATATTTTTAATATCTGCATATACATCTTGCAAAATTTTATTATTTGTTTGAAAAAAAGACCCTGCTCTTATATTAATATTTTTATCTAATACTTTATATTTTAAATATTTATTACCATATAATAGTGTATAATCTCCTCTAAAATTATTTTTATTACTATTTTGAATTTGATAATAAACTGTTTTTATATTATGAAAATCCCAGTTATAATTATTTAGTCTATTTACTAATACTTCATCGAATTTATACAAATAAAATTCTATCATATATTCATCTTTCTCATTATTGCGGATTACCATATGATTAAAAATTCCTTCATTTTTTTCATAATCGTAAACTGATGCTATTTTATTTATAATCATCCACTCTAAAATAGTTCTTGAAATTAATTTTGTTTTATCATTAATTAATAATATATCTTCTACTGGAATTAATTCTCTACTATTTTTCTTTTTATAAATACCAATATTTTCTTTTTCCCCAAAATTAGAAAATGTTAATATAAAATTATTTCTATACATATCACCCTTATATATCAAAATCTATTTTATACATAATTAAATTAATATTATTAATTAATTTAATTAAATTAGTTATTCAATTTTATAATTGAACTATAGATAAAGCTCACTATTAGCCTCAAATAGACTAATAGCTTTTTGAACAACCTCTACTGTATTTTTATCCTTCTCATTTAAATTCATATCACTTCGTGCTGCTTCCATACATTTTTTAAATGGAGGAATTGTTAATTTAGGCGCTTTTGAACCAATTTTTAATGAAATAACTTCATTTCTGAATCGATTCATTTCTTTCATTATTGGATTTAATTCTCTTTTAGGTGCATTTGGGTCTTTCACTTTCTTTACGGCTTTTTTTTTCTTTTCTACAGTAATAGTTTCTTGTTCACCAGCCGAAGTTTCCTGTTTTACTGATGTAGAACTGGTTTCTACGTCTTTCACTTTCTTTACGCTTTTTTTTTTCTTTTCTACAGTAATAGTTTCCTGTT
>Ga0206125_10004227_pt1 | contig 12961 bp, 8 predicted proteins | sample Helgoland_Spring_4_FD_148598 | JGI IMG/M metagenome (GOLD analysis project Ga0206125, IMG submission 148598) | Pelagic subsurface seawater microbial communities from Kabeltonne, Helgoland, North Sea - Helgoland_Spring_Bloom_20160331_1 | ecosystem: Environmental > Aquatic > Marine > Epipelagic ... | reverse complement strand
ATAGGTATCGACCTCATATCAACAACAAGATTGTTATAACCAAATTGAGTTCCTCTTTCTGTAATTAAAATATTTTCATTACCTTCTTCTGTAATTTTTATTATAACATTTTCAATTTCCCAAGGTGATAAAAATTGACCTTTTTTAACATTTACTACTTTGCCTGTCTGTGCTACTTCTTTTATCAAATCAGTTTGTCTACACAAAAATGCTGGTATTTGAATTATATCAACTACTTCTGCTACTTCTTTTACGTGGTGTACTTCGTGAACATCAGTAAGTACAGGCATACCTGTTTCTTCTTTTACTCTTCTAAGTGCTTCCAATCCCTTTTCTATACCAGGACCTCTATAAGATGAATTAGAAGAACGATTTGCTTTATCCCAAGAACTTTTGTATACTATCGGAGTTTTAGTGTTTTTTCCTATTTTAACAAGTTGTTTTGCGACATCCATTGAAAGTTTATATGATTCAATAACACAAGGCCCTGCAATTATAGGTGTCTCATCGCCACCGAATACTACATTTGAAACCGAAACTTTTTTCATTTTAAACTCCTAAGATTTTTTCTTTTTAAATTCTTCAGTTTTGACAATAGGGTCATCACGAACAAATACTTCATACCATAATTCTCGCTCTTTATGTATATAAGTCAAATAGTCATCTATTTTTTTCTTCCAATTTCCATCTACTCGAGGATTAATTATTCCACATTTAGGACTTGAGAGAACTTTATTAATAAAATAGTGAGTATCTTGGCCTCGAACTTCAGACATAAACAAAGGCCAATTCATATGATAAAATGAACCCCACGCCATATCCTGATGTACTTCTATATGGTCAAGTTCTTTTTCTAAACAAACTGCATATAAAGAAGATTCACTAATATTAGTACTATATATTCTTGGTACTTTCATCATAAAAGCATACAAATCTGCTTCACGCGGAAGTATACACGATTCACCAAATAAATCTTTCAATTCTCCTATAATTTGATGTTGTGTTATTGGATGTGGTTTAAATAAAACTTTATCTCCGTGTCTATCTTTAATAGTTTTTAATTTATTTAAACAAACTCTACTTTTAATTTTATTAGAACCAGGTAAAACTACTAATGCTTCAAGTTCTCTATCAAATTTTGGGTCTTCAGTTAAATCTATCCTGTCTTGATATTTGTTAGATACTTTATTTTCTACGTTCTCTTTAAAATATGTTACCCAATCTAATATTGGATATTCTTCAGTTTCTTCATCATAATATGCATCTCGTATCTGTTGTTCTCTCATTATTTGACTCAACGGACACATCATAAATGAAGTAGCGTATTCAGTATAATTTATAGTTTTAAAATAGGCTATTTCGTTAGCCATTACATCATATGAAAATTCAGTAGTATACCGTTTCATACGTTTTCTAAAATATTTATCCACTCCTGCGAGATTATCAACTAAATATTTATTTTTTTCGTACTCCCCTATCCTTTCATTAGCAACGGAAGGGTCAAACATTTCAGATTTCATTTTAGGCATTATAACTCCTTAGATAACCTTTTATATACACATATATAAATATAAAGTTTTTTTTCTAAAAGTGATTTTTTTTAAGATACGTAGTAACTTGTGATACGGCTTGTATTATAAGTTGTAATAGTCTCGAAAGTTGTCGTGAAAGTTGTTATTGTATTAAACGTTGTAATCGTATTAAAAGTAGTTATAGTACTTTTAGTAGTATTAAAAGTTGTTGTAGTTGTTGTACTTGTTTCAAAAGTTGTAGTAGTTGTCTTAGTAGTTTCAAAAGTTGTAGTAGTGGTTGTTGTAGTATTGTAAACCGTATTAGTATTTTTATTGGTTTCAAAAGTTGTAGTAGTATTTTTTGAAGTTGCGGTAGCCAATGTTGTAGCAGTATTATAAGTTGTTATTGTGTTATAAATAGTAGAAGTAGTTGTTGTAGTATTGAAAGTCGTAGTGGTAGTTGTATTTGTTTCAAACGTAGTAATTGTTTCAAAAGTTGTAATCGTAGTGTATTGAGTTACGGTGTTTTTATTAGTTTCAAAAGTTGTAATAGTACTTTTTGTGGTCGCAGTAGCTAATGTTGTAGCAGTATTGAAAGTTGTAATCGTAGTGTATTGAGTTACGGTGTTTTTATTAGTTTCAAAAGTTGTAATGGTATTTTTTGAAGTCGATGTAGCTCTTGTTTCAATAGTTGTCGTAGTAGTATTAAAAGTCGTAGTAGTTGTTGTATTTGTTTCAAACGTAGTAATTGTTTCAAAAGTTGTAATCGTAGTGTACTGAGTAACCGTATTTTTATTAGTTTCAAAAGTCGTAATAGTACTTTTTGAGGTCGCAGTAGCTAATGTTGTAGCAGTCGATGTAGTGGTATTGTAAGTTGTAGTAGTACTTTGAGTTGTGTTGTAAGTCGTAATAGTTGCTAATGTAGTATTATAAGCTGTAGTAGTTTCATATATTGTAATTGTAGTATATTGGGTAACCGTATTTTTATTAGTTTCAAAAGTTGTAGTAGTAGACTTCGAAGTAGCAGTTGCCAATGTTGTTGCAGTATTATAAGTTGTTATTGTATTAAAAATAGTAGAAGTATTTTTAGTAGTATTGTAAATCGTAGTTGTTGTTGTATTTGTCTCAAAAGTTGTAGTGGTTGTTGTATTTGTCTCAAATGTAGTAATAGTATTAAACGTTGTGATTGTGGTATATTGAGTTACGGTATTTTTGTTAGTTTCAAAAGTTGTAGTAGTGTTTTTTGAAGTAGAAGTAGCTCTCTGTTCAATAGTTGTCGTAGTAGTATTAAAAGTCGTAGTAGTAGTTGTATTTGTATTAAAAGTTGTAGTGGTTGTTGTTGTGGTATTGAAAGTCGTAATGGTTTCATATGTAGTGATTGTGGTATATTGAGTTACGGTGTTTTTATTAGTTTCAAACGTTGTAATAGTAGACTTCGAAGTAGCAGTAGCTAATGTTGTAGCAGTCGATGTAGTGGTATTGTAAGTTGTAGTAGTTGACTTCGTAGTATTAAAAGTTGTTATTGTATTGAAAGTTGTTATTGTATTAAAAGTTGTAGTGGTTGTTGTATTTGTCTCAAATGTAGTAATAGTTGAGTAAGTTGTAATTGTAGTATATTGTGTAACCGTATTTTTATTGGTTTCAAAAGTTGTAGTAGTGTTTTTTGAAGTAGAAGTAGCACGTGTTTCAATAGTTGATGTAGTAGTATTAAAAGTTGTAGTTGTGGTTGTTGTAGTATTAAAAGTTGTTATTGTTTCAAAAGTTGTAATGGTAGCATATGCAGTAGTAGTACTTTTTGAAGTTTCAAAAGTTGTAGTAGTATTTTTTGAAGTTGCGGTTGCTAAAGTTGTAGCAGTATTATAAGTTGTTATTGTATTATAAGTAGTAATTGTAGTTTTTGTAGTATTAAAAGTTGTTGTTGTAGTCTTACTTGTAGAAGTAGACTTAGAAGTAGAAGTTGATGTAGTGGTATTAAAAGTTGTAGTGGTTTCTTTTGAAGTTTCAAAAGTTGTTATTGTACTATAAGTTGTAATTGTGGTATATTGTGTAACCGTATTTTTGTTAGTTTCAAAAGTTGTTGTGGTACTCTTTGAAGTTGCTGTAGCACGTGTTTCAATAGTTGATGTAGTAGTATTAAAAGTTGTAGTAGTTGTCTTCGAAGTAATTGTAGACTTAGAAGTAATTGTTGACCTTGTGGTATTGTAAGTTGTAGTAGTTGACTTCGTAGTATTAAAAGTTGTAGTGGTCTCATAAGTTGTAATTGTAGTATATTGAGTTACGGTGTTTTTATTGGTATTAAAAGTTGTTATTGTACTTTTTGAAGTAGAAGTAGCTCTTTGTTCTATAGTGTTTTGAAAAGTATTATAAGTTGTAGTGGTAGTTGTTGTAGTATTAAATGTAGTAATAGTTGCTAATGTAGTATTATAAGTTGTAGTAGTTGAATATGCAGTAATTGTATTGTAAACCGTGTTAGTGTTTTTATTGGTTTCAAAAGTTGTAGTAGTAGACCTTGAAGTAGAAGTAGCTCTCGTTTCAATGGTTGATGTAGTAGTGTTAAAAGTTGTAGTGGTTTCTAATGTAGTGTTAAAAGTTGTTGAAGTGGTATAAGTTGTAAGTGTAGCATATGCAGTGGTAGTTGTTGTATTTGTCTCAAAAGTTGTAGTAGTATTTCTTGAAGTTGCAGTTGCTAATGTTGTAGCAGTATCATAAGTTGTTATTGTATTAAAAGTAGTTATAGTAGTCTTAGTAGTATTAAAAGTTGTTGTCGTTTCTCTATCTGTAGAAGTGCTTCGTGTTTCAATAGTTGTCGTAGTAGTATTAAAAGTTGTAGTTGTGGTCGTTGTAGTATTAAAAGTTGTTATTGTGCTAAAAGTAGTTGTTGTAGTGTATTGAGTTACGGTGTTTTTATTAGTATTAAAAGTTGTAATAGTGTTTTTTGAAGTAGAAGTAGCTCTCTGTTCAATAGTTGATTTAGTAGTGTTAAAAGTTGTAGTTGTGGTTGTTGTAGTATTAAAAGTTGTTATTGTATTAAAAGTAGTTATTGTAGCATATGCAGTAGTGGTAGTTGTATTTGTATTAAAAGTTGTACTTGTAATATATGCAGTAATTGTAGTGTATTGGGTTACGGTGTTTTTATTAGTATTAAAAGTTGTTATTGTACTTTTTGAAGTAGAAGTAGCCCTTTGTTCAATAGTTGATTTAGTAGTGTTAAAAGTTGTAGTTGTGGTTGTTATTGTATTAAAAGTTGTTATTGTATTAAACGTTGTAATTGTACTAAACGTGGTTGTAGTTTCTTTTGAAGTTTCAAAAGTTGTACTTGTGGTATAAGTTGTAATCGTATTAAAAGTAGTTGTAGTATTTTTAGTAGTATTAAAAGTTGTACTTGTAGTATAAGTTGTAATCGTATTAAACGTAGTAATTGTAGTTGTAGTTGTATTAAAAGTTGTTATTGTACTATAAGTTGTTAGTGTAGAATACGTAGTTGTAGTATTTTTTGAAGTCGATGTAGCACGTGTTTCAATAGTATTTCTACTTGTTTCAAAAGTTGTACTTGTAATGTATGAAGTAATTGTATTAAAAACGGTAGAAGTATTTTTAGTAGTATTAAAAGTTGTTGAAGTAGTGTAGGTTGTTATTGTATTAAACGTGGTAAGTGTAGTTGTAGTTGTATTAAAAGTTGTTATTGTACTATAAGTTGTTAGTGTTGCGTATGAAGTAGTAGTCGAATATGCTGTAATTGTATTAAAAGTAGTTGTGGTAGTTGTATTTGTAGCAAAAGTTGTTGAAGTAGTGTAGGTTGTAATCGTATTAAAAGTAGTTGTGGTATTTTTAGTAGTATTAAAAGTTGTTGAGGTAGTGTAGGTTGTTATTGTATTAAAAATAGTTTCTGTTGTTTTTGTAGTATTAAAAGTTGTTATCGTACTATACGTTGTAAGTGTAGCATACGAAGTAGTAGTCGAATATGCTGTAATCGTATTAAAGGTAGTAAGTGTAGTTGTAGTAGTAGCAAAAGTTGTACTTGTAATATATGCAGTAATTGTATTAAAGGTAGTTATGGTATTTTTAGTAGTAGCAAAAGTTGTTATTGTACTATAAATTGTAGTTGTAGAATATGTAGTAGTGGTAGTTGTGTTTGTATTAAAAGTTGTTGTTGTACTATACGTTGTAAGTGTTGCATATGAAGTAGTAGTACTTGCTGTGGTATTATACGTTGTAATAGTTGAATACGTAGTAATCGTAGTGTATTGAGTTACGGTGTTTTTATTAGTATTAAAAGTTGTTATTGTACTTTTTGAAGTAGAAGTAGCACGTTTTTCAATAGTTGTTGTATTAGTATTGTAAGTTGTGATTGTAGTCGTTGTAGTATTAAAAGTTGTTATTGTACTATACGTTGTAAGTGTAGAATACGTAGTTGTAGTTTCTTTAATAGTATTAAAAGTTGTTGAAGTGGTGTAGGTTGTTATTGTATTAAAAGTTGTTATAGTATTTTTTGAAGTAATTGTATTAAAAACGGTAGTGGTATTTTTAGTAGTATTAAAAGTTGTTGAAGTGGTGTAAGTTGTAATTGTATTAAAAACGGTAGAAGTTGTCTTCGATGTAATTGTATTTCTTGTTTCAATAGTTGATATTGATGTATTATAAGATGTTATAGTTAGCACACTTTGTGTTGTATTTCTTGATTCTATTGTATTTCTACTTGTGTTATAAAACGTAATAGTAGAGTAAGTTGTTATTGTATTAAAAGTAGTAGTAACCGTTTTCGATGTATTATACTGAGTAAGAGTATTTTTTGAAGTAGCAGTAGCCCTTGATTCTGCTGTTAATTTTAACGTATTAAACCTCGTTGATGTATTAAAAATAGTAGTAGTATTTTTAGTAGTATTAAAAGTTGTACTTGTGTTAAATGCTGATGCAGTTGTTCTCGAAGTGAGCCTATAAGTTGTTTTGTTTGTTATAAAGAAAGTATAATGTTTTGTAATAGTATTAAAAGTTGTAGTTCTTGAAGTATTCTTAGAAGTAGTTCTAACAGGTGAACCTCCAGGCCCATTTCCATAGCCTACCCACGTTGAGTAAGATGTGATGTAGGTCGTAGTTTTCGAAGTAGCTGTAGCATAGTAAGTTAGTTTATAAGTATTCTTTGCTGTGATGAAGTACGTATAATACGTAGTAGTCACATCCGTTGTTGTCTGAGTATTTTTTGATGTGTTATAAACGGTAGAAGTGTTTCTCGAAGTAGAAGTTGTTCTTGTGGTATTATACTCCGTCACGGTAGAGTAGGTTGTTATTGTATTAAACGCGGTAATGGTATTCTTTGATGTAATGAAAGTTGTAGTAGTGTTTTTTGAAGTTGCAGTAGCTCTTGTTTCTATTGTACTTTTGTTTGTAACCATCACCGTAGAAGTTGTGTAGGTTGTTGTATAAGTTGTTATTGTAGCAGTAGCTTTAGTAGTAATGAAAGTTGTTGTTGTACTATAAGTTGTAAGTGTTGCATATGAAGTAGTAGTATTTTTTGAAGTAGAAGTAGCTCTTGTTTCTATTGTATTTCTACTTGTGTTGTAAGTAGTAATAGTATTTTTTGAAGTACTTGTAGCATATGCGGTACTTGTGTTTTTTGAAGTAGATGTAGCTCTTGTTTCTATTGTATTTTTACTTGTATTATACGTTGTAATCGTAATTCTTGAAGTGATAGTGTTTCTTGTTTCAATAGTACTCCTGGTAGTGTTGTAAGTAGTAATAGTAGACTTTGAAGTTTCATAAGTTGTAGTTGTAATGAATGAAGTAATTGTATTAAAAGTAGTTATAGTACTCTTAGTAGTATTAAAAGTTGTTGAAGTTACTTTTGAAGTTGAAGTGCTTCGTGTCTCAATAGTGCTTAAAGTAGTAGCATAAGTTGTTATGGTACTTTTTGAAGTGATAGTGTTTCTTGTTTCAATAGTACTCCTGGTAGTGTTATACGTTGTTGTAGTAGTTTTCGAAGTAATTGTATTTCGTGATTCAATAGTTGCTAATGTTGTATTGTAAGTTGTAATAGTGTTTTTTGAAGTAGAAGTAGCCCTTGTTTCTAATGTGTTTCTACTTGTGTTATAAGTAGTAATAGTATTCTTTGAAGTAGAAGTTGCTCTTTGTTCAATAGTACTTTTTGAAGTGATAGTGTTTCTTGTTTCAATAGTACTTAAAGTAGTATTATAAGTAGTAATAGTATTTTTTGAAGTAGAAGTTGCTCTTTGTTCAATAGTATTTCTACTTGTGTTGTAAGTAGTAATAGTATTTCTTGAAGTAGAAGTAGCTCTTGTTTCTATTGTATTTCTACTTGTGTTGTAAGTAGTAATAGTATTTTTTGAAGTTGAGGTGCTTCTTTGTTCAATAGTAATTCTTGAAGTTATTGTATTTCTTGTTTCAATAGTACTCCTGGTAGTGTTATACGTTGTTATGGTATTCTTTGAAGTAGAAGTTGCTCTTTGTTCAATAGTATTTCTACTTGTGTTGTAAGTAGTAATAGTATTTTTTGAAGTTGATGTAGCTCTTGTTTCTAAAGTATTTCTACTTGTTTCAAAAGTTGTTGAGGTAGTATAAGTTGTTATTGTATTAAACGTTGTGATAGTTGTTTTTGAAGTAATTGTATTTCTTGTTTCAATAGTACTCCTGGTAGTGTTGTAAGTAGTAATAGTATTTTTTGAAGTAGAAGTTGCTCTTTGTTCAATAGTATTTCTACTGTGTTGTAAGTAGTAATAGTATTTTTTGAAGTAGAAGTAGCCCGTGTTTCTATTGTATTTTTACTTGTATTATACGTTGTAATCGTAATTCTTGAAGTAGCAGTATTTCTTGATGTTGATGTTGCTAAAGTAGTATTATAAGTCGTAATAGTTGACCTGGAAGTATTAAAAGTTGTTATGGTCGCATACGTAGTAATGGTGTTAAAAGTAGTTATAGTGCTTTTAGTGGTATTAAAAGTTGTTGATGTTGTCTTTGATGTTGAGGTTGACCTTGTTTCTAAAGTATTTTTAGAAGTATTATAAGTAGTAGTAGTTGTCTTTGAGGTAATAGTGCTTCTTGATGTTGATGTTGCTAAAGTAGTATTGTAAGTGGTAATAGTTGACCTAGAGGTATTAAAAGTTGTGATAGTTGAATAAGTGGTAATTGTATTAAAGGTAGTTATAGTGCTTTTAGTAGTATTAAAAGTTGTTGAAGTTACCTTCGATGTACTTGTAATTCTTGATGTTGCAGTCGATAGTGTAGTAGCATACTTTGTAATAGTTGACTTAGAAGTTTCATACGTAGTAATGGTCGCATACGTAGTAATAGTATTAAAAGTAGTTATAGTCGTCTTCGAAGTTTCAAAAGTTGTAGTAGTAGACTTTGAAGTAGCGGTTGCCAATGTTGTAGCAGTATTATAAGTTGTTATTGTATTAAAAGTAGTAATGGTTGTTTTAGAAGTATTATAGGTTGTAATAGTTGTTTTCGAAGTAATTGTATTTCGTGTTTCAATAGTATTTTTACTTGTATTAAAAGTAGTAATGGTTGTTTTAGAAGTATTATAGGTTGTAATAGTTGAATAAGTAGTAATTGTATTAAAAGTTGTAGTAGTGTTTTTCTGTGTATTGAATGTAGTTGAAGTTGTCTTCGATGTTGAAGTGCTTCTTTGTTCAATAGTAGTTTTTGAAGTCTCAAAAGTTGTAATGGTTTCTAATGTTGTATTGTAAGTCGTAATAGTTGACTTAGAAGTTTCATAAGTTGTAGTTGTAATGAATGAAGTAATTGTATTAAAGGTAGTTATAGTGCTTTTGGTAGTATTAAAAGTTGTTGAAGTTACTTTAGATGTTGAAGTACTTCTTTGTTCAATAGTAGTTTTTGAAGTTTCGTACTTTGTAATAGTTGTTGTATTTGTTTCAAACGTAGTAATTGTTTCAAAAGTAGTTATTGTAGCATATGCAGTAGTAGTAGTTTTTGAAGTTTCATAAGTTGTTATAGTCGCATACGTAGTAATAGTATTAAAAGTAGTTATAGTACTTTTAGTAGTGTTGAATGTAGTTGAAGTTACTTTAGATGTTGAAGTAGACCTCTGTTCAATAGTAGATAATGTTGTGTTATAAGTTGTAATAGTTGTCTTCGAAGTTTCATAAGTTGTTATTGTATTAAACGTTGTAATTGTATTGAAAGTTGTAGTAGTTGTTTTTGAAGTTTCAAACGTTGTGGTAGTAGACTTCGAAGTAGCAGTTGCCAATGTTGTTGCAGTATCGTATGTAGTAATTGTATTAAATGTAGTAATAGTATTCTTCGTAGTATTAAAAGTTGTAATAGTTGTTTTTGAAGTAATCGTAGACTTAGAAGTAATAGTTGCTAATGTTGTATTGTAAGTTGTTATAGTTGACTTAGAAGTTTCATACGTAGTAATAGTTGAATATGTAGTGATTGTATTAAAAGTTGTAATAGTGTTTTTAGTAGTATTAAAAGTTGTTGAAGTTACCTTCGATGTTGAAGTGCTTCTTTGTTCAATAGTTGATAATGTGGTGTTGTAAGTAGTAATAGTATTTCTTGAAGTAGATGTACTTTTTGAAGTAGAGGTTGCTAATGTGGTATTAAAAGTAGTAATAGTTGTCTTCGAAGTTTCATAAGTTGTTATTGTATTAAACGTTGTAATCGTATTAAAAGTAGTTATAGTACTTTTAGTAGTATTAAAAGTTGTTGAAGTTACCTTCGATGTTGAAGTACTTCTTTGTTCAATAGTTGCTAATGTTGTAGCATACTTTGTAATAGTTGACTTAGAAGTTTCATAAGTTGTAGTAGTTGTTTTCGAAGTTTCATACGTAGTAATAGTTGAATATGTAGTGATTGTATTAAAAGTTGTAATAGTGTTTTTAGTAGTATTAAAAGTTGTTGAAGTTACTTTTGAAGTTGAAGTAACTAAAGTTGTTGCTGTAGCTAAAGTAGTATTATAAGTTGTTATAGTTGACTTAGAAGTATTATAAGTGGTTGTAGTTGTCTTCGAAGTTTCAAAAGTTGTAGTAGTGTTTTTTGAAGTAGCAGTTGCTAAAGTAGTAGCAGTATCATATGTGGTAATGGTATTAAACGTTGTAATAGTACTTTTAGTAGTATTAAAAGTTGTTGAAGTTACCTTCGATGTTGAAGTAGTCCTCTGTTCAATAGTAGTTTTTGAAGTCTCAAAAGTTGTAATGGTAGTTGTTGTAGTATTAAAGGTTGTAATAGTTGACTTCGAAGTTTCGTAAGTTGTTATTGTATTAAAAGTAGTAATAGTATTAAACGTGGTGATGGTACTCTTCGTAGTATTAAAAGTTGTTGCAGTTACTTTTGAAGTACTCGTAGCTATTGATGTTGATGTTGACCTTGTAGTATTGTAAGTAGTAATAGTTGACTTAGAAGTTTCATACGTAGTAATAGTTTCATATGTAGTGATTGTATTAAACGTGGTTATAGTGTTTTTAGTAGTATTAAAAGTTGTTGAAGTTACCTTCGATGTTGAAGTTTCTAAAGTAGTAGCGGTGTTAAAAGTAGTAATAGTATTAAACGTGGTGATGGTACTCTTCGTAGTATTAAAAGTTGTTGCAGTTACTTTTGAAGTCGAAGTAACTAAAGTTGTTGCAGTTGATAATGTGGTATTATAGGTCGTGGTGGTTTCTTTTGTAGTATTAAAAGTTGTAGTAGTGTTTTTTGAAGTAGCAGTTGCTAAAGTAGTAGCAGTATCATACGTTGTAATCGTATTAAAAGTAGTTATAGTATTTTTAGTAGTATTAAAAGTTGTTGATGTTACTTTTGATGTACTATATTCAGTAGTAGTTTCTTTTGTAGTATTAAAAGTTGATGTGGTATTTTTAGTAGTATTAAAAGTTGTTATAGTTTCTTTTGTAGTATTAAAAGTTGTTATAGTACTTTGTGAAGTCGCAGTTGCTAATTTCGTAGCAGTTGCTAAAGTTGTAGACCTGGTGGTATTAGTAGCCTTAGTTGTATTAAACTCTGTGCTGAATTTTAATTCGTCAAGAAACCCAAAAGCGCCGTTTGCCATAACTATCCCTTAGTTCATTATGAAAACGGGCCTAAATAGTTGACTGCCACGTTACTTGTGTTGACCACGTAATACGACATTAAAGAAATGCCGTTGGCGGATGTGTCAAATGATATAGAATCTCCTCGAGGGGTTTTAAACAATGAATTTAATGTTATTGAATGACCACCTGAACTATCTTGTATTAGTGCGATAAGTCCACTTTGTCCTTCACGGCCTGATAAGGCGGTTGGAGTTAAAGTAACGTTACCGGTTAAAGTAAGATTATAATTGTTCTTTGCAGATAAGTCAATGTTATTAGCACCGGTTATAGAAGTCGAAGTTTGAGTTACGGTAAATGCACCATTAATCTGTACATTACCGCTACTTGTAACTTCGTTTAGTACGGCATTACTGCCTGATGTTATTACTTTTTTCCAATTTGGCATCTACTACTTCTCCTACTATACGGTTGGTTACTTCTTTTGAAGCCCACTTCCCTTAACGGGCCAATATAGACTATACTACTACTACTTACTAATTACTTCTTTTTTTTCTTCTAAGTTTTTAAGTCTACTTACTTCCTTAAAAACTTTATTTAATACTGCTCCTACAAAAAGTGAATCTTTTCCTTTTATTGTAGAATTATAAATACACTCTTTTATAAAATCTAACTCAGCTATATCGAATTTCATCCTGTTAGCCTCTTGTACTCACTTTGTAACCATTGAACTGAATCAATCGCAACTTGTAAATCAGAACCTCTTAGTGATACTGAATCTCCTATTGTTCTTAATAACCACTCAATATGTTTTTTTTCTAAGTCTAAAACACTATTTGGTGTGTTCATTGCTGTTTTTGGTTTTGACCTTGTCGTTTTCTTACGTTTAGGGTCAACCTTGTCTATTAATCCCATATGTAACCTTTATCTTCTATTTTATGAATAAATAAATATATCACCTGTTGCTGTATTTACGTGCATCATACCTATTCTACTACCTGCGGCTGTTCCAAAATCATTTGGATTAGCACCATCATTTGGGTCTAAAGCTGAACCTGAAACAGATACTATGTATTGAAATCCTGCTGCTGAAGCATCTACTGATGTCGCATTATGTGCTAATTTATCTTCCGCACCTACTGCCCATCTGTTAATGTCGTCATCAAATACTAAAGCGGCGCCAGCGTAAGATGCGTTAGTTTGTACTACAATACCACCATCACCTGCGGCAGAACCACTATTAAGTAAAATAAATTTATCTTCTACTAATAAATTTGAAACTTGTTGTTGAACCGTATCACCATAGATTGTTAAGTCACCATTAATGGTAAGATTATCACCGATAGTCACTTCTGATGTACCAGCTCCTATTGTTGCAGAAGATAATCCCGACATATCGACATTCAATGTGTGTGCGATATTTTCACCACTTGTAGCACCTGTAGATGAAAT
>Ga0206125_10004223_pt1 | contig 12967 bp, 10 predicted proteins | sample Helgoland_Spring_4_FD_148598 | JGI IMG/M metagenome (GOLD analysis project Ga0206125, IMG submission 148598) | Pelagic subsurface seawater microbial communities from Kabeltonne, Helgoland, North Sea - Helgoland_Spring_Bloom_20160331_1 | ecosystem: Environmental > Aquatic > Marine > Epipelagic ... | reverse complement strand
AATTCAACCCCATCATCATATGTCTTAAGTGGAATTTTTAAAAAAGGTTTCTATGCGCATAGTGATGTTGTAATGTTAATACATGACTATGGCTTAATAGGGTTTACAATATTATTCAGCTTATTTTATCGCTTATTTAAAATGGTAAAGCGAAGTTTGTTGGTGGTAGATAAAGTATCTTTAATGCTTATTTTTATAGCACTAACTATTAAATCTATTTTCTCAGGATTTATAATTTACGAATATAGTATATATGGCTTTGCTATTCTTGGATTGATTTTAGGCAGGCAAAGACGACAATATTTAGAAGAAATGTATTAATATGACGAGTAACTTTAAAATAAAATTTTTTAATAATATCGCTGATAAAGAGCTTAAAGAGGCTTGGGTCAAACTACAGCACGAAAGCAAGATATTTCCTCAGATGTTTTATGAGTGGATTGAGCCATGGATAAGGCTTCGTTTTGGCAATAGAAAATTGCATATAGTTACAGTAACAAGAGAAGATGAGATCATTGCTATAGCACCATTGTGTATTGAAAAGAAATTTGGAGTTAGTATTTTAACATCATTACCTATTCATTATGGTGATAAATATGAGTTTATTATCTCGAATGAATTTGAAAAAAAAGATATTTATATAAGTATTTTTAAAGAGATTGAAAAATCGACTAAGTATTCAGTAATTAGAATTGGTCAAATTGAGCTTGGTTCTGAATTGTATAATAATTTGAAGTCTTTTAATTATAAAAGTAAAAAATTAATAAATTGTCCGACAACTGATTTCTCAGGATTAACGTTTGATGAATTCATAAAGAAACTACATAGAAACTTAAGAAGTGATTTCCGGAGAGGTAAAAGAAGAATTGCTGAAATAGGTAATCTGCAATTCGAAACAAATAAAACAAAAGAGTATTATCTAAGTAATGAAAAAGTTTTTCGAGAATTGTATGAAAAAAGATGGGGCGAAATAGATAGTGAATTACTAGATGATAATTATTACAATTGTAGAAGAGAAAGTTATATTGATATATTAGATAAAGGTCATGCTCTAATTGTTGCTTTAAAAATTAATAATGAGATTGTTGGATACAGATTGGGGTTTTTAAATAACAAGATCTATCATGATTGGAAATTATGCTTTGACATTGATTATTCTAAGTACGAAATTTCTTCAATTATGACAAGTGAACTTATTAAGTACTTAATAGATATTGGTTATAATAAAATTAACTATGGTCCAGGTGATTATTCGTATAAACGCAAATGGTCTCCAGATAAAACAGCAATAGAGAATTATATTTTTTTAAAAGGATTAAATAAAAGTTTTGGATCTGTTTATTTAAGTTATGAGCTTAAATATAAAGAAAGAATTAAAAACCTATTAACTAAAATTAGGAAGAATTGAAATTTAAAGATAGAATAAAGCAGTTTGGATTCTTTACTACAATTAAAACCTCATTTTACTATTTAATTAGACATGTCGTAAGAATCGAATCTTATATAATACTAATTATCGAGGATCATGAAAAATCTTCTATTGATGATCTTGTATCAATAATGACAAGTGAGAAAATTGAAAATTGGAAGAAAAATAAGTTTATTAGTAAAAAAGACTTTGTTAGGTTTATGAAATTTTTAAACTCAGGATGTATAGGTTATTATATTGAGATTGAAAACGAATTAGCTGCATGGGGATTTGTAGAAACAAAAGGAGTTTACCAATATGGTAAATACTTATATAAAATACCTTATAGAATGCATATTCTTAAAAATTTATTTGTTCGACCAAAATTCAGAGGTATGTCATTGGGTAAACATATAAATAAAGCGCGTATTAATAGTATTCCTGATGGTTATATCCCCTGTGGTTTTGTAGTTCCTGAAAACAGGTTTGCTATTAGAAATTTAAAAATGTTTGGCTTTGAAGAATATCTTACAATTTCAAATATAACTTTGTTTAAAACATTCGAAAAAGCAAAAATTAAAACTCTTAAGAATGATGAAATGACTAAATTAATCATATCAGGATTTAAAAAATGAATAAAGAAGAAATTATAATTGCAATAGGTGGGGACGTATATCCTAAAGGAAATATAGAGCCTCATTTTATTAATGGTAATGCGGCTGAAATTTTCAATGATATTTTACCTGTATTTCAAAATGCGGATTATACGGTTGTAAATCTTGAATGTCCTTTAGCAGATAATGAAACTCCCATTTTAAAAGATGGAGCAGCTTTGCGAGCAGTTACTAAAACAGTCAATGGGCTAAAACAATCTGGAATTGATGCTGTAAACCTATCTAATAACCACATTTATGATCATGGTGTGGAAGGTATTAAATCTACTTTAAGTACACTGTCTAACCATCAGATTGCGAATTTTGGAGCTGGCAAAAATTTAGAGGAAGCTGCAAAAGCACATATAGTTACTATTAAAGGTAAAAAAATTGCTTTTTTAGGTGTTGCGGAGCATGAGTTCACTATTGCTTTAGATACAAAATATGGAGCAAACCCGTTAGATGTGCCTAATAATGTTAGGGTAATTAGAGCATTAAGAGAACAAGTAGATTATATTATAATGCTTTATCATGGAGGAAAGGAGCACTACGCATATCCAACTCCAAATCATCAGAGCAAGTCACGTTTTTTTATAGAAGAAGGGGTGGATGTTGTTATTGCACAGCATTCTCACGTCGCTGGTAGTTATGAGGAGTATTTAGGTAAACTCATTGTTTATGGACAAGGCAATTTAATATTTGAAAAATTATCTAGAAATTATGATACATGGTTTGAGGGTTTTATAATTGAATTAAAGTTAAATACTAATAAAATAGATTTTAATTTTATACCAATTCAGCAATCTAGTAAACACGTAGGTGCTAAAAAAATGACGAAGAATGAAGCGGAATTCATGTTAAATGAATTGAATAAGCGCTCTAAAATGATCAAAAACACTGAGTTTGTAAAGGAAGAATGGCGTAAACTGTGTAGAAAAGATTTAGCACTTTACAAAAGTCGTTTGCATGGTCATAATCGCATTTTACGAGTGCTTAACAGAAAAACAAATTTCACGAAATGGTTCTACCCTAAATGGAAACGTATGATGATACGTAACGTTATAGAATGTGAGACCCACAGAGAAGGTTTAGAAACACTTTGGAACAATGAAGATGTTGATTTTTAAAAGATTATAACGCCATAAACCCAATACTTTTTTCAAGGATTATAGTTTTAGTCATTTAAAAAAGCATGGTATATTTGCGGTGAATTTGGGTTTAATTAATAAAAGGCAAGGTTTTGGCTGCCATCACCAAATATTTGATTTAAGTGAGAAAAATTAATAAAAGAAATGTCATTGCTGCTTATGCTAGGTGGTTATATCATAAAAAGGCTTGGCGTACTAATAAGAAAATTGTTGTTATTGAAAGTGATGATTGGGGCTCAATTAGAACCTCTGGTAAAGACGCCTATAATGCATTGTTAGATTCGGGATACGCTATGTCGTCGTCCCCATATACTCTAGACGCATTAGAGTCTAATGAAGATATGCTGGCCTTGTACGAGACATTAAATTCAGTGAAGGACAAAAATGGGAATCCTGCCTGTTTTACAACCAATATGATATTGGCAAATCCAGATTTTGAAGCCATCGAAAAAAATAATTTCTCTGAATATGTTTATGAAACGGTAGATAAAACTTTAGATAGATATGAAAATAGAGATCGCGTAAGAGAACTTTGGAAAGAAGGTTTTAAGTCGCAAATGTTTTTTCCTCAATTACATGCGAGAGAGCATGTAAGATATTGGGATTGGATGGCAGATTTAAAGAAAGGGAATTTAGAAGCCATAGAAACTTTTAGTTTAAAAATGTCTGGTGTCCCTCGCGTGGTATCTAAAACTGGAACTAGCTATTTTCACCCACCATATATCGATGACAAAATTTTAAATAAAGAGAATGTAAATCTCGATACCCTTATTTCTGAAGGAGCAAAACTTTTTAAAAAAGAATTTGGATTTGATTCTATAACCACCATCGCTCCAAACTGTGGCTGGACAAGGTCTACTGAGGTTGTATGGTCTAATAACAATATAAAGTTTATTCAAGGTGGATTTCTTCAAGAGCATCATCACGAAAATAGCACCACATTTATCCCGCATTATTTAGGTGAACAATCGAAGATTAACGATATGATCTATTTGGTTAGAAACTGTACGTTTGAACCTTCTAAATCAACAGCTGAAAATTATTGGGAATCAACTTTCAAGGAAGTTGAAAACGCATTTAAGAAGAGTACACCTGCGCTTATTTCTAGTCATCGCGTAAATTTCATAGGTGTTATTGATGAAAAGAATAGAGAAAATGGACTTAAACAGCTTAAGACGTTACTAAATAAAATTATGGAGCAATATCCAGATGTTATATTTCTAAATAGCTCTCAATTAGGGGAATTAATAGTGAATGATAAAGTAAAAAAACAATGACATCATTAGAGACTTCAAAACATCTGTTTCAACCATCTAAATTCACATCAAATACTGCGTTTTATGATAGTTATAAAGACGCTTTAAATGAGGTTGATTGTCCTGTGAATCTCGATATTGGTGCCATTCAGTCTTACCTTTCATTTGGCTATATATGTGGGAATAGAACCTTATTACAAGAAGTTAAAAGACAGCCTTGGTTGTCAGAAATTGATGACAATAAAATTGTACTCAGCGATATTCCGGAACATGGTTTTTATAAGGACGATTATGATACTTTAGCTGATATATTTTTTAAGCTTATAGTTGATGAAGCAAGGAAAGTGGTTAAAGACTTTGAAGAGGTTTATGTGCTTTTATCAGGCGGATTAGATAGTAGGATTGCCGCAGGCGTTTTAAAATATTTATGCGACAATGGCGAGTTAAAATCAGTTCCAAAGGCGGTATCTTGGGGTTTAGAAGATTCAAGAGATGTAGTTTATGCGAAGGGAATTGCAGAAAAGTTGAATTTTGAATGGATTCACTTGCCATTAACTCCGGAGATTGTTTTAGAGAACATTCAAGTAACCGCTAAGGATTTAGGGCTTTTACATTCTCCAGAAATGCTTCATAGTATGCTCTGGTTTAAGGGTTTGCCAGAGAATTCACTCGTTATTGCTGGGAGTTTCGGAGATTCTATTGGTAGGGCAGAATTCAGTAATTTGCATCTTTTGCAATTAAAACACCCAAAACCAGTTGATAAATTCAATATCTTAAAAGAAGAAGCGCGTAGCTTAGGAAGTCAGATGGTTTCAGAAGATATCAATAATTTGTTTAAAAGAAGTCCAAGTGCTAAAAATTACGCGCACTATGAGCATTTTATGCAAGGGTATAGGATGCGTGGAGGCCTATGTAATGCGCTATCGGTAATCAATGGAAATGCAAAAGTGTATCAGATATTTACAGCTCCAGAGATTTATGAATTTATGTGGTCATTGCATCCATCTGTAAGAGGTAATGAAATCTACATTAAGTTATTTGAAAGACATTTACCAGAGCTATCTCAATTACCATGGGCAAGAACAAATAAAGCCTTAGGTGAAAAAACTATAGGTGCCGTTAAAGGTCTTAATTTGCATTATCATGAATATACCAAATGGTCAAAAAATGAACTTAGAAATGATTTAGAAGCACTAGTCGATTTTGATTGGTTTAATGATTTGAATTTATTCAACATGCAAAGTTTAGAAGCGCTAAGAACGGTTATTAGAACTAGTGAGGTAAGAGTAGGAAGAGCAAATGATATTTGGTTTTGGCTATCTGGTTTTAGAGTTTTTATAGATCACTTACAACATCAAAATAAAGAAGTGCATAAGGTTGATTTTTCAAACGCATCAACGCAAATGCATGTTGGAAATGCTCAGGTATCTTTAGTGGAAAAAATTAACAATAAAATCTTAAACAGAAGTGCTACAATAAATTCAGTATCAAAAAAATTGAGAACCTATTATAGAGTACATGAAACTCAAAAACTGAAAAATAAATTTTTAGAAGATTATCCGCCAGTTCCATTAAACAGAGAATTATTTAAATAAAACTTATGAGTAAAAAAGTTTTAATTTTAAGTGTACCACCACCTTTTGGAGGAGGTGAAATAAGAGCCAAGCAATTGTCTAATTATTTTTCCGAGAATCCAGACTTTATCATCATAGAAAATTCAAACAAATCTAAAAACAAATCCAACCAAGGGAAGGTGTTATTAAGTAATGTTTTTATAAACATTAGTTATATAATTCGTAATGTTTTAACTATCGTTAAAGTAAGACCTGCGGCAGTTTATATGTCTATTCCTAAAAACTTTATTCCGCTACTAAAAGTGTTACCAGTTTTAATAACTACGAAATTATTTGGAGGTAAAGTCATTGGAGAACTCGCTGGAAGAAATTTTTATTTTCTCGAAACTAAAGGCATGTCGTATTGGTTAGGGTTAAGAATTCTTAAAACATTTAATTCTATTAGAGTTTTAGGGGAGTCTGTTAATCATACTCTAAAATCTCATGGTTTGACATCAAATGTTGTAATTGATAATGGTGTAGCTATATTAAATCAAAAACATAATACTGTAAAGTCAATAAACGAGAAATCAGTAACCATAGGATTTGTTGGTGCATTACACGAAAAGAAAGGTATCTATATTCTTGTTCAAATCGCAAATTTATTAAAAGCTTCTGATGTTAATTTCACTCTTGAAATTGCTGGAGAATGGGGAGACACCGAAGATAAGATTAATGTTCAAAATTATATCGAACAGAATAACCTAACTGAAAAAATAAAGTTTTTAGGCTTAATACATAATGAGGAAAAGTGGGAGTTTTATAAAAAAATAGATGTTTTTGTATTACCATCTTATAACGAAGGGCAACCTCTTGTTTTAATTGAAGCTATGGGATTTGGTATCCCTATAGTGTGTTCAGGCGTTGGTGCAATTCCAGATACGGTAACTTCAGGGTATAACGGCTTTATAATAAAGGAGTTTTCAGTAACAAAATATACCAATACGATAAAAAAACTTTTAATGGATGAAGCCTGCTACAGAAAAATATCTTCAAATAATTTAAACACCTTTAACACAAGATTTAAAGTAGAAGATTATTTTAAAAACATCCATAATTGGATCAAGTTTAATTCTAAAGAATAAAAGATTACAATTCTATTTTTGATTTAGAATAAAAATAAAAATATAAATAAAAATATAAATGCAACAACTTACTCAAAAGTTAGGTTCTGGAGATATGGTAATTCAAGATGTTCCTTATCCACAATTAGGTAAAGGTATGGTTATCGTCAAAAATCATTACTCAATAATTAGTGCAGGAACTGAAGGCTCTACCGTTGTAGCCGCACGAAAAAGTTTACTAGGTAAAGCTAAAGAGCGTCCGCAACAAGTAAAGCAAGTCATAGATACCCTAAAAAAACAAGGGCCTGTGCAAACCTATAGAGCGGTAATGAAAAAACTTGACGCCTATTCACCATTAGGTTATAGTTGTGCGGGTGAAGTGATAGAAGTTGGCGAAGGGGTTACTGCATTTGAAGTTGGCGATAAAGTGGCCTGTGCAGGTGCAGGCTATGCTAACCATGCTGAAATTGTTTCTGTCCCAATTAATCTTTGTGTTAAATTAGATCCTAATACTAATTTAAAAAATGCTGCATACAACACTCTAGGGGCAATATCTATGCAAGGAGTTCGCCAAGCGGATTTACGCTTAGGCGAATCGTGTGTGATTATTGGTTTGGGTTTATTGGGTCAATTAGCGGCATTAATCTTAAAAGCTTCGGGTGTTACCGTTATAGGTATCGATGTGTCTGAGGCTGCTGTAAAGCAAGCCGTGGAAAATAAAGTAGTCGATTTGGGTTTAACCAGAAACGCTGCTGGAGTTGAGGAACAAATTCAAAATGCTACCAATGGCTATGGGGCAGATGCCGTAATTATAGCGGCTGCAACATCCAGTTTAGATCCTATTAATTTTGCAGGCACTGTTGCACGTAAAAAAGGTAAAGTAGTCGTTTTAGGAGCTGTGCCTGCGGGTTTTGATCGTGATCCATTTTGGTACCGTAAAGAACTAGAACTAAAAATGGCCTGTTCTTATGGTCCTGGACGTTACGATTTGAATTACGAAGAAAAGGGAATTGATTATCCTCTGCCCTATGTACGTTGGACGGAAAAGCGAAACATGGAAGCCTTTCAAAATTTAATACTTACAAAGAAAATTGATATTGCTTACTTAACCACACACGAATTTGGTTTTGATAATGCAAAAGATGCATTCGACTTGGTAGTGTCTAAAGTAGAGCCGTTTACAGGGATCGCTTTAAAATATAATACAGAAAAGAAAGTCAATAAAACGAAAATTGCAACGTCTGAAACTGAACAATTAGGAAAAATAAATATATCATTTATTGGTGCTGGTAGTTACGCACAAGGCAATTTATTGCCAAATATCCCTGAAACCAATGATGTTGGTCGTGTCGGTGTGCTAACCAATACAGGAACAACCTCTAAACGGGTTGCTGAGAAATTTAAATTTCAGTTTTGTGCAACGCAAGAAACGGATGTATTTGATGAGAAGACCAATACGGTGTTTGTCGCTACACGTCACGATTCTCATGGGCCCTATGTTTTAAAAAGTTTAAAGGCGAACAAGAATGTCTTTGTTGAAAAACCATTATGTCTTTTAGAATCCGAGTTACAAGAGATTATAGAGAAGCAGGCTGCAACCAATAAGGCCGTTATGGTTGGGTTTAACAGACGTTTTTCGCCACTTACAACGAAGCTAAAAAAAGCTGTAGGAAACAATCCTATGACCATGCTGTATCGTATTAATGCAGGGGCAATTCCTGGGGACAACTGGATACAGGATTTAGAAATTGGAGGAGGCCGTATTTTAGGTGAAGTTTGTCACTTTATTGATTATTTAACCTATCTTAATGGAAGTCAACCAATCGCCGTCTCTGCCTCAGCATTACCAGATGCGAATCAATTAAATGATACCTTAAACATCTTAATACATTTTGAGAATGGTTCATCTGGAGTCGTTGCTTACTATGCAAATGGGTCTAAAGCCATGACTAAAGAATATGTTGAGGTGTTTTCTGCTGGTCTATCTGCGACCATAAATGATTTTAAAGAATTGAAAATTTATGGAAAAGGAAAACCTAAAAAGAGTAAATTAATTAACCAAAATAAAGGGCAAAAAGAAATGGTAGAAGCTTTTGTAAATGGATTACTTATCGATGGAAAAGCACCAATTCCCTTTCAAGACATTGTGTCTGTAACAAAGGCTTCATTTAAAGTTTTAGAATCTTTAAAGTTAAAAGGTCAAAAAGTAGAAATCTAGAAATAAAACTAAATTTTAATTATTTAAACCTTTAAAATATGTCTGAATGAAACAAATATTTATACTAGGCGTAGGTCGCACTGGTTCTAAATTTTATATGCAATTGTTAAACACGCACAAAGATATATTTGTTTCGCCAGAATTGATTTTTAGACATCCCATAAAAAAAGATTTTCACGCACTTCTTGAAGTATCTATTAAAGAGGGTGATTCTGCAGAAAAAATTGTAGATAAGCTGTTTAACTTTGAAGAACGCCTTCCATTTACAAAAACCATAAATAAAATAGGTAAGAAAAAACTTATAGAAGGCCTGTCACTATTGAAGGAATTAATACCATATTCAATTTTTGATTGCTTTATAAAACTTTCTGCCCTTCATGAAACTAAGTCAATTTATGGAGCAAAATTCCCAGTACATTTTAGATATTCTGAAGAATTAATAGACAATTTCAAAGACTCAAAAATTTTCTTTTTAACGCGAGATCCTAGGGCTATTTATGCCTCAGATGTAAAGAAAAAGAAGAAAGAATCAAAAGGTGAGTTTTATAGATTTAAAGTAAAATATTTTATTAGATTCTTTGTGTTGTTTTATACCATTATAGAATGGAGAATGAGTCTCAAGGTTTATGAAAAATGTATGAGGAAGTATTCAACTAATAGGATTAAACTTATGAAATATGAGAACGTTATTCACGAAAAAAAATCTGTGATTAATGATATAGCAGCATTCATAAATTGTTCTGTTGATGATTTTAATTTAGATGAGATAAAAATTGTAGATTCTAGTTATGAAGGCGGAATATCAGCAGATAGATGGAAAGAAAGCATAAATAATTTAGAGAAGTTTGTATTTAAATTATTAATCGGTCGTAAAATGAAGAAGTATGGATATTAAAAAATCTTTTAAAGCACTTAAGTCTTATTGTGAAGCTGAAGACTTTAAAGGTTGGGATCCTTATGACGGTTTAAACTCTAAAGTGTTTCAAGCGTTACCGCTAAAGTATTGGGATTTAGGTAGAGCCATATGGATTCAATGTTTTAAGCATAGTCCAATAAACTTTAGGAAGTTATTACTAGTTCCAAAAGAGCATAATGCCAAAGGTGTCGCCTTATTTTTGTTAGGCTACTGTCGTTTGTATAAATTAGCAGAAACCGGTTGTGAAGATTTTGGAACAAAAGAAGAATTACTTAACAAGGTAAAAGAAATAACTTCGTTGTTGTTAAGTCTTAAATCAACTGGTTATTCAGGCTCATGTTGGGGGTATAATTTCGATTGGCAGGCAAGGCGTTTGTTTCTGTTTAAAAAAAATACACCAACCGTTGTTGCGACTTGTTTTAGCGTCGAGGCTCTAATAGAAAGCTATGAAATTACAAAAGATGAAGCCGTTTTAAAGGAAACATTAAGTGCTGCTAATTTTGTTGTAAATGATTTATCAAGAACGCCACATGGTAATGGATTTTTCTTTTCATACAGTGTGAAGGATGGAAATAATACCGTGATTAACGCCTCGCTTTTAGGGGCTAAAATATTAAGTTATTCTTATAAGTATACTAAAAATGAAGAACATCTCAAACTCGCAAAAAAAGCTATTATAACCGCTTGTGAACTACAAAAAGAAGATGGCTCATGGATTTACGGACTATTACCAATACAATATCGAATCGATAGTTTCCATACCGGTTTTAATTTAGATGCTATTAAAACATATCAGCAACATACAGGTGATCAGAGTTTTCAAATGTATTTAGATAAGGGATGGAAATACTATACAGATTATTTCTTTGAAGCGGATGGTAAACCAAAATATTACCATAATAAAACCTATCCTATTGATATCCATTGTCCTGCACAGATTATTGTGACAGCGTCTAAATTGGGCGAATTTAAAAATCAATATAATTTGCTCGAAAAAACATTGATCTGGACCATAGATAATATGCAGCATAAAAATGGCTACTTTTACTATCAATTAAAAAAAGGAATAAGTTCAAAAATAGCCTATATGCGATGGTCTAACGCCTTTATGTTTAACGCCATGGCACATTATCTTTTAGAAACAAAAAGAGTAAATCATGGAAGCTAAATCATTAAACGGAGTCATGACTTTCGCGCCAACATCTCGACAAGAATTGGTACAGTATGCTTTTGATAATCATAAGATTATGGTCGCCGTTAATGCAGAAAAGATTTTGCATGCCACTGATGAAAGCAGGGAGTTAATCAATAGAAATATGGGTTATCCTGATGGTATTGGAGCCGTCTGGGCCTTGCGAAGAAAAGGCGCAAAACAGGTGGTTAAAATTCCAGGCTGTGAGTTATGGCTGGATGTTATTAAAAACTATTATAAGTCCAAATCATTTTACTTAGTAGGAGGCAAACAGGAAATCATTGTAGCTACCGTCGAAAAACTAAAATCAAAATTTAATGGTATTACTATCTGTAATTTTAGAAATGGCTATATAAAAACAGAAACCGAAGAACAAGCCTTAATAAAAGATATTAAAACACATAGACCGGATGTAGTTTTTGTGGCTATGGGTTCGCCAAAACAGGAACAACTGATGGAGCGTATTCAAAAAGAGCATGAAGCTGTTTATCAGGGTTTAGGGGGTAGTTTTGATGTGTATACGGGATATGTGAAACGGGCACCAAAATGGTGGGTAAACAATAATATGGAGTGGACCTATAGATTATTAAGTCAACCATCAAGAATAAAACGTCAGATACATTTAGTACGTTTTCTGTTGAACTTGTGGTTTGGGAAATATTGAAAAAATGATATAGCTAGGATATGGCTAAGGTATACTTAAAGTATGGCTGGTGTATAGTTAGTGAATGAAAACAAAATAAGTAAATAATAAAAATGAACACAATCACAATTATTGCCGGAGCCAGACCTAATTTTATGAAGATTGCTCCCATTATACATGCAATTCTAAAAGCGAAATCAGAAGGTCACCCTATAGACTATAGATTAGTGCATACAGGGCAGCATTACGATAACAATATGTCCGGTAGTTTTTTTGAACAACTCGAAATTCCAGAACCTCATGTAAATTTAGAATGTAGCGGTGGGACGCAGGCAGAGCAAACAGCAGCGATATTAGTAAGTTTTGAAAACGAGTTGATGGCTAATCCTGTAGATCTGGTGCTGGTAGTTGGCGATGTGACATCCACTATGGCCTGTGCCTTGGTCGCCCAGAAACTGCATACTAAGGTAGCGCATGTTGAGGGAGGAATTCGCTCTGACGACTGGACCATGCCGGAAGAAATAAACAGGTTGGTAACCGATAGTATTACCAATTATTTTTTTACAACATCGGATACTGCAAATACTAATTTAAAGCAGAGTGGTGTAAAAGAGGATCAGATTTTTTTTGTCGGCAATACCATGATTGATACTTTACTAAAACAACGTCCAAATTTTAAAAAGCCTAAAGTCTGGAATGATCTTGAACTTTCGGATGGCAATTACATAGTCATGACGCTTCACAGGCCAGCAAATGTAGATGAAGAATCTCATTTAAAAGCGATGATAGATGAAATTACTGCAAATTCACAGGATTTACCATTAGTATTTCCTGTACATCCACGTACCGCTAAAAT
>Ga0206125_10004221_pt1 | contig 12969 bp, 8 predicted proteins | sample Helgoland_Spring_4_FD_148598 | JGI IMG/M metagenome (GOLD analysis project Ga0206125, IMG submission 148598) | Pelagic subsurface seawater microbial communities from Kabeltonne, Helgoland, North Sea - Helgoland_Spring_Bloom_20160331_1 | ecosystem: Environmental > Aquatic > Marine > Epipelagic ... | reverse complement strand
TCGTCAATGTCATGTACGATCACTTCAACCGGATGACCTACGGAATTGAACTCGACTACGGACAAAAAATGCTCGATTTAAATGGTACTGCGGAAGGTGTTCCCATAGTCGAATCGCAAACAAGAGACGCTATGCGAATTAGTTTTGGGTTGATGTTTTATTTCTAAGCACGAGGGGGCTCGATACGATTTGCTTCGCTTCGCTGCTCAAATCACTCGACCTGACATTTGCTTAGTATGATATGCTTTGCTGTTCCAGTCACTCGACCTGACATTTGGCTAGTACGATTCGTGCTCTGAAGCAAATCACACGACCTAATTTGGTAGTCATTAGGCAAGAGCAAAAAGGCAATGGAGCCTGCCCGCCGTGGTGGAAGTTTGCAATCAGCATATGGTTCTTTGCGTACAGCTAGGCAAGAACCTAAAACTTGAAGCCTGAAACCCCCCTCCAGATAAACTCCTCATCACGCTATCCTCTCAACCAAGCAAACATTTTTTCAAAACCGTTATTTCGAACCGGTTCTGGTGAAAGAAAGATGTCGTGTTGTGCTTGGTCTATTTGCAGTAGAGTGACGTTTTTCCCTAGTTGCTGTCCCACACGTTTGATGTCTTCTACGTTTAGAACAATATCGTGTGTCATGGCGTCTTCACTGAATTTTGACAGTTTTTTAGAATCAGAAGAGTGCATAACCAAAACAGGTACCTGAATGTCTGAATGTACTAATTTTCTTTGGGCGGTATCTATGGCCAGTACCCAGATAAAATAGGTAGGAAAGCCTTTAATGGGCTTCCAGTCCAGGTTGAAATCCCATTCGCCCTTGTGTTCTTTATGAATGCTTTGTGTGTAAACCGGCGATAATGCGCCTTCAATCTTGGCATAATCCGAGAATTTTGAGACCAGTTTGGAGGCAAAAAGACTCAATTTTTTTTCGAGTTTGGATTGATTAAAGTCCAAAAAGGGTGAATTGAGCACCAAACGTTCTACCGAATTGCGTTCTTCACCGTCGTTCATATAGGCACTGGCAATAAGTCCCCCGGTAGAATGGGCGAGCAGGGTTACGGGCCCCTCAATTTCACGAAGTGCCATAGAGATTTCTTCAAAATACTCCTCAATACTTTTGCAATAGTTCGGATGCTGATGAGCTAGCCATGCCCTACCGTATTTGCGTAGGTCTAAAGCATAGAAATCAAAATCATGTGCATGGCTCTGCTCCCCCAAATGCGGATGAAAGAAATAATCTATATAGCCGTGTAGGTATAAAATGCTTTTGCGTTTTCCGGTATTGAGATTGGAGGCACTGAGTACTGCCGTCACTTCTCCTTCATAATCCGGACGAAGGGCGAGGGTGGTGTAGGTATAGTCGGTTTCTAGGTTCATAGTTGTTTGATTATTTAAGAGGGGGTGGAGCTTCTTTAAAAATAGGGAATTTTTTTTGAAGGGAACACCTACGCCAAGGCTTCGGTGTTTAAAAAAGGGGCAGAGGTACAGAAGTACAGAGGGGCGTTTTCTGTATTTTCACTTCGTTCCTCAGTGTAAAGTCAGATGCAGACAATTCAACACTTCAACGTATCTCCGAAGCAAAGCGTAGGAGGACAACCAATAACCAACAACCAAAAACTAGCAACTAAAGCCTGCTCTTATTAGAAGGTTTTGATAAGCCTTAGTACTGCAGAACTGTTGGTTTTGTTTTCTGAAAACTTAGGGCCTAGTCCAAACTGAAGTTCATAGCCGTGGTGGAGTTCATAGTGCAGCTGTGGTAAGAGTAGCAATTCCATTTCGTTGTCGTCTATTTTTTGAAAGGTAGGGTCGGAGTTGTTGATTTCCAATCCGAGGACCAGACGTTCGTTGAGGTTGGCAAATACAGAAGCGTTTAAAAGGATGGTGTACGACTTATCTGGCGAGTCAGCTCCCGATTCCAGCATGACGCCAAACAAACCAATAGCACTCCAGGTTTTGTTGAACCGATAGGCAGGCACATAGAGGAAGTTGAGCTCCAAAATATCTTCATGTACATACTTTTCTGCAATCAACTGAATACCGTGAATGAATTTCTTGTTTTTAGCGCTTCCCATAGTCCACTGTACGGCCATTTTATAGGCTTCTAAGTCCCCATCTGTCATGGGAAATTCCAGTTCTATGGCAAAACCATCAAAGAGTGCATATTCTATTTCAGGCGCCCATTCTACACCGCGTTGGTCTGTATTGTTTAGCGGAATGTCTGCCAAGGCATTGATTTCTAATTCACCCTGTGCCGCTCCCAGACCACGTACCAAATCGAACAAGAGGGGTTCTGGGATTTCAACACGTGCAGCACTGTGGGCTTGTCCCTGTACCGAATTGTGGAATAACAGTACAAGCCATACAAAGCCAAGTGCCTTGAACATACCAAAGGTTTTGCTGTTGTGATTTTTGGGAGAACGAGTCATCTTTTTTATAGCTTTTGGCGGTGTTTTCTCTAAAAATAGGAAAAAATATGGAATTGCAATTCAGACAAAGGAAATTAGATTTTCCTTGGGATTCCTTTTTCAATACGTTTTGCTGCTACGTAGCTTTCGTAATTATCGATCATTGCCAAGATTCTTTTTTCGGAGTGTTTTGTCAAACTTTTTAGTGAATTGCTCCAACTTGTTTTGTGAGGAACCTGCAAAATAGTCTTCCTTGTCTTTTAAAGAATGGTGAAAATGAATTTTACATAAGTCTTTTAAAGGAATTTCTAGGCTACTTATCTGTATATAGATGCTTAAAAAGTTATGAATGCGAAAGTTGCTAGAGTTCATGCAACGAAATTCAAAACGAACCCGATAGTTCTCAATTAAAACTTCAATTTTGTCAGCATCATATGTTTGTACATTTTTATATTTTTCAGCCAATAGCTTAAAGATTTTTGCACGCCTTTTAGCTTGGACTTTGTAAAAATAAATCTCACCATGATAGAACAGCACCGCAAAAAGAATTGATAAAAACACCACCCAAAACCATGTATAAGAAGTTCCGTATATCAATAAAGCGTTGAGTAGCAGATAAGGGACTAAATAGAACCAATAGTTTGATTTTTTGGTTGGCATGTGGGTAGCTATAAATGATTTGAAAAGAGTTGTTTTTGCCTCAGTTCTTTGTTGTATGCTGGCCTAGTGTTTTATTCCAAATTTCTTCAATTTTTTAACGGCTCCATCAGTGATTTGAAGACGTTTAAGATCCACTGTTTCTTTTCGTTTTAACTTCTGTATCACCGTTTTTACGACACTTATATCATTGAACGATAATGATCCTGTTTGTTCGCCCAATTGCAAGATTTGATCCCAATCAGATTTCTCCAACTTGACAAATCTATTGTAAAGGGTGGCTGGATCTACTATATCTTTTTCCTCAAGTTTACTCAGCTTAGCTATTTCATCAAAGTTAGATTTGTTTTCAATTAATACATTCAATAATTCAACTCCTTTTGAAATATCATGATCCGTGAAGTTTCCGTTCCGTTTCAACTTGCCACTTATTGAGGACGCTGCATTCTGCTGCGTTGTGCTAAGCACATCTGTTTTTAATATGTACAAATTTAAACCATCCCAAAAACGAATTCCTAAATCGGTTATTCTTTGTAGATTGTTGTACTTCATCGTTTCTTCAATATTATCTTCTTTGGTTTCATAGCGCTTTTTAAAGTCAAAATCGGAAATACAATGTTTCTTGATCACTTCCATATCGTAAGGATTCTGCTTTCTATCCAACAGTTCTTTCCACGTTTTTTCGGCTTTTGCAGACTCACTTATCAATAAAACATTGAGCGATGTGAAGAAGTCATACACATAAATGAGGCCCTTTTTCAATTCGCGCTGTAAGTCCTCGTCAATTTGTTGTTTACCCCAAATAGAACCTAAGTCTATTTTTCCATCAGTTAATTCATGCAATAGCGACAATGAATATGCTACTGTATGAGATTTAATGTTTGTATCCCCAATAGGATCCTGATTCTTTCGACCAAACAAACGATCCGCTGCTTTAAATAAAAGTGCATTGGCTACAATATCCTCCCAAACAACTTTACCCGGCTTCTTTTTCTTAAACTCCTTTTCTGCTTCTCTGAGGTAGAAGTTGTAGTTCTTCTGCGCCCCCTTTGAAACGTGGTAAGGAATACGTTTGTATATGTTCATATATTTTGCCACCTCAGATTTTAAGACTTTCTGAGAGGTTGGGTACTTCAACTTAAATGCTTTTTGCTTTCCTTTTGTCGGTTCCTTGTTCAAAGATTCTTTGTACTGCCCTTTTACACGTTCGAAGAACCAAACAGTTTGCTTATTGCTATCTTCCGGATCAATAGCATAGGTAGTTCTGGAAAGCTCTTCTAGTTTAATAAGATATGCATTGTTCGATGTCAGATCAAGTTCGGACACTTTATTTTGACTGTTCGCATAACGCGATATGAATGGAACAATTTCGTTCTTCTTTTCTTCATCTTTGATTACTGTCAATTTCATCTGTACAAAGACTTCTGAAAGATCAGTTTTAAATTTCTTCAACGTGTGAAACAAAGAAGCAGTGGTTTGCCCTCCATTCACAATTTGAAAGTCTTTGACAGCTGTAATTACTTTTTGTCCGTCAACAACATTTGTCTTCACATCCATTGCTGTGGATGCCAAGCCATTGTTATAAGGCAGGAACATATGAGGTTCTTCTTTAATCGTGTCTCGAATTCCTCGGTTTACCTTTCCTGTTTGTTGTAAGAAGGCTCTCACGTTACTTTCGAGTAATCGTGTTCCATAATTCTTATAGAGCGCTGCCAATGCACCACCAGGAACAATTGCCAAATAACATTCATACAGATCATTCTCCGACGGCATTTCCAAACATGGAATCTTCACCCCTAAGGTCTTGGCAAAATCGATTTCAATTGGTTCACGGTTGTATTTAGATTGAGACAAACGGTGTAATCGTTCCAGATCCCAAATGTTCACATTGATTTGGAGTTCTTCAAATCCTTTCACCTTTGTGTTTGGTGCATCAAATGGAATGTTCCCATTGGACAACAAGAAGATATTCACTCGAATAAAATCATCGCGGTGTTTTTTAATCTCGCTCGCTAAACCATAAGCTTCAGTGGATGGTTCGATATCATCCAAGTGGCCTTTCAAAGCGGCATTAAGAAACTTCGTAGACCATTTAAGAAGACCATCGAAATCCGGCTTTCGCAATGAGTAGATTTCATTTGTATCGACATAATGCGTAATGAACAAATCAACACTTTCAAAGCCATCCTCAATGGCGTATCCGTTTATTTTAATATCAATATTTTCGAAACGATTCTCTTTGGTGTAGGGGCATAATCGTATCCCTTCTGTTTCACCGGCCTCGGCAAGTGTTTCCATAATATATTCCGTGAATTTGTCTTCTTTCGAAGCTCCATCATCATCGGAATATGCCATAGCATTTACCTCATGATAAACCTCATGTACGTATTGCTCTAATTCAAAATCTGTATGTGCTGATTGATCGATCATACCATTTCACTAATTACATTTTCCATTACCACTTCAAATGATTCACACGCTGTTAAATCAATTTGATATTTCACATTATGGATAGCATCATTATTCAAAATATCTCTCGTTAAAGCCGGAAACCCATCCTCCACTTTGTAAGCTCTTTTCGATCTGATTATAAATCCGAAATCATCGTAGTGTTTTTCTTCACCTTCAGGAATACCAACACGGTCCAACTTCTCCTCGAACAGCTTCAATAGATTGGGCTGATTGGAAATCTTTTGCTTTATCTCTTCGATCAATTTCTTCAATGTATCAACTCCAATACTGATTTCATCAACATGAATCACACATAGGAAAAGACTGTCTAGTTTAGTCCAGTCTAACTGAAGTTCACTAGCTATATTGACTGATGGTTTAGTTGCTTTAGATGATTTCACCTCTACCGCGGATAACTCATTGCTAAAATCCTGGTTTGAACCTTCTGGCCCTGTCCAAGAAACAATTGTCTTGACAAAATCAGAAGAGCGGCCCAATAAGGTATTGAGAAAAGTTAATTCACCGTATAAACCTCTTTGTCTTTCTTTCGATAATAATTCACCTTTTATTCGAGCAAACAGTTTACCCCAATACCCCACTTTTTGATTTACGATTAAGGGAATATCATTCTCATCAGTAATTAATTCGAGACCACTCATCAGGTCTTCCAAGAAAAGAATGAATACATCTAAGAGATCATTATCCGAAAGGATGATCGTAATGTCCTTTTTTCCTGCCTGAGAATCTAAAACTCTTATCTCTACACCATGAAAACGTTTCAGGTAGTTTTTATGAATTGAAATCGATTGATCCAATTCAATTTGGAACATCTTGTTCAAAGAAGCTCGTATAAAGCCAGCGAAACAATTGACGCCATTTTTTAATGAGATCGATTCACGAACAACAGATTTACTGCTATCCTTACTTTGAATTGCCCATATAGATTTTAAATCATTCTTCTTCATCTGCTGGGTCATCACTTGTTTGTAAAACTTTTTCGAAATCATCGATGACAGGTCTGGCTGCGTACTCGAATGTTTCTTCATGTTTTAATTTAGGAAATAGAATACCGAAACCAATTATTGGTTTCTCTTCACTAAGATTATCTGAAACTCTCGGGTCTAGAGGCAAGAGAACTAATAGTGGTTTTCCATTTCTATTGCGCTCCTCTTTGATTTTTCCTACCGGTGTATCACTAGGGAGGTCCAAGTCTATCATTCTTGCTGACTTATCTAGAATGGCATTCTTACTATTTGGCACTGCTAGCTCTTTTGAACCACTCAAAAACCTGAATGGCAACCCTACATTTTGAGCCTTACCATCTTGCCAATCTAAATTCATTTTTAAAACATTCATTCCGTTGAACTTTACACTTGCAGCATCTTTTGAGGCGCTTCTCAACTTATTCGAAGAATTTAAAACGACAGCTACCGACCAGCTTTTTAAATCATTCTTTTTATTTTTTACTTCAATATAGCTCTTCAAAATGTCTGTGCGGATATAATTCGACTTTGATACATAGTTCTCCAGAAAACCTGTGACGTGGTTGGAGTCCACATCTTCAAACAATAATGATTTAACCAAATCTTTGGAGGTTGAATTGATTTTTGGTTGGGATAGTTTCTTTAAGAGCGTAGAAAAAGCTTCGAAATTATTATCAACGATTTTTTGATCATTATCAAACTGATATGTTTGCTTGGTGTCACCCGAGAAACCTACTTGAATTCGCTCATGCTCCCTCATTTTACTAACAGAAGTGATGTTTAGCATACCCGAGTGTGTTCTCACCTTAAGTTGATAATGAACAGGTCTCATTTTTGGGTTCGAAGCGAGCTCATCAAAGTCTTCCCGCATCTCCTCTGTGGCCATTGTAACATGTCTGTACCAATTTACCAATTGCTCAGTCGTGTACAAACGGCACAAATCAACGTAGCCAGGTCTATAGCCAAACCATCGTCCCATTTGCATCAATGAATCATACATTCGAGTTGTTCTCAAGTAATAGCTAACAGACAACCCTTCTAAAGTAATACCTCTGGCTAATTTATTTCCTCCAACAGCTATAACAGACAAGCCTTGTTTTTTGTAGGAATCATAGTTGATCTCTTCGATATTGTGATATTCCAATGAACTCGTTTTCTTGAGACCATGAACGGCACGAACCTCGATCTTAGTTACAGCCGGAATCAATTCGGCTTTTACTTCATCCCAACTATGCTCAGTGATTGAGGGGTCATGATAGTCTATATTTTCTATAACTTCAGTGGTTGTAATACAGAAATCATTATCGAACATTTCTTCGAGATCACTAAGGATATTACCTTGCCCGGATTTAATTTGATTTGTATAATTTCTAAGCAGTTCATTGACCAACCAAGCTGTTCTATCTATCCATAAAACTCGCAGAGCCACGTGGACCAACATTGATGAATGTTTGTTTCCTTGTCCTCTCAATCGTCTGATTGCGTTTGTCAGGATAAAGGCTTTTACGGCTTCTTTCAAAGAGTTAGGCAAGCCTTCAGGGAGATCATCCTTATTACTCTTATTGATCGAACGAGGGAAAAACGCTTCGTGATCGTCTACTGCTCGAATAATATTTAATCCTTCTTTTTGATCACCGTTTTTACTGTTCTCAAACCCAAACACAGCAGCGGCTCCGATATAATTACTGGGGGCCTTTATATTTACGATAAAATCTCTTGGAAAAAGATCCTCGCCCACCTTCAGTGAAATGCCCTTTACCGAAGTTTGTAAATCATCGCTCCAAGTTGATGGTATATACAGATTCGCATATGGTGTAGCTGTGTATCCTATAAATGTATTCTGGTTGAATAGATTAAGCATTGTTCTTATTAATCTATTAATAGTTCTAACTTCCAGCTGAGTACCGGAGTTTACAGAAGCATTATCCGCCTCATCATCAATAACCAATAAAGGAATGTCCAAAATCTTTTTCTCACCATTTACGTCACTTGCATATTGAATTAGCCATAAAATTAAATTCTCAAGAATACTTTTGTTTTTCTTGATAACTAAAACCGTTGGTATCGAACCGATGGGGTTTTTAAGTCTTCCAGCAATTTTTCTATCAAAGTCTCCTTTAGTATCAGAAGATGTATATGTAAATATTTCTGTCGGAATTGGATAATTACCCACGCCTACTTTTACACTCTTGTCTCTTTGAATAAAGTCACTACTATTCCTGCCAATATACCCCTCATCAACTCTCACTTGTGTTTGTGAACGCAGCGTATTGTGAATCCCTGCAATAATTACAACCAATTTATATCCTGCATCTGTGGCTTTATTAACGAGCGCCATATAATTGGCCGTCTTTCCTGACTGCACATTACCTACAACCATTCCTCTTCTATCCCATGCACCTTTGACTTTTGGATTAATGCATTTATCAAGAATTTTGTCAGTAACGTCGTCTATACTAGAAACCGTATTAGAAGGGAAGCCTTGTTCGCTTGTTAAATAGGACTGATACCTATTCCAAAGCCACCAGTCAATACTACTCTTTGCATCCTTTAACCAAGGTCTAACATCTGTCTCTACAAGCATTGTGACTTCGCCAGAATGTATTCCCAATTCAGCTTTCATATATTCTAAAAGCTTTTCTTCTCTTACATCCTGAAAACCTGGATATAGAAAGACATTTTTCACCTCTTTCTCGACGACTTCTTCTGTCAAATCAGATTCATCATATCTAGACAGTAGCACACGAGCGATATTTAAAGCACTATTAAAATTTTCCATTATTTCAGATATTGAACCAATTCCGGGTATTGATTGAATGGTTCGATGTTAAAAATTTGTTTGACAGCAATTTCTGGACTTGTATTCTGGGCCATTAATGACTTGTACATTAGAGTGACGAGTTCAATTGTTCCTTGATCAAGCTCTCTACCGGAGTCTCTCAACTCATGGCTTTCAGGGTCATCACTGTGATATTGGATTATTGATTCGACAGGAGTTGTTTCTCCAATAAGACTTAATGTGGCTTTAAATTCCTTTTTAGAAATAGAGTCCTTTTCTAGTAAGTCTTTAATTAATGCATGTTCAGGATTAATGTAATAATGCCTCGCATCGTCTCGTGTTTTCCGAGCTTTCCATACAGATTGAAAATCGAATGACTTTATTGAATCATCTAGCATTATTTGATTCCCTCTAAATCTGTGAAGCGACCCCGCCGCAGTCCTCGTCAATTTACCTAAGCGAACAAGATCCTTTCTTACTGCGAATGACGGGGTAGCAGTCGCTTTTTTGATATCAATCTTCCAATCGTGGTCCAATCGGTTTGGAATATCGATAAGAATTCTAGCATTTTTATATTGCTCATTTTTAGAGAATAGGCCCAGCCAATCGCCATGCAAAAGCAATCGGTTCTGACGATAGATATAGAAGCCTTGTAGTTTATACCATTCCTCAGTTTTGGATTTTTTTCTTTCGTCTGCAGACAATTTAGAAATGTGTGGTAATACATAACACTTTACCTTCACTTGCCCTTTGTCCAGATCTTCTTTTGCGACCAATTGTCCGCCTTCAGACTGCTTCATAAATGGATCCCATGGTTCCAGCTTATTACCATTCATATAAATAGTCACACGCTTCTGTTCCATGTATCGATGAAAGACCAAAGAGAGATGTTCTTCTACTGCTGCGAACTCTTCCAAGAAAACATTCATTGCAGCCTCATTCTGCTTGTTTGCATTTCCCACCAAACGATCAAGCTTTTCCCAGATCACAGTGGTTCCAGAATTCAGATCATCTAATTTACCTGCCAGAGATTTATCAGAGATAAAATCTAGTAAAGACCACTTCTTTGTTTCATTCACGTAGTCCAAATCCCAACATCTGTTGATCAGAGTGAAGCCTTCACTTTTCGTCGCAACTGTCAGACGTTTACATTGAGAAAATGAAGAAGTTTTCAATCCAAGACCAAAGCGCCCAAGATCATGTTCATCGCGATCAGCATTTGGATCCTTACTTCCTGGTGTCATTGCCAGTTTGAGCTCGTCAAGGTTCATTCCTGAACCGTCGTCAGTTATTGTCACCCATGACTCAGCCCCATCCCATTTGTATTTAATCCAAATATTTTCTGCTTTTGCCGAGATACTATTGTCGATGATATCAGCTACCGCAGTTCTTAAGTTATACCCAAATGCCCTGAACGTGTTGATCATTGCACTTGCCTCAGGTGGGGTCTCTTCTTGAGATATGTTTTTAAAGTCTTCTATCATTTTTTCTTGCTCAAAATATTGTTCACAATACCGGCTAATTGAAAAGCTAAATATGGTGGCACAGCATTGCCAACTTGATGATATTGAGCTGTTCTACTTCCTCTAAAAAGATAATTATCTGGAAACGTTTGGATACGTGCAGCTTCTCTTACAGTTAAAGATCTACATTGAGAGGGATCATAATGAATAAAATAATGCCCGTCTTTAGAAATATGGCTGGTAACGGTTGTAGCAGGGATGTCGGGGATTTGAACTCTAAATCGATCTGCAAATTTACCTGAGTCTACGTTCGCATGATCCGGTAAAAGATCTTTACTGTGGCTAGCATAGTCTTTTAATCGAGGAAATCTATTGTGTTTTTCTACGTATAGACCTGCAAATAAATAACGCATTAAATCTTGAGTCAAATGTGACCTCGATTGGTGATTAACGATTCCTTTTATTCTGTTATCAATAAACCATTTTTTTAAAACATGGTTACTTGAGATTAGATTTCGAGCTTCTAAGTACTCTGATCCGGTTCCAAATTCAATGTCGCTAACTCCATTTGAAAGCCCATTTAACTTAAGGTCTCCCCATTTTTTGATCTGATTTATATTCTGCGACATTTCATTTTTCCAGTTGTCGCTTGTGTCTGAAACCTTTTTATATATTCGCTTTGGTTTCCCATTTTTGTACACATCGCTAGGGTGATAATTTGTGAATTTTCTGTTTAATCCGCTTCTTAATACAGGAAAATTACCAATGACAGATTTTAATGTAACCTTGTTTTTCTCCTCTAGATATTCATTTTTGTGACTGTAATCTTTTCTAATACCAAGAAGGATAACACGATGTCTTAATTGTGGTATGCCATATTTTTCAGACTTAATTAAAAAGTCAGAATCATTTTTAACCGGCCTAACGAAAGAGTGAATTTCATAATTCTTACTCACTCTTAAATCTCTCTTCATCCAATCAAAAACTTTTTCATCATCAACTTTCGCAGACAAAAGGCCTTTGACATTCTCCATAACGAAAACAGCAGGCTTGTGTTTTTTAATAATCCTGAGGTATTCCTCGTATAAATATACCCTATGGTCTTCCTTGTGAATTCCTCCTACTCTAGATCTACCTACATTGGAATAGGCTTGGCAGGGAGGACCGCCTATCAAGACCCACTCCTTTGTACCTTTCAACCGTTTGCTTATTAAAGAATCAACTATTTTTGGAGGCCATTTTTTAGACCCTAATTCGATCAACTGAGCTTCTTTTTTTGCTTCTCTACCTTCTTCGTAGCGGTCAAGCATTTCTTCAATTAGTAATTCTCTTTTTGAAATATTGGGCTCTCTTAAGGCATTATAATAGTCCTTTGGAACTTGCTTATTGTTTTTAGTAAATTGTCTGTAAAAACTTCTTAATGTTAATGTTTTATGAGCGTCTTTGTCTTTTTCTATTGAGAGCTTTATATCAAAAACAGATTTATTTTCGTTGTCCTTCAAGGACATAAAACCTTCACCCAGACCTCCAGGACCTGCAAATAAATCTATAATTGGTATTTTACTCATGTTTCCAATTTGATTGTGAAAATTAGTATTTAGTGCTGTTTTCAATAGTAAATTATTCTAAATCCGTTCGAATAATTTTCATGCTATAATAAGGATAAATACCTGTTTAAACAATAGTTTTTAAAATTAAAATAAAACATTTGAAATTCTTTATGAAAACCCGTAAAACATGAGTAAAATCAAATACCTTTCAAGAGTCGGACACCCTAGCAACTCAAAACTTAGCCTTTAACACTTAAAACTCCCAAAGCTCGAATTCTTTTTCAAATGAACTTTTCCTAGCGGACCGGGATTCCTTTGTCGTACCTCCTCGGAATGACTGGGGGTATTCATCGAGAATTAAAATAGCAATTGTCAATAGTCAAAAGCCTGAGTCTACTTCAAAGTCAGCGTCTAGCATTTCTGTAATGTTAACAGCATTATAAAGCCCAGTAGGAAATATATTTCTTATAGGGCTTTTAGAATTAGTTTTATTAGAAGGTGGATTATTTTAAACACCTACGATGTTTGGAGTTAAATTTAAGACATAAGCTCTCTAACTTTCGTTTAAGAAAAAGGAATGTTACCAAAAAATAACTGTCGTTCAATGTTATAATTATTTTGTTTAGAACCTTATGAAATCATATCTTCAAGCTCTTGGTCTGAAGCATTTTTGCTAGTTGG
>Ga0206125_10004218_pt1 | contig 12972 bp, 27 predicted proteins | sample Helgoland_Spring_4_FD_148598 | JGI IMG/M metagenome (GOLD analysis project Ga0206125, IMG submission 148598) | Pelagic subsurface seawater microbial communities from Kabeltonne, Helgoland, North Sea - Helgoland_Spring_Bloom_20160331_1 | ecosystem: Environmental > Aquatic > Marine > Epipelagic ... | reverse complement strand
ATCGTAGTCGAGCTTTAAATGGCTCCCAACCCTTTTCTCGCATATACACGCATCGATGGACAGTAGCGCGCATGGGATATACAACGCATATATACGCCGGTATGCATACGGACGAAATGTATATTATATTATTCAGTACGGACAACAGGAGGTGCACCGTGGTAAACATAATGTTCACGGTGTGTATTATTTTTGTATGTGGTGTGGTGTAATTATTGTGTAGTACTTTACCCGGTGCTGGATTATTTATTATTACCGTAGCACTTCCCCTATACCTCCATCGGCATCTTATCTTACTTACACCTAAATATACGAACATTTCCTACGGTAGCCAAATGTTACCGCATGTTTCGTTGTGAAATGTCATGAAATGTATTTGGATTTGCAATATCCTCATTGTCACATGCGGAACATTGCTGTATCCCCCTATGTTCACTGTGAAACGTTGTGAACACTGCTATTATTCATATATACTTTAAGGTAAGTCGAAAATTGGTTGGACGATGCATCAAGGGGTTAACACCCGCTTCAAATCACTTCATATACCCACCGTTAAAAGTGTCATATATAAGCCTATGTTTATATTATTATGTTTGTATTTTAATATATTAGGACATACGTAGATTTAAATGTCCATACGTTGCAATGTTTATTATCCAACACCAATTTAAACGCGTTTTAACACGTTTATAATGCGTTTTAATCGCGCTCTAGAACCAAGACAACGTCAATCATGTCATGAATAATTCCAGGCTACAACCACGAGTTACACATATGTTTAATTCAGGTTTAACCATTGATGTGCTCGAACATCCCACGTTTGAGTCATAGCCCAATTGTAAGCACTGTCCAATTTACTATTCATCTCATACGCAAATGTCTTATCATTGTTTTCCCTCATCAATGTATTCACTATCGTATCTGGATTATTATCTATTATCGTGCCTCTATCTCCATTACCGATTACATTCTTAATGTTACCTGCTCCGTTTGTTATTAATTTAACTCGACCTAACATCATTTCAACAGCACTTATACAATAAGTCTCTAGATAATCGCTCTGATATATCCAATATTCGGCATTGCATATTTGTGTTTTCAAATCCCAAGGACATAGGCTACCAATATAATTTATTCCGTCTTGATCCATATTTGGTTTGCCCCAATCATTAGCATAAGAAGGACAACACACATTTAACTGCATATTCGGTCTCACAGCCCTAATTTTATCCCAATTGTCACACAATACCTTTAATCCCCTATCCGGAGATGATGTCCACAATATAGTGTCCTTCTTGGTTGTCGACTTATATTTCACCCAATCATTAGGGTCAATTGCATTGTCTATAGACTGTATATACGTAGTAGATTGTTGTGGTGTGTAACCAAAAGCTTTGCTTGCTTTTTCTTTCATTTCATCTTCATGTAACTTACTTACACACACAATTCCATTCATTTTATCATGAGTAAAATATCCTAAACCACCATTATGTAAGTGCCTTCCTTTATACCAATCATAGAAATAATCATTATGTAACCAAAAATACGACTTATCAAATGACACGCCTTGGTCTCTTAATACTCGAATATAATGGATATAATTTGTTGCTATAACTAAGTTATAATGTTGGAACGCCCTTGGTTTATTCTTATCTAATTTATTAATAGGTCCTTGGTGTTTACCTAAAGTATTATAATGAATATAATCAACACCATTTGCTCGTTCTTCTTTTATATCACCTGTTATTGTAACATAATGTCCTAATCTAGCAAACGCCTCACCTAATTTAATTACACAAAACTCTGTTCCGCCTAAACCCTCTGTGTTCCAAGTATTATGATTCCAATGTGGGTTAGAATAACCTGTGTATAATAATATCTTTAATTTATTCATCTATAAACTGTTATTTTTGTACATATAAATGTCATCAATAATATAATCTATTTTATGCATTGCCTGTTTTAAATTAACGTTTAATACATCACTTTTTATGTCCTTTAATCTATCAATTATTTCGTTTCCGTCCATTATAATAAAATATATTCACTACCTCCGTCCCAATTTAAAATTGGAAATTGGTGTCTAATACCACTGAAATTTTTAAAATATGCTTCATTATCTATACCTTCAAAGTTTCGTTGATATGCAATTAGTAAATTAGTTGGTTGTAGGTTATCTAATACTTGATCTCTCCATTTAAGTGGACATTCTGATATTCCCCATGTTGATATAAATAATACCTTTTTACCTTCCGATTTTACAGGTGCGGTTGAAAATTTAATATCAAAACCATGTAAATTATATTTTTGTATTTCTATTACTGATGGTAAATCAATTATTGTGTATTGGTTTTTATAACCCATATGCCTAATAAATTTAGCCATATCACCACAACCACCCCCTAATTCAACTATTTGATCAAAATCTCTAATGTCCTGTTTAGCTAAATAATTGTAATGGAAGTAATGATGATTACATTTCATTTGACTTGCTGATGTAAATATATCATTTAACTGATAACCATCTAAAAAATATGCTTCACTTGAATTATGATAACCATGAGGTGAATGAGCCATAGCTAATCTCCACTCATCAATATTTAACCTACCATGTTTGTTATAAATTGTGTGAGCATAATCCTTATAAAATGGATGAGCATGTACCTCATACAATGGTATTTTCCTTACTGTATGATTACCTCTAAAACCTGACATGCTCCCTTTAACTGATTTTAAATTCCTTTGAAAGTCAGTCCATGTATTATTTAACTCCATACTTTATTCTATTGTCATTCCACCTTCTTCAACAGCAGCAGGAATTGCATCCCATAAGTTAATTGCAATAGCATATCTTGTTCCTCTTGTTACTGGAGTAACTGTATGAACATATTTACCTGCATCAAATAATATTAACCTGTTATATTTAGCTTCAATACGTTCTGGTTCTTTATCAGGCCCCTTACTATATATTTCTAAATATCCACCGTCAATATCCATTTCTTTAGGATAAAATACAGTACCCATAAGTGGTCTAACTATTTCTCCTGTACGTTTAAAGTGTAATTCATCTTTATCATAATGGTTACCTAAATTTTTATTTGGTTTATCTGGTCCATAAACACCAGTCCAATATTCTACTCCACTTAAATATAATGGTTCATATCTAGGAAAATCCCAAGGTGAATTCCACCTCCATATTTCTTCAATTAGTTGTTTTTTAAGTGTTGTTGCTTCTGGACTACCATGTGTTTTTGTTTGGTCTCCATCTCTAAACCAACCTCCCCACCAATGAAAATCTCCATTAGGTCCAAAGAAATGTTCGTCATTACTAATGTCTTTTAGTAATTGTTCGTTTTTAATAAAATCGTCTATTATAATCATAATTCTAAGTGTGGCTTCCGCCTTTAATAAAAGAAACTACTACATATCTAGTACCTGAAGTAACAGCTCTAGCACCATGCTTATGAGTTATGTTACCTGGGTGTAAGGTCATTACACCGTATTCTTTTGGATTAACATTACATTTGTATTTAGGAAAATATGTTCCCCCACCTTCAAATTCACCTGGATTTAGGTTAACTAAGGTAGTTATATTACTATGATCATGATGCAAACTTAAATGTGCTTGAGCATCATGAGGGTATTTAATAATAAACGATTCATCTCTTAAATGGTTCCAAGTGTCACCTTCTAATTGAAATCTATCTATCGCTAGTGGTCTAACTAAAGTATTAATTAATTTATTATAAATCTTATCCATACCTAACACTTCAAGTAAATTATCTGTTGTTGGGTAAAATTTGTGTCTACCAGTTGTCCATTCTTGTTTCTCACCCAATTGAATTAATTCCTTACAAAACCTTTTGTTGAAAAATGGAAACACATAAACATGAGGTGCTGGTTCATCTATCACCAAATCATATTCTTTATTTATTATAGCTGGGTTAATGTATTTTTTTACGTATTCATCCCAGTTACTATCATCTAATATACCTGCCTTGCTATTATTTTGTTTTTTGGTATTTGGTAAATCTACTTTAATAAATTCTTTTTTTGCCTTATGTGCTTTACCTGTTGTTTTAATCCAAGGTGGTTTATTATCAATTACTTCTTCGTTTGGTTTTACTTTACGTTGTGCTTGGAATTCATCTAACCAATCTGGTTTTTTATTTTTATTTAAATCATCTATAGGTTCAAATTCAGTTAATGAATTAGTTTTTGGGTTAGATGTTTGATTAAAGTATTGTTTTTTAAAAGCGTATGCTTTGAATTTTTTATTGTGAAATATTTTCGCTGCATCCTTTCTATCAGTAGTACCGTGTAATGCTGGGTAAAATTCATCTGTTGCAATTAAATTATTTAACCATCCTGAATCCAATACTTGCTTCATTCCTTTTTTAGATAACATATAAGCATGGTTATTATATGAATAACCTACTCTAGTTAAATGTTCACCTAATTGTTTTTCTTTACTATCATCCCAATTTTTATGTCTGCCTAAATAAACCATTGACCAATCACTAGGTAATTCTTTAAACATATCAGATTTTGGGAAATCAAGTGGCACAAAATCTTCTTCTAATATTAAAACATTTTCATGTCCACTATCATAAGCTATTTTAACAGCATCATAATGAGATAAAGCACAACCTATTTCGCCTGGTGTCATTTCTCTATTATAAAATCTATACTCATGTTCAGGTAATTTCCACCAATCTGCTACTTTATAAGCATATGGTGATGATTTGCCTTTTTTTAATTCCCACCCATTTATAGAAGGAAGTACATTAAAATTTGTACTTGGAATATTTGGTATTGATTCTAGTCTACTTAAGATTGAATCATAAGGTGAGTTAATGTTAATAACTAATATATGTTTTAATTTCATAACGTTGGTTTTAATTTTGTAATATCCATTTTAATTATACTTCTATTTCTACTAAATTGCTCTATAGTCCAAGATATATCATCGGTTTCAATAATATCTTCTCCTAATCTTTCTTTATTGTTTATTAATTCTGTGTAATTAAGTTTGTATTTAATTTTATTTTTCATTGTAAATCATCTATATTAATTTCAAAATCACCTCCTAACCCACTATCATAGTATTTATTCCATAATTTTTGGTCTTCAATTAAGCAATCTTTACATATTGTTTTTCTATTTACTGTGATTAATAATTCATCATATGTTAATAACTCAGCTTCCATTTGAGGTGATATTTTAACTCTATCCCAATTGGCTTCATTTCCCCATAAATCTTTTTTGTCTACATTATTTTTATCACAAAATCTTTCTATTTTCTTTTCAAACCATTCTAATATAGGTGTTTCAGCAGCAAATACTTCTGGTAGGTTTGTTGGTTTATGACACCAACCACAAGTTTTTAATTTACTTCTTCCCATTCTATTTCCTCTACAGTTTCACAAATTAATATTCTATCATTTTGCCTTACAACTCTATCTCCACCTAAATATTCCACCCACAACCCTATTAGTTTTTGATTCATTTGATTACTTCCATCTGTTACAAAATAACTAGGGTTAAAATCTCTTATTATTTGTAATAATACACCATCAATTTTAACTAAATTATAATAATTCACTATCATCAACTATCATTGTACCTACATTATGTGGTGGAATATAATAAGAAAATTTATTAGGGCCAAGTACTTCTTTAATTATTTTATCCTGAAGTTCAGTTGATTTACCTGTTATTATTTCTAATTGACCATACTTACATAACTGGTTCAATATTAAATTATTCTCTACTTTTAATATAGCTTGTTTATGTGTCAAGCCATGTAAATCAATTTTAAGCATTTAATTCTTGTTGTAACTTTTGGATTTTTAATTTAATTTTTTGAGTCTGTGGTTTAATTAATTTCAACCTTACAATCTCTTCAACTTTCTCTTTTATAGTCATCTTCTATTCTTATTATATCGTCCTCACCAAAGTAAGTCCCTGTTTGTACTTCTATAAATATAACGGGTGTATCAGTTTCATTCCAAGCTCTATGTCTATCTCCTTGATGTATTCTAATTGATTGCCCTTTACCTCTAAATAACTTATCATCTTCTAAAATAATAGTAAGTATACCACTTACAACTGTCCATACTTCAGCTCGTTTTTGGTGGTATTGATATGATAATCTTTGACCTGGATTAACAGTAATTCGTTTTACTTTAACATCAGGTGCATCAAGTAATACTTCATATTTACCCCAAGGGCGTTCATCTACCTCTTTTAGACTGTTAGCTATTAATGTCTTATATTTAGTTGTTGACCAACCATGATCTCTATTTAAATAATGAATTGGTATTTTTAAATCATCACCTGTGAACGGTTTATTAATATAATCATCACCTAAAAATCTAATATCAAATTCACCCATTTTAAGTAAATCGTATAATGATTCTTCATAAGTGTATCTGATTACATCATCAACATCTTCTAAAGACATTAACATATCTTTACGTTCGTCAGTTGATAATATAGGTTTTAATTTATTAGGTCGTTCTATAGTAGGGTCAGTTTGTAACAATACAACTAATACACTACAATGTTGTTTCATTTCATTAAACATTTTAATGTAACCTGGATGCATTGCATCAAAATTTCCTGCTATTACTCCTTTAATCATGTTGTTGTACCGTTTATTAAATGTAAAGTCCACGCTATTAAGCCATTAAGCTGTAATAACACTAAATTCCATTGTCTACGAACTCCAGTTTGTATCATAACGCATATAAAACCAAATATAAATAAAAATGGGTTTAATGTCCATTGACCTGCTACTAATAAACCAGCTCCCATATAACCAATTCTACTAGACATTCGTTCAATTGGTTTTAATTTACGTTCTCGAACCATTGCCTTTAGCACTGCTCGTCTCCATTCAATATTAAATAATGTTTTTTTCATTAAGTTGTTTTAACTTTCCAAAATACTTGTATACAAATTAATACTAACGATAATATTAAGCTTGTAAGTGTTTTTGTGTTTATACCTTCACTAAAATGATAATTAACCATTATAGCATAAATAACCATCCCAACTCCAAACCCAATAAAACGAGCAGGCCATAATAAACCACCCATTCCTTGTACTGCGTATTTAGTTCCCCAAATATAGAAAAACGATAATATAATTCCTGCTGCTGCAACCCAAAATGTATTATTTCTAAACCAATCAGTTGATTTAAGAAATTGACCATTCAACTGATAGAAGGTTAATACATGAGCTATAAAAAATGCTCCAACCCCAATAAGTAAATCTTTAACTATCATTGATCGTTATATATTTCTTTATTATCATCTCCATAACCATAATCATAAATTACAGTTAAAAATAAACATCTTACTACTATACTTTGCCAAGGACACTGTTCATCTTCCTCAAAAAAATCTAAACTAATACCAAAGCAAATACCTTCATGAGGCCATTTAAAATTTACTTTTAATCCAAACCATTTATCCATAACTATAACATTAAATTTTTATTTTCTAGATGCATCCAAAATCGTTCTAACCACAATTCAACACGAACGTCTTCAATTAAATCTTTAGCACCAAAACCCTCATTAAATTTCTTACCAGCTATAAAAGCAATACCCATATCAGCATAATCCCTTGATTTATCTTTATTGCCTAATTTGTACTGTTCCTTTGCTTGATTAAAACAATGATGAAGAACCTGTTTTTTCACTTTCATAAACTTTATTTTAAATTATTATTACCATCCAAACATTTTATATGCTGCTATTGCTAAAAACATTATCATTAGACCCGCAAAACTAACAAATGCTGCTGTTTCATTACTATTTTGTTGTTTAGGGCTTCTTCCTTGATTGCTCCTATACTGCCTTACTTTTTTACCTTTATTTGTTTTCATATTAATATACTGTTGAGTCTAGTTTTTCTTTAGCATCATTCCAATATGTTTGAGCCCAACTATATTTAGCGTTGGTTACACTATGATCCTGTTCTGCTATAACACTTATTAAACTATCAAAATCAAGAATATTATTTAAAAATTCATTTGCATCTTGATTTCTTTGTGCTTTTAACCATCTTTCCATGTAGTTAAAATTTTGTTTTAGCTGGCTTTTATTAGCTATTTCTAAATATTCATGGCAAAAATGTTCCCAAGTACTTGATTTGTTTTTATAGGCAATAAACCTATTTGCTTGTTTGATTACTAGATCAATTTCTCGACCAATGTTGATTTCTTTATTCATATTTTATTTTTAATTAAATAACTTAGCCTTGATGTTTGCTCATGACCTTTATTATACGTGAATATACGAAAAAAAAACGCGGTAACCAAATAGTCTCCGCGTTTTCTTAAATTAATTTCAAATTCTTATTGGTAATCTTTTAAAAATCTACCAAAATGTTCTTGTAATGCTTTATCATCAATATAGTTTAGTAAATCTTCTTCATGGTCTTCCATTGACTGAGATTCAACACCATCAAATTCACCTCGTTTAATATCTCTTTTAAGTGAATCAATATACATTTCAATTTCATTGTCTTGGAAATTTCTATCTGATCCCTTTAAATGTTTTCTGATTTTATCTAGTAAATCTTTAGATGAATCTTCTTTAATTTCTTCAGCATAATCTTCAACATCACCATTTTCACCCATTACTTTTTCATCTGGGTCACCTTCTAAATATGCTCCTGATGGATCGTTATCTTCACCAAGTCCAGCTAATCTATCACCTGCTGCTTGATAGCCATCTATTTCTTTATGCATTTCATTATTTAAATGGTTAATTACATCTTCAGCATAAAATGGATCTTCTTCAATTAAATCTTGCCATAAATCCATAAATGAATCTAAAAATTTTCTTTTTAATGGTATATTAAGCATACCTTCAATACGTTCAGCTACGTCACGATCAACTCTAGCTTCAGCCATTGATGCTCTAGCACTAGCTTCAATTTCATCTTTTTCTTTAGATTTCATTTTATTTACTTTATCTTTTAAGTCATCTACATCGATGCCTAATTTTTTAGCTAATGACATTAAGTTCATATCTTCGTACATTGGTTTTGTTGTTTGGGTTATATCTGATTGTTCTTTATTGTCTTCACTACGTTCAGAACCAATAGCAGCATCATAATCACTTGCTTTTGCATCTGGGCTAGCTACTTTATCAATATTATCTACACTATCTTCAGAACTACCATCAGTTTTAAATGTTTCATCTAATTCACTAGACTCAGCAAATTCTCCTGCTGTTTTATCTTTAATGTTTCCATCTTTATCTACTGCTGCAGAATTTGGATCTATTGATTTATTTTTTTCATTACGTATCAGCGCCTGTATTTTTTTAATCATGTCCCTTTCAGGATGTGATTCTAATCTATCAGCTTCTTCTGCATCTCTGAATTCATCATTAGTCATTTCCGATAAAATGTTTTGTAAATTTAGTTTGCTCATTATTTTTTCTTTTTACGTCCTTGTCTTTTTTTACCTTTAGCTGCTTGAACTACATCACCTGCTTGGTTACCTAATTCTTTTGCTGCATTGACAACGTCTTTTAATTCTTCTTTAACGTTTTTAGCTCTACGTTTAGCTTCTTTAGCTGCTGCTTTTACGTCTTCAATAGTATCTTCTATTTCATCAGGAATATAATCTCCATCTCTGTCATTAATTTTACCTTTTTTGTAAAATCCAAAATAGTATACTGCTGCTGCAGCTACTACTAATACTAAAATAACTAATAATTTAACCATGATCGTCTATTTTTAAATGTTTATTATAAATATATAAATTTAACTCAAATTATACTTTTCTGTATACTTGCTAATGAATGAAGTACCAACACCTATTTCTAACCATTCAGCAATATCAGGTATGCCTGGTATCTTTTTAGCTGATAAAACATAATCAATATTTTTATTAATTACCTTCATTTTAGTTTTAGCATTTGAACGGTTTGATGTTTTAAATACTATTACTGTAGGCATGTTCTTATGATACATTCGTTGCTCAATTTTAGGTTTAGCTTGTTTTTCACCTGCCTTATATTTGTTTTCTACTTTCCAACATCCATTTTCCGATTTGCTTCTATCAAAATACCATGTTTGATCTTCTGTTTCTAATACCCACTTATCTAATTTTACAGCAGGTTGTTCGCTTGGTCTACCTCGTCTTTCTACCATTGTATTTACCTCTTTTAGTTTTATATTCATTAATTGGCATGCTAATTGTGGAATGTAATCCACTATTGGCCTGCTTTTCTGCTACTATTTGTCTATAGATTGGACTATCCCATTCACAACCTCTATATTTACGCTTCATATTACCAGAGTCTACATTTATCTAAAGGCACTTGACATAATGTATCTCCATTTTTAATTAATGGATTACCATTTTTATGAAAACCAAATACTATCTTAACTTTATCTTCATATACTCTAATTCTATTACCTACCTTTATTTTAGACATATATCTATTGTTTTATTTAAATTAATTATACTTTTTATATTAGCACACTTTTCATATTCTTCAGTTGATTCAAAATATTCAAGTAAGTCTTCTGCCATTTCTAATTCAGTAATTTCTGGGTCTGGGATGAATATCATATCTTCAATTTCATCACTATCAGTTGGTTCAAATGGTTCATCCTTACCTAATAGCATATTATAACCCACATTCATTGCTTTATCTAATAATTCTAATTCCTGCATATTAAAATGGTAATGGTTCGTCTAACATATCTTTAGGTGTAAATGTTGGATCATCTAATTTACGATAATCAAAACTAGCAAATGGTTGCTCACCTATTTCCTTAACTACTACATCTTGGGAATGTCTTCTATTATCAATTGACAATCTTAAGTCATTAGCACGTTTTCTAGCCATATAATCATTATCAGCATAAACATACATTTCCATTTGTACTACATATCTATTTTCCTTCTTGCTCATTTCTTAATTTTTTAATGTGTTTACAATTATTATTACTCATCCAAGTACCAGGGCAAGTACAACTATAATTACCTGTATCTGGATAAAAACGTGTTTTATACATTTTATCACCTTTTGAACTTGGAGTTTCTACTATTACTGTTTCTGCTTTTTTCTTTGGTTTTGGTTTAATCCAATTAATATCTTCTAATCTAGTTTCAGGTAATACCTCTTGCCAAGATGGAACAATGTATGTTTTACCACCTACTTTTACTATTCCAGGTGACATATGTCCTTCATAATCATATTTGAATAATCTATAACTAACAAATGGACCAAATCCCTTTGGATTAAATGATAGACTGGAACTTTCTCTCCAGAATCTACGGGTTCTCATGTTTCCGTACTTGTTTAAATTTGTGAATTCTACTATGGGCATAACCTTTATTTTTCTTATTTACCCCGTAAATATACGACCCCTCCTTCGGGTATCCTAGTTTTTATGCGGATGTTTTTGTTTTCTTGTGTAAGTTTTTTTACTCTTATGCACGTTAGGTTTCATCGCATCCCAGATCTCCTGTTGAGTCAAGACTACCTGTTTCAATATTGGTTTTTTCTTTTCCATTCCATTCATCGTTAAAATACATCCAATGCCACTCTGGTTTTATCATGCTTCGTATCTTTCTTTATCATCCTGTTTTTTTTCTTGTAAATCAAGTGATAATGCTACACAAAGATCACTTAATTTGCCTGCTTCATGTACATACATAAAGTCTTCATCAGTCATATTATTAAATAGTTGTACTGAACTTATTGTCATGTTATTAAAATTTCTCATTATAGTATCCTTTATCAAAATTACCAATTGCCTTACTAGAATAAACACAAGCATACAATGCTCTTATTCTATCTGATTTGTTTTCAGTTGAACTATGTAATGTATTACCCTCGATTATAACTATATCACCTGCTTCTGCTGGTAGTAGATCATATTGCTGTGTTTCTACGTTTAAACAACTTAATGGACCGGTTTCTTTAGGCATATTAGTTAATATCCAACAACAATTTATTGTTTTTTGATTACCCTCAGGACCAAATTGGTTATCATAGTGTGGATCAAAATGGAAGTGTTCATTAGGTAATTTAACTACAACTTGGTCATTAAATAAATAAGGTTCTGATTCTAAATACAATTTACTAATATCATACATAAAACCACTTGTATAGTTTTTCCATAAATTGGGATCTAATGTACTAGCTAATTCTAATCCTTTCCAAAATGTGCCTGAGCCATTATGTCTTGGTTCTCCTTCTCTGTCTTTATATTTTAATTTTAAATTAATAGCTCTAGAGCGAGTATCATCTAATATATTTTTAGGTATATAATCTTTTAAATGTATATAACCTTGTTTTTTAAATAATTCTAAATTATCTATCATACGTTTAAGTCATAACCTCCAAATCTTTCCATATATGAAGTAATTTTTACTCCATTCCCATCTTTTCTTACTTTACCTGTTCTAAACCATTTCTTAACACTACCAGCACCTCCTAAATGTGCTGCAGCTAATAAACCTGATTCAGTTACTAATATTCCATGAACATATTTACCATTATATTTAGTAATATATTTACGTAATGATTTTTTATTTTGTTTCAATAAAGCATACATTGCCTGTTCTTGTAATAAAGGTGAATTTAAAAATTCTTCTTTACTTACTTTAAACCCTAAACCTCTAAGTGTTTTTTTACCAAATTGGTATTTACCCATGTAACCATATCGATTTACAATATCATATCTATTACCTGATTCTCTAAACCCAATTGCATTTAAAAATGCTTGATGAGATGTTACTGTTAATTCAATTTTATCTACAGTTAACGGTTCAGTTGGTATTATAGTTATACCTTTAACAGGTAATTCAATTATAGGGTTTATTATTTTAGCTCTATAAGTTGTAAACGCCATTAATGAAAATAAAGCTAATGTAGCTAACAATAAAATGAAAATTCTATATTTTTTATCATTCATATTAAAAGTTTTT
>Ga0206125_10004210_pt1 | contig 12991 bp, 8 predicted proteins | sample Helgoland_Spring_4_FD_148598 | JGI IMG/M metagenome (GOLD analysis project Ga0206125, IMG submission 148598) | Pelagic subsurface seawater microbial communities from Kabeltonne, Helgoland, North Sea - Helgoland_Spring_Bloom_20160331_1 | ecosystem: Environmental > Aquatic > Marine > Epipelagic ... | reverse complement strand
TCGATAAGACAGTATTGGAACAAAAACTTATGCTCTTTATTTCTTATTTAGAGTTTTTTCACAAACTTCATGTGAAATATTTGAAACGATTTACGAGCAAAATGAACTTAATTACTAGTCAAATAAACCATGACATTCAATTAGACACTCCTGCAAAAACACGAGAGAGACGTAAAACAATGCTTGCAGAGTTTAAAGAAGATGATATAGATTCTGCATTATTAAATCAACTTGCAGATGGATTATCTGTTATTGATAGTGATGATGATACGCCCCCCGTTAAAAATGAACATGTCGACAACCCAATAAAAGAAGCAGAAATAAAGGTAAGAAAGCACGTAATAAAATCTTCTACACCGATTTTAGGTAGACAAAATACTAATTCGGAAGTACCTTCAATACAAGAAGAAGAAGTAATTAGGCATTTTTTGGGGGGTAGCAATATATTTCCAACAATTGACGATGTAACCCCTAATGCCACAAATAGTATTCTTCATGATACAATACCAGTAAAATCAATCATAAGTAATAGTATAGCATCAGAGTGTCGACCAACTGATATTGAACTGGTTAAAAGTGTTGGTCCTGTAGGATTTCTTTCATTGAACAAACCTACTGAAGAAATAACGGAACCTCTAGTATTATCTCCTCTGACAGTATCTGATATGATCCCTGATCATGAGCCTATGTCTGATCTTGAACCAGAACCAGAACCACAACCACAACCACAACCACAACCAGAACCAGAACCACAACCAGAGAATGAATACGGCGATGAAGTACAAGTCGATCCGATACCTATTAAAATGAAGGTAACATTTGATGGAGGAGCATATATTCGTGAATCCCCATCGTATGATAAAGAAAACCCCAAAATAGGTACAGTGGATCTACACGATATCGTGACACGAACACCACTTGTTGATATAGTAGTAGTCACTCATGCAAATGGTCTCGAAATAGAATGGGTTAATATTATAGGAGAACATGCTGGTTGGGTCCCCCTCACTAAACCTGATGGAACACCTGTATTTACCGTTATTGATAATGTGTAATATACATTTCAGTTATTGTATTGTATCTTTTCGTGTAAGCACGTAAAGATAGTGTAATTCTATAAGATATAAGAATTATGTCATCGTATATTCTAAATAATATAGACGACGATATAGATTATATTACGGATGAATCAGATGTGGAATCAGATACAGAGAGAGAAACTCCAGATATGGTAGACAAATATATACTAAAAAAACGATGTGCAGGTGGAGCATTTTCTTCGGTATATCATGGCGAGAATGTGCGCACCGGTGCGCCAGTAGCCATCAAAACAGAACCAGTAAATAGCGAGGTAGGTCTATTACGACATGAAGCCCGAATGTATATGTACTTGCGCGGCTCTACCAGTCTTTTTCTACCAAAGTGGTATGGTATTAGTACACGAGATCTGCGTTGCTTAGTGCTTCCAATTGGACCACCATCTCTTGCGCTGCAATCTGACACATTGTCTAGGATGCATATTGGTGCTCGTATTGCGTTGTCAGACCGTATTATTGGGTTGTTGGTGGAGGCTCTCGGCGATTTACATGCCAGAGGCGTCATGCATCGTGATATAAAACCAGCAAATGTATTGTTTGATGCTGACTGTGAGGATCCATCTCGTTCGCTCACTATAATTGATTTGGGTATGGCGACATTCTTGCCACATACGCGACGTCCTGCGGCATTAGTTGGATCACCTGCATTCGCTTCGTTAGGAGCACATGCATGTGACCCACCTGTTCCTGCACAAGACATGGAATCTGCTGCATATACTGCATTATATGTTCGTGAGGGGGGGCACGTTCCCTGGATTACGACTAGTGATGTACCACAGGTCGCGTGTGCTATGTCACGTGGTGGTGCTGTAGCCACCGTCTGGCGCGCAGCACAGACACTGAATGTTGATGATAACGATAGTGGTTTGTGACAAATTGACAGAAGTCATTTATGAATGGTATATACATATTTATTATTCCTTCAGTACTTCGATTATATGATGTCTCATTCTGAAATAGAAACTATTCCAAAGACAAACGCCACTACGGTACCGCGTACTGTTGCGCATCTGGATCTTCTTCGTGTTGGTATGATTACTCGTCTGGATGCCATTGCGCTTGAGACTAATGATATTATACGTGCCGAAATGATCAAAGACGCTCGCAGTTTTGTCGAAACGTATGCCCTCACACCGTCTCCAGCTCCACGTATCCCTCCTGAAACAAACGACAGATGCATCGCCATGCGCAATGGTGGAAAACAGTGTACTCGTCGCCGCAAAGGCGATACTACATTCTGTGGTACGCATATTCGATGTAATCAATCCAGTTCTTCTGGAACAACAGTAACCACGAATGTGTCATCGAGTAACCTACCTCCTGTAGGAACCGAACGCACTCTTCGCGCGGCTGTATCTCCTTCGGGGATTCCGCAGTTCGTGGATGAATCCGGTAGTATTTGGTGTGCCGAAGATGTCTGCGCAGGGCATCACAACCCGCGCGAGGCAAAATAATAAGCTGTCTGTATATGCCACATGATATTAATTATGTATTGATTTAGGTGTAGTACTACACCTCAAATAGGTAGTATATTATGCTATAATGTATTTTTACTCATCATTGCAATGATGAACACTTGATGTAATGCGGTTAGAGTGACATGTAAAAAAATCTAGAGGTATAGTACATGCCGAGTTATACGGAAAACGGAGTGACATATACATTCCAGGTTATATCGAATGGTAATCTGGCAGGCAATGCAAGGATTACTGGAACTAATGCAGGAACTTCTCTGACAGGTGAAATATCTATTCCGTCTGCAGTCAATAATATGTCTCAGTCGGGATCGTGGATAACTGTTGTAGAAGTTGCAGCCAATGCGTTTATGAACATTTCGGGATTGACTGCAGTAATTATTCCTGAATCCGTTATCGTAATTGCTATTGCAGCATTTTCCGGAACTCCGAATTTAAAAAGCGTTATTTTTAACTCCACGAATCTATTAACTATTGGAGAATCAGCATTTAGTATGTCTGGTTTGACTAAGCTTATCGTGCCATCAAGTGTTACGAGTATTGGCGAATATGCATTTAAGGGAACCCAAGATTTGACTACTATAACTATACTTTCTCCTAATGTGATTATTAATGGAACGACTACTACTGGTGCATTTTACGAATCTGGATTGCGTGCTGTATATCATAATCCACGGATGTATATAGATACCTCTTTACATACGGAACCATGGTCTATCTCTGATTTTTTTGGTGCTACCAATAATGGTGAATCTATTAACATGGTTCCACTGGATGAACCAATTATGACTATTACTGCGTCCGAAGTATTGCCTGGAGCCACCTCCAACGAGACAATGCTACATATGTCATTTGTGTCTTCCGAACCTACGTTTAATTTCACAGATACAGATATCATTGTGACGAATGGTATCATCAATGATTTTTCCCCAGTGGTTTATGACACATTTGGACATATTGACATAAGTGGGAGTTTTATTGAAGCTTCGACCATTTATACCGCAACATTTACTCCACAAGGAGACGGAGAGTGTTCTGTAAATGTACCTATTGATACATTCACTACGATAGAAGGTATTATTAACCCTACTGGAGCGACGTTATCATGGATCCATGATATCACTGCGCCTGTTATAACAATATCGTCATATGAAATAGCTAATGGGGATGGAAGTATATACTCCAACGAATCTACCATAAATTTGGTATTCACTTTATCCGAGTCCGCATCTGACTTTACCTGGGAAGATATTGACGTGAACAACGGTGTGCTCGGGACGCTTACCCCGAGTTTGAATGATTCTGATAATGGAAAGGTTTATACCGCTACGTTCTCTCCTATTGCGACAAATATGTCATGTACTATAAACGTATCATCAGACAAGTTTACTGATGCCGTTGGTAACCATAACACAGCTGCTCAGCAGTTCTCATGGATATACGATAATACAACACCGTCTATGACAATTACTGCACTAGAATTATCTACGGGTAACGGAACTCTTTACTCTAATGATACCGTTATTCATTTTACATTCACTTCAAATGAAGTTATTGAGAACTTTACAGTTGATGATATTATTGTAACCAATGGAACCATCGGACAACTCGTTACAGTATCTGATGGCGATGATACCGGAAAGATCTATACTGCTACATTTATTCCATCCATCACAGATACGCTTTGTAGTATAAAAGTGTCAAACTCTACTTTCAATGATTTAGCTGGTAATGCTAATAACATTATATCTCAGTTCTCTTGGACACATGACGTGACTCCTCCTGTTATAACTATTACCGCGTCTGAAATATCATTAGGTGATGGAACACTATTTTCCAATTCATCTAGTGTAATATTAACATTTACATCGACAAAGATCACTTCTGATTTTGAAGTGCAGGATATTATTGTGACAAATGGTAGCATCGGTCAGTTTGCAATGGTATCTGCTGGCGTTGATACTGGAAAAGTATATACTGCTGTATTTACTTCAAGTGTAACGTATGGACTGTGTTCTGTAAATATCGGATCAGGATTTTTTGTAGATGAGTTAGGAAACCCTAATATAGGATCTGAACAGTTTGCTTGGACACATGATGTAATAAAACCATCTATGTTAATTACCTCGTCTGAAATATCATCTGGTGACGGAACTATCCAGTCTAATACGCCAGTAGTAACTCTAACATTTGTGACAAACAAACAACATACTACTTTCACACAATCAGATATTGTCGTAATTAATGGAGTTCTTGGCGATTTATCAATGGTTTCTGCTGGAGATGCTACGGGTAAGGTTTATACTGCGTCTTTTACCCCTACATTGACGGATGCAACTTGTAGAATAGACGTATTGGCAGACAGTTTTGTGGATAATTTAGGAAATGCCAACACTGCTGCTCATTCATTTTATTGGTTGTATGACGTGACTGCTCCAACCATGATAATAACCGCATCTGAAATACCTATAGGAGATGGAACATTTTCATCAAATGCCCTCAGTGTGCATTTGACATTTACTTCAAGTGAAGTAACTTCCAGTTTCACAAAAGAAGATATTACTGTAACCAATGGTATTATTGGATTACTAACTGAGTCATCTTCTGAGAATAGTATTGGAAAGGTGTATTCTGCGACATTTATTCCGTTTTCTACAGATACTCTGTGTACTGTAAATGTTCTTGCAGATCGCTTTACTGACGTGCCTGGCAATACAAATACTGGTGCTAATGAGTTTTCATGGATTTACGATATCACTGCTCCATCTATTATAATTAGTGCATTGGAAATTCCCCTTGGTGATGGAAGTATTTATTCTAATGTTCCTATTATAAATTTGATATTCACCTCAAATGAAGTCATATCCGATTTTAGTTGGAATGATATAAGTGTTACCAACGGTATTCTCGGAGAACTTCATCCAGTTACTAGTGGTGATAACAGTGGGAAGGTTTATAGTGCTACTTTTACACCATTTGAGACAGATACTCTATGTTCTATACAGGTTAATGCCAATAAATTTATAGACACTGCAGATAATTTTAATACAGGATCAGAACAGTTTTCTTGGGTGTTCGATATCACTGTTCCAACAATGGTAATTACGTCTCCAGATATAATAGATGGAAATGGAACCATATATTCGAATGTTTCTAATGTAAGTTTGATATTTACTGCAAGCGAGATAATTACTAATTTTGTGAGAGAAAATATTATTGTTACAAATGGTGTTCTTGGTGATCTTATTATGGTTTCTTCAGAAAACGGATCAGGCCGGATTTACACCGCAGATTTTTCACCCACTACAACAGATATGCCATGTACCATAAACATACCTGCAGATATGTTCTCTGATTTGCCGGGCAATAAGAACAGCACGGTACAACAGTTCTCTTGGATATATGATGTTACCGCTCCATCGATGGTTATTGGATCAACAGAAATATCTGTGGGAGATGGAACAGTAATATCTAATGACCCTGTTATAAATCTGACATTCACCTCCTCTGAGCCTATTACTGATTTTGTGCGGGAAGATATTGTTGTGGTGAATGGTGTTCTTGGGACTCTTATAGATGTTTCTACCAGTGGGAATGTTGGATATATATATACATCAACCTTTACACCAAGTGTGCTGCATGGGTTATGTAGTATAAATGTATCTGCAGAAAGGTTTTCAGATATTCCGGGTAATCTCAACACTGGGTCAATCCAGTTTTCATGGATACATGACGTGATCCCAGTAACAATAAGTATTTCTTCAACTACAATTGCATTAGGTGACAGCACTATTTATTCTAATGCGTCTAATGTAGAACTGATATTCACAACAAACAAGATAAACACCAACCTTGTAGAAGATGACATTATATTAACAAATGGTGTTATTGGACAACTTACTCTTATTTCCACCAGTCTTGATATTGGAGATATATATTCTTGTATATTTACCCCTAGTATAACGGATACTCTGTGTAGTGTAAATGTGCCTGCTGGCGTATTTTCTGATCTTCCAGGCAATGTAAATACCCCGACAGAGGGATTTTCATGGACATATGATGTTACCCGACCTACTGCGTTTATAACATATTCATATCCTGCTCCATATAAGAGTGGAGATATCGTGATACTAACTGCTACAATTAGTGAGTTTATGAATCCTACTCTTATTCCTAAGATAGCCATTTCAGGAGGTGGTACTGTGGTAGATAATATTATCGCACCTATGATATCTATACCTTCAGACCAGTGGATATCTGCAAGCAACCCAGAATATATGTATAGTTATTTAGTTCCAGAAGGAGATGGGTTTGGAGAGATCTCTCTATCAGAAGGGGAGGATCTTGCTGGGAACACTATTTACGCTACTCCAACAAGCGGTAGCGTTTTTACAATCGATAATACTCCACCCATTGCAACTATCACGTATGATTTGGCTTGGCCATACAAGGGTGGTAACGTAGTAACATTTACCGCTACGATAAACAAACCTATGCGGATGTTACCCCTCCCCAAGATTACAATCACTGGAGATGGGATAGAAACTACAGTTGTCGATATGACACGCGCACCGTATTCATCACCATCATCATTAAATCCTGTATATACTTATGTATATTCTGTTCCTAGTTCAGGGGATGGGACAGGAACAATATCTTTGTCAGTTGGCAGAGATCTTGCTGGAAATGAGATTGTATCTGAACCAATAGTCCCTGTAGTCTTCTTGGTTGATAATACGAATCCTACATTGATCTATTATATGAGTGTATCAAGTAATAGTGTGAATACTCGAGCAAAGGTAGGGGATGTTATTACTACGACGTTTAAGAGTAGCGAAGAGATTATTCCAGTGGGGATTATTCTTAAAAGCAACATGGACGGTGAGTTGGTTGTGGGCAGCGGTGAATCCACTAGCATAGTTGCAACTGATAATGAGAATGAATGGCGTTCCATGTATACAGTTAATATAGACGACGAGATAGGCCCAATTCAAATAACTCTTATGTACATGGATGTTGCTGGAAATTATTCCGAAACCGTGTATTCCCATTTTATCATTATTGATATAGTTGCGCCTGAAATTATTTTGCTAGGAGACAAGACTGTATATATTTCCAGATGGGAAGACTATATTGATGCCGGTGCAACTGCGTACGATACTATCGACGATGTAGGATTGACTGACTCTATTACAACAACCAGCAATGTAGATTCAAGCATACCCGGAACATATTCTGTTACATACGACGTTCTCGATATAGCGGGTAATGCTGCGATACAGGTGGTTCGTACAGTAATCGTAACAGGTTTTATGTTTGGGGGTGTGAACATTTCCGTTCCGTCTCCAATTTGTTTTCCTTTGGGTACTCTGGTTTCGTGTGACCAAGGGGATGTGTGTATCGAGTCGTTGATTGCTGGTGTGCATACGTTTGGTGGTGTTGGTATGTTGTCGTTGTCGTGCTCTGACCCTTACCCGTGGGTGCGTGTTCTTGTGCATGTGTGTGCGGGTAGTTTTGGTGTGGGTGTTCCTGCTCGCGATTTCCGTGTGAGTCCTGCGCACCGCGTGCGTTACGGTGGCGATTTGTTGAGCGCCGAGTGTTTGGTGGGCGTGGTTCCTGGCGTGTCGTTGGTTCCGTTTTCCGGGGGTCCTCTGTTCAACGTTCTGCTTCGCGAGCACGTGTGCATGACCGTTTGTGGCGTGGAGTGCGATACTCTGGATCCGCGCAACCTGGTGTCTCAGATCGTGGGTGGCGCGTATTCTCCGCGTGCGCGCGACGCGCGTCTGCGTTCTATGTCTCGCGCGGTGCGTCGCAACGACGCTCGCGCGTACGTGGGTTTGTGCGCAGCGGTGTCTGCTGCTTGTCGCGCGCACGCGAAGCGTGTCGGCGTGCGTGACGCGCGCGTGCGCGTGCGTAATTTCCTGTAGGCGCGTGTCCCCTCCCCTCCGCGCCTCCCCTCCCCTCCCTGCGCGCCGCGTCGCGGCGCGGCGTGCGCCGCGCGCGCGCCCAAAAGAATTGAAACGCGTGCGCGCATGTAAGGTGTTGCATCCCAACGAACGCTATCAAGCAGTCAAACTCCCCCGTAAAGTAAAGTAAATTGTATTCCTGATGTCATCATCCGTTTCCAGTTCCGTTTCCAGTTCCGCCGCCGGCAGCAAGGTCGCCAAGAAGGCTCCTACCGCTGCGCAGATGGAGCGTCGCGCCGCGAAGGCGGCCGCGAAGGCGGCCGATAAGGAGGCGAAAGTCCTGGCCTTAGCCGAGGCGAAGGAGGCGGCGAAGGCCGCGAAGGCGGCCGATAAGGAGGCCGCGAAGGCCTCGAAGGTTGCCACGAAGGAGGCCGCGAAGGCCGCGAAGGTTGCCACGAAGGAGGCCGCGAAGGCCGCGAAGGTTGCCGAGAAGGAGGCCGAGAAGGCCGCGAAGGTTGCCGAGAAGGAGGCCGCGAAGGCCGCGAAGGTTGCCGAGAAGGAGGCCGCGAAGGCCGCGAAGGTTGCCGAGAAGGAGGCGGCGAAGGCCGCGAAGGTGCAAGAGAAGGAGGCCGCGAAGGCCGCGAAGGTGCAAGAGAAGGAGGCCGCGAAGGCCGCGAAGGTGCAAGAGAAGAAGACAGAGGTCGCGACCAAAGCCCCCAAGGCCGCCAAGGCCGCCAAGGCCGCCAAGGCTCCCAAGGCTCCCAAGGCCGCGGCCGTGCCAGTGGTGATGCTCGCTATTGAGCCCGAGCTGGAGTTCGAAGACGAGGAGATCCAGGTGGACGAGGTGGAGTGGCGCGGCCGCTCCTACCTGGTGGCGGACGACGGTACGCTCTTCGACGACGCGCACGCGGCCGTGGGGCAATGGAAAGACCACGCCACCGCCGGCAGCGAACCCGTGTGGGCATGAACAGATAGATAGATTGAAAAAACCGTATGTAAATTAATTAACTAACCCCTTTTTTTTGCCGCGGCGCAACGGTGCGCAACGGTGCGCATATTGGATTTGTGATATGAGTAATACTCGTATCCCAGTTCCCCACTCATTTCCAGTTTCCCCACTCATTTCCAGGTTGCACTTAATAGGGCGTTTGTGCAGTAGTGTATATACAGTTCCGTTGCGGATAGTTCCGTTGATGTTAATGAAGGTGTTTCTCTCTATGAACACAATACAATACTAGATACTAGATAGAAGACCGTGTGCTGTTGGTGTATACACTTCATCCAATATCCTCTGGATCTATTGTCCTAGAGAGAAGTGCGCAACGGTGCGCAACGGTGCGCAACGCGGCGCAACGGTGCGCAACGGTGCGCAACGCGGCGCAACGCGACGCAACGGTGCGCAACGCGGCGCACCGCGTGCGGGGAATAGGTTATCTATTCTATCCGAGTATTCTGTAAAAAATAGGGATATATGTTTTGCCGTGTGCTTACGATTTATAATAACTAGTTGTCCGCTGCTGCTATATTTCGATTTATTTGTAATAACCATTCTGCTGTTTGTGTATTTTGATGATGTATTGCATTTGTGTATGCTTTGGTAAGGATCAGAAGCCTTACACTAATATAGTCTGCTAATTTCTCGAATATAATTTTGGTAATATCTAAGTTGCTATAACAACAACTTCTTTCAAATATATCGCATATATAGCATCTATTTTTGAAAGAAGCCAAATACGGCTCTATGATAAATAGCCATTTTATAACTTCAGTATGTCCCAGTTCGCACGCCAACAGTAATGCATCGTTTGGTATATGTTCATCGGCCGTGTAATCATTTTCTATTCTACCTACGTTGATGTCTGGGTCTATGTTAAGTAACCATGTTAGAATGGGTTCGCAATCAGCGGGCTGCTGGACGCGATACTTACGAGTATGTACCAGCAAATATGCGTAATCCATCGCCACACTACTACTATCAAATACATCCCCAAACGTATTCGTTAGGCCATCTATATCATAAGACCAACAGAGCCGGTAAAAGGTAAGTGTCGTAAGGTCGTCCATTATAGCGTTTTATTTTATGTTGATGTAAGACTATAATTAGTTTGGCATCAATTTTTACAAAAGGGTGGTTGTGCCACGGCGCGCACTACCCGTATCCAGTTTTCCCACTCATTTCCAGGTTGCAGTTAAATGGGGTGTTTATCCAGTTCCGTTGGGTATTTCCGTTCCGTTGCGCTACGCACATTTCTCTCTATGACCGCAATACAAGAGTAGATAGAAGATAGAGTGCTGTTAGTGTATACACTTCATCGAAGACACCTTTAGATTTCTACTCCTAGAGAGAAATGCGCACCGGTGCGCAAGACAAGATCAGAGAGAGAAACCGCTCCAAGCCAAAAGGAATTGACACGAGTCGGTCGCGCCGACCTGGAAGCATATACACGAATACACTCATGTCAGCATCCGTTCAAACGCACCCCACCGCCCCTTTCACGCTCTCCGCCGCCGACGAGGCGCTCGCGGTGCGCCTCGAGGCGCACGACGACGCCGCGTGGCGCGGCCTTCTCGGCAGCGTGGAACCCGCCTTCGGCGACCCCGTCGCGGCGCAGGTCGCGGCCATCATGCAGCGCCGCGTGCAGGACGGCGTCGAATACAGAGACATGGGCGACATGATCCGACAGATGCTGCACACCAAGGCTCACGTCGATGCGGAGAAGAACACCGCGAGAACCTCCCTCGGATGTGACATGTGCAACCCCTACGGCACTCCCGGACAAATGCACGCGTGCGACGACTGCAGTATCCCGTGCCCAGGGTGTTCGGGCGGATACGAGGACGACGGATACGACATGACGCAGCGCTTCCTCAATGGACTGAGCAAAGAGAGATTGATTGAGTTAATTTTGATGACCGAGGAACAAAGAGACCACGCGCTATACAAGGGGGCGGGGGACATGCTAACACTGGCAGAGGTGGACTAGATAGAGAGGACTTTGTAATTAACTAACCAACCTGATTTATTTTTTGCGCAACGCAGCGCAACGCAGCGCAACGCAGCGCAACGCCGCGCAAGTGGCCGAAACCCGTATCCCGTTTGCCCACCCATTTCCAGTTTTCCCACTCATTTCCAGGTTGCACTTAAATGGGGCATATGGCACCCGTGCGTCCGCCACGCGGCGCAACGCGGAGCGCATGGGCGGGGATAGTTCCGTTGAGACGATAGTTCCGTTGGGGGGCGGACAGTGCAGGGTCGGACAGTTCTTTTCTCTCTACACACAAGAATCAAGAGTCTATTTGGTTGTTGTGATCTATAATGTATGTAATACACATGGGGCATGCGCCACGGTGCGCCACGGTGCGCACCGTGTTTTCTCTCTACACTCAAGAACCAAGAGTAGATTTAGTTGTTGTGATCCATAGTGTATGTAATACACATGGGGCATGCGCCACGGTGCGCCACGGTGCGCACCGTGTTTTCTCTCTACACTCAAGAACCAAGAGTAGATTTAGTTGTTGTGATCCATAGTGTATGTAATACACATGGGGCATGCGCCACGGTGCGCCACGGTGCGCACCGTGTTTTCTCTCTACACTCAAGAACCAAGAGTAGATTTAGTTGTTGTGATCCATAGTGTATGTAATACACACGAGGCATGCGCGCCGCTGTGATCTGTAGTGTGGGTACGTGTCTTCTATTCTATTTCATACGTTGGATTTATTACAAAGTATGAAAAGTGTGTCTTATTATTTTCCTAAACGCCATGTGTTTATCCCACGCCATAGTGCAATGGTGATTGCGATGCACATAAGTACATGTGCGATTGCGAGTGCGTATGGTAGTTTTCTGCTAGTTTGCGCATCGTGTGCCTCCTGTGTGGATGGCCATAGTAGCGCGCTGTTGAGATCCATGGATAGTGCAAGGAAAAGAACTGCACACGCCGCGATGGCTGCTGCAACCATTTCTCTTCCGCGTGCCAAAAGTGCTCGTGCTGCTCCTAGCGCAGCGAGTGATAGACTGGTATATAGTCCAACGTTGCGTGCGGTGGTATGATATAGCATGGTTTCATGGTAGTGTTTTGGTGGTTGAGAAGTATTCGTTTTTGATTCGTATGTCTGTTGCATATATATATATATATATATGTAATAGAAAAATATATGAAATATGAGAACGTTATAGATACCCGTAAATCCCGTACATGGCGCTTCCGGGTGCGGCTCCGTATGTGATGAGTGTTGCTGCAATGGCTGCTAGTACGGATACGAGAATGAATCCAGGTTGATCAATCCAGTATGGTTTTTTTTTCATGATGACATCTCGTATGGTGCCTCCTCCGTTTGCAGTGACAACGCCAGAAGCAACTGCTATAACTGATGAATAGCCTGCCGCGAGTGTGAGGCGTGTTCCACTGATAGCAAAAACGATGGTAGCTATGTAATTAAGTATGAGTGATATGGCGATAGGTATATCATTGGGCGTTAGTTTATGTATTTGTTTCATGTATAGTGTACG
>Ga0206125_10004204_pt1 | contig 13000 bp, 19 predicted proteins | sample Helgoland_Spring_4_FD_148598 | JGI IMG/M metagenome (GOLD analysis project Ga0206125, IMG submission 148598) | Pelagic subsurface seawater microbial communities from Kabeltonne, Helgoland, North Sea - Helgoland_Spring_Bloom_20160331_1 | ecosystem: Environmental > Aquatic > Marine > Epipelagic ... | reverse complement strand
AGTTGTAATATTGTGAAACAAAACTATTTATTATGACAAAAAAGAAAACAATCCAAAAACTACAGCAGCTATTTGATAAGCTGCCAAATTGTGAAAAACGCAAGGCATTAAGAGAGAAAATTTTAAATCTAAAGCTAAAAAAATGAAAACAATAAAAGATTTTATACAAGATTTTGACGCTCCATTTATAGACTGGGAGAGCGACCACGATACCGAGGTATTGCAGCAGGATTTTGTAGAGGCACAGCTCGGCGAGTATGGTATTGAGTTTAGCATATACGCAAGCAGAGACGTGTCGCTATCTCATGGTACATATTTTGAGACTGAGGAGGTAACGCTAGGTGATCCTTATTTTGACATTGAGATATTTGCCGTATTCGATAAAGACTTTGACGATATAGATATAACAGACAAAGAGCATGAGCTATTAATACAAACAATATCCGATTTTTATGAGTAACAAAGAGAAAATAAAAAGAGTTAGGAATATGCTCCAGATATTATCTGTAAGATATGACTACATAATGGACAGAGATAACCCTTATTATCGTATCTTTGGAACTGAATCGGAGCGTTTACTCGACGCAAATTTTAATATTAGAGTACAAAATAGATTAACAAAATATAAATTTAACTTATTATGAACAGAGAAAAAATCGCACAACTTTACAAATCCTTTGAACTTACAAATGACGACATTTTTAAGCATAAACATTATTTAATTATAACAAGGTCGGGCGTAGAGCGTATCCAATCTAAGTCTAACATCGAGGTCAATTTTAACCTAGAAAAATGCGAGCATAATTTTGCAGTCGTTAAAGCTGTAGCATTTAAAAGAGATGCTCCAGATGTAAAAATAGAGACCTACGGCTCTGCATTGAAAGGAGCAAACTACCAAGACGGCTCGACTAATTCGTGGTATGTTACAGAGCTTGCCGAAAAAAGAGCTTTGTCAAGAGCCATACTCAAGTTAGTAGGCGCTTACGAATTAGGTATTTTCTCGGAGGACGAGTCAGACGAATTTAAACGCAAATAATATGGAGGGGAGTAAAGAATTTTTTTTAAGAGTAAAAGAGCATGAGTATTACGACCTACCTCTATATCTTAGGCAGCGCTCAATAGTTTATTTTAATGATTATGAGCTGTATAAAGACAATCCTCATTTTAAGACCTTAAACAAAGCCTATCGAGATGCTAAAAAAGCGCTTGAGAATTGGAAATTTGACCAGAGACTAAAATAGGATACAGCCTTGCAGAGATGCAGGGCTTTACTTTTTTAAAGATTTTGCTATTTTTTCTCCGCTCCTTACAACAAAATAACCACCGACGGCAGTCATTAGTAAACCCTTGAGCAAATCAATCCACTCTGGAGCCATTTTAAAGCCGTCTAAGCCACTATCTAGCAAAACGAATACAAACATACATATAAGTAAAAAAGCGAGCGTAAAAGGGCGTATATTCTTACTAGCATAGTTGTCACTTTTAGCGTCTGCCTCCCACCTTTTAGTTATTTCCTGCTCTATTGCTATATCTTTGTTTAACTCTGCTAGTAGCAAGTCCTTATCCTGTGGGGTTAGCGCTTTGTCGCCTCGTATAGCATCGCCTAGCTTATCCAAAGCCTTAACGCCTGTAACATTTGAGGCAAGCTCTAGCAGTTGCGGCGCAAAAGTTTTGCCTTGTTTAGCTAAAAACCTTAAAGCGTCGCCTACTCTAGTTGTTCCGTTTTTATCTTTGTACTTTCCTGTTTCCATTAATACGTCCAAATTACATCTTGAGACTTCTCACAATCCGAGTCTACGTGTATAAAATTGTTTGCTATACCTATGCGAGTAAATCCTACCTCTAGTAAAGCGTTTATTATTAAAAACCTTGCTCGTGAATCACTACAAGCTATGTCGCAAGCTACGCCTTTAAGATGTGAGGATTCTATAGGTTTTTTTCCTAGTTTTTTATATATAGCTACGTTATGCTCTTTAGTCCTATAGCCAGACGTTATCTTAAACGGCGTTTTAGCGATGTCTCTCGCATTATCTAGCATAGAGAGGAAGTCTTTATCCATATTTAAGCCCGAGCCGCTTAAATCGGGGCTATCAAACTCTTTTAAATTAAAGTTTCTCATTTTCATCGTCTTTTAAATCTCGATTGGCTCGCTCGTTTTCTAAACGCTTGCCCTCTCTGTTAATTTGCCCGTTTAAGGATTCGTTTACAATTTTAACGCCTAGATATACAATACCTAGAATAGATAAAACTAACTGAGCAACGCTTGAGGCACTCGCTATATCAAAGTTTGTAATTGTGTTAGCCATGCTCATTCCCCAAACTCCCAAAGTAATATAATCCGCTAAAATTCTATACATTTTTTATTCGTTTGTTGGTGGTACTTCTGCGTTTCTTGCATATCCGTAAAAACTATGTGCTGCCTCTATTGGGTATACTGCAAATTCTCCAAAGTCTAAATTTGGCTTTGCGTTCATTACATCGATAGCAAAACCATCATAATAAACCGCTGGTGTTATAATATTACCATCTGCATCATAAGTAGCTGGTATCTTTACAACCTTACCGATATAAACAACCGCTGCCGTTGTAGGTGCAAATACATTCTCTCCCTCTTGTTCTACAAGTACACCAATATTTAAAAGGTATTCAGTTCCTTGTTCTTTGGTATCAAATACCGCTTTGTATATTTTCATATTTAGTTTTTCTTAATAAATTCAAGAATAATATTTAGCTTTTCTTTTACTTCATTCATTTGTTTTCTCAAATCTTCGTGTCTCTTTTCAAAACCAACCTTTACTTCTTTTATACTAAAAAACGCAAATTGATATAAAACATATAATGCACCCATTAATAAAACAACAGATAAACCATACCCTTCAATTAATTCAAATACTTGTTTCATTTTATACTCTTGTTATTTATTCGATTTGTTACACTTATGGTTATAACTATTAGTGTTTATATGTATAGTTTTTTTAATTTTCTTATCTTATTGTGTTTGTTATGTAAAGATTTACTCTTGTTTTTATCATAGGTGTAATTGTTACACTTAACTTGTTAATTCGGTTAATTCCTCATCGCTTAAAGCCTCTTTCCAAACTGCAAGTGCTTTTATTTCAGATTTTTTATTACCAGCAACATATCCGCCTTGATTAAAAGATAGCCTACTTAAGGGTGTATTAGGCGTCCAATTAAAAACGGTGGTGCTAAATATTTCTGTACCATTAGCATAAAGTTTGTATTCGTTGTTTTTATATGATACACCTATTTTTACACTATCTGTAAAAGGTAATGATGTGGTTTTATTATAATTAGAGCCTTCGTAATATGCAAGTACTTTATAATTATCGCTATCTGTAAAAATTTGAAACGAGTTACTTGTTGACCTATTAAAGTTTAATATTTCTGCACTTGCAACGCTTTTATTAATTTCTATAAGAAAAGAGCCTTCTGCTTGACCTAAAAGATTTGTTGCATTTGTATTGTTACATACATCTTGGTTACGTGTTACTGATGTTCCCGATGTGGGGATGTAAGATGTAGCGTATGATTGGTTTTCTAATTGTGCGCCCCAAATTTCTAAGTCTCTTGCAGTAGCACCACTATATGTATTTATACCTATTCGATTAGAAGTAGATGTACCTTGTTTCTCTAATCTTTGCCAATCTCCATTTAAAGTAAAAATATCTTCAGAGCCTAGCAGTCCAAATTTAATTGTTTCTCCGCTTACTCCTTTAACATACAAAGAGCCACTTGAAATTGCACTTGTTGTTACATTATCTCTTACCTCTTGCCCCGAACTACTAAAAACCACTCTTGTTGAGTTTTGTGTTCCATCGGGAGATATTCCATAGTTAGATGTTAATGTAGCTTGAACAAGTAACCACTCACTAAAATCTTCACTATAAGGTATTAAGTTGGTACTCTGCGGCTCAAACAACCAACTTCCGCATCCACTATCTGGCACTACTTCTTGACCTATTACTTCTTTTACAGATACGTTGGATAAACTAAAAAGTGCATTTGAAATTCCTCTTATAACTAATTTACCCGACGAAATACTATGAGTAAAAGTAAATGTTTGTTCTCCTGTTGTTGTTATGGTGTAAATATTAACTCCATTATTGTTAGTAATTTCAGCAGTACCTACGCCATCATAGCTAACTACATTAATAGTTACACTATAAGTACTTCCATTTGTCAAAATATTTTGAAATATTCCAGAACTTGAAGATGCTCCAATAGTTGCTACTCCCCCTATTGCGGTAGCAGTTCCAAACTTTGACCAACCAGTTAAATCACTATCAAAATCTCCATTTGTAACCAACTCACTTCCTAGTGCATCTTGGTAACTGAAACCCTCATAGTTTATTCTAGGTAGATTGGTATCGTCTGTAATTTCTATAACGGATACGTCATTTATGTAAAAATATTCTCCAACACCTGAATTTTGCCAATTAACATTACCAAAAGAAATGTCATCAGAAACGCTATCTGCTACAAAGTAATAAGTGTATTCAACCCAATTATTGCTTAAAGTTAAATTACTTACTATCGTTGCACCACTAAATTCATAAGCACTCCTTACAAAAACATTTCCTCCCGAAGGTAAATTTCCATTTTTTAGCTTAAACGTAGCTTTATATTTATTACCTGTTGTGTAAGAAATTTGTTGACTTAAAAAACTACTTCTCCAATCTGCACTAATTGTTTTCTCTAATTTTACACCCTCTATATTTGGCGTAATAATTGCACTTGCAGTTACTCCTGAATAATCTTCAACGCTCCAATCTTGCAATACTTCTTTAACTGATATGTTTGTAACAGAGCCGTTAAAATCTGCGTTTGCTCTAAACCTAAATTTTATATGATTATTTTCTGCTTTTATATAATCTGTATAAGTACCACTAGTTGTTTGTGATGTACCTTCTGAAGTACCACCACCACCCGTCAATTCAGGTCTTAAATTACCATCAGGGATTGTAGCAGTATATGTAATTTTATATACTTTGTTTTGCACTAAAGGTATTGTAAGTGTTTGTGTTAAATAAGAAGCTGCTGCACTTTGAATTCTACTCGCCATACCATCTGCTACACTCCACCCCGTTCCTAAATCCCAATCTTGACCGACCTCTTTTAAGCTAATTTCAAAATCTACATTAAAAGCTTCTGTGCCATCAAAAGCAATAAGCGCTTGCGCCCCCCCTTCAACAGAAAAATAAAAATCTATATCTGAGGATAAATCATTATTGTCTATTAAATAAGAGCTACCATTGTATAGTTTAAAATTAATAGTACCGCTTTGGTTTGTAGGTTTAATTATTAATCTGTAGTTTTTTCCTAAAGGAGTGTTATTAAAGAGTAATCTTGGTCTTATAGTACTTCCACCCGTTCCATCACTTGTAGCATTGTAATTTAATGCAGATACTTTAGTCATTACAGCGTTACCATCATTTGATATTACACTATCATCTGCTTGTTCCGCACCCTCTTGTGAGAAACTACCATTAGAAACCTCTTGTACACCTTCCTCACTAAAAGAGCCGTTTTGCACTAAATTACCAGATAGTATTTGTACGTTCTCAACTAGACCTTGTGCGTTTACGCGGGTCGCGGCACTATTACGGGAAAATTGAAAATCCCCGCTCCCATCGTCTGGTTTTATACATAGCGCCTCGCCGTTATTGTACGCCGTTGGAGTTAAAACAATGCTACTTCGATCTAGTAAGTTACTCATTTTATTGTATTTTTTCTATTTTATCTAATATTGCGGTAGTACATGTTTGATTTTCGTAATATGTTGCACGTGCTTGTAAAGTCGTGAGCAAATTCGGTATACCGCTACCGAATAACATCATTATTACTCTGCGCCTACTCATTAAAGTACGCTGTCAAAGTATGAATCTAAAGCAGTTTTTAAAGCTGCGAAACTTGCGTAAGGAGTACCTGCCTCGTCTTGTAAATCTGAGTATAAAGTCTTATCTAAAATACTCACTCCTTGAGTAGTTTTAATAATTATAAAATCTCCTTGCTTTTGTCTTTGGATTTCGCAATATGCAGGGTATCTGTACTCGATGCCGTTTAATACTACTAGCTCCTTTGTTACTGAATCGACGTAAATTTTCATTTTTTTATATATTTATTAAGTTGTTACTGATATAGTCCACCCTTTAGCCTCTAGACTTGTCTTTGCCGCTAGACCTACAGAGCTAGGAGCATCTCCTCCTGATTGTGTAAATGTTCCGTTTATCTGCCCTGCAACGTCTATACTTTCAAGTATGCCGTCTATTGACTGCTCGCTTAAATTTGTGCTACTAAACGCATCGGTAAAATCTGTCGCTGTGCAATTATCAAAAGCGTTTGCAGGGAAATGTTTTAAATTAGTACAATTTTGCCATGTATTTGTAAAATATAAACCGCTACTAAAATCCAATAAAGGGAAATCTGTTAAAGACGTACAATTTCGAAATGTAGCATTAAAATCCTCTACTTTGCTAGTATCTATAAAAGGGAAACTTGTTAAAGAGCTACAGCCTAAAAAGGAATCTGTTAAATCTGTTACATTTTCAAAGTTTCCTCCGTCCGTTGCTGTAATTGTTAAATTTGTACACCCATTAAAAGCGTCCTCTTGACTCGTAGAGCCTAGCCCGTATATACCAAAATTAGACAATTCTACTATTTTAACATCGTCCGCATTGCCCGTAAAATCAAAAGCAGGAAATACACCCGATATACTTACTTTATGAGGCTCGGATACTCCAGTAAAATTTATTAAATGGTCTCCCGTTAATCCCGTAGCACTATACCCGTCGTCTGCTGTTACATTATATAAGTAAGTACCGCCTCCCGTTGTAATTTGAAAGCTGCTACTGGTAACACTAAACTCAAAAAAGTTGATACTATCGTTATTAAATATTGTAAAATCTGTATCAAAATTAGTTAAAAAATACGCTTGGTTATCCTCTCTCGCTTTTAGCGATATTGTAGAGCCATTCATTGCATTTTTTTCTCCGCCCGTTCCTGCGTTTATTGTAACCTCTCCGCCATTCCAGAGACCTATTAGCCTATAGTTGCCGTTTCGGTCTAATATGATAGCGCAATAGTCTTGGTACATCAATTTAAAAGCGTTTAACGCCTCAAAACTTCTCGGCAATGTAAAAGATAAGTCTTGCGCCCATTCGATGCCTCCGCTCGTTGTAGTAGCATTCTCGGTATAGCTAATATTTACAGCCTCATACTCAAAAATAGTAGTATCTGGGAATCTAGATATACTTTGAGCATTTGGGTCGTTTACTTTTGTATTGCCTCTAAATGCAATATCTGAAACGCCATACTTTACATAGGGAAATAGATATACCTTATCTATACCGCCTTGAAAGTTTTTGCAGTCCTCTTTATATCCTTTTTGTATTAAACTATTTGGCATATTAAAATTTTATTATATCCTCTGGGCTTTGTGGATAAGGATCTTGCACTCTATTAGATGGCTTTCCAAAATACCAACCGCTTCGATTTGAAACGTGAGTCGAAGCGTCTACGCCGTCCTGCGTTGTTTTATACTCTGTTAAATGGTTTAATACTATCCAGTCGTTAAACCTATCTATAAAAGTATCCGCCATTCCTGCGTAAGTATTCGATAACCTAGTCAATTCCTCCGCACTCATTAACTGAGCATTGTCTGAGGTATGCGAAACGCTCCCTCCGTTTGTTACTAGGTAGTTACTTATTAATACAAAGTTAGCGACAGACTGATATTTTGTAATTGGCTGTATATATTTAGTATAAAGCTCTAGATATAGACCTGTTAAAGTGCCATTAGTTGCGCCTGCTAGTATTACATTATACAGCTCCTCGCCTAAAAGCGGCAAAATTATAGTATTTTGGACATCTGAAATTACAAATACAAACCTGTCGTCGTCCACTCCTCCGCCTACAATAGTGGTTTGCTTAATTTCTGTCGGGGATATAAAGAGAAAATCTGCCATATCTTATGCGTTATGTGGTTTTATAGAGACAATACTCTCATTTGTTGGTACTTTATATCCTTTACGACGTGCCTCTGACGTGCTAATAGTTTTAGCAAGTGGACTATTTACGTCTAATCCGCTCCCGTTTTTAAGATATATCTCTCTTTGCCATTTATGGCGGCAAGTTCCTTGCGGAAAATTTTCCGACATTCTGCCTCCGCCTTTATATAGCCAAATACTGTAGCCATTAGGATTGCTTTTACCACCTTTTTGAAAGCCGTCGTTTATACCTGCCTTATTCATTTGCAAAATATCCTCTTTGCGATATAGCTTATTAGCTTGCATCATTTTTCTGCAAAATTCTCTTTGCGGAGATTTGTTACCTACATATCTGTAGCGTATTGCAATATCCTTACTATCTTGCACGCTCTTTGAGTTAGGTCTAGCCGTTCCCGTAGACGTTGCAAATTGTACTAAGTCGTAAAGGTCATCGTCTGTATCATAATCGACGTCCGCACTACTTAAAAGAGTCCACTCTGAGACGTCTAGAGTCTCGCCTAGCTCTATAAGAGAGTCGGCTAATTTAGCAGGCGCTCCGTCGCTCATACAAACGTGAGAGCTTAATTCCGCAGTATCCTCTTTTACCTCTATTTTTTCCTCAGTCAATGGAGCAAAGTATAAATCTAAGTTTATGCCGTAGTTTACTAGCACCTCCTCAATTGCATCAATTATAAAATCTTGTTTAGGCTTTATAACTCGCTTAATTGTTTGGCGCTCGCTCATATCCATTTCGTCGGCTACAGAGCTAAAGCCACTTGCAGACGATAAACCTACAAGACTCGGACTAATTACTTTATGCGCTGTCATTATTTGAGTTTTGCACTGGTCTTGTAAAGCTTCCCATTGTTTATGCACGTTACTATTAACTGGAAACGGCGTTACCTCTATAGCCACCTCTTGGTCATTAAAGCTAATAATAAAGTTCGAGCTGTTCGAGCTAGACGTTAGTTTCTTTTTAACCTGTCTCTCAAATTCCTCCTTCTCCTCTGGAGTGTAATTTGTGCCGTTAGGTATCTGTATTATATACCCTGCGCTTAATCCGTTTTTAATAGACGATATTTGTGTGTTTGCTATCTCCTCCTCCATTTCAGCAAATACTAACGCCGACGAGTACGACGGAGCGCCAAAATACTCAGCGCCTACAACGTAAGGCTTTGCTACATAAATAGAGCTGCCTCTAGCTGCTCCGTATGCGTTATAAGCTACGGGCGTATACTCTACGTCTGTATATTTGCGCCAGTTTCTAGAAAACCAATAGCGCTCAATCTCGTTTTTTTCGTTTGCTATTGACGGGATAACCATTTGCTTAGGTATATGCGTCAAGCTATGTAAATCTCCGCCCTTAGTTTCTATAACCTCAAAGCTAAACTCTCCAAAAACTTGAAAATCTGCAATCATTTTTCGCAGTTCTTTAGGTCTTAATATAGTTTGTAGCCTTGCCCAATTCTCAGCACCTAGACTTCCGCTAGAGGTACGCAATCCTTTACCATAAATAAGGGTACTATAGGATTGATTAATACTGCTATTTGTAGGGCTGCCGTTATTTCGGTCTGTAATGTAATTATAATACTCATTATTACGCCCATTCATTACCCAGTCTCTAGATTTGTCCTCCATTAAAGGCGGTCTAGTATAACTCGTTAATGTTATTAGTTTAATATCACTCATAATTTTACCATGTATAGCGATTAGTAGTCAGCTTATAATCTTGAGCTGTTTGCGTTGTAGCCAATACAAGACCTCTGTATACTATCTCAGTAGTTACGTCGTCAGTAAGTTTTAGCTGATAACTATGCTCGTCTGTAAATGTATAGCTAAATACTAGAGATAGCTTATAATCTCCGCCTGTTGTGTAACTAGTTGTTACGTTTGTATCCGTTCCTAGTGTACTATCTGTAATAGTTAAAGTTAATGCGTTAGACGGATTATATCTAGGCACTATCTTTATTGTATGCGTACTTAAATTAGGGTCAACTATCATAAAACAAACTTCTATATAATAAAAACGAAAAAAGTCTGTTTTTGTTTCTATTTAGCAAAAAAAAAGCCTCGTAATTAAATACAAGGCTCTTTTAGGGGATAAAACTAAATTAAGAAACTACTGCTAAAAAAGATGTTTGAGTAGCTGAATCTAAGAAAGGAGCTAAGTCCTTAGTCGTAGATACGCCAGTTAATACATATCCATTCATGTCCGTTTTAGCGCCGCCAGTTTGTGATACGATTGTAAAGTCGATTCCGTCGTCAAGCCCTAAAGCTATATAGTTGCCGTTTCTGTCGACTACAACTGCGCTAGGGTATCCTGCCGCTACTAGATTAAACTCTGCATTTGTAGCAGCGTCCATTGATTTTAATGTAATTGTGAGCGTTTGAGTATTTACTCGGCTGCTCGTATTTCTGTCTCCTACCATTGACTGCTCAAGAGTATTGCCATCTCCCTCTAAAGGATAAGCATACGCCGCAGTTAAAGAGGCATTCATTGCCGTTGCCTCTCCGTTTACAATAGTAAAAGCGTCCTCTAGGCTATTAAATAGATATAGTGTAGACTGACCGCCAAGCCCGTCTTTACACACTTTATCTCTGCCCGATGTTAGTAAACACGCCATAAGTTGTAAATTATTTTTTAGTTGCTTTACACAACCGATTATTAATGTTTTTAAAAAAGGGAGGCGGTTAAACCTCCCCTAGTATTTAGGCTGTTGTTGTAAGTAACCAAACTATTTCCGCTCCGTAAGAATATCCTACAGCGCCACCGAATACAGACTTGTATAAAACGTTTCCGCTCAAATCTACTTCGTCAAGGTCTTTCACTCGGATTGAGGTAGCGTCTGACGCTAATCCTGTACCCATTGTGATGTTAGACTTCTCAAACAATACGATTGTGTTATCTGCTAAAGCGTTAACAACTTGCACGTTGTAACGTCCGTATACTAATCCTGTGTTAGCGTCGCCTCCTAGTCCGTTAGCTGCTCCGTTTTGAATTAATAACTTTGTGTAAGCATCTGCAACGTCTGGAGATACGATAAAGTTTACATCTTTACGTCTTAATGCGTAAGGTAGTGCTGCCGTAGCTGCGTCAAATGCTGCCAATACGTTAGACGTAGAGATAGCCGCTCCGATTGCTGTAATTCCGTTGTTTGCTTTTATTACGTCGCCGTCTGCTGCAAATTGAGTAACTAGTCCGCTCATTGTTCCCGCAGTTCCTGCTCCATTCCAGATTTGGTCCTCAAACCACTCAGCTAATTTAGCTGCTGTATCTGCAACGATTGCGTCTGCAATCTCTTGAGGTGTTTGGTCGTTGAAAGCAGATGCTCCCATAGACTCGCCGCTCCACGTTGGGCGGAAATCCTCTTTACAGATTGTAAACTCGTTTTTAAATTTTGAAAGTGTTAAAACTTTCTCTGAGTACGCTACTGCGTCCGTTGCTGCGGTTGTTCCACAAGCGTAATCTACAACTCCAAGAGTAACGTCTAAGTTTCTCAAGTTTAGTTTGTATCCTACGTCGGGTACAACGTTAATAAGTCCAAGACGGAGTGTATCCTCCTCTTTGATTGCTTGCAGCATGATATCTACTGCTGCCTGCCCTGCATAATTTGATGTAATTGCCATTTTTTATTCTATTTTAAATTAATTAATTTACTTGTTTGCGTTTTTTATTGCCTCAAGGATACGTCCTTGCTTTGTTAAAATTACTTGTTTTGGCTGTGAGCTTATAGGCTCTACTGACGGCTGTGCCGAAAGTGTTACAACTTGCTCCTTTAACTCTACATTTTCAGATGTTAAAGTCTCTAGTTTAGACTCTAATCCGCTCATTTTAATATCCATGCTCTCAGCGTAAGCCTTAAACATATCGTCTAGGATTTGCTTAATTACTTCCATAGACTCCGCCTCGTTAGCCTCGACCATTTTCTCCTCGTCCTCCTCTTTTAGTTCTGCCTCGACCTCTGGCTCTGGCTCCTCTACTACTTCCTCGTCCTCGCCCTCAGACATTGACTCTACTAGTCCGTCCTTTACTACGATTTCGCCTGCCTCATCGATTTGATAAGTTCCGTCTGCTAATTGCACACGCTCCTCGTTTTCGCCAATTAAAAAAACAGCCGTACCAACCTCAAGAGAATCTCCCTCAAATTGTATATCTAGCTCTCCAGATTTTACGCTCCCTAGAGTTACCTCTAGCTGCTCCTCGTTTTTGCTTACTATATCTTTTAGCAAAGCAAGAATGCTTTTGTTACTTTTACTCATTTGTATATCGGTTTTATAATTTACTTCCTCTAACTCGACCATTCCGTCGATTGAAAAGCCTCGCAGCTCTCCCGTTTTAATGTAGTTGTTCCAAATGTCGTCGTTGTCTACTTTCATTGATACAAGCCAAGAGCCAACGGGATACTCTAAGCCATAGGCTGCGGATTTATCTTTCTCTGGGTCTGCTACTAGCCACGACTCGGTAAACGTTACGCCGTCGATTGGTGTATCATGCTCTAGCTTTGAGTTTAACTGGAAACCGCTTTGGAAAAAATTTTGTGAAAAATCTCGTATTGTTTGCTCTGAGAAAAACATCTCAAACTCGTTTCCGTCCTCATCTACTCTGTATATTAATTGGTTAGGCTGTAATACTAATCCCATTAAAATACGTTTCTCCTCGTCTACTTTTGCAAGTGTTACGAGTTTGTCTTGTTTTGACATTGCTACAAAAAATTCCTCAGTGGCGGGAGAGTGTACAAGTGAAATTGCAAAAACTCCTTTGCTGTTTTTATTATATTTACCCTCGAATCTTTTCATACGTTTACAATATTATAACGAAAAAATCTTGTTATTGTTTCACTATTTGTTAAAATCCACTTGAGTCGATAGCATTGCGGTCGGCGCTTTGAGCTGTGGTAACGTCTCCAGACACTACTATTGCCTTAACGGCGTTGTCTTGGTTTGTTATGCTGTCTTGTATTGCGTTGCTTTCCGTTCCCTCTACTAAATTAAAA
>Ga0206125_10004202_pt1 | contig 13001 bp, 9 predicted proteins | sample Helgoland_Spring_4_FD_148598 | JGI IMG/M metagenome (GOLD analysis project Ga0206125, IMG submission 148598) | Pelagic subsurface seawater microbial communities from Kabeltonne, Helgoland, North Sea - Helgoland_Spring_Bloom_20160331_1 | ecosystem: Environmental > Aquatic > Marine > Epipelagic ... | reverse complement strand
TGTTCCCGCGGGTGCAAAAGACCGGCTACTATGGCGATATGACGCGCACTTTTTTGAAAGGACGCGCGAATGATGCACAGCGAGCCTTGGTCGGCGCAGTGCGTGATGCGCAACTCGCGGCCTTGGCAAAAGTGAAGGCTGGCATTAGCGGTGCGACAGTGCACGCCGCCGCTGCTCAGCTATTTGATACTCGCGGATTTTTAACTGAGCGTCGCGGCGAAGGCTTTGTTGGATTCATACATTCGACCGGGCATGGCCTCGGATTAGAGGTGCATGAGGCACCGCGCGTTTCACCGACTGCTAGACGTTTACGTAAGGGCCAAGTGATTACGATTGAACCTGGATTATATTATCCGGAGGTCGGTGCTTGTCGCATCGAAGATGTTGTGCGTGTGACGAAGGAGGGCAGTGAAATGCTTTCGTCGATGCATTATAAGTGGGAATTACGCTGATCTTTTGGCGTCATTGGAATCGAGATCTGCCGGAGATGCTTGAGCAATTAAGGTTGATCTAAACAACTGCGCGTCGTCAGTAGATTAGTCGCCTCTACCGTCTATTTTTTCTCTATCGAGTGATAAACGGATTAGTATTCTCTGCTTCTTTAGGACGTTTGATTCGATGCCTAATGCTATTCAAAAATGAGCAATTCGCACTCTGATCGGCTATGCTCAATTGGTGTCGTCTTCGATTAGATTCTCGCTCAACTCGTCGAGTGTCGGTAGAAACTTTTTGAATGCATCTTTGTTGGCGGCCTTCATATAGGCCTCTTCCGGTGAGATATTACCAGCTTCCAGTTGTATCGCAATTGATGAATCCATCAGCAGCATGCCTTGCGCGCGGCTACTTTCGATGATGCCACGTATCTCACTGGTTTTTCCGATACGGATGGTATTAGGTAGGGCATCATGCTGAAGCAGGATTTCGTGCACAGCGACGCGCCCAGATGGTATCTTTTTACAAAGTAATTGAGAGACGATGCAGGTTAGGCAGCCTGCGAGCAGCACGCGAATCTGCGCCTGTTCATCTGCAGGAAAAGCATCGATGATGCGGTCGATTGTCTTGGGGGCGTTATTGGTGTGTAGTGTGCCGAACACCAGCATGCCCATCGACGCGCAACCAAGAGCGAGCTTGATCGTCTCTAATTCGCGCATTTCACCGACTAGGACGATGTCTGGATCGGCGCGCATCGCTCCGCGCAGTGCATTGGAAAAAGAGTGACTATGTTCACCAACTTCGCGGTGGACGATGACGCTCTTCTTTTTTAGGTGCACAAACTCGATGGGATCTTCGACGGTAATGATGTGCTTCTGAAAGTTCTCGTTGATATAGTCCATCATTGCCGCGAGCGTTGTGGACTTACCACTGCCAGTGGGGCCAGTGACTAATACGAGGCCTTCCTTATACTCGCACACGTCCTTGAGGACTTCGGGCAGTTTGAGCGTATCGAAGGAGAGAATCTCTGCGGGGATTTGTCGAAAGACAGCAGCTTGCCCCCAGTGATTGTAGAAAAAACTACCGCGGAATCGGGCGAGTCCAGAGATCTCGTAGGCGAGATCCAGATCATGGTTTAGTAGGTAATCTGCCCAACGCTCGGGTGGTGTGACGCTTTGCAGTAGTTCCGACATTTTATCTGCGGTGATAATTTCGTCGCTGAGGGGGGAGATACGCCCCGAGGCACGAATTTTTGGAACGGATCCGACCGATAAGTGTAGATCGGAGCCATCATTCTCTAGCATCTGTTTCAGGTAGGTTTCGAGTGAGGCCATGTTATCAAATGCGTATCGGGCGGTGACTATTTATTACTCGGTATCGTTGGCGGGTGTCGATACTGCTTCGTTCGAGCTGTGCTTGCATATTTGCTGATGTAGCATGCGGTTACCGATATTTGACAGTGCGATGTCGTCATCGATGATTCCATTCTGCCAGAGCTCTAGGACTGAGTAATCCATTTGAAGCATACCCGCACTGCGGCCAGTCTCCATAACATTGCCCAACGCCTGGATTTTTCCTTCGCGAATCAAAGTCGCAACTGCCATATTTTGCAGGAGTAGTTCGCTTGCTAGACTGAGGCCGCCTGCTTTATTAGGCAACAGTCGCTGGCAGACGATCCCACGCAGACTCTCAGCGACCATCGATCTGATCTGTGTCTGCTGCGCTGGGGGGAACACATCGAGCAGACGGTTGAGCGTCGTTGATGCATCGCTGGTGTGCATTGTTGCGATCACTAAGTGTCCAGTTTCAGAGGCGCTGATAGCCATCTCGATGGTTTCTAAGTCGCGCATCTCGCCGATAATAATGATGTCAGGGTCTTGGCGTAGCGCGCCTTTGAGTGCGCGCTTATACGACTTTGTATGTGAGCCAACGCCGCGCTGTGTTATTTGGCAGAGTTTGGACTGCTGAATGACCTCGATCGGTTCTTCAACCGTGATAATATGATCCTCGCGAGTCTGGTTTAATATCTCGATCAAAGCGGCTAGGGTGGTGGTCTTGCCAGAGCCGACAGGACCGGTGACGAGAATCAAACCATTATGAAATGCTAGTAGTTCTTTGAGTCGATCGGCGTTAGAGAAACCCAGTTCTTCGAGGCTGGGTGTTTTTGCGGGCACGATACGGTAGGTGCCTGCAATGCCTTCTTTGTGCTGCATCAGGTTCACGCGGAAGCGCTGGCCCGAACTAAAAGGAAGTGCGAAGTCGAGATCTTTCTGGTCGTTGAAGCAAGTGGCTTGTTCGTCGGACAGGATAGATAGATTCAGTGCGCGTGCGACCTTTGCAGATACGATACCTGTAGATTTGTAAGCGACCGCACGGTTTTGGCGCACAAAGATACGACTATCTGCGCAGATGTGGAGATCGCTGGCTCCCTCGTGTGCGGCGATAAGCAGGAGTGCGATGAGTGCTTGTTTCGCTTCGCTGTCATTAATGTCCTCAAGGCGCGAAGGTTCAAGCCATGTCGGATAGACCTCGTCTACATCGATCACGTGTTCGATTGTCTGCTCTGTGGTTTGTGATTTGAGGTCGGGGTCTCGCGCTGGTGATGTTGGCAGCGGGGCTTTAATCGATGGCTGTACAGCACTCTCTATCGGCTGAGGCTGAGGCTGAGGCTGAGGCGAGTCTTTTTTCTTCGAGGGCAGCTTAATTTTTGGTCTTACCTTGGCAGATGCATCCGCTGGTTCTGACTCGCTCAATTTAAAAGGATTGGTGCCGGGGATTTTGCCTTCGCTCGTCATTTCCTCCGCTTGATGGAGGAGTGCTTGTATTTGCTCGAATTCGCCCTCGCGGCCTTCTTCTAAAATGGTTTGAGCAAAGTCCAATAGCTCCGAATCGGTCTTCAGCGTGTGGCGTAGTCTCTGGCAGTCTTGCGTGCTCAGGATACCCTGCTTGATGCAGAGATTGGCGAAGATTTTGATTTCATTAGTCACAGTCAGGGTGGTCATGACAACCGCTCAAATAGAGATGAATAAAATTCAGTGCTTCGCGAGCGAATTTTAATCTGCAAGTGACTTTTTGTATCAATTCACGTTAATTGTATAATTTTCGTTGTCCGACAAACTATTGATTCCAAGGGCATTTTGCTAATGCCATTGCCATGCCGCAGGTGTCAGTTAAGCCCGCAAAGGCCAGTCCTGCACCGACGAAGCCTGGGACTAGCAAAAAGGCAGAGTGGAAAAATACCCCTGCGAGCGTGCCGCTTAACACGAGCAGTCCCGCTGCGATGCGAACCTGTCGCTCAATTGAAATGGCTCCCTTGCCATAATTAATGTCGAGACCATGCTCGATTGCCGCTGCAGTGCCGCCTTCCACCACGATTACATTCTTATGGCCTGCGCTGATTAGCTTTCCTGCTGCCACAGCAGCGCGTTTGCCACTTTGGCATAGTAGATAGACCGGCTTTTCAATGCCATGCATCTCGCAAAATAAAGCGGCATCAAGCTGATCCAGAGGCTGAAGCTGCGCCCCATTGACATGGGCTGCGTTGAACTCGCCAGGTGTGCGCACGTCGATGACCGTGCTCTGATTGATCAAGAGTTGTGGTAGTTCGCTAGGTGAGATGGTTTTTTTGTTCATTAGTACCTACGCTATTTGCACTTTAAAAGAATTCAAGACTTGGCGCACTATCAGCAGCCGCTTTAATCCCGCACTTCACTTGCTCTTCAAAGTTCAACTCATACCATTTAATGCAAAAAAACGCACTCCTCTCCGTCAGCGATAAATCAGGCCTCGTGCCGTTCGCTAAAGCACTCGTCGAGCAGCACGGCTACCGCCTGCTCTCCACCGGTGGCACTGCCAAGCTGCTTGAAAAAGAGGGCATCCCCGTCACTGAAGTTAGCGATTACACTGGCTTCCCTGAAATGATGGAAGGCCGCGTCAAGACGCTGCACCCAAAAATCCACGGCGGTCTCCTAGCTCGTCGCGACAAGGCAGACCACATGGCAGCCGCTGCCGAGCACGGTATCGACATGATCGATCTCGTCGTGGTCAACCTGTATCCGTTCGAGGCAACCGTTGCTAAGCCAGACGTTACCTTCGAACTCGCGATCGAGAATATCGACATCGGTGGCCCATCGATGCTGCGCTCTGCGGCGAAAAATCACGCATCGGTCTCTGTTGTTGTCGATGCGGCCGACTACGACCGCGTACTGGCTGCGATGGGCGACGATGCTGCGCTCACCAACTTGCGCCGTGAACTTGCTTTGAAGGTATTTCAGCGCACATCGGCTTATGACGGTGCGATTGCTAAATACCTCGAAGGTCAGGTTAACGAGCCGAACTTAGGTGACATTTCTGGTATCCCTTCCGAGTTGGACATCCAGTTGCCTCAAGTGAAGAGCCTCCGCTACGGCGAGAATCCGCACCAAAAGGCGGCGCTCTATGGCAGCTTCTTTGATTGCTTCGAGCAACTGCAAGGTAAGGAGCTGAGCTTCAACAATATCATCGATATTACTGCGGCGACTTACTTGATCGGCGAATTTCAAAAGCCGACAGTTGCTATTCTCAAGCACACCAATCCTTGCGGCGTCGCCAGTGCGGATTCCTTGGTCGAAGCATGGGAGCAGGCATTTGTCACTGACCAACAAGCACCGTTCGGTGGTATCATCGTGGTCAATCAGACCATGGATGCCGACCTCGCGGTGATCATCGCCAAGATTTTCTGCGAAGTGATCATTGCTCCAGACTTTACACCAGCCGCTCGTGAAATATTCGGCAACAAGAAGAACCTGCGGCTAATGACGGTCAAAGGCACATTGCCTGCGGATTCCTTGCAAGAGATGCGTTCCGTTGTTGGCGGCGTGTTGATCCAAGATCGGGATACGATGCCAGATCGCCCAAGTGATTGGAAGATTGTCTCCAAGCGCCAACCCACTGCTGAAGAAATGCGCGCGATGGTCTTCGGTTGGAATGTGGTGAAGCACGTGAAGTCCAACGCGATTGTTTATGCAGGTTGCGAACGCACTCTCGGTGTCGGCGCGGGTCAAATGTCCCGCGTTGATAGCTCTAAGATCGCAGTCTGGAAAGCCGGCGAAGCAGGTCTATCGCTCGACGGTTCAGTCGTCGCGTCTGATGCCTTCTTTCCATTCGCCGACGGCCTAATCGCCGCCGCTGAAGCAGGTGCGAAAGCTGCGATCCAACCCGGTGGCTCCGTGCGCGACGACGAAGTGATCGCCGCTGCCGACGCGCGCGACATGGTCATGGTCTTCACTGGCAAGCGTCACTTCAAGCACTAGGCTCGACACCGCATTTTATAAATCAAAAGACCGAGCAGCAATGCTCGGCTTTTTTGTTTAAACGTGAACTTGGATTGATTAATCAGGGTTAAGTGATCAATGTCCGCAGTTATGAAAAATAAGTTCAACCCGATCGCACTTCTCTGTGTGGCTTTACTGTTGATCGCCGGTTGCACTACGGTGCCGCAGACGGGGCGCTCAGCGTTACATTTGGTGCCTTCGAGTCAGTTGGCTTCGATGTCGGCCACCCAGTTTGGACAACTCAAGCAGGAGACGCCGATTTCTCGCGACCCGACTTACAATGCGATGGTGCGTCGCGTGGGGGATCGGATCGCCTATGTGGCGGGGCCAGATATGCCCAATGCACAGTGGGAGTTTGTGGTGTTTGAGGACGATGAACAGATCAATGCTTTTGCGATGTCCGGCGGCAAGGTAGCGGTCTACACGGGTATTTTTAAAGTAGCAAAGTCGGACGCAGATCTGGCAATCGTGATGGGCCATGAGGTGGCGCACGTGGCGGCTGGCCACGCGAATGAGCGCGTCTCCCAGCAGCTGCTGGCAGCGGGTGGGGCGTTGGTTTTACAGTTTGGCACCTCTGATATGGATAGCGATCAGCGCGCCTTGTTGATGGCGGCGTACGGTGCCGGTGCCTCGTTCGGCGTGATGCTGCCATATAGCCGCTTCCACGAGAGTGAGGCCGACGAGATCGGTCTAATCTACGCTGCCAAAGCTGGCTACGACCCACGCACTGCGATTCCTTTTTGGGAGCGTATGGCTGAACAGAGCAATGGTGCCCCGCCAGAGTTCTTGTCCACGCACCCCGCTGGCTCGACGCGTATTCGTAAGCTCAATGAGCTAATGCCCAAAGCGATGCAGGTGTATCAGAGTCGTTAGCGCCTACGGCGAGTGGCTGCTTCGTGAATGACATCTTTAGTCAAAGAACGTGAGGAGTGGTAGCAATCTCAGTGTCGCATTTATAGCTCTTGGGCTTCAAATGTACACTGCGCTAGCGGCATTTTATAGATCAATCAGTGGCTGATCAACGTTGACTCGATTCGGCATGTTTGTTGAGTGCGTGCTTAGCTTTGCGCCGTAGTCATTTTTAAACTGCGGCAAATCCACCTAATTTTTCTATTATGTCACAAGTTCGCGTTCGCTTCGCTCCAAGTCCTACTGGGTTTTTCCACATCGGTAGTGCCCGCACTGCATTATTCAATTGGCTGTATGCACGCCATGCGGGGGGTACGTTTGTGCTGCGTATCGAGGATACGGATAAGGACCGCAATACGGACGAGTCGCTGCAGGTGTTGCTCGATGGGATGCGCTGGATGGGCATGGAATGGGACGAAGGCCCAGAAGTAGGTGGCGAATACGGCCCGTATTTCCAGAGCCAACGTCAGTCGATTTACGACGAATACCTGAAAAAATTGCAGGATGCAGGGCGCACTTATGAGAAGGATGGCGCTATTTGGTTCAAACTTGAAGGCGAGCGTTACACCGAATATGACGATTTCAAAAAGAAAGAAATTGAGAAGGTCAAAGCCGCTCCTGTGGTGATCGACGATGCGGTGCGTGGTCGGGTCGAGCGGGCAGAGGAGATGGATTTCGTGATCGTGCGTAAGGATGGCAATCCGGTGTTCCACTTTGTCAACGTGGTGGACGACATCGCAATGGGCATCACGCACGTGATTCGCGGCGAAGACCATTTGTCCAACACCAGTAAGCACGTTGAGCTGTTTAATGCCTTCGGTGTGACGCCGCCAGTGTTTGCACACATTCCGCTAATTCTGAAAGAGTCGGGCCCTGGTAAAATGAGCAAGCGTGACAAGGGGGCACTGATCGAAGAATACGAAACGCGCGGCTTCTTGGCCAATGCGGTGCGTAACTACATTTCGCTGCTGGGCTGGAACCCGAAGGACGAGCGCGAGAAAATGGACATCGATGAGATCATCGAGCTGTTCGACTTTGCTGGAATCAACAAGGGCAACTCTCGCTTCGATGAGAAGAAGCTGTCGGCCCTTAATACCGAGTATTTGCGTGAGATGAATGTTGAGACCTTCACATTTTTGGCACGTCCGATTCTACACACTGCGGGTGTGATCGAAGAGGACGCGGATGAAGATTACATTCAAGCGGTGCTGGCGCTGTGCCAAGGCAAGGCGCGCTCGCTAGAAGAGTTGCCTGAGTTCTGCCGCTATTTCTTCTGCGATGAATATGTGATGGACGAGAAGACTGGCGCTAAAATCGCCAAGAAGGCGGACCCGAAGGAACTGATCGCCGAGATTGTACCAGTGATTGAAGGCATTGAAATTTTCACCGCGGATGCCTTGCAAGCTGGCTTGGAAGCTCACGCCGAATCGAAGAGCGCGAAGGTGTTCGTATATTTCCCAGCGCTGCGCTACGCTTTGAGCGGGCAGGGTGGTGGCCCAGATCTGTTGCCGATGCTGGTCGTGCTCGGTCAAGCGCGCGTACTTGCACGTTTAAAGGCCTTCATTGGCTAAATTTTTAACTGCCGACGCTTTTAATCTGGCAGATTTTACACGATTCATCTTCTTCAACGCTTATGTCAGACGCCAATGATACGCCGACCGATTTCATCCGCCAAATGGTGGCTGCCGATGTGGCAGCTGGAAAACATGATGGACGTGTGCAAACACGCTTCCCGCCGGAGCCGAATGGTTATTTACAGATTGGTCACGCCAAAGCGCTGTGCCTGAATTTTAGCATTGCTGAGGAATTTGGTGGGCAGTGCAACTTACGTTTCGACGATACCAATCCTGAGAAGGAGAGCGACGAGTTCGTCCAAGCCATCCAGCAAGACATTACATGGTTGGGCTTTAAATGGGCGAAGATCTGTTTCGCCAGTGATTATTTTGAGCAACTGTTTGAGTGGGCGATCAAGTTGATCGAGCAGGGCGATGCGTATGTCGAGGAACTTTCGTTTGACGAGATGCGTGACTTCCGTGGCTCGATTAACCAGCCGGGTCGCCCGAGTCCTTTTCGTGAGCGTCCGATCGCAGAGAGTGTGGATCTCTTTCAACGTATGCGGGCGGGCGAGTTTGCCGATGGCGAGAAGGTACTGCGTGCCAAGATCGACATGACGCATCCGAACATGAACATGCGCGACCCTGTGATGTATCGCATCAAGCGCATGCACCATCACCGTGTGGGCGACAAATGGTGCATCTATCCGAGCTATGATTTTACCCACGGCCAAAGTGATTCGCTTGAAAAGGTTACGCACTCACTTTGCTCCTTGGAGTTCCAAGATCACCGTCCGCTCTATGATTGGTTTATTGAAAAGCTCGATATTTTCCCATCCAAACAGACCGAGTTCTCGCGTTTAAACATGACCTACACGGTGGTGAGTAAGCGCAAGCTGCGTGAGCTAGTTGAGGGTAACTTTGTCGATGGTTGGGATGATCCACGCATGCCGACACTTTCTGGGATGCGGCGCCGTGGTTATCCAGCAGCGGCGATTCGTAAATTTTGTGAGACCGTCGGCATCACCAAGGTCAATTCGACCAGTGATGTAGCGCTGCTCGAACATGCGGTGCGTGCGGAGCTCAACAGCACCTCGATCCGCCGCATGGCGGTATTCAATCCGCTCGAAATTAAGATTACCAACTGGCCAGAAGGTGAAGTGGTTGAAGTCGATGGCGTGAACAATCCCGAAGATGAATCGGCTGGCACGCGTAAGATCCCATTTTCAGGGCGCCTATTCATCGAGCAGGAAGACTTCAAGGAAGAGGCGAATCGTAAATTTTTCCGCCTGAAGAAGGGCGGCGAAGTTCGTTTACGTAATGCTTACATTATTAAGTGCGACGACGTCGAGAAGGACGCCGATGGTACGATTAGCAAGCTGCTCTGCTCGGTCGATCACGACACGCTGAATAAGCAACCTGAAGACCGGAAGGTGAAGGGGGTGATTCATTGGGTGAGTGCCGAGCATGCGGTGAAGGCGCCGGTTCGCTTGTTTGACCGCTTATTCACCGAAGAGCATCCGGAAGCTGATAAGGAAATTTCATTCACTAAGTATGTGAACCCAGAATCATCAACAGAAGTGACTGCGCTCTGTGAACCGAGCTTGATGGAGATGGCTGTAGGCGAGCAATGTCAGTTTGAGCGCATTGGTTATTTCTGCGTGGATAATAAATTGTCGACGCCAGGTGCGCCAGTGTTTAACCGTACGGTGGCCTTGCGTGATTCATGGGCGAAGTCGAAGTCGTAGAGCGCCAGAGAATCGAGCAAGTAGAGAAGGAAGGTTGACAAGGGCAGAGCTGTTGCCGTCAATCGGCGGTTGATGAGCGAAGAAAAGCCAGTTATCCTTACATGTGCCCAACCGACCGGAGTCCTGACTCTCGGTAACTATTTAGGAGCCGTTAAAAATTGGGCGACCTTGCTCGACGCTAACACGTGTTATTTCGGTGTGGTCGATATGCACGCGATTACGGTTAAGTATACACCTGCTGAGTTGCGCAAGAATACCTTATCCTGCGTGGCGCAATACATCGCTTGTGGCCTCGATCCAGAGCGTTCGAATATATTTCTTCAGTCGCATATCATTGGGCATACCGAGTTGGCTTGGTTATTGAGCTGTATCACGCCGATTGGTGACTTACAGCGCATGACTCAGTTTAAAGAAAAGGCCGCGAAGCTCGGCTTTAAAGTGTCCGAGGGGGAGACCTCGATTGCTAACCAAGGAGCGCGTCAAGGTGCGTCGCTGAATGCAGGCCTGTTAATGTATCCGGTGCTTATGGCCGCCGATATCTTGCTTTATAATGCTGATTCAGTGCCGGTCGGTAACGACCAGAAGCAGCATTTGGAGCTTTGCCGCGATTTAGCGCAGCGCTTTAATCACAGCTATTCGAATACGTTTACGATTCCGGAGCCTTTTATTCCGAAGACGGGCGCACGCATCATGTCGCTGCAAGATCCGCAGCGCAAGATGTCGAAAAGTGATGATAATCAAAATGCGACCCTCTACATTTTGGATCAGCCAGATGTGCTGCGTAAGAAGATCATGAGTTCGGTGACGGATTCAGGCAATGAAATCGTGGTCCGCGATGATAAGCCGGGAGTAACGAATCTGCTGCAAATCCATTCCGCGATTAGTGGTCGTGCGACTACCGATCTCGAAGCTTCATTCGTCGGTAAAGGCTATGGCGACCTGAAGCAGGAGGTGGCCGATGTGGTGGTTGCTGCGTTGGAACCTGTGCAGGCGCGTTATAACGAGCTAATTCAAGATAAAAGCTATTTGGAATCGGTGTTGAAGGCAGGAGCTGGTGAGGCGCAGAAGCGCGCTTACAAAACACTTGGCAAAGTTTATCGTAAGTCAGGTTTTGTGGAGCGTCCGCGCTAAGTTGTGAAATAGAGGGTTGATCGTGGCGCTAGAGTCGCTTTGATCTAAGTTCAATTTACTGACGCTGCCACGCATGGAACCGGACGACGAAGCCCCACTCACTCTTTCAAAATGGCCCTTTTATTTGGGGGACGCGCTATTGGTCGTTACTGCGCTGGCGATCGCGATCTTAGGCAATTGGCAGCTGACCGATATGCAGGTTATTGCTTGTGTCATTGCGGTGGCCTTGGGGGCCGTGATTTTCGGGCTACCTCATGTGGTCGAGTATTCGATGCGAGTGCGCGAAGAGCGAGACGACCGGTCATCGGAGCTTCGCTTGCTTAAGGGGCATTTACGCAAGGCCGAGGCCGCGTTGCTGGAATGCCATGAACGGCTCAATGAATTGGAGTCTGGTTCTGGATCGGTGGATCAGCGCTGTGAAATCTTGGCGTCTGCGGTCGACCAAAAGCTGAATCATGCGTCGCAGGTTTTAGCCACATTGTCGCAAAAAGTTACAGCGATTGAAGTCTGTAATACGGATCAAGTTACCGCATTCGCTGCGCTCAAAGTTCAGTTGGATGACTTCAGCGCGATGTCGAAGGATGACACCTCTGACGCCTCTGCTGAAGCGGTGATCGCCTTAGAGGCAGCGTTAGCCAGCTTAGAGAATCGATTGACTATGGCAGTTGAGCCTTTGGGTTCGATTGAATCACGGGTGGTCGTTTTGGAAGCAAGTGCCCAGGTTGCAGTCGAAGCCGCTAGTGCAGCAACGGCAACCGCAACCGCTGCTGCTACTGAAACGTCGGCGCCCGCACGTGTGCCGCGATCACGGCGCAGCAAAGCGGATGCTGGACTATTGCAACGTGCGATTCAAGAGAAGCAGGATTCAGCTTCGTCGGCGGTGAGCCGCATTATCGATTCGAAGAGTAAATTAGCAAAGCCAGAGCCCGAGGTGACTGAAAGCACAGAGATGCTGGAGGAACCGGTGTCCGAACTGGCCGTGCCAAACGAGTCAGTGTCTGAAGTCACAGAGACCCAAGAGTTGGTGGTCGAGCTCGACCCTAATGAGGTATCTGAGGCCGCCGCGAGGTTGCCTGAAGAGAGCGAAGTCCAAATCAGAGCGGATTTGATTGAAGATGACGAGTTGCAGGAGTCTGCAGAGTTGGAGGCTGAGGTCATTACAGAGGCCGAGCGAGACCAAGCCGCGGATGATTTAATCGTTGAGGTCGTCGACGGCGGGGCGGCGGAAGCTGAGTTTAAAGAGCCTACCCCCGAGTTGGAGGTTACTGAAGCAGTAACGCGAGCGTCTCCCAAGCTCGAAGCTGAGGCAGATACGCCAGTTGATTTGTTTGGCGAGGTCGAGCCCGCGGCTATTCGTCAGCCTCGTACGAAGGCAAACGACGCAGTTTTCACCGCGAGTATTTTGATTGGCATCGGTAATAAGCCCTTTTTACGTGGCAGTGCGGGTGGCCTGAGCTGGCAGATCGGTTTGCCGATGGACTTTGAGGAGATCGGTAAGTGGCGCTGGGTGGCTCCGGCGGATTTGGCTGGCCCAGTTGAACTTCAGATCTATCGCAATGATGAAGATCCGGATCGTAACGGGCGTCATACTTTAGATCCTGGGCAGAAACTGGAAGTGACTCCTATTTTTTAATTTATGATCGATTCCATTAAATATGCCATTGCCAGCTGCAAGTCCCTCAGGCACAAAAGCATCTAACTTTTTATTTCATGAGCGATTCTAACTTTACGATGCCTTTATCATTTGAAGCTCTTGTAGGTGCTGCACCTGATGCGGTCGTGGTTCATGATTTGGAAAATCAGGTGCTTTATTGGAATCAAGCAGCGGAAGCCCTGTATGGATGGTCAGTTGATGAAATTAAAGGCCGTCCAGTGGCGCGTATTTTTTATCTGGTGTCCAGTGAGCGCGAAGAGGC
>Ga0206125_10004199_pt1 | contig 13003 bp, 5 predicted proteins | sample Helgoland_Spring_4_FD_148598 | JGI IMG/M metagenome (GOLD analysis project Ga0206125, IMG submission 148598) | Pelagic subsurface seawater microbial communities from Kabeltonne, Helgoland, North Sea - Helgoland_Spring_Bloom_20160331_1 | ecosystem: Environmental > Aquatic > Marine > Epipelagic ... | reverse complement strand
TACAGAAAATGTGGCATTTAACTTTTTGCGTTCAGCAGTTTCAAGCATTGTTTCATTTACTAAACCACGTTTAAATAAAACATTCGTTCTATCAAATTCACGTAACACAAACTCAAATTCTTCTTTCGAGCGTGATAAATCTGCTTTTGCAACTGTTATAGAAAATTCACTTTCTTCAACGGCAGCTTGTAAGTCACCTGCACGTGCTTTGGCAGACTTAAGCGCGAGTTGACTTGTTCTATCATCTAATCTGACTAACACTTGATCTTTTATAGCTAAGCCAGAGTTTACAGCTTCCTGTGAAACCTCAGTAATACATCCTTGGGCTTCATATGATAAACCTGATTCATTTTCCGCAATGACTGTTCCAGCTAAGTTAATTGATTGGAAATTTTCTTGTGCATACAAAGGATTTGATAAAGCTATTATTGCTATACACACTTTAGTTAATTTAATTCCTTGTATCATAAAAATTCTCCCAGTTTATATTATAAAATTGGTCTGAATTTGTTGAGAGTCAATAGTGGAATTATGTTAATGGTGGATTTGTAGCCTTGAAGTATTATTAAATTGCAACATCAGCATTAAAACTGCCAATTCAAACTTGACCAATACATGAGATATTGCATCATAATTTGAGCGCCCAATGTTAAAATTAGAGCCTACTTAGAATCAAAAATCACTATCAAGTTGATAATTTTTTTCTTGATATGTATTCAATTATTCAATATCCTGAATGTATTATAATAATACTGACTGATGTTGCTTTTGTTACTTTTTCTCCCTCAGCATCAGTCAGAAGAAATCATTTATCTAATAAATATTTTTTAGATTTTGACACACCAAGCCACATAGAAAATGAGGATATTATAAAAAATATTGATATACAAATATATTGAATATTTAATGTAAATTCGAAATCTAGTAATATACCTGTAAGTGCAGGACCAATGGCAGAGCCAAGCACCATTGCTGCCGCTGCCGCTGCTTTAATTGATCCAAGGTGTTTTGTGCCAAAAAACTCAGCCCAAAATGCGTTTGGCAAGGTAGTATTAGCTCCAGATGTTATTCCTAAAAATATAAAGCCTAATAATGCAGAATATAATGTCTCACCAAAGGCAAATAATATAAATGCAATAATCATTGGCAATTGAAAATATGGAATTAACTTTGCAGTTCCAAGTTTATCTAATAAAATACCAGATAAAATCATCATGCAAATTGCTATCCCAGTATAAATTGGAAACATTGAAACTAAACTTAAATGTTCCCAACCCTTAATTTCCGAGAAGTGTACCTGTTGAAAAAAGAAGGCTGTGTTAAATGCAGATTGGCCAATTACAGCGGGCATCATAAACCAGAACAAAGGGTGCGATATGGTTTGTTTGCGAGTCCAATAAAGTTTATTCATACCCAACGATTGGTCTTCGGCATCAATGGATTGTGGGCTACGTTCTTGGCGTAATAGCCATATTAAAATTGGAATTGAGGAAAGAGTAACTAGAGCAGCAAGTATCCAAATTTTCTGCCAAGAAAAATACATTAAAGCAGATACAAGAAATAAAGGAATAAGAGCTTCACCAAATGAAAACCCAAGATTTGAAATTGATAGTGCTTTTCCACGATTGCTAACAAACCAACGTGACATTGCAATTACGGCTATGTGGGTAGACATGCCCTGTCCAGTTAATCTTAAGCAAAATATTACGATGGGTAGTAAAATTACTAATGGATTGATCGACATGAAAATACATGACATGGCAAGTGCTAATAGTATGATTGGGCCAAGTTTGCGAACACGCATTACGTCAGTTAATCCACCTGCCCAAATCATAACCACAGCAGAAACAAAAGTACCAAAACCATAGATCGCACCCCAATCACCATGGGATAAGTTAAAAGTTCCCCTGATTTCTCCTGAAAATATTGAGATAAAATATGTTTGACCAAAACTAGATAGAAAAGTTAGTAGCACACCTGCTGCGAGCCAACGTAGATTATTTATAATGAATTTGAACATATATTTTTTATGTTAATTGTTTGTTTTGCAGTTGAACAGGTTTACTGAAAATATTTTTTACATACGATATAAATTAAACATAAATATTTAGATATAAGTTTAATTATAGTAATTGTTGGTATCTATTTACTACTTATTGCAATAAATCAACATGAAAAAAAGCTTGATATTTTATTTTATGTTTGAATATTATTATTTTAGGAGTATGATAATTTTAATTTATTTTCTAGGGTAAATATGATTTTTTTGTTTAGATGTGTCGTAGCCTTGCCCTGTGTAATGATTATCGCAGGCTGTGTGCCGTCTAAATATGACATAAAAAAATCCTATGTGCAGGCCTCATCAAGCCTGAAGGAAAAAATCTACTCCGTAGAAGAAAGAATTTCTGAAAAATTTAATAAAATACAGTCAGTTCAAAAATCAGAAATAAATAATTATCAATCATCGAATGCTGAAAGTATTGAAGAGTTATTAGCAGATAAGCCTGAAGATAATCAAAAAGAAACATATGATCTTAATATGCCGCTTCAAAGTACCTTGGTAAGTGTAATAACTAATCATCCTGAGGTAAAAGTTGCGCATTATTTAGAAGAAGCAGCTGAGCAGGACGTTTTAGCAAGTAAAGGCCTCTACAAACCTCAAATAACTGGTTCACTAAATGCAGGAGGCATAAAAGAAAATACAAATTCTTCTAGTACTACTACAGGCCTTGGTTTAAATGCAGGTATTTCTCAATTAATCTATGATGGTGGTTACACCGCAGGAGGGATTGGTAAAAAAAATGCACTTTTTGAAAAAGCCAAATCAAATAAATCTCTTGTGCAAAATCGTATAGGTTTCGAAGCAACTAGTGCCTGGATAGATCTTTGGGCTTCAAAAGAAAAACTCAACGAAATTAACATCACACTTAATGAAATTGGCCCCATTTTAGCTGATATCAAGCGTATGGCAGGAACGGGACTTATTGATAGAACTATAGTAGACAATATTGAAAATTCTTTGCTTAAAGTTTCCATGAATAAAGAAAATCTAGAAATAGAAATTGAAAAAAATAAATTACGATATGAAAACTTTTTTGGAAAAGTGCCCAATGATGTTATTAAACCTGAAAATTTATTTGATATTGCAAAGCTAGAGGAAAAGATCTCAGAAAAATCAACAATTCCAAGCTTACGCTTTGCAGCTGCTGAATACATTGCCTCACAAGAAGAAGTTAATTCTATTCAAGGAGAATTTAAACCTAAAGTGAATTTTAAATTAACTGCAAATTCACCTTTAGATCGTGATGATAATGCAAGTCTTGCCATCGGCATTGCTTCTACATACACATTTTCTGATGGAGGCGTACTAAAAGCTAGACTGAAGGTTGCTCAAGCCAAAAGTTCACAAATGAAATTTGCTCTAGAAAGTGCAAGATTAGAAACAACAAAGTCAATTAAGTCCGATATTAAAATGCTGAGTTTTCTAAAAAAATCAAGAACATTAATTCTTAAAAGTCTTCAAAACAATAAGCAATCTTTATCAGTCTTAAAGTCACAAATTAAGACCGGTCAATCAAAGTTAAACAATTTAATAGATATGCATGTTGAAAGGCTAGGAATTAGAAATAATTTATTGGACAATACTGCTCAGATTGAAATAACAAAATATTCATTAGCGTCCATTCTAGGATTGTTTAGCGGTACATAATAATTAACGTAATCTATAATTAGTTCAGTATTTGGAATGGAAAATTATGTCATCTATAATTAGCGACGAGCCATCTGGTGATGAAGAAGTAAATACAAGTATTGAACAATCTAATGAAGGTCGTGAGACACTCCCTATACCTGGTGATGAAATTTCACATATTAACGAAACAGAAGAAAATAATAATCTTCTCGAAACTACGTTAATTAATGCAGTTCAACGATTAATTCAGTTAGGAGGTTCTGCATTCTCAATAGGGGCCATCAGAGATCTTGGTGACCTAAAAGAAAATAGTTTTGATTTTAAAGCCGCAGTTTCAGCTTTAACAAACGTAGGTTACAAATCAAGTTTTGGAAAGCTCAAAGTTAAAAAACTAAAGCCTTCACATTGTCCTTGTATTGCATTTAAAAAAGATGGTCAGGCTTTTGTAATCGAAAAAGTAAGCAAAAAAGGAAATGTAAAAATTAATCATCTATCTGAAAATTTGGTAGATGAAGAGATATCATTAAGTAATTTAGGACAATTAGTAAATGGATATTTTATTCTTGCACATAAAGCACCTGTTGTAAAAAAAGGAAAAAATGATTGGTTTTGGGGATCGCTTTCCAAAAGTAAACTCTTATATTTTCAAGTGATTATTGCTGCAACATTAACAAATTTTTTGGGTTTAGCTTCATCCATATTTATAATGGTTGTTTATGATAGGGTGATACCAAACGAAGCAATTGAGTCATTAATAGCGCTCACAATTGGTGTGTTGATAGCTATGTCATTTGAATTCATAATTAAGACACTACGGGCGCAATTTGTTGATCGTGCAAGCAAGAAGGCAGATCAAAGGATGTCTCGTTTGATATTTGATAAAATTCTAAATATGAGGCTAGATACCAATTCAAAAAAATCGGGTGCACTTGCAAGTGTAGTTAGAGAATTTGATACACTTAGAGATTTTTTTACGTCAGCTAGTCTAATAGCCATAGTTGATTTGCCCTTTGTATTCTTTTTTATATATATAATAAGCTTAATAGCTGGTCCTTTGGCATTTGTACCACTGATCGCGGTCCCATTGGTTATTTTAAGCGGTCTAATTATTCAGCCTTTTTTAGCAAGGCTTGCCGCTGGATCTATGCAGACTAATATGTCTAAACAATCAGTTTTAGTTGAGACATTAACTGGACTAGAAACTGTTCAAGCAACTGGGTGTGGTCAGCTTATGAAGCAAAGGTTTTCAGAAGCGTCTAATGCGCAATCTGATTTTAGTCTAAAAAGTAGGATGTTTTCTCAATTTGCTGTAAACTCAGCTTCGAGTATTCAGCAATTAGCTCAAGTGGGAACGATCTTCTATGGTGTATTCTTAATTCAAGATGGGATAATCACAATGGGTGCCATGATAGCTGCTGTAATATTAGGCGGGCGGACCTTGGCGCCACTTTCTCAATTAGCAAATGCGATGTCGCGTGCGAATTCTGCTCGTCAGGCTCACCGGTCGCTGTCTGAATTAATGCGAGATGATCCAGCTTTGAGCAAAGCTTCTGGAGTAAAGCTTAGTAGGCCCATTCTTGAGGGCACTATAGAATTTAAAAATGTAAGTTACACTTTTCCTGGATCAAAAACACCTATTATCAAAGATTTATCATTAAAAATACCAGCTGGTCAAAAAGTTGCAATATTAGGAAAGATGGGTTCGGGAAAAACTACATTTGCTCGATTATTATCTGGACTAATCGAGCCAACGGAGGGTGCTGTAATGATTGATGGCGTTGATATTCGTCAGATTGATCCATCTGATATGCGTAGAAATGTAGGTGTAATGCTACAAGAGACATGGCTTTTCTCAGGAACTGTTAAAGAAAACCTTCAAATTGGTTATTACGAGTATGGAGACGCTCATCTATTAAAAATTGCAAAAATATCAGGTGTTGATGAATTTGTATCACGTAGCCCTTCAGGCTATGATTTGAAATTAGGCGAAGGTGGCCAAGGTCTATCAGGGGGGCAATTACAATCAATAAATTTAGCTCGAGCAATGCTTCACAATCCTAATGTTTTGATTTTAGATGAACCTACAAGTTCTATGGATACTGGAACTGAGAAGCTTGTTATTTCGAGATTAAAAGATTGGATTGAAAAACGTACTATGATCATGGTAACGCACCGAAATTCCATACTAGAACTTGCTGATAGAGTTCTTGTCATAGAGAATGGTTCTGTATTGATGGACACAACTCCACAGCGACTAAAAACGCAAAGTGGAAGGAGTGTTTAGTGTCAGATGTAAATTTTAAAAAATTGAATAAAGAGATGTCTGATGGCGGTGGTTCTGCTAGCTTTTTAATTTTGTTTGTTGTTGTTGCCCTTGTATGTGCTACATTTGTCTGGGCAAATTATGCACAACTCGATAGTGTTACTCGTGGTGATGGAAGGGTAATTTCATCTTTACAAAACCAAATGGTGCAAGCTTCAGAAGGGGGCGTTATTCTGAAAAGACACGTTTCTGAAAACTCAATTGTTAAGGCTGGTGATCTTTTATTTGAGATTGACCCCATTGATGCCTCTGGCGAGTTAAATCAGATGCTACAACGCATAAACTCTCTCAAGATACGAGAGGAGCGACTACGATCAGAAATCTTAGGTGAAAGTAATCTGGAAATATCAACTGATTTGTCTTCAGCAGCGCCTTTGGTAGCTCAATCCGAAAAAAGCTTATTTAATGCGTTAAGGGCAGAATTAAAAGGTGAAGTTAGCGTTTTAGTGCAAAGTTTGGCGCAGAGTGAACAAGACATTTTATCCGGGAACTTAGCAGTAGCCTCTGCGCAAAGAACAATGGATTTACTTAGTGAGGAAATAAGTTTCATAGAACCGCTTGTAAAAGAAAACATAGCTCCTGCAACACAATTGCTAGGTCTACAAAGAGAGTTTGAATCAGCTGTAGCAATTAAAGATCGTGCAACATCTAAAATTGAACAAGGCAGGTTATCGATAGAAAAGACAAATAAACAAATAAAAAATGTTGAAGGGTCTTATATTTTGCGGTCTATGGAGGAGCTCAATAAAGTTGTAGCAAATCAATCTGAGCTTGCAAAAGCATTGCCTAGACTTAAAGATCGTGTTTCACGTACTGTTATTAAGGCACCCATTGATGGAATAATAAACAAGATCAACTTTCGAACGCCAGGCGGCTTTGTCAGAACCGGTGATTTGGTTCTAGAGCTTGTGCCAACGGGAGAAGCATTGGTAATTGAAGCAAAAATTCAACTGAAAGATATTTCTAGAATAATGGTTGGTGATGAGGTTCGGATTAGATTTTCTGCTTATGACTCATCAAAATATGGACATGTGGCCGGGCGCGTTAGCCTCATTAGTCCAGATGCTGTAATTGACAAAGGCAGTGATATGGCAACTCATTACTTAATTAAAGTGATGATTGAGGGTGAATTGATGATTAAGAATCGACCAGTTGAGTTCATGCCGGGTATGACTGCTTCTGTAGATGTATTATCTGGCAAAAGGACTGTTTTTGAATACTTATGGCAGCCTGTATCAAAGGTTGGTGAGCTCGCATTAAGAGATTAATGTGTCTATTTAATAAAAATATCAGCTGTTTTAGATAGATTTATATCTAAATTTTTTCATGCAATATTTGATTAAAGTATCATTTTGGTACTTATTTATATAAACATTTAAGTATTTATGTAATTATTTCAGGTATAGCTATCCAATGTTGCGAAATAGCAACAGTATAAAAAACCACTATTTAGACCTATATTATGTCTTGCAATATAACCTATATTCGAAGATAACTGAATTAATTATAAGAATAATTGTGTTCAAAATTACGGGGAGTATACGTGGCAGTATAGAAAATAGTTAGTAACTAACTAATCTTACACTTGTTCCATTGTAAACATTTCACGCTTTTCCGACTTTGTCACAAATAAAAATGATACTAATGAAAGAAACTAATAAATGAATAAACATGTAAAAAAAATACAATCAAAAAATTCGTTTAAAGTTTCTAAAGAGGAAAAATCAATGGATATTTCAAAAAGTCACCAAATATTCGGTTCTGAGAAAGTGCACAAAGCATACATTGTAAAAGCTAAGTCTCTCAATGATGTTCCCCTAGAACTTTCTAATGCAACGTTCAATGATGAAATCATGCAATCTGCTCGAGTGGTTGAAGATAGTAATCAACTAGAAGACTTTTTGGCCTCAAACAAACATGATGTAGAAACAATTGAAATTCCTGCTGGTTCAGCACGTGAGAGTTTTCTTAAAAAATGGGCTAAGGCGGCAACAAAAAAGAAGTTTAATTTATTACCAATATTACTCCTACCATTAACTGCATGTGGTGGTAAAAAAGATGTTACCGCTCCCGTTGTGGCGGAAAAAACAACTGGTGTATACGAGCTTGGCGCTGATACAGGCGCGGCGACACTTTCAGTATCAGGAGCAAATTATACCTTTACCCCAGCTACTGGATTAGCGGTTGTTGTGGCTTCCGCAGATGTAGCTGAAATACAAGTTCCAAGTGGCGTAGTTATGAATGCTGACGCAGCGGTTATTTCTGGTGAAACAATAACTGGTGCGGGAACAGTAAATGTAACCAACGTTGAGGATGATCTTGATGTTGATTTGTCGTTAATATCCTCCACAACAGTAACAGCTGCTGTAAATACTACAGCTAGCATAGAATTTGCAGCAACCTCACATTTTGGTGATGCTGTAGTTACTCTAACTGGAAACACTTCAAGTATTACAGATGTTATTACTTTTCATGCAAGTGCAAACATTGGAGCTGCGTCTTTTGTAGTATCTTCAGGAGCAAAACTGGGGCTATCCTTGGCGCAAGCCGCTTTAGTCAGCGCAACAGGCGCCATAACAGGAGTTGGTGATGTTGTAATCACAATGCCTGAAGATACTGTTGATAATACCGAGACAGCACTGATTAAAGTGGATCTTGAAGGCGGCAACCTTACTTTTGATTTAGGTTCTGCAGATAATGATACTTTAGTTTTAGCTTCAAATAGCTCAATCGATCTTGCTGGTGGAACAATGACAATTGACGATGGTGTTGTTGATTTCCTCACCAATGCAGTTGGTTTTTCAAATGTTGGAAGCGTGGTTATCAATTCAGGCATTAAGGCTAGCGTTTCAGATATTTTAGGGCTCAATTCTCTTTCGGGAACAGGCAAAGTAATTTTTGAGGCCAAGACGCCTACTGAAATTACATCTATAATTAGCCAAATCGGGAACATTATTGATACATCTAAAGATGTTCCTGAGTTTTTTATAAATGTGAATGTAACCGGTTTAAGCAGTTCAGAAATATCTGAAATGGACACTTCAATTGCAAATCTAGGTACCAGTTTATCAACAATTACTGGTCAAAATGTAGTAACCGAGAATTCATCTGGTGTAACTGTTGAGCAGTTTACAGTAACTGAATCAGGCGGTACAATCACATTCGGTGGAGCAAAAACAGGTGATATATCCATCACTGTTAAAGCAGATGGGTCTGCTACATTTTCACGAGGCTCAGTAGAAGCTAAAACTTCTGTTTCAGATCTAAGTGCAGTTGATCTGGATGTGCCAACATCTGCTGAGTTAGATGTCTCATTAAGTGGTAATTCTTCTCAGAACTTATTTGAAGTAAATGCACAAAATGCAACAGTTATAAATCTTTCTGGTAGTGTTGCCGGAGAGGATGAAGTTACTGTTCGTATTAATGATGCAGATACAAGTGTTCTAAATTCAAGCACATTAACTGTTAATACAACTGGATTATCAGGTACTGGTGCGCTTAAATTTGAATTTGACCCAACTGCAAAAAATGCGGGGCAAGATGATACCATCATTTTATCATCTTCAAGTGTTATTTCTAGTTCTATTGGTACGCTAGAAGTTGTAAATGGTCATTTGAATGCTACACAAGCAACTTTGCCAGACGGGTTAGCAATCATTACTGCATCTGGTATTACAATGACAGCCGCACAGTTTGTAGCTGCTGAGTCATTTACAAGTCTTCAAGGTACTGGTGAACTTACAATAGTTGCAGCTAATTCTACTGATTTATCGGCATTGAATACTTTCCTCACTGCTAGTGATACAACAATGGCTATCATTGGTCATGCAATCACTATTACTACAGACTCCGGCGATGTGGCGCTCTCTAATCTTTCAGGATCTTATGCGACTTTAAAGACCAATCTAGAGGCTATTTCATACCCTGGCATACCTCAGATATCAGCTTCAATTGATGCAATTAACACAGGTGCTTTGACAGCCTATGACTCTCTACTAGAGATAGGCACAGCAATTAATACAATTAATGGAAGCAATACAACTGCAGGATCTATTTTGAAGTCTGCGGCTGATCTGACAACTGCATACACAGCGGCAGTTTCTGCTGTTGTTGCAGATGCGTCTTCGTCTGGTGACACTCTTGAAGAGCTTGAGGATTTAATTACTGGTTTAACGACTACACTGAACACTCTGAATGCTAATGCCGTAAGTGATTATGACACATTAAAAGAAATTGGTGACTCGCTAACTATAATTAATGGAAGCAATACAACTGCAGGATCTATTTTGAAGTCTGCGGCTGATCTGACAACTGCATACACAGCGGCAGTTTCTGCTGTTGTTGCAGATGCGTCTTCGTCTGGTGACACTCTTGAAGAGCTTGAGGATTTAATTCAGGCTCTCACAGATTCTACCGCGCCGACAGTTACTGGAATTTCTATTACCAGTGCAACGGGTATAAGTGGTGGCACATATAATACCGGAGATGTAGTGACAATTACAGCAGTTTTTAGTGAAGCTGTTATTGTTACTGGTGCTCCAACCGTAGGTATTGTAGTTGGGACTACAGATAGATCTGCTACATATAATGATGGTGCGGGTACTAATTCATTAACGTTTAATTATACAATTGTTAGTGGTGATTCCAACGATACTGATGGTATTTCTATTAAGCTAAATGCCATCGATGTAACTGCATCTGGCGTATCCATAACAGATATTGCTGGCAATAATGCCACTACGACATTTGCTGCGCAAGATGCAAACAGCAACTTTAAAATAAACCAAGATACCTCAACTGACACTCCAACCTTGAACTCTATTGCAAGTGATAATTTGATTAATAAAGCTGAACATGATGCTGGTGTTTGGTTTACTGGTACCGCAGAAGCTAACTCTAGTGTTTCAGTTAAGTTTATAAATTCATCAAGTGCAGTAGTTGATACTCGTCAAGCAAGAACAGATGAGTATGGTGCTTGGTCAATTAATTATTCTTCATCGGATCTTCCTTCTGATGCTACATATTCAATTCAAGTTGTTGCCACTGATACTGCTGGAAATGTTTCTTCAACAACCACACGCTCTGGCGTTATAGTTGATAGTGTCGTTGCAAATGCACCAACAATTGATGCTGTTGCTACTGATGATTTGGTTGATATAGCAGAAAATACATCTGGATTTAATATTACTGGTACTGGTGAGGTTGGGGCAACTGTAACTCTCGAACTATCAAGTGGTCGTACGCTAACAAGTGGAAATTCTGCAACTGTAGATGGAAGTGGTAATTGGTCAATTGCTGTCGCTGCTCGTGAAGCAAGTACATATTTTGATGATGGAAATGAGCTACTTACTGTTTCGCAAGCTGACTCTGTGGGAAATGTTAGTACAGAAACTAAAAAAGTTATAGAAATTAGTACAACCAGATATGTTTCTGGGGATCAATCCAGTTCAGATTTTAGTGGAGTTTCTACACTGTTCCTGAGTGGATCTACAACCTTACCAAGTTCAACTTCGAGCCTGCCAACAGCTATTAATGCTCAAGGTAATGCAATAACCGTTGCTACAGTTGATTTGACTGGAGTAAATCTATCAAACACTGGAAATCTTACAGTACAATCTAACAAGACAGTCACCCTTTCACTATCGCAGGCTTCGAATTTTAATACCAATGGTACTACTTCTTTAGAAAGCGGGGCAGCAATATCAGTAACAGCGTCTGGTGATTTATCTAGCTTTAATCTTAGTAATGTTAGTCTCATTCTGTCAGCTGCATCAACTCTGCCTGATTCAAATTCAGATTTGCCAGTTTCTATTAACGCAAATTCGCATACAGTTACTGTAGCATCATCGGTAGACATCAGTTCTGTTACATTAACAAGTCAAGGTTCTTATGTAGTAAATGCATCGACAACATTAACAGCTACTGCCGCACAAATGACTGCTAAAACTATCACAGGTAGCGGCACAACTGCTATTACTGCGCTTCAATCTACTACGGCTGCTAATTTAGCGTCTATCACAACTTTATTGGTTACTGCGGCTGCGACTGTTGCTGATGCAACAACCATCAACTTTACAGGAAATCTCGGCAAAGCTGCAGTTAGTATAACTGGTACTAATGGTGGTGGTAACGATATCTTCAATGTGAGCAACGCTACTATAGGCTCAGCTTCATTTGCAGTTGATACTAATGCTCTCTTGCTTGGTACGGCTACAAAATTATCCGGGATTACGGTTACAGGTGCAGGTGCAACATCAATAACTGGGCTTGAAAGTGCTCTTGATGCAGACTTAAGCACCATAGAAACTAATACAGTTTCAGCTAGTATAATTGCTACAGATGCATCAATAAACTTTGAAGGTAACTTTGGTACAGCAGCTGTCGCATTAACTGGCGGCGATGGCGGTGGTAATGATATACTGAATGTTGATAATGCCACAATGGGTACTGCAACTTTTTCTGTAGCCGAAAATAACACCTTAACTGGAAGTGCAGCCCAATTAACTGGGTTAACTATAACCGGCGCAGGAACAACAGCGATTACTGCACTTCATTCTGATTTAGATGCCGACTTGAGTAATATAGCAACAACAACAGTTACTGCAGCATTTGGTGGAAGCGGTACCTTTACTGGTGATCTTGGCACAGCAGTTGTAACCGTTGCGGATGGCATTACCTTTACAGCTGATGCCTCTGTTGTAAATGGCAAAACAATTACGGACGGAACCGATAATGCGACAGTAGCTATTACAGCACTTCACAGTACTTTAGCTGCTGATCTTAGTAACATTGATACTAATTCTGTGACGGCGGCGTTTGATGACAACGGGACCTTCACGGGTGACCTTGGTACTGCGGTTGTGACAGTTGCAAATGACAAAACTCTGACAGGTGCAGCTAACAAACTTGTGGGCCACACAATTAATAAAGCAGATAGTGGTAATGGTGCGATAGTTGTAACATTGAATGCGCCTTCAGATACAGCTGTT
>Ga0206125_10004195_pt1 | contig 13011 bp, 10 predicted proteins | sample Helgoland_Spring_4_FD_148598 | JGI IMG/M metagenome (GOLD analysis project Ga0206125, IMG submission 148598) | Pelagic subsurface seawater microbial communities from Kabeltonne, Helgoland, North Sea - Helgoland_Spring_Bloom_20160331_1 | ecosystem: Environmental > Aquatic > Marine > Epipelagic ... | reverse complement strand
TCAATTTGCCGCCGTACTGCCAAATCAGCACCTCAACGCCACATCTCTGCGTGCCAACTTTCGTCGAATCTTTTGACCAACAGACCCGCGGCGGACCTTGCGCCACCGCACGTCGCCGCCAACGGATCCACCACTTCTGCATCCGCAGCAACCACTCCAGCCTTTCTCATCGCCCAAAAATCAGAGGTCCTTGTTGACCTCCAAGCCCTGTCTATTGCCGCCCCTTCGTCCTGCTGCTGATGCCTCCACAACACCTGGTGGCGGTCAAACCAGTCTACACCAAGCGCCTTACCATGGGCCCGCACAAAGCCCACCAAGGAATCGATGCTGCACCCCGTCGCTCCGGCACGCTGCTCATCCAGGCCCACCACCAAAACGCGGTCATAGAGGACATCCCCTGCCGCCGAAAGCGCCGCTCCATGCGCTGACCAGCCTTCTAAAAATTGGGCCAACGTCATCCTCAACGCCTGTTGCTCTTCGGCCGTTAAATCGCGGTCGGCCACATGCACCCAAAGCCGGGCGTGGGCCGGCAACTCCTGAAACGTCATGGTTCGAAATTAGGCCTTCTGGCCTTCCCTGCTGCCCAAGGCGCGGTCCCGCAACCACGGCAACAGCACCAGCATCAGCGAAGGCATCGGCGACTGCAAGAAACCGAGCACCTCTCGGGCCACATTGTATCCTGGAGCCTCGGCTCCTCCCCTGCCATCCACCACCCAAAACAGCGCCACAACACCTCCCGACGCTGCATACATCATCAGCAAGAGCTTCCAACGGTCGCCTACACCTGCGGCCCTCAAAAACAGGGCGTCCAGCGCAAAAAAGCCCATCAAGATGAACCCCATGAGCATCCATTTGGCCCTGAGCAAATCCTCAGCATCCCACCAGTGAAACACGTCAAACGTGTCGCGCGTCACATAGAAATTGTTCTCGCTCAATGGCGCGAAGCGGTCCCACCAATCCTTTCGTGCCTCGTACATGCACTGTGCATCGCCTTCGCAGTCCTCGAACCCGTAGGTATAAAAATCCCCATATCGGGTGCCCACATCCGTGTAGTGGTTCAGCTTAATCTTGGCGTCCTCTTGCAGGTAACCAAAGAGCACCATACCAAAAAGCACCGCAATCCACCACGGCTTTTTTCTGGGCAACAAAGGCCTGGAATCCGCCATCTGCTCACGCATGGCTTTTGTCTTCAGGAACCACCCTACTGAGTTTTTCTGTCCACAAGTACCACAACCAAAAAATGAAGCCGTACACCAACACCGTCCAGGTGTAATCGTGGTTGAACGATAAGGCTGAGGGACGGTAAAAATTCAGGATGACCAAAGAGACCACTCGGATCAAATTGGCAATGTGAATGGCCAAAAGCCCCAGCGGGATGAACCACATCTTCCGCTTCGCAGGGCCTGGAAAAGCCACCACAAAGGCGGCAAACAGTGCAAACAGCACGAGGCCATCGCACGGCGCACCGATCTCGAGCATCCCTACGCTGTTGGCGATGCCAACCTGCCAACGCAAATCAGAAGAGGTCACCTCGTACAAGGCAAAGCCCAAGGTGCGCAGCGCCCATTCGGACACCAACACCATAGAATGGATGAGGTACTCATCCAACAACGTAAAGTCTTTCAGGAAATACTGGTAGGCGATGTACCACACCAAATAAGACAACAACCCCAGTGAGAGGAATTTTGTGAGGCCCCGTTCGAGAAACATGCCGTCTCCTTAAACCTATCCTCAGGCCTCCAGCTCAAGCTCCTTCCTCCGCCTGACCCCCAACACACCCATTCCCAAGCCTCCAGCAATCAAGAATCCCAACCCCCCATCAATGGGCACACACCCCTCAGAAGGATCCACAAAATAATTCTCAGTCCACGAACTGCACTCAGTAGTAGGACCAGGCTCACAGTTTCCGCACCCGCCAAGATTACAGACCGCTGGATCTGCTTCAGGAATTCCCGCACAAACCTCGACATCTCCGCAGTACTTACAGGTACAATCATAACAACACCCTCCTATTGGGATATCTCCTCCAACATCACATTGGCTTGGGTTTTGAGCGAAGGCTAAAGCGGGAAGGCAAACGAAGAGGGAGAGCAGGAAATTTTTCATGGCCCGGTAAAGTCAACAGTAAATATAACGCCCCTGTCCCTACCCAACAGGATAATCTCGTATTTTTGTTATATGTCGGAACAGTCCTCGGGAGGCTCTAATGCATCGCTCAAACAACTGCGTCTCGGGCTCAAAGTGGCTGCCAAAAACTGGTTGCTCCTTTTGCTCCTGCCAGGGCTCGCATATGGATATGCGCGGTTCGTCACCCACAAGCAGCTCGACATGTTTGGTGCGCAGACAGAAATTCTGTTGGAGCAAAAAGACGAATACGACAAGGCCCGAGAAATCATGGAAGGCGTTGTCAGCCGGCGTTTTCAGCGTCAAGGACCGGACATTGCCAACCAAATTCGGGTACTCAAGAGCCGCGACCTCGTCGCCAAAGCTGTAGGCGACCTCAACCACAACATCACCTACTTCATTGTGGGTCGTGTCCGATCCCTGCCGGTAGGTGGACTCAGCGGTGTTGAGGTTCAGGCTTTCCCAGATCAATTCAGCTCCGCTGGCCTTGGAGCCAACTTTGACCTCAAAGTCTTAGATGACCAGACCTACGCCTTGACGGTCAATCTTGGCGGAGACCGGGTGTACACAGCTGAGCATGCCTTTGGTGAGGAAGTTCAGACCGGAGATTTCCGCATTGTCATCAATCGGGCAGAGAATGGGCGCGGCACCATTGAGCAGGCCATTGCACAGGGACAGCGGTTTCAGGTGCGCAACGACAATCAAATCATCGGCCAATACCGCAGTGGTCTTTCGGTGAGGGGTGTGGGGCAAACGAGCATCCTCAAGCTTCAAATCAGCAACATTTTGCCCGACCGCGCCATCGAGTTTCTCGATGCCCTTTCGGTGCGTTACATCGAATATTCCACCGCCGCGCGAGAAGCGGTCAACCGCAAAACCGACGAATTCCTCGAACAACAGCTGCTCAAAATCGAGGCCAACGTCGACAGCCTCCAGGACATCATTGACCAACAGCGCGAAGAAGCCAAGGTGCTCGACCTCACCCGCAATGAGACGGTCTACTTTCAGGAGCTGGTGCAAGTGGAAACCCAACGTGAAGAACTGCGCCTGAAGCTGCGCAGCCTCACCTCATTGGAATCCTACCTCAGCCGTGGGGTAGAAAACACCAGCATCCCACCGAGTGCATTCTTGACCCAAGATGCTGTAGCAGCAGAACAGGTGGGTCAACTCTATGATTTGCAGCTGCAGCGCACCCAGATGCTGCTCGACGTCACCCCAAGCAGCTTCCAGGTCAAGCGACTCGACTCCTTGTTGTCGACCACCCGCTTGAGCCTGTTTGACTACATCGGAGGGGCGCGGGGCGCTTTAGAAGGTGAGGCCGACGAATTGGAAAGCCGCGTCAATGCCATCGAAGCCAAACTGTTCCGATTGCCTAAAAGCGAGCGCGAATTGCTGGCCATAGAAAGAAGGCTGGCCATCAGTGACAAATTCTACGGATACCTCTTGGAACAGCGGGCGACCAACCTCATCGCAAGGGCGGCCATAACGTCCAATGCCAACATCATCGAACAAGCGCGTTCTGTGGGCATCACCGGACCCGACAAACCCAAAACGATCCGCAACTACACCCTCATTGGTTTGGCCATCGCGGTTGGTATTGCCCTGCTGCGCTTGTTTCTGTTTGAACGCATAGAAAGCGTCAATGAGCTGAGGGAAGCGACCAAATTATCGGTGAGTGGAGGTGTCCCCCGCTACGAGGACATCACCGACAAACAATACGTCCTCGTTTCCTCCAAGAGCCCACGCCACCCGACCACAGAAGCTTTCCGGGGATTGAGGACCAACCTCCAATACCTGCTCAACCGAGAAGGGCAGAACACCGTGCTCATCAGCAGCATGTACCCTGGAGAGGGAAAGACCTTTACGGCAACCAACTTGGCGGCTCTGTTGGCCCAAGCGGGACGGTCAACGCTGCTCATCGACTTTGACCTTCACAAACCGAGGGTGCACAAAGCGTTGGAACTCGATCGGGGCATCGGCTTGAGCGGCTACCTCATAGGACAGAGCACTTGGCAGGATGCAGTTCAGCACTCTTCCATTGGGTGCCTTGATGTCCTCACCAGTGGGCCCATTCCGCCCAACGCTTCTGAGCTCACTTTGAATGAGCGCGTCGATACCATGATCGTTGAGGCAAAGAAAGCCTACGATTTTGTCGTCATCGACACCCCTCCCATCTTGCTGATCACGGACGCATTGGTGCTCATGAAGCACGTGGACCGGGCGCTCATTGTAGCCAATGTAAAACGTGCCAATGCACGGGGAATGAAACAGTTGGAAGACATCCTCAATCAGAACAGCATCGACCACGTCAGCATGGTCCTCAACGGCATTGTCCCGACCCGCTGGCGTTACTATGCCTCCAAATATGCCTACCGCTACCTGTACAGTTATGGATACGGTTACGGGGGGTACGGCAGCTACACCGGATATGGCGGGTACGGAGATGAAGATCACCGATACGGCGATGACGTTGACGCATAAGCGGCAGACGCATGTGTGGCATCACCGGAATCCATGGACGGGCGGACGCAGAATCGTGGGCAGCAACACGGCGCATGACCGCTGCATTGGCCCACCGCGGTCCAGACGCTGAAGGTCATTGGACCGACGACCACAATGTGGTGCTGGGGCACCGCAGGTTGAGCATACTCGACACCTCCGATGTCGCCAATCAACCGATGACGAGCTTTTGTGGCCGCTTCATCATCGCCTTCAACGGAGAAGTCTACAACTACCAGGAACTTCGGGAAGAGCTGCAAGGCTACCCGTTCAAAACAACCGGTGATACCGAAGTCGTATTGGCTGCATTGCGCGCATGGGGAGCCGCCGCATTGGAACGGTTCAACGGCATGTTTGCCCTGGCGCTGTGGGACTGTCAAGAAGAAAAACTGCTCCTGGCGCGGGACCGCATGGGCATCAAGCCCCTCTACCTCCACACCAACGAGCACGGCCTCCTGTGGGCCAGCGAAATCAGGGCACTGCTGGCTTCTGGACAGGTGGCCCGAAAACTGGACCGCACTGGACTGGTCGATTTCTTGCGCTATCAAACCGTGCATGGTCCGCGCACATTGATCGAAGGCGTCGAGATGCTGCCCGCTGGTCACTTGATCTGGGCCGATGACAACGAAGTGCGCACAGAGTGCTGGTGGGACGCGGCCACAGCAGCAAAGGCATTGGTCGACGAAGGCGCCCCTTGGACGTACAGTGCAAGTGCCAGCACCCACGTGCGAGAACTCCTGACCGATAGCATCTCACTGAGGATGCGGTCGGACGTTCCATTTGGAGCCTTCCTATCGGGAGGGATCGATTCCAGCGCCGTCGTGGCCCTCATGTCAGAAGTTGGAGATCGAAAGGTGGCCACCTTCAATGTCGCCTTTCACGAAGACCAATTTGACGAAAGCCAGTACGCCCGACACATCGCCCAGCTCTACAATACCGACCACCATGAAATCAGGCTTTCGGCCGACGATTTCTTAGCCTCAGTGCCTGATGCACTCGCCGCTACCGACCACCCCAGCGGGGACGGGCCCAACACCTTTGTGGTCTCCCAAGCCACCAAAAAAGCGGGCATCACCGTGGCCTTGAGTGGGTTGGGGGGAGACGAGCTTTTTGCGGGCTACCCTGTCTTTCGCAGAACCGTTGACCTCATCGGAAAACAGTGGGCCATGGCATGGCCCAAAGGCCTGCGCCGCCTCGCAGGTACAGCCTACAAATGGGCCAAGCCTGGGGTAAGCAGCGACAAGTTCGCGAGCTTACTCGCTGGTGACAGCCTGGACCCCGCTTCCACGTATCCCATCAGCCGAAGGGTCTTGCTCGAGGCCGATGTACACCGCCTTTCCCAATCCTCATCTGTCCCCGACAGTGTGGTCCAATGGTGCCGGTCCCACCTCGACCGTTCCCCTGGACTGGACCTGCCCGTATTGAGCAGGATCGGCCTTGCAGAGATGCACACCTACATGCAGCATGTGTTGCTGCGGGACACCGACCAAATGTCCATGGCCCACGCGCTTGAGGTACGGGTGCCCTTTTTGGACCACCGGCTGGTGGAGGCAGCCCTCGCCATCAACGACCCCGTCAAGTTTCCGCACAGTCCCAAGTCTTTGCTCACCGCGGCATTGGGCGACCGCTTGCCCCGGTCGATCATCGACCGTCCAAAAATGGGGTTCACCCTGCCTTGGGACATCTGGATGCGCGGGCCCCTTGGAAGCACTTGCCAGCAAGGCCTCGACACGTTGATTCAGCGCGAAGTTTTGAATGAACAGGCCCTGCGAGCGCTGTGGCAAGGGTTTGAACAAGGAACGGTCACCTGGTCTCGGGTGTGGACCTTGGTGTCGTTGGGCCAATGGATTGACCGCCATGACCTCTATTGAAGGGAAGCGCCCAGTCGTCCTCGTGGCCATTGATTGGTACCTGCCTGCCTACCGTGCGGGAGGACCCATCAGGAGCATCGCCAACCTCGTGGCCGCCTTGGGCGATGAAATCGACTTCCGGATTGTGTGCGGCAACCGCGACCTCGGGGATGTTGAGGACCTCCCCGTGCCCACAAGGTGCTGGACACCGCTCCACAATGCTTCCGTCCAGTATCTGCCCCAAGATGCATGGACCGCTTCCACTTGGAAGGGCCTTATGGAAGAGGTGCAACCCGACCGGCTTTACCTCAACAGCCTGTACAGCGGGCCATTCAGCCGGCTGCCCTGGAAGGTGGCCAAATCCATGGGGATCCCCACCACACTGGCCCCTCGGGGAATGCTCGGCCCCGGCGCCCTGTCGATCAAACCTTGGCGCAAAAAGGCGTGGCTGACTGTCCAACGTTGGTCCGGCAACTACGAACGCATCACTTGGCATGCCAGCACCGCGCAAGAACGGAACGAAATCGAGCAGTGGTTTCCTAAGGCGCAGGTTCACATTGCCCTGAATCTGCCGGTTCCCTATGACCCCCTCCCCCTTCCCACCACAACGGACACCCTCCACTTGCTGAGCGTTGGCAGGGTGCATCCCATCAAAAACTACAGCTTGGGCGTCTCTTTGGCCAATGCGCTGGCACAGCAGGGTCACAACGTCACCTACCGCATCGTAGGTCCCGTCCGGGTCATCGAAGAAGCGAACACACTCAAGGCAGCTGCCCAAGGGATCGCACTGGAATTGTTGGGGGCATCACCACCTGAATCCATACGCCGTCACTTGGGTGAAGCCCACTTGGTTTTGGTGCCCAGCCTCAACGAAAACTATGGCCATGCCGTTGCCGAGGCTGTCGCCTGTGGACGGCCCGTCATCGTATCTGACCAAACCGTCTGGTCCACCATGAAAACTGGAGCATCTGTATCCTGCCAACCCCTTTCATTGGAAGCTTGGATCGCATCCGCGGAACAACTGCTGTCAATGGACCGCACAGAAGTCCTCCAGCAATCTCAAGAAACCTACGACCACTGCCTCTTTGACTCCCATCACCTGCAGGCACAACGCGCACTGTTCAACCCATGACCGTTTCTGTCGTCACCGTCACTTACAATGCTGCTTCGACCGTTGATCAAGCGGTGCGCAGCGTCCTGGATCAACAAGGCGGATTTACGCTCGACTACCACATTGTGGATGGGGGGTCAACCGATGGCACCCTGGACATCCTGGAAGCGCACAAGGCGCGGATCACAGCGATCACAAGCCAACCTGACGCCGGACTGTACGACGCCATGAACCGTGGTGTGGCGAGGGCCAAGGGCGACATCATCGGCATCCTCAACGCCGACGACGCCTATTCCGACCCCCACGTCATCGCCGACATCCTAAAGACCTTCGAAACAACTGGAGCAGACGCTGTCTACGCGGACCTCGATTACGTCGATGAAGCAACCGCCACCGTGGTCACCCGACACTGGAAATCCGGTGTGCCTGGCAACTTCCGCAAGGGATGGATGCCACCGCATCCGACCCTGTTTGTCAAGCGGCAGATCTACGAGCAGCACGGTTTGTTCAGTCTTGAACTCCGCAGCGCCGCCGACTATGAATTGATGCTGCGGTTCTTTCATTTCAGAGGGGCACAGCTCGCCTACCTCCCCAGAACCACAGTCAAGATGCGTGCCGGAGGACAGTCCAATGCGTCACTCACCAACAGGGTAAAAGCAAACGCCGAAGACGCCAAAGCTTGGCGAATCAATGGAAGCGCTCCCCCACCGCTCTTGCGCTTGGCCAAGCCTCTGCGCAAAATCAACCAGTTCCTAAAACGCTGATTCCTGCGGCGAACGCGATCAGCGGATGCTGTAGTTCGGGGCCTCTCGGGAGATCATCACGTCGTGCGGGTGGCTCTCCTTGACCCCTGCAGACGTGATCCGCACGAATTGAGCCTGGTGCAATGCGGGGATGTCCCGTGCACCCACGTATCCCATGCCAGCGCGCAAACCGCCCACCACTTGATACATGACCTCTTGGACCGACCCTTTGTAAGGAACGCGACCTGAAATGCCCTCAGGGACCAACTTTTTCAAGTCGTCCTCGGCGTCTTGGAAGTAACGGTCCTTGGAGCCCTTTTGCATGGCCTCCAGACTCCCCATACCCCGGTAGCTTTTGAAGCGACGGCCCTCATAAATGATGGTCTCGCCGGGGCTCTCTTCCGTTCCAGCCAGCATGCTTCCGATCATCACGCTGTGGCCACCACCGGCCAGCGCCTTGGCGATGTCACCCGTGTAGCGAATGCCGCCGTCGGCGATCAGCGGAACGTCAGTACCGGCCAAGGCTTCTGCCACTGACATGACCGCTCCCAGCTGCGGCATACCCACACCAGCGATGACACGCGTGGTACAAATGGATCCCGGGCCGATGCCCACTTTGACCCCATCCGCTCCGGCCTCGACAAGGGCCTTCGCCGCAGCGCCTGTGGCGATGTTTCCACACACGATGTCCGTCTTGGGATGGGCTTCCTTGACCTTTTTGAGCATGGCAATCACGCCCGCACTGTGCCCATGGGCAGTGTCAATGATCAACGCATCAACCTCGGCTTTCACCAAGGCATTCACCCGCTCCATGGTATCGGCAGTCACTCCTACGGCAGCCGCGCATCGCAAACGGCCATATTGGTCCTTACAAGCATTGGGAAATTCCTGCAGCTTGATGATGTCACGGTAGGTGATCAGGCCGACCAGCTTGCCTGCAGCATCCACTACGGGAAGCTTCTCAATCTTGTTGTCCTTGAGAATCTCCTCTGCACGCTTCAAATCTGTTCCATTGGGCGTGGTGACCAGGTTTTCCGAGGTCATCACCTGAACAATGGGGCGTGCAGTGTCGTGCTCAAAACGGAGGTCCCGGTTGGTCACAATGCCTTTTAGGAAACCGGCTTCGTCCACGACAGGAATGCCACCAATCCGGTGCTCGGACATGATCTGATGCGCATCGCCCACCACTGCCTCTACGGGCAAGGTGATGGGGTCTTGGATCATCCCACTTTCACTGCGCTTCACCTTGCGCACCAAGGCCGCTTGGGCCTTGATGGACATGCTCTTGTGAATGACACCGATGCCCCCTTGGCGCGCCATTCCAATGGCCATGTTGGCCTCGGTCACCGTATCCATAGCGGCAGATACCACGGGAACATTGAGCACAATGTTCCTCGAAAAGCGGCTGCGCAAGTCGGCATCCCGCGGCAACACCTCGCTGTAGGCAGGAACGAGAAGGACATCATCGTAGGTGAGGCCTTCTTCGGTAAACTTCGGATGGGGGTGGTCAGTGGGCATGGGCAAAAGGGACGCGTCCGGATATTCCGACGAAAATAGTCCAGAAACCGATGGTGGCAAGGGGACTCAACCCCCCTGTTGTTCACGGCCTGCGCACGACCTGAACATGTCCCAAGCGGGTCACAACGCGACCAGCACCGTCCTGCAGCCGGAGCGTGTAAGGGTAGAATGCTTCAGGCAACAAGGCCCCGTCCTTTGTTCCATCCCATGCGGCATCGGGGTCCTCCGACTCCCAAATCAAATCGCCCCACCTGGAGAAAATGTCCACCCGGTATTCCGTGACATCCGCAAAGGCAATGGAAGGTTTCCACGTGTTGTTAAAGCCATTGTAAACGAGCGCATTGGGCACCCACACCACCGGGGGCAAGGTCAAGCACACCTCATTGGACGTGGCCGCCCAACCGCTGTCCCCCTGTTCGGCGCGAACCCGGTAACAAAACTCCCCGGGCGTGCCAATCAGGTCCTCCAATTCATCGTCATAGGAGAAATCATAAGGACTGAAATCCTCAACCTCGTCGAGTTGCCCCCCGAATTGAATGCCCCGCAACAACACCTGTCGCGTTCGTGGGGCCTCCCAACCTTCGAAAGGCGTCCAAGAGAGGGCATTGGACAACCGGTCCTCGAGCACTGTCCCCGTCAAGAAAATCGTCTCGGCTATCGGCGTCCCCAAGACGCTGTCTCCGCAAGCATTCACCACTTTGATGTAGTACTTGTACTGCCCGACCTGTCCCTGAATGGAGCTGTCCAGCAGTTGAATCACACCCCCTGGGGAAGTCAGACTGTTCACGAATTCAAAGTCGTCGTCAAAAGGTTCGTTGCGCCAGATCTCATAGTCGTGCGGGTCAGAAGCTGCACCATCGACCTCCACACGGAGAACGGCCACGGAATCCGTTACAATGCTCGCTTCGAGCCACCGCATCCACTCTGGCCCACCGGGGTAGGAGAACAGGTTTTCAGCCGTGTTGGAAGACTGCGTCCAATCCGCTGTTTCAGCATGGGCCACAATTCGGTACCGGTACAAACTCCCAATGTTGGCCCCTTGATGCTCGAAAAAATTGAGGTTCCCGGGCACCTCTGCCAGCAATTGGGGACCTCCTTGGATGCCATCTTGGGTCAATTCTGTCGCCCACACCTCGTACCGATTGACCCCACCCTGCCATTGGACCACGGGAGACCATTGCAAATCGGCTTGGTCGGTGCACTCGGTCCAATCCACATCGAGATAAATCGAAGGCGCACACGCGGGATTGGCCGCACCGGGGTCGGGCATTCCTCCGATGTAGCAACTGTCAAAACCCGCCACATTGTAGTACTCAATGTTCTGACCAGCCATGCTAAAGGGGTTGGTCCAACTCAGCGTGTTGGGGTCTTCGATCGTGGTCAACACCGTTTCGATGGAGCCTGAGCAGATGTACACGATGTATCCCGCCACATCGGGGGCCAAACTGGGTTGCCAAGAGACCGTGGCTTGCCCTGTGAGAGAATCTACATCCACCGCGACGATTTGTGGCGGGGGAGGGTCAAGTTGGTCCGAGACTTCGATCGACGCCTGGTTGGATTGGTGGGTGCACCCACCGGCTTCGGTCAACGTCACGCGATACGTAACCAAGCCTTCGCATTGCGTTACCGGAAAAGAGGTGTTGGAGTTGCCGAGGAGCCAAGGCGCCGATGCGATTACCGTCCATGAACCGTCCGGCAAAAGCTGTTCTACAGCATAAGTACCCCCGAATCCCGCGGGGGGATTGAAGTGAAACGGGCTGTTCCACGCCAAGTCCACCGTGCCTGGAATCAGGCCCGATTCCAACTCCAAGAAAATGGTACACAGGGTGTCAGAGGGGCCCGCCATGGCGCTGCCCGCGGCGTTGAGTGCCGTCAAAGTGTAACAGAACCCCTGTGTCGCGGTCAGCAGTGGCGTGTTAAACCCGGTGACATCAGAAATGGGATTGTCAGGCTCGAGGTCCACATCAAACCCTGGCAGAGGCGTGAAGTCCGGTGCGGGCAACATCGGCGTCACCGCATAAAACTCTGCACCCGTCGCATCGGAGAGCCAATTGAGGGTAACGGTCCCATCGTTGTTGACCTGTGTGCAATTCCACACTTGCCCCCGACCCATGAAGGTCAGGCACATGGTCAGTATCCACAGCACGGATACCCTATGGGTGACGGTCCTCAACATTGCTCTGCAAGATGTACGCGCGCAAGGGCAGAACGGTTGCCTTTCGAGGATGTTATCCGCCGCCGGCATTGAATTTCATGTAGCCGTCATTCCAAGCCCTTCCAAAAAAACCCCTTGGCCATTTGGCGCGTGTTGAAAGCCTTGAATTCTTGGACCAATTGATCCACGAGCTGACCGGCCCGGGGGAGGTCATCCAACAGGGCACTGACCTGGCCAATTTCCAGTTCTCCTTCCATCAAATCGCCCTCCCTCATGCCGCGCTTGGCGCGACCACGGCCCAGCAACTCACGCAAGGTCTGTGCATCGGCACCTTCTTCTTCCGCGTGATGGACCTGATCAAAGAAGCTGCCTTCTGGCCCCCGCAACAACCTCACCGGTGTCACGTCCTTGAGCATGAGGCGTGTCTCTCCAGCCACTGCATCAGCAATGCGTTGCTTAAAGGCGGCATGCGCCGGGTTTTCCTGGGTCATCACGAATCGGCTGCCCATTTGAACGCCCGTAGCACCTAAAGCAAGCGCAGCCAGCATAGAACGCGCATCGTGCAAACCGCCCGCAGCGATGACAGGGATGGAAACCGCATCAACCACTTCCGGAACGAGGCACATGGTCGTGGTTTCCTCCCTTCCATTGTGGCCACCAGCCTCAAAACCCTCCGCCACCACGGCGTCGACCCCTGCATCCTCAGCCTTGCGCGCAAAGGCTGCGCTCGATACCACGTGGATGACTGTGGCACCCGCCTCCTTGAGGAAACCGGTCCACTTCTTGGGCGATCCAGCACTGGTAAAGACCACGGGGACTCCTGCTGCTGCAATCGTCTCCATATGCGCCTCAACATCCGGGTAAAGCAGCGGCACGTTGACTGCAAAAGGCCCATCCCATGCCGCTTTTAACCGCTGAATTTCCGCTTTCAGCTCCTCGGGATACATCGATCCGGCACCCAATGTGCCCAAAGCGCCGGCCTTGCCCACCTCGGCTGCCAACTCCCATCCG
>Ga0206125_10004189_pt1 | contig 13035 bp, 15 predicted proteins | sample Helgoland_Spring_4_FD_148598 | JGI IMG/M metagenome (GOLD analysis project Ga0206125, IMG submission 148598) | Pelagic subsurface seawater microbial communities from Kabeltonne, Helgoland, North Sea - Helgoland_Spring_Bloom_20160331_1 | ecosystem: Environmental > Aquatic > Marine > Epipelagic ... | reverse complement strand
TGAACCGCCACACATTCCACAAGCAGTACAGCGGTATTTGCGAAATGACACGGGCTTGTGAGCGCGGTTCCATTGTGTTGTAGTCTTCTGACTGACCACCAGTTCTGGACACGTTTTCTTGGAATGACCTATTTTCTTACAATGGCCACATCTGGTTTTCCGGTTCATCGGTTTGCATGCGCAGAATTCTCCATTCCATGGTTCAGCTCCACAGCATTGTGTAGGTGTAAGCATCTTCTCTTCTTCTTGAATGGTATCGAGCCATTCCTGTGGCGGAGGCGGAAGCGTTGCGGGGTTTTCAAACATCTTTGTTGATTGGTTCTTGTCTTTGTTGAATTGGATTTTAATTTTTTGTCAAAACTCATAAAAGTATTTCAATTTTACGTTGTGTATACCGATAATCTGGTTAGTGTTAGTCATCATTTAACATAAGTGCCATAGCCGCATAATTGTGTAAATCAATCAATGTATCGCGCAATCTTTCATCATCAACCAGATTAACGCCTTTATTAGTAATAGACAAAGAACGCTGGATTTTGTCTTCAATACGCATTAATACACCTATCATTCCATATTTGGCAAATGCGTCACCATAATCCACGTTCTTTTTTGTAAAAAGTTCCAAACCTTCTGCTTGAATTTTTTTCATTTGTTCTACACGAGAATTAGCCATATCAAAATATAATGTATTACACCTTCGCACATTTTATGTGCGTGGTTACTGTTACCTTTGTAACTGATAAATGCCGACAGCGTCGGCGTTTTAATTGTTCAAATGTGTAAAATACATTATTTTTAATTATTTTACCAAATAACATATTGTTTTAGTTTTGCATTATTCTTCATTTCTGTTAACCAATGCCAAGCTTGAAGACGACGTAAATATGTTGTCGCATTTCCAGGATCTATTTCAAAAACTACAATTTCTTGAATTATTTCCTCCTTTCGCATTTTTCGAACAGGAATATCATAAAATTCGGTAATTTTTTTTAAATCCGACAACAAATAATTTTCTTGATAATCTAATTGTTTTGCTACAAAAGAATCCATATTGTTGATATTCATATCGTCAACATATTCATTAATCTCTAATTTCGCATTTTCTGAAATTTCAAAACATATATTATCCATATCAATAATTGCTTATTATAGATAATATATGTAACAATTGTTTTAATTTACTTAATTTCCATAATATCCATAAACTTAAATAGAGATTTATTGGACAGTCCAGGATTTTTCTTTACCGACATTTTTGCTACAACGCTTATCTTGCTCCGCATATCTTCCCAGATATCAATAAAAATTTTCTTTCCTGTATTCAAAAGAATAAACATATTTTCAGAAACTTCAACAACACTGTGTTTCTGATCGGCATCATTAACTAATTCCATTAGAACGCCATAGAGTTTATCAAAAGATGACAGAATAGATTCGGTCTCAATAACACTTTCAAACATTAAGTTGACAAAAAACTCGGTAAGTGCCTTCCTGCGTTCATTCTCCTTATTCACCTCGCAAAATAATTCATAATCTTCATCTGGATTAACTTTTTGAATTGTAGCGAATTGTGAAATATAATGACTGAGTTCCTTATCAATACGTTCGCGAAAATAAGGATACTTATCAATAAAACAACAGTACAACTTGGCATACACCTTCGAATAAAAACGATTGGAACTGGCTGTATTGAAAATAGCATCCTGAATAACATTCATTTCATCCGTTCCTTCCAATTTTGACATATCATTCAAAATTGCTTCCAACATGGCATCATAATTTTTATCCGTAATTTTATTCATTGATGTCTTAATACCCTGTACAATCTGTTCATTATCACTGCGTTCTACTTTCTGAGTAGGCTTGAACTGTTTAAGTAATTCCCAATCCTGAGCATTATTTTGCTGTTGGCGCTTCTTCTTGAATACAGGTGTCTTAATATAGTCAGGCGAACCCACCAATTTTGATAAATTCATAATAAGTGCTTTTGTCGAGTCAGATAATGTAAAATCAAATCCACAATCTTTTACCTCCTTAATTTTATCAATAGTATAAGTCATTATTTGCGCTGCCATATTATTTAGTACTTATGATAATAATTATCAAACTATTTTATATCATTTTACTAAATATACTTAAAACCTATACCTTATGATAAGGTATATTAATTATGATTAATTCGTGGGATGAATTGGATATGGATGCTCGGGTGTTGCGTGGTATTTACGCATTTGGATATGAAAATCCTAGCCCCATTCAGCGTCAGGCTATTAAGCCTATGATGGAGGGTAAGGATCTTCTCGGTCAGGCTCAGTCTGGAACAGGAAAGACCGGTACTTTTTCTATTGGAACGCTGAATCGTATTGATGTTGATGAAAATACTATTCAGGCTATTATTTTGTCACCTACGCGTGAATTGTCACAGCAGAGTTATAATGTTATTAAGAGTCTAGGAGAATATGTTGAAGGTCTCCGTGTACAGTTACTTGTTGGCGGAACGTCAGTCTATTCTGACATTGAATTGCTCACTAATAAGCCACCACATATTGTTGTAGGATGTCCAGGTCGTACTTATGATATGATTAAACGTTCGCATCTTGTGACTAAAAATTTGAAGGTTGTCGTTATTGACGAGGCAGATGAGCTCCTCTCCTCTGGATTTAAGGACCAGATTTACTATATTTTCCAGTATCTGCCAACATCGGCACAGATCTGCCTTTTCAGTGCTTCGATGCCAGTCGAGGTTGAACATCTTACAGAAAAGTTTATGACAGACCCTACTAAAATTCTAGTGAAGTCGGAGATGCTTACACTTGAAGGTATCGCTCAGTACCATATTGCCCTTGAAAGTGATGGCGACAAGTTTGATACACTTAAAGATCTTTACGCGTCGCTCTCCGTGTCACAGTGTATTATTTATTGTAATAGTATCAAGCGTGTGGATGATCTATATGATGCGATGATTGGTGATGATTTTGCGGTTTCAAAGCTCCATGGAAGTATGGAGAAGGACGATCGTGCGGAGGCATATGAGAATTTCAAGAGTGGTAAGTCGCGCATTCTTATTTCTTCTAACGTCACCGCACGTGGTATTGATATTCAGCAGGTCAGTACAGTGATTAACTTTGACCTTCCTAAGAGTGTTCATACTTATCTTCACCGTATTGGTCGCAGTGGTCGTTGGGGACGTAAGGGTGTTGGTATCAACTTTGTCACCCGTTTTGACCTGCCTCAGATGAAGACTATTGAGCAGTTTTACAATACAACAATTGACGAACTGCCTGCTTCGTTTGTCCAGACTAATTAATGTAATGACATATGATAGTTAATATTCATTATTATATGTCATTTAAAAATCCAATTACTTATTTATCAGATAGCAGAAAATTAAGTGAGTCATGTGTTAAGGATTTAGAGCTCACTGATATGTACAATAATTTATTAGGCGAAGAATCAAACACACCAGTTCGCGATATGTGGATTAATAATTATACAACAAATACAAAATTTTTGAAAGATACTCAAAAATTTATGGATTTATTTGAGAATGTAGATAGATATGAAACCAAAACATTTGAAGAATTGTGGAAAAAATACACAGATAATAAGGGATTTAGAGAGAAATACGAATTTATTACATTTGAGCGATTTTATGAATTGAATAAATATGAAAGTATTCTCCAAGTCATATCAACTTACACATTGATGTCGCCGGCACTTTCTCTCATTAGTCCATTTTTAATGTTATTAATTCCTTTTTTCATCATCAGAATGAAAGGAAGCAAGATAACATTAGCCAAATATTTAGAAGTATTAAAAACTGTATTTAGTAAACTACCTATTGGTCAAATTTTTCAACTTTCATCCGCTTCATGGGATCAACGTATTTTTATGATATTCTCAATAGTGTTTTATTTCTTTCAGATGTATCAAAATTCACTTACTTGTTATAAAGTTTATCGTAATTCACATGAAATGTATTCTACATTAAATGAATTCTGTAAATTTGGTAGCAATACTATTTCCCAAATGGATACATTTGAAACAATTATATCGAAAAATGAATTGTCCGAATATAAACCATTTGTAGAAACTATGTCTCTCTACCGACAAAACCTTAAAGGAATGTGTAATTCATTTGAAAAAATTAAATCAGGAGCATTCACACAAATGGGATTAAAAATGAAATACTTTTATGAGGTTTATTGCGATGAAGAACTTCATGATACATTACATTATGCTATTCATTTTCATGAGTATTTACGAAATTTGAAAACATTATCTGAAATAAGTCAGCTTAATGTATGTAAGTTTTCTTCTAAAAAATTCTCAATGTGTGAACAATTTTACGCGCCATTACGAGAGAAAATCCCATCACCTGTTTGTAATGATTTAAAGTTGAAAAAATGTATTATTATTTCTGGACCAAACGCATCTGGAAAAACAACACAACTCAAAAGTACATTATTCAATATAATAATTAGTCAACAAATTGGAAAGGGATTTTATAAATCCGCTTACATTATTCCACAGCATCATTTTCATTGTTATATTAATATTCCTGACACAAATGACCGTGATAGTTTATTCCAAGCTGAGGCGAGAAAATGCCGAGATATTTTGACCGCATTGGAGAAATCACCAAAGGAAAATCATTTTTGTATATTCGATGAATTATTTTCAGGGACAAATCCATATGAGGCAGTGGCTAGTGCGACAGCATACCTACAATATTTACACAAAAACCATAAATCTCATGTCAATTATCTTTTAACAACTCATTATATTGATCTTTGTAATAATTTGGATAAAAAATACGTTGTGAATTACAATATGGGTGAAAAATATAAAATACAATCCGGAATATCCAAGATAAAGGGAGGCATTAAGGTATTGGAAGAACAAAATTACCCTGCTGAAATAATCGAAAAAGCTAAAACATTGGTTTCGTAAAATTAGGTATTTAAATATATGACATGAGTTTAATTAGAATGATAGGTTTAGAAGGTAGTGGATTTACAATTGCTATTGGATTAATTTTATTATTGACTGGTGTTGTAATGTTTTACTGTCGCCAAAAGATTAATCATTGCGAACATAAAGTTGAGTCTATGTTCTCGCTCGTTTCAGAAATACACGAAGAATTAGAAAAAATTAAAAAACTACCTGTTAATACTCAGCATTATGGAGGCGGTATTAATGCTGATATACAAACTACGTCGTTTTCGGGACATCCATATGAAGAATTAATTCCAGTTGAGGTCGATAATTCAAATGCCGACATAAATGATAGTAGTGAAAGTGAAAGTGATTCAGAAACAGATGAAGATGAAGAAATAAGTGATTACGATGATGTAAAAGTAGTTGATTTAGGACAAATTGAGGAGTTACCACTTGATGATTACAATAATAATGTCGCAACCATTGTAGCATTAGAAGTTATTGAAAATGAATCTAATATCGAAGAAGTTGAATCAGAGTCAGATGAAAGTACAGATGAAGAAACTGGTGCTAATGTTGACGCTGGTGCTAATGTTGACGCTGATGCTAATGTTGACGCTGATGCTAATGTTGACGCTGATGCTAATGTTGACGCTGATGCTAATGTTGACGCTGATGCTGATGCTAATGTTGACGCTGATGCTAATGTTGACGCGGATGCTAATGTTGACGCTGATGCTAATGTTGACGCTGATGACGAGAATGAGGTTGAATTACAAGGTGAGGAAACAGAGGTTGTAAAACTTATCAATACAAATGTAGAATTGGATTACACAAAGATGCAGGTTTCAGCATTAAAGAAGATGGTCTCTGATCGCAATTTAGCAAGTGGTGTAGCAAAATTACGAAAACAAGAGCTTATTGAAATTTTACAACAAAATTAAATATATATATATACATTAAAATGAGTGCGAATTGGAAATACAGACAGGAATTAACAAAAAATGCTGAAACTATTATTAAGTATAACCAAACCAGTAAATGTGTTGAACAACCTGTATTTGATAGAACAACATTACCATATAACGCACCATTCTTGTATAAATCATGTGGAGATGCTAACAGACCGGTTGGATATGAGAGTAGTGATATGAAAGATCAGTATTTAATCAAAAAGGAAGTTAGATGTCGTATGGTAGCTCCTGAAATACATTATAAGGGTAAATAAATTATTGAATAAAGATAATAAAATTATTATATTTATTCACAATAAATCCAATGAAACTGATAAGTTTTGATGTGGGAATAAAAAATTTAGCATATTGTCTTTTCGAAATAAATGTGAATAAAGATTTTAAAATTATACAATGGGGCGTAGTTGATTTACTTAATCGTCCTGTATATTCTTGCTCTGCTAAGCAAAAGAAAAAACCTTATGCCATCTGTGGAAAATCAGCATCATATAAAGATACCGAACAAAGAAACTATTGTAAACAGCACGCAAAATGTAGTGACTTTTTAATTTTGCCAAAGGATTTGACTGATTCTCTTTTAAAACGTGCTAAGGTGGTCGAACTGAAAAAAATAGCTGAAAAGTACGAAATAAAATTTGAAAATCCAATTTTGAAAAAAACATTAGTAGAGAAACTGGACGAATTTAAGAGAACCAAATGTTTAATACCAATTAAAGAAGAAAAGGTAGACAGTAGTTTAGTAGGAATGAGCATTTCAATGACACATATATTTGATGATTTATTTAAAGATCATAAAATAGATTGTGTTCTTATAGAAAATCAAATTAGTAAAATAGCATCAACCATGAAGACAATCCAAGGAATGATTACCCAATATTTTGTTATGATTAAGGTGGAAGATATTCATTATATCTCTTCATACAATAAATTAAAATTATTTGTTTCTTCAAAAAAAAATTTAACATATAAGGAACGGAAGAGTCTAGGAATTGAATGTACATTAAAAGAATTAGATAAAACACAAACACAAGAATGGATAACCTATTTTAACACTAACAAAAAAAAAGATGATTTGGCCGATAGTTTTTTACAAGGAATGTGGTATATTAATATGAAATTGCGGACTACTTAAAATTAAAAGTTCTAATATGTTCATAATGGAAGTTATTAATTTAGATAGCGTGGATTTATCATTAGATGGTGATAATTCATCAACTATTAAGTTGTCTGATGACAATGGAAAACCATCATCAATGACGGGTATTGAATTGCTTATGAATACAAAGAAAAGTACAACTGAAAAAAAAATGGAGGATTCTATTGATTTAGGAGATTTACAAAATCTGGAAAGGGAGTTAAATGATTTGTCAGGGAATACAGAAGGCAATAGCACGATTAATACGAATATGAGTAATACAAATTCAAACGACGAATCAATTAAATTAAATATTGATGAACCAAGAAAGTCACCATCATCACCAACAGTTAACAAGTTAGGTGAACCGGAAAAAACATGGGATGGATATCAACAATTTAATAATATTCCTCTTGACCCCGATAAGAATGTCAGAAAAGAACCAGAAATGAGTCGCGAACAACTTTTGAAGGAGAAATTTACTTATTTACGAAAATTAGAAGCATTAGAGAAAAAAGGTGTTCGTCTTAGTAAGCAGTACACAATGGAGTCATCGCTTCAAGAAATGATGGGTGAATATGAGACGATTAAAAGTGAGAAAGAGCGCAGTAACAGTGTAAAATTTCAGGGGCGCATGCTTATGGCTGCTGTAACAGGCCTAGAATTTTTGAACAATCGTTTTGACCCGTTCGATTTCAAACTCGATGGATGGTCTGAACAGGTCAATGAGAATGTTGATGATTATGATGAAATTTTCGGTGAATTACACGAAAAATACAGCAGTAAAGCAAAGATGGCTCCAGAGTTGAAGTTGTTATTCCAGCTTTCGGGTAGTGCTATTATGCTCCACATGACTAATACTATGTTTAAATCTTCTATGCCAGGAATGGATGATATTCTCAAACAGAATCCAGAATTGATGCAGCAATTTACCCAGGCTGCCGTGAACCAGATGGGTAACGAGCGTCCAGGATTTGGTAATTTTATGAATGGTATGATGAATCAAGGTGGACCAATGCCTGGACAACCTCAGCCCATGCAGACGCAACCTCCTCCACAGCCAATGAATAGAGGTCCACCACCTGCTCCAATGAAAACGCGAAATTTTTCCAAGAAGGATGATTTTGTCAGACCAGATATTGGATTTGGACGCGGTGGTCCAGAACCAGGAGTCAATATCAAAGATGCTTTTGAAAATCCTTCCAAACCAGAACGTTCGGTACGTCGTCCACGTCCAGAGATGAAGGGTCCAAACTCTGATATTGATCAGCTTTTATCGGGACTCAAAACAAAGAATGTTTCCCTAACCGAATCTAATACTAATTCCCCAACGGTGAGAAAATCATCACCATTGGCTAATTCAAAGCAGATTAAACGTCGCCCTATTTCTGAAAAAAACACTGTTAGTCTAGATATTTAGATAAAAAAACGGCAAAATAATCACCAAATGTTCTAATTAAAAATTTCTCGGCAAAAATAAAAAATAAAACCGTTAATACACCGACACCATAAACAATAATATCTTTTACATATCCATTTTCTAGACGTGATTCATTGTCTAAATAATGGCTTACCTTTTCCATATAATAAGCAATAAAGTTGCCTGGTAATAAATAGGTCATTGGAAGCATAATAAACGCACGTGCCCACCCCTTTGAAATACTTTTGTTTATAAATGTATAATAAGCCACAAAAAATGTTAATCCAATAAGAGCTAAATAATTAATAAATGTTTGAGATAAATATCCATATACAGTTTTTGAATCAGGATTGTATAAGTATTCGAAATAAGATTTATATGCTAATAGTGGTTCTCTCTGAAATCCCAATACAGTAGCAATCATGTCTACATTAGGAATATAACCTTCTAATATACCAAAATATTTATTGGCAAATAAATAGTAGGGAATAGCTATTACGAAAATAATTATAAATATAAATAACCCCACTAACTGTTTTTTTATATTCACCTTCCCATTAATTTCATCCTTAAAAATAGACCTGTCTCTCTCTTCATCTATTTTCTTATTAACATTTTTTTCTAGTTTTGATGTTATCTTTTTAGATATATCTATATTCATATTCATAATAATTAGTATATATTATTGTGTGAAAAAAAGCGATTAATTATAATTAATAATTATAATACAACAATGCTTTCACAAGATAAGGCACCAATATATATATTAACAATTCTTGTATTATTTATTTTAATCTACTGGTTACAGTTTAAAATCCGCAATCCATTTTGGTCACTTCAACCTGTAAATCATCATTATCAGTTTTGGCGAAAATATCAAAAACCAGGTGTAATAAATCCAAATTTCACAATATGGAAATTTATTAATGAATTACATATACAAACAAAGAAATGGCAAGAAATGACTAATGAAGAACAAGTAGAATTTAAAGAACACATATGCTCGCACTTTTTAGATCGAAAGGATATACAATATAAACCATCAAGAGAGAAACATATTGTACCATATTTAGAAAATGACGACAATGCTTTTATAAGTCTATACCGAAAAGATAATATATTATTAGGAACAATAACTAACCGTACATTACGAGTTCATATTCATAAAGAGTCGTTTGCGGTTTCATATATTGATTATTTATGTGTCCATCGTGGAAATAGAAAAAGACGAATCGCCCCAGAACTTATTCAAACTCACGAGTATATTCAAAGAACGAAAGGAATGAAAAAATGCCTAGTTTCTCTCTTCAAAAAGGAAGGCCATCTTACAAATATAGTTCCATTACTGCGATTTAATGTTATAGCTTATAAAATATCCGAGTTGATTTCTAATAATTCTATAAAACAATTACCGGCAGGTGTAAATTGTATTAAAATAAATAAATCAAATATAAATTTACTTTATCATTTTTTGAATGTCATGCGTCGCCAATTTCCATGCTTTATTATAATCCCACCAGAAACCTTGTTAAGAACAATAAATAGTGATAGTATACATATTTATGTCCTAGTTCAAGACAATGAGATCATTAGTGCCTTTTTCTTTCGAGAAACTGGGACTTATTCAAACAGCTCAAAACAAAATCTCGAATGCTTTGCGTCTCTCAATAATAGTTTGGACAAGTCAGTATTTGTTCAAGGATTTTATTCAGCCCTTGAAAAAATAAAGGAACAATTTAAACTGATCTATATCGAAAATACAGGTCATACAACAATTATCTCAACTAGATTATTTGGCAAGCATCCGACTTTCACCTCTTTATGTGCTTACTATCTTTATAATTATAACGCACAACAACTTAAAGACCCATCACAATGTTGCTTCATATTTTAACGTACATATTTTCCTACTTTGGCAAATGAATCCAGAACAAAAATAATAAATACGCCTAAAAAACAATAAAGAACTATTTCTTCTGTTATTCCCTCAACTCGCTCATCTTTTTGATCTTCCAATAAATGAATCATGTAATTTAGTTTTCTCTCTAATTCATTTGTTTTATCCACTGGTTTCTGGCTCGTATTATAAGTATAATTATAATTATTAATTGAATTCATATCTGGAACCAAACCATCCTCTTTATATTCTGCTGCGAATTCACTAGCCATATTCATAAATGGTTTAGCAGGATGCTGTTCATCACGTGTAAGTGCCACTTCTCTCTCTTGGGTTCTCATTACACCACTAGATTCTGGTTTAGGAGGAGGAGAGAAATCAACATTCGCCAATCCAGAATCATCCTCATCTTCTTGAACATTCAATAATAATTCACTTTCTTTATTAACAGGTATTTCTGGTTTAGGTAATTCTTGTTTTATATTGGCTTTCTTTTTAGGCTTTAATTTTTATTTTATCTGTTGTTTCAATAAAACTATATCCTAATGAACTATGAGACATACTTTTTCTTCTTATAAAAAAAGCAGATAATAATTTTATCAAGTGAATGTATAGAATGAATAATTTTGCTGAAATTCTCTTAGCCATAATTCTTGTTTTCATATTGATTGGTGAGCCTCATTTTCTTGAAACCTTTGCTGATTCTGTTTTAGGAAAACTTATTTTCGTATCTTTAATTATTATTACCTCTTTACATAGTGTCCTTGCTGGTATTTTAATGTTTGTCATCTTTATTACCTTACGTAATGACATCAACCTGCGTGAGGGTATGGAAAACAACAACGATAATGATAATGATAATGATAGTGAAACAGCGGTGAAGGGAGATGCTGATATCGATCAAGAAGAAGATGCCGATTCCGACGCCGAAGCCGACGTTAATACCGATAGTGATTCGGATGAAGAAACTGAGAATGATGCTCCTACACCTATGACAGATTCCCCTATTACTCTCGAATCTATTTGTAAAAAACATGGCTACACAAAGGGTAGTGGTAACGAACAGATGGCTGTTGATGAAGCCTTACGTCCAGCCGATTCCAACTCCATTCCAGTTAAAAAACAATAAGTATGTAAAAATTTTTATGCCATACTATATTAAGTAGTATGGCAAAAGAATCAGTTAGCAGAATTACACATTTAGGAAATCATATTCATGGTTATGCAGCACGTATCAATAATGACAAATACTTTTTGGGATTTTTACTTATTATTTTAAATTTAGGTTCAAAATTTATAAATTTACGTTTGAATGATTTTCATGAAAATATTCTTTTAAATACAATTGGTCGCGAACTTCTAATATTCGCAATTGCTTTTGTAGGAACACGAGATATCTATGTCGCACTTGTTTTGAGTAGTTTATTCATTCTTCTTAATGATTACTTGTTAAATCAAGACAGTAGCATTTGTATTATTCCACCAAAGTATCGCATTGAAATGAAAAAAGCAGTGGATACAAATGATGATAATCATGTCGACGAACAAGAAGTAAAACAAGCCATTAGTATTTTAAATCAAGCACGAAAACAAAGACGAGAGAAAATTCAGCGTGAAACATATATGACTTTTATGAATAATTTATAATCTAATTATAGTATAGTTTATAAATTATGGCCAGTAGAGAAAATAGGTATCCATCACCAGAACCAAATATAGACCAAGTAAGACGTTCAAATAGTGGCAACGTATTAGGGCAAAGACGGTCAACACGACAAACGCGTAAAAGTAGAGCCACTTCATCGCCACCACGAGAAGTACAGGGGTCATTAAGAGATTCGCGAACAATAACCCCCGGAGTATATAAAAATATGATAGATCGTATTAACGATCATGCTTTTGTTAGAAATAGTATATTAAATGGATTTAATAAGCCTCGTTCACAAGGAAGGTATTATGGAATTACTGAATTCTCCTATTTCCGCGATGGACTGATAAGTATTAACTACTCTACAAATGTACGCGATTTTGGCAGAGATATTAGAAGACAACAGGGAAATCGTGTTAAACAATTAAGAAAACAAGGTGAAGATTTGGAACCAGTAACCAAATATCAATATTCGGTCTATAATAGTGATGTTAATTTTGATGTTAATTCTCAATTAACCATAGATGAAATCCTTTTGGTTTTACGAGTAGATGATTTGCGAAATATTCTACGCACATTTAATATTATTCCTAGCGTAAATGAGAGAAAATCTATGCTAATTCAACAGATTAAAACAGCTATTGGATCAGCTAATAGAAATAATAGAGAGTCCTATGTTCGTAATTATTATAGAAATAATCAAACCGAACTGCGTATTGGGCGTCAGACTCAACGACAAAATCCAAATGAGACATTACTTGTCTCTAATCACATTCGTTATTCAAAAAAACATTTTGAAGGTATGTCACAGAAACATATTCTTCAAACTTTATTTGATTTGAATGATCATGTTACATTTTTGTATAACAAGGTATTAAAAGAAAAAAGATTACCTGAATCACGAGAAGAACTTATTGAGAGAGCATTTACCGAAATTAGACGTCAAATAATAGAATCACTTATCGCAACACCCCTTCGAAAAACAGCTTCGCAATCACAAGTACAATATATTCAAGCACT
>Ga0206125_10004188_pt1 | contig 13042 bp, 15 predicted proteins | sample Helgoland_Spring_4_FD_148598 | JGI IMG/M metagenome (GOLD analysis project Ga0206125, IMG submission 148598) | Pelagic subsurface seawater microbial communities from Kabeltonne, Helgoland, North Sea - Helgoland_Spring_Bloom_20160331_1 | ecosystem: Environmental > Aquatic > Marine > Epipelagic ... | reverse complement strand
TGAATTACAAAAAAGTAACAACTTAGGTGCTGAAGATGCATTTAAGTCTGCAATGACTGATAGAGTTGCACAATCACTAGAAGCAAAAAGAAAAGAGGTTGCTGGAACTTTTGTAAAGAACCACATACCAGAAGTAGAGGAAAATGAAACAGTTTAATTCATTATATACATCTCTCCCAGAGAAAGATGAACATAAGAAATCAAAACAGTATAAGAAGCTTTCTCCGAAGATGAAAGACGCTGTTGACGATATTTTTAATAAAATGGACTCTAAACCTTCAGATTTCCTAAATACTTTTGAAAAAACTATTAATCAAGTATCTAAAAAATATAAGGTATCCGAAAAGGAACTTATGGGATATTTTGAAAAAGAAATGTTAGCATTTTAAGGAGTTAAATAATGTCATTCGTAACAACAACATTGAGAGATACAGTAGTCAATGCACCTAAAGCTGGTGGATTTGTAACAATCAAAGCAGTTTTTGATAACGATACTGCAACTAATCTTATATTAGATGGAGATGGATTAGATGGATTTGCGAATGGTGCCAAGTTAGATTTAGTAAGAGCATGGTGGGCACTTACTCAAGGTACTGCTGCTGGAAATACTGGAGATTGTATCATAGAATTTAAAGGTGCATCAGCTGATGTAGTCGCATTACACCTTGCTGGAACTGGACACTATGATGGTTCTGCTGGTGCAATCAAAGCTGCTGCAACAAATACAGGCGCAACATCTTCTGACATTAGTGGACAAACAAGAGGAACTTCTGGTTTCGTAATCTTAGAATTTAGAAAAGACGAAGCATATACTTCATAAAGGATAAAATAATGTACACATTAAAATTAATATCAGAACATATTGACCATGATACTAATTATCTAATCGAACAAGATGAAAAGTCTGGTAAGAAAAACTATAAGATAAAAGGTATCTTTATGCAGGCAGATATTAAGAATCGTAATGGTCGTATGTATCCTATGGAGATACTAAATAAAGAAGTAAACAGATATAATAAAGAGTATGTCAATGAGAATCGTGCATTTGGAGAGTTAGGACACCCAGACGGGCCAACAGTTAATCTCGAAAGAGCATCTCATATGATTACTTCTTTACAACCAGACGGAAAGAATTTTATCGGAGAAGCAAAGATACTTTCAACACCTATGGGTGAGATAGTAAAATCTCTGATGGATGATGGTGCAAAATTAGGTGTATCATCTAGAGGCATGGGGAGTTTAGACCAGAAGAATGGTGCTAACGTAGTGAGAAAAGACTTTTACCTTGCAACTGCAGCTGATATAGTTGCAGACCCATCTGCTCCCAACGCATTTGTTGAGGGTATAATGGAAGGTAAAGAGTGGATTTGGAACAATGGTTTGATACAAGAAGCCGAAGTTCAACAGATTAAAGATAATATTGAAGAAAACCACAGAACTAATAATTCTGCAGCGGATAGTTTAGAGTTCGCAAGGTTTCTACAAAAACTATAATTTATAAATAACTTTATTAAAAGAAAAAAAGGAGAATATCCCCATGGCTAATGAATTAGATAAAACCATTGAGGAATTAGAAGCAGAAGTACTTAGTGAACTTGAAGAAGCTAATGGTGCAGATGCTCCTATGAAATCGGCTGGTAAACCAGACAAGATGGACAAAGCTGAAGGCGAAGTCCAAGACACAGGAAAAGCTGTAGTAGAACCAACACAAGGTGAAGCACCAGCGAAAAAAGTAGCTGCAGCTGCAAAACAAGTTACTGGAGATGCTGCACAGAAATCTGCTGGTAAAGCAGACTCTATGGATAAACCAAATGATGCAGAAAAGAAAGCTGCAAAGCCTCTTGCTGCTGGATTTGAAGCAGAAGGCGATGAAGTTATCGCAGAGATGGATCATCCAAAAAAAGAAAACATGACCAAAGACAAAATGATTAATGCCATGAAAGATATGATGATGGGTATGCATAAAGAGAAAAAAGATGTTATCCAAGCAACATATGATAAAATGATGGCTGCATACGGAGAAGGCGCACACGAAGAAACAGAAGAAGAAAAAGCAAAATCTGAAGCTGTTGAAAATCGTTTAAAGTCTATTGACGTTTCTGAGCATCTTGAAGCATTAATAAGTGGTGAGGGTGACCTTTCCGAAGATTTCAAACGTAAAGCTGCAACAGTATTTGAAGCTGCCGTTAAATCAAAAGTTCGTTCTGAAGTAGAAAGAATGGAAGACGAATATAAATCTGAACTGGAAGAAAATATAAACACAACTAAGGAAGAATTAACAGAAAAAGTTGATTCATACATGAATTATGTTGTTGAAGAATGGATGAAAGAGAACGAGTTAGCAATCGAAAGAGGTCTAAAAGGCGAGATTGCAGAAGACTTTATCTCTGGTTTAAAACAATTGTTTGAAGACCACTATGTTGATGTTCCAGATGAAAAATATGATGTGCTAGAAGCACAATCAGAAAAGATTTCAGAACTAGAAGGTAGAATTAATGAGATGATGGAAGAGCAAATCCAGTCTAAGTCAGTTAATTCAAAACTAGTTAAGGAGCAGGTGGTGTCAGAAGTTACTACTGACCTTGCCGAAACAGAAATTGAAAAGTTTAAGTCATTAATTGAAGATGTTGATTTCTCAAGTGAAGAATCATATCGTGAGAAACTAGGAACTCTAAAGGAAAGTTATTTCCCTAAGACCCAAGTTTTGACTGAAACACTAGATGATGTAGAAACTGGTATCGCACAGGACATTGACACTTCCGACTCAATGGCTGCATATATGTCCGCTATTGGTCGAACAGTTAATAGTGCAAAATAACAATTTTATAAATAGTAGAAATTAAAAAGGAGAAACAAATGTTTCAAACAGAACATCTACAAGAAAAGTGGTCGCCAGTCCTTCAACATCCAGATTTACCAGAAATCAAGGATAATTACAGGCGTGCCGTTACTACAATAATCTTAGAGAATCAAGAAAAAGCTCTAAAAGAGGACAGAAACTTCTTAGGTGAAGCTGCTCCAACTAATGCAACTGGTAGTTCAGTTGATAATTGGGATCCAATTTTGATCTCATTAGTTAGACGTTCTATGCCTAATCTTATCGCATACGATATCTGTGGTGTTCAGCCAATGACTGGCCCAACTGGTCTTATCTTTGCAATGAGAGCAAGAGGAATATCACAAGCTGGTGCAGAAGCACTTGCTGACGAACCTTCAATGTTATCAAACCAAGACGCTGGTTCTGATACTGGTGGTGGAGATATTTCTGGTACTAACCCTTCAGTATTAAATGACAGTCCTGCTGGAACTTATACTACTGCAACTGGTATGACACTTGCACAAGGTGAAGCATTAGGTGATACAACAACTAACGCTTTCGCTGAAATGGCATTTAGTATTGAGAAACATACTGTTACTGCTGTAACAAGAGCTCTAAAAGCAGAATATACTATGGAACTTGCTCAAGACTTAAAAGCAATTCATGGTTTAGATGCTGAAACAGAACTTGCAAACATTTTATCTGCTGAAATTCTTGCAGAGATAAACAGAGAAGTTGTAAGAAACATTTATGTTTCTGCTGTAAAAGGTGCAGCTGCAAACACAACTACTTCTGGTATCTTTGACTTAGATACAGACTCAAATGGTAGATGGTCAGTTGAGAAATTCAAAGGACTAATGTTTCAAATCGAGAGAGATGCCAACGCTATCGGTCAACAGACTCGTAGAGGAAAAGGTAACATGATACTATGTTCAGCTGATGTCGCTTCTGCACTTCAGATGGCTGGTGTTCTAGATTACACTCCTGCTCTTAACAACAACTTGAATGTTGATGATACTTCAACAACATTTGCTGGTGTTATGAATGGTAGATATAAAGTATATGTAGACCCATATGCTGCAAACGTATCTGCATCACAATACTACATAGTTGGTTATAAAGGAACTTCTCCATATGACGCTGGTATGTTCTATTGCCCATATGTTCCATTGCAAATGGTTCGTGCAGTAGGAGAGAATACTTTCCAACCAAAAATTGGTTTTAAGACAAGATATGGTATTGCTGCAAACCCATTCCACACAGGAACAGTTGCTGCAAGTACAGATGGTGCTATTTCAATAACATCTGCTACCAACAAGTACTACAGAAAAGTTAAAGTTTCTAACTTAATGTAAACTAAAAAGAACCAACCTAAAATAGAGAGGGGATTTATTCCCCTCTTTTTTTTGTTATAAATAGTACTATGACAACAGCAACTTCTCCATTATCAAGACAACCAACTGTATTGGATTACAGTAGTCCAACTCAATTTAAATTTGGTATCAATCAACTACCAAAGGTTGAGTTCTTTACTACAGCTGCAAATATACCTGGCATAAGTTTAGGTGAGTTAGTTATACCAACACCTTACAAAGATATTCCTTTAATTGGAGATAAAGTTACTTTTGAAAACCTTTCAATATCTTTTATAGTAGATGAGTATCTTGAAAACTATATAACTATTCATAATTGGTTAGTGGGTATTGGTTTTCCAAAAAATAGAACACAGTTTACAAACTTTCGTTCAACAACTGCAAATCAACCAACTGCTGGGGCTGGTGGAAATACTGATATAGGTAAAGTTGGACAACCTACTGCTGATAGGTCTTTCTATTCAGATGCAACTCTTACAATACTTTCTAATAAAAATAATCCTATTGTAGAGATTAGATATTCAGATATGTTTCCAGTATCTTTGAGTGGATTAGACTATAACCAACAGGCAACAGACGTAGAATACTTGACAGCAACGATTGACTTTCGATATAAATTATATGAGATAGTGACTTTATAAGTGAGATAATATGACCCTTGACGAATTGAAACTACAAGTCCAAAAAGACTTGAAAGTAGATGATGAACATCTAGATACCGAATCCTTAAAAAACCAAGAAATCAAAGCAACTTACCTAGACCATAAATCTAGATATGAACTTCTTTTATTTAAAGCGAAAGGAGACTATAAACGATTATATCGTGAGAAGTGGGAATACTATGGTGGTAAAGCTGATGCAAAGATATATGCAACTAAACCTTTTGACCTCAAAGTTCTCAAGACAGACTTGGCTGTTTATATTACTTCAGATGAAGAAATAATAAACGCAGAGAACAAAGTAGGTTATTTAGAAACGATAGTTGATTATATTAAAGGAGTTATCAAGTCAGTTGATAATCGTGGTTGGGATATTAAGAACGCTATTGAGTGGAAAAAATTTGAAGCAGGAGTGACATACTAATGAAATATGATATATACGATAACGTATTAGACAATGATACAGCATCATTAATTGATATGGAAATGAAAAATATGACATGGAAATATGATTATAATTCTAATAAAAAAGGAATTAATAAACATTGGCACACATTTTGTGGAAATGATGTGATAAAAGAACCTTATAGTTTTATTAATCATATATGGGATATTGCTAAAAACAAATATGATTTTGAAAGTAGATATAAAGTAACACGATTTAAAAGAGTATATTGTAATGCACATACTCATGGAATAGAACCACATTTACACCATGACGATGGCGACTTTACAATGATATATTATCCTATACTTGATTGGGAGCCAGAATGGTTGGGTGGAACTGTTATTTGGAATGAACAAAAAACTGAAATAGAAAAATATGTAAACTATATTGGTAATCGTTTATTTGTTTTTGATGCACATTTACCACATCAAGCAATGCCAGTTTCAAGACAATGTTACAGATTGAGAACTTGCATAGTTTTTAAAACAATTAGAAGTGATGCAAATGCTGAACGATTAGATTTTTACAAAACATGAACTATTCAGTAATAAATTTTCCAAATGACTTGATACAAGATATGTTGAGAAGTAAAGAAGACATCTTGACAAAAGGTAATATAAATGATGCAAGTGGGTTGACAAAAAGAAATTCTAGTGTATCATGGATAAAAGATAAAACCATTTGTCAAAGAGTTTTCTCTGTGATAAAGAATAAAACAAAAGACTTTTCAAATTTGTATCTGGATAATATAGAACCCTTACAATATTCTGAATATGATACAAGTCAAGAATATGGTTGGCATCAAGACTTAAATAATAAACCTTATGAAGATGGTAGAATAAGAAAGATATCATTTTCTATATTCTTAAATAGTAACTTTGAGGGTGGTGAGTTTGATTTAGAAGTACACGGCCCAGATGCAAAACCTAGATATATATCAGAGTGGAAACGTAGTAATGAAAACTGTGTAATATTCAATTCAGATATGTGGCACAGAGTAAGACCAGTAAAGTCTGGTGTAAGAAAAAGTATTGTTGGTTGGTTGTTAGGCCCTGTTACTAGATAATGAAAATATCAAAGATAAATGAGGTTTACTTAGAACTAGAAGTAGACGAAGACGTTTCTAGAGAACTGTCTGATTACTTTACTTTTGAAGTACCAGGCGCTAAGTTCATGCCCCAGTTTCGTAATCGTATGTGGGATGGAAAGATAAGACTGTTTTCCCCACATAATGGTAGAATATACGTTGGACTATTACCCTATATAAAAGAGTATTGTTCAAAAAAGTCAATAGAATATATAATGGAAGAAGGAGTAGAAAATGTCAGGAATGTTTTTCGTGAGAGCGTCAGAGAATTTGCCGAGTCACTACGACCCAAGAGCAGAGGCAAACCTATACAATTTCGTGATTATCAGATTGATGCAATTTGGCACGCTATACAGTCAAATCGTTGTCTTCTTTTGTCTCCTACTGCTTCAGGCAAATCACTCATAATCTACACACTTGTTAGGTATTACAACCTAATGAAACTCAAGACACTTATACTTGTACCCACTACATCACTAGTTGAACAGATGTATTCTGATTTTATTGATTATGGGTGGGAGGACAAACACATTCACAGAGTATATGCTGGTATGGACAAAGGTTCTAAAAAACCTGTAGTCATATCAACATGGCAATCTATTTACAAATTACACAGACCTTACTTTGCACAATATGGTTGTATCATAGGAGATGAAGCTCATCTATTCAAGGCAAAATCACTTACAGATATAATGGCGAAGTCAGGAGAGGTAAAATACAGGTTCGGTTTAACTGGTACTTTAGATGGTACTCAAACACATAGACTAGTACTTGAGGGCTTATTCGGTCAAGTTAAGAAGATTATTTCTACGAAGGAACTAATCGACAGGGGAACTCTTGCACAGTTAGATATTGATTGTATTGTATTGAAACATACAGAAGAAGAAGCCAAAAGAGTTAGATACTATACATATGCAGAAGAAATAAACTATCTGGTTTCCCACCCAAAAAGAAATAAGTTTATTGAAAATCTATGTAAAAACATAAAAGGTAACACGCTATTACTTTTTCAGTTAGTTGAAAAACATGGAGTTTTATTGTATAATGAAATAAAAACACTTGACAGAAAAGTATTTTTTGTGTATGGTGGAACAACGACAGAAACGAGAGAAAAAATTCGTGCAATCACAGAGAAAGAAACAAATGCAATTATTGTTGCATCATATGGTACGTTTTCTACTGGTATTAACATTAGGGCTATCAATAATATCGTGTTCGCATCTCCATCAAAAAGTAGAATACGAGTGCTTCAATCTATCGGTAGAGGATTACGACAAAGTGATGATAAGTCCAGAGTTAAGCTCTTTGATGTGTCAGATAACATTACCTATAAATCTAGACCCAACTTTACATATAGACACTTTACACAACGACTAAATATATACAAGGAAGAACAATTTAATTATGATATTAATAGGATAAACTTATGAGTCAATACGTTGTAAAATTATCAAATGGTGAGGACATAGTTTGTTATGTTCACAAGAGTAGAGATACATCTGAATCAAGCAAACTAAAGATAAGCTCTCCACTAAAAATGGAATCTGTTGCCCGAACAACAAAAAAAGGTATTGTTGAATCTTTACAATTATGTAGATGGGTTCAACCATATTCAGACGAAGAATATTTTAATATCGAAAAAAATTCAATAGTTGTAATGACGCCTGCGAGTGTTGGTTTATGTAAATATTATGATTATGTTTTACAGAATATAAAAGAAGTTGTAAAACATACAAAGCCTTCAATAAGAGATTTAAAAGAAATTGAAGAAGAAGAAATGGATTTAGAAGAAAACTTAGTATCTTCTGAAGATTTAGAAGCTATACTAGAAAGATTTAGTAAGAAGAAAACAATACATTAATCTGATGAGTCACAATAGTGATTATACACGATTTTCAGATAAAGTCAAGTGAAAAAGGATTTATTATGGAAAATTTTATATTAACATTTCAAATACCAGATGATATATGTAATCAACTTATAGATTATCACAAAAATAACGAATATGATAAACACGATTCACAATATGGTTGGTCGATAAACACGAAAGAAAGTATAGATTGCACTTGTTATGAAAGAAGCAGTCATCCAGTAATACAAAATTATCTCTCCTATATGTATCAAGGATTAAATACATATCAAAATAAATATGAACACTTTAGACAATTGACAGTAATATCTCAACCATTCAATATTCAATATTATCCACCAAGTGGCGGTTATAAAAAGTGGCATTGTGAAAGAAGTGAACATCAAACGTATCAAAGAAATTTAGTTTTTATGACATATCTTAATGATGTTCCAGATGGTGGTGGAACAGAATTTGCATATTATCCAGACTTTAAAATAAATGCAAAGAAAGGTTATTCACTAATATGGCCTACTGATTTTACACATACACACAGAGGTATTATATCACAACATGAAAAATATATTGCTACTGGTTGGTTTAATCATGCAGATATTTCTGAATTTAGAGCATTTAATAGAAAACCCCCAAACTTAAAATAAATTAAACCTTGACAAAATCATCAAATCATATTATAATAGGTACATAGATTGAAAAGGAATTACTAATGGCAAAAGCAAAAGGCGCCCACTATGTGGACAACAAGAAGTTTCATCAAGCCATGATTGATTGGAAAGAAAAGTGTAAAGATGCAGAAGAAGCTGGAGAAGAAACTCCCCAGATTACAAACTATATCGGCTCATGTTTTCTGAAGATTGCGAATGGACTTTCATATAGACCGAACTTCATTAACTATACATACAGACAAGAAATGATTTCAGATGGTATTGAAAACTGTTTACAATATATTAAAAATTTTAATCCAGAGAAATCCAAGAATCCATTTTCATATTTTACACAAATAATATACTATGCTTTTATTCGTAGAATACAAAAGGAAAAGAAACAAACTCATGTTAAACATAGAATGATTGAGAAACAAGATTATGTTCCTTATATAACAATGGAAGGCGATAGTACAAACTATAATGTTGGTGGATTTGATCCTACTATTATGGTGCCAGATGAGGCTGTATACAAACCAAAGAAAAAAGACACAAAAGATAACCCAAAGGGTCTAGAAAATTTTATGGAAACTGACGATTGAAAATTGCGATAATTACTGACACACACTTTGGTGCCAGAAACGATAACATGAACTTTAACGAATACTTCTTCAAATTTTACGAAGAACAATTCTTCCCATATCTAAAAGAAAATAATATCAAACATTGTATTCATATGGGAGATATTATGGATAGACGTAAATTCTTATCCTATAGAATTGCAAAAGATTTTCGTGAAAGATTTATACAAAGGTTTGCCGAACTAGGAGTTGAACTTTATGTTATGGTTGGTAATCACGATACCTATTTCAAAAATACAAATGATGTAAATGCTGTTACTGAATTACTTGGTGACAGATATTCAAACATCAAAATCTATCCAGAGGCTGCAGAAGTTACATTTGATGATTTAAATGTTTTGTTTCTGCCTTGGATTAATGCATCTAATTATGCATCTACAATGACTGCAATACAAGACTCTAAAGCAGAGATTTGTATGGGTCATTTAGAGATTGCTGGTTTTGAAATGATGAAAGGTATGAAGAACGAACATGGAATTGATAAATCTATTTTTACAAAATTTGACACAGTTTTTAGTGGGCATTTCCATCACAAATCAGATGATGGTCACATCTATTATTTGGGCAGTCCATATGAGTTTTATTGGAATGATTGTGATGATAGAAAAGGATTTCACATACTCGACACAGAGAGTAGGAGCCTGGATAGAATAATCAATCCTAGAACTATTCACAAGAAGATATACTATGATGACACTCAAAACGATTATAAGTCACATGACCTAGAACAATACAGAGATAACTATGTTAAGGTTATTGTGGTAAATAAAAAAGACTTGTATCAGTTTGACCAATTCATTGATAGATTACTTAAAGCAGATTCACACGAAGTAAAAATCATAGAGGACTTTTCTGACTTAGATGCAAATACAGTATCAGATGATATTGTAGAGAACACACAAGATACTTTAACTCTTTTAAATATGTACATAGATGAACTAGATGTTACCCTAGATAAAAGTAGATTAAAGAATACACAACGAGAACTATACACAGAGGCCCAAGATTTAGAAATATGATTAATTTTAAGTATGTGAGATGGAAGAACTTTCTTTCAACTGGAAATCAACCTACAGAAATACAACTAGATAAAAACCCTACTACTCTTATTATTGGTGAGAATGGTGCTGGTAAATCTACTGTATTAGATGCACTTTGTTTTGGTTTGTTTGGTAAACCATTTCGTACTATTAGTAAGAGTCAATTAGTAAACTCTATTAATAATGCTGCAACTATGGTAGAGATTGAGTTCTCTATTGGTACAGTAGAATACAAAGTAATTCGTGGTATTAAACCTAATAAGTTTGAGATTTATCAGAATGGTAAAATGATGAACCTTGAAGCCAATGTTCGTGATTATCAAAAGATACTAGAACAACAAATACTAAAACTAAATTATAGTTCTTTTACACAAGTTGTCATACTTGGTAGTGCATCATGGGCTCCATTCATGCAACTTAAAGCAAGACATAGACGAGAAGTTGTAGAAGAAATACTAGATATAAAAATCTTTTCTACCATGAATCTTATTTTAAAACAGAGGTTAAAAACTGTGCTAGAAGATATTCGTGATATTGAACATCAATATGATTTGGTGGAATCGAAAATTAGTATGCAAGAAACTCATATCAAAGGTATGAAAGAAAACAAAGATAAAATTATTGAACAAAAAGAAAAACAAATTAAAGAAAATAAAATAGAGTTAGAAAAAAGAAAAGTGAAAGAAGACTTATTACAATATGAAAATGATGACTTACTAAAAAATATGGCTGGTGAGAATAAAGTCGTTACTAAAAGAGATAAACTCAAAGATGTTCATTTTAAATTAAAAGACAAACATAGTCGTGAAAGTAAAATGATTACTTTTTATGAAGAAAATGATGAGTGTCCTACTTGTGAACAACTTATTAGTTTTAATTTTAAAGAGAAAAAAATAAAACAAAATCAAACATCAGTAAAACTACTTGACGAGGGTTTACTGAAACTTACAGATGAAATGTCTAAAGTAGATGTTAAGTTAATAGGATTCAAAGCAATTGCAAAACAGATAAGAGATAACGAAGTTTTGATTGCCCAAACTAATACATCTATTTTAGAACTAGAAAAGTTTAATGTAAAACTACAAACTGAAATCAATGGATATAAAACAGATAGTAAAGAAGAAACTGATACTGATAAACTAAAAGATTTAGAAGAAAACTTAGAAAGTATATCTAAACAGAAAACTAAATTAAAAGAAGATAAGATATACTATGAAGCTGCAAGAAGTATGTTGATGGATACTGGAATCAAGACTAAGATTATTAAACAGTATTTACCTATAATGAATAAGTTGATAAACAAGTATCTAACTTCTATGGAATTTTATGTGAACTTCACTCTTGATGAAAACTTTGAGGAAACAATCAAGTCACGATATCGTGATGAGTTTTCTTATGCATCATTTAGTGAGGGAGAGAAAATGCGAATAGACCTTGCATTACTCTTTACATGGAGAGCCATCGCTAAAATGAAAAACTCTACAAATACAAATCTACTTATGTTAGATGAAATATTTGATAGTTCATTAGATGGTACTGGAACTGATGAGTTCCTAAAGATATTGAATACATTGAGTGGAGAAAATGTATTTGTAATAAGTCATAAACAAGATGCTCTTGCTGACAAGTTTAGAGAAACCATCAAGTTTGAGAAGATAAGGAATTTTAGTCATGTTGCTACTTAACGGAGATTGCATTGAAGAAATGCAGAAACTAATTGATGATGGAGTACAAGTGGATTCAGTTGTTACTGACCCACCATATCACTTGACATCTATTGTAAAACGATTTGGTAAAGAAGATTCTGCACCAGCACAGTTTGGAACAGATGGTGCATATGCAAGAGCATCAAAAGGTTTTATGGGTAAAGAGTGGGATGGTGGAGATATTGCATTTAGACCAGAAACTTGGGAACTTGCATTAAAACTATTGAAGCCAGGTGGACATCTACTTGCATTTTCTGCTTCTCGTAATTATCATAGAATGGCAGTTGCAATCGAAGATGCTGGTTTTGAGATTCGTGACCAGATGATGTGGTTATATGGAAGTGGTTTTCCTAAAAGTCAGAATATGGGAAAAGCAATAGATAAGAAACAAGGTAATGATAGAGAAGTTTTAGGTACAAAAATTACTAACGTAGGTATGCAAGGTAACAATTTTAAAAGAGGTTCTAAGTCTGGAGAAGTTGAAGTTACAAAAGGTGACTCTGAATGGGAAGGCTGGGGAACTGCATTGAAACCAGCACACGAACCTATAGTGATGGCAAGAAAACCTTTATCAGAAAGTTCTATTGTAGATAATGTATTGAAACATGGAACTGGTGCAATCAATATTGATGGTTGTAGGATAGAGGGTAATGATGCAAAATATCCAGATACGAATCCAGATTTCAGAGATCAAGGTAAGAAGTCAAAAGAAGCAATTGGTATAGACAAGTTATCTTTTGGTCAAGTGTCTGGTGC
>Ga0206125_10004187_pt1 | contig 13042 bp, 9 predicted proteins | sample Helgoland_Spring_4_FD_148598 | JGI IMG/M metagenome (GOLD analysis project Ga0206125, IMG submission 148598) | Pelagic subsurface seawater microbial communities from Kabeltonne, Helgoland, North Sea - Helgoland_Spring_Bloom_20160331_1 | ecosystem: Environmental > Aquatic > Marine > Epipelagic ... | reverse complement strand
AATGTATTATCTCTTACAAATGTAAATTCTAATGTAGGGTATACTACATATAAAGCAGATGAATCTCCAACACTTAATTCTGTTGTAGGTGGTTTTATTAAAGATGTAGGTCCTAACCAAGGCATCTACACCCCATTAAGTACATTAGCACAATCTGCACTTACTCCTTTAGGAGTACATTTAAATAAACAAGGACTAAACCCATTTAAAGGCACAACTAAAGGATCAGAAGATGGTAATACACCTTTAGGTTTACCTACTTATTTAAATACAATAGCATCTTCTGTACCATCAGAACCTAAAAGTAGATTATTATCTTTAAGAAAAAAGGTAGATAATAAGTCAAATGATAATTTACTATACTCTTATAGTGGAGGCCCAGGTGCAACTTTAGGAGTAGGTAAAACAACAATTAATATGCTGTTAGACCAAAGGACAGGTATTAATAATGATAAAGCACAATTTTGGATTGATGAAGAAAAAGATAAAAACCAATATTTTACTAAACAGTTTATTAAAAATGTTAGTAGTAATGCGGATGTAGGTATTTTTGGAAAAAATGCTTTACTTAGTAGATATCTTAAAAATATAAATGGTAATAGAAATATAGGTGTTACAATTATAAACACCCCAGGAATTGAAACTTACCCTAATAGTGTTTATCTACCTGGAAATATTAAATTAAAATCAGACACATTAAAATTTAGAAGTGGTATAAAGGAAGAAATTCCAATTCAAGTACTTACTCAAAAGCAAACGGAAGCATTTGAACCAACTTCTAAAACAAATTTAATACCGACTCCATATTTTCAAATAGTTGCTCCTTCTGGATCTCAACAAATGCCTAAAGGTTTAGACTTAACCATAAGTTCAAGCATAGTAAATGGTGTTGCTACAACAGGAACAAGTCTTAATAGAATTGAATCAAGAGTAAATTTAGGTGATCCTGGTAGAAGAGGTAATTTACAAAGTTTTACTATTGGAAAATTAGGACTAAATCAAGACATAACAGGACAAAGTGCTAAAAGTAACAGTTCATATAAAAAAGCAGTAGATAAAATTAATGCTTTTCCATTATATAAATCATCAGGGGTCACAGCTAATAATGATAAAAATGATTTAGTAAAATTTAGAATTGGTGTATTCGCAAATGATGGATCAGGACAAAAAACATATGTACACTTTAGGGCATTAATTGATGGACTTAGTGATACATTTACATCTGATTGGGATGCTCAAAAATTTATGGGTAGAGGTGAAAACTTTTATAGATATAGTGGGTTTGATAGAACAGTTTCATTATCTTGGACAGTAGCAGCACAATCAAAACAAGAACTAATACCAATGCATCAAAAATTAAATTATTTAGCATCAGTATGTGCCCCTGATTATTCATCACAAGGATATATGCAGGGTAATTTAATATCTTTAACTGTAGGTGGTTGGTTTCAAGAGCAAGTTGGTATAATGAAAGGTTTATCATTAAGTATTCCTCCGGAAGCACCGTGGGAAATAGGAATTCCAGATTCTAACAATATTTCAGTTATTAACCCTACAAGTCCTAACACAGCAATTAAAACAGATCCAAGTGTAAAAGAATTACCTATGATTATCAATGTATCTGGGTTTGAATTTATACCAATACATGATTTTGTGCCAAGAGTACAACAGAATAACTTTAAGGGTAGTAAATTAACTAAGTTTGGTAAACAACATTATATTAATTTAGCAGCAGCTACAGGTAACAATTATGATGGTCAAGGTGATAACATAAATTATATCCAAAAATAATGGGAAGATATTCAGATACTAACATATTAAGAAAAAGAAAACCTAACCAAACACCAGGTCCTAGATATTATCAAGGAACAAAATATCCTGAAATTCCACTTGATTTTAGTGATATATATGTTTATGCTGAACAGGGTGATAGATACGATCAATTAGCTTTACAATATTATGGTGATCCTTCTTTATGGTGGATTATTTCAATAGCTAATAGTTCATTATCTCAAAATTCATATTACCCACCTTTAGGGGTACAAATTAGAATACCACAAAATATAGGAGCAATTCAAATCTCATTTGAGAACTTAAATAATGGTTAGTTATGTCAAATATAGTAGGAGAAAAATTTGAAGGGTTTGTTAAAGACCAAATCCAAATAAGACAAAAATTATTAGGTAAAGGACTTAATTCTAATAATTTATCTAACCAAGATTTAAATATAATTAACAATAGAAATGCTTGGTTAAAACTAGCATCTAGTGTAGAAATCGGGGGTGATGCAGATTCTAAAAATGATGCAGCAAATATAACTATAGCATCAAATGCAGACTTACAAACATCAGAAGGTACAGACTCTGTATACACATCAGAAGGAGAACAAAGATTAAGAGATATAGGATTAAGCAATACAGGAGAATTTACTGGAGTCCAATTAGCAAAAAAATCAATTTTATTTAATACTTTATCTGAACTAAAAGAAGATAAATATAATTTCAGATCAGGAATAAACCCATTTAAATCTATATGGAATGATTCATCATACGGATTAGGTGGAAATGAGTTTGGAATGGTACCAGCACCAGGTTTAGTATCAGCTAAAATTGATACTAAAAATAGAGGTTCACTTAGAGGTGCTGAAATTGAAATAATCGCATATAATAAATTCCAATTTGAATTAATAGAATTACTCTATTTAAGATTAGGTTTTACTATGATGTTAGAGTGGGGTTGGGATAAATATAAAGCCAATGATAACACTTTCAAAAAAGTAGGTAATACTTTAATTGAAAAAGAATGGTTTAAAGATTCAGCTTTAACTCAACTTGGCATGATGAAATTAATCCAAGAAGAAAGAAGTAGATATGATGGCAACTATGATGGGTTTTTTGGAAAAGTATCTAATTTTTCATGGGATTTTGCCCCTAATGGAACTTACAACATAACTTTAAAACTTATATCAGTTGGAGATGTTATAGAATCATTAAAAGTAAATACTGTAGCACAACAATTAACAACCAGTCTTATTAAAGATGATATTAGAGGTGCTTATGGTGATGATAATATAACCACAGAGGAATGGTATACTACATCTGCCGAAAACTGGCAGAAAACAGATAGTTTTAATATTAATTTAGAGGATTTAGTAGATGAAGCAAATTCATCAATAATTTCTCAAGCGGGAAGTTCAATATTTGGACAAAGATTGTATACTGATCTTTTAAATGTAAGCTTATGGAACCAAAAAACACCAACAGAATATTATAATTTAGCTTATAGTTATGGAAAAGTACAGGTTTATACAGATAGTGATAATAATAAAAAATACTCAAATAATACAAAATATCAGTATTATATGACTGTAGGGAAATTTTTAGAATATGTTGAGGCTATCATAGTACCAGGTTTAAAAATGAGAGGTGAAGCTTTAGATAGTATATTAAAAGTTGATGTTAATGAAGATGAATCAATCTGTGCTGCATATCCTTTACAATGTTCACTAGATCCTAGAGTATGTCTAATTAACCCTGATACAGATTATGATAACATATTTAGTGATTCAATTGAATATACTTACAAAAATACAGTAAAGAGACCATTATATCTAACAGAACAATTAAAACAATTTATTCAAAAGGAAGAAATCTGCGATGTAGGGACAGTTATGTATGGTAGTCTTTTAAATATATATTTAAACTATGAACTTATAGGCTCACATCTTAAAAAAAGCTCAGATAAAAAAGGTAACTTAAACTTATTTAAATTTTTAGAAGGGATTTTTGATGATGTAAATGTAGCATTAGGGGGACAAAATAATTTAACTGTAACCTTAAAGGATGATGTTTATATTACTATAACAGAACAAAATCCAATCCCAGGAATTGAGCACACAAAATTCAAAAAATTAGTAGCAACAAAAGATGACCCAGTAGATTTTAATTTATATGGATTCAACTCATCAGCAGGAAGTTTTGTTACTGATTTTGGGTTTGAGACTAAAATCACACCAGATTTAGCTTCTATGATTAGTATTGGAGCTGCGGCTGGTAATAGTAACATAAAAAATTATGATGCAACCGCATTTTCAAAATGGAATAATGGTTTAAAAGATAGATATTCACAGGAATATATAGATCCTTCTTTTACGTTAGCGTCAATTAATACATTTTCCAACGCAACAGCTTATAAATTTATAACAACTGAGGAAGTTAAAGTTTTATATAATGCTTTTGATAATTCTTATCAAGCTAAAAATGCTGATAAAATACTCGTATTAGAGGATGGTGAAATAACACAACAGCAAGCAGATGTTGAAGATATTTCTCTTCCATCAACGGCTGCTGGGCTTACAGCTAATGGAAGAAGAAGAGTAACATCATCTCCAGTAGTAAACCAACCCACTCCTTATAATATGTTGTGGGCTGAATATTTAGATTGGGTTAGTGGTATTAAAAAGGCACAATTTGCTAAGACTGCAGATACATATCAAACACGAGAAGAAGCAAAAGAAAAAGCACAAGGTAATTATCTCTTTTGGTTAGTAATGCAATGGGGAGGAGTATACTACCAAAATGGGACTAGATTATTTGGTAGTTCTTTTTATGAAAAGTATGTTAATATGATTGACAGTAATATTTCTCAAGGTAAAGCTGCTTGGAAAAGTTTTATTAATGATTTCCACCAACAAGTTTTTCAAACAACAGGCCAACCTTCAAATACTATAGGATTTATACCTATAGATATGTCATTAAAATGTGATGGGATATCTGGAATAAAAATATATAATGGTTTAAATGTAAATCAAGAATATCTCCCTCCAGCATACCCAACTGCCTTAAATTTTATAATAAAATCTTTAGATCATGATATTAGCGATAATAGTTGGAGTACAAGTTTAGGAACAATGTCCGTACCTCATATAGAACCTACAGGTAGTTACAAAGCAATTTTGGATTTAAATGGTTTTATAGGAGATATAGCATCAGGTGGAGGTGGTTCTAGCTCTGATGAATGGACAGGAGCAACACCAAATGGTGATCTTCTTAAAAGAAGAACTAGCCACATTTTTGATTTCCAAATTAAAGGAAATGAACACAAAAATGGTGGTGATATAACAAAATTAACAGCAGATGCAACAATTGCCTTATTCCAAGAATTAGAAGACGTTACTGAAGATTTTGATGGTGAAAATAATTGGCAGTTTAGAATAACAGCTGGGAATGATCAGTGGCATCATAACAACTCACCTAATTCAAACCATACAAGAGGTTGGAAAATTGATTTTACATATGAAGCTATAGACAAAGAAGACTACCCGAACACAAATGAGAATACACAATATATATATGAAGTATTACTATTATTAGGTGAATTTAAAAAACCAACCAAATCACTATGGGAAAAATATGGATTCAATTTTGCAAGAAAAGGGCGATATGCAGGTTACCCTTTAGTCGATCGATCAGCATATGATTTTAATCAAAAATACCCATTTAAAGTAAAAGACGAATATAATAATCCTGCTAGTGTAGCAAATGGACCCCACTTTGATATTGAATTTATAAATCAAACAGAACAATGGGACAAAAATCAAGAAAAAATAATACAAAGAATTGATGCACCAGTATCTTCTCAAAATACTGATTTATTTGCTAATGCTGCAGGATTCCAAATGACAATGGAAGAGTAAAATAATGAAATTAATCCAAGGAATATAATATGTATTTACCAAAATCACAAATAGTAACTAATTTAACCACTAACGGAACAGAGTTTTCATTAGGGGGCTTACCTTACTCAGGGAGTTACTTTAAAACATCAGCAGGGAAATATTATAGTGGTAAAACTCCAAGTGATCCAAATTCTCTTCCATTAACATCAAATTCCATTGGTGGCGCAAACCCTCAAGAAGGACAAAATAAAAACCCAATTCAAGTTTATACATCTCCTACAGGTTCACTTTATCCTGAATCATATAATGAATTTAATCCTGGATATCAAAGAGCACTAGGTGATGATTTTATTTATAAAGCACCTTTGCCCCCAACCCCAAGTATTACCTTCCCAACAGAAAAACAATATGAGGTAGGAGAGTTTCAAAGATTTTTTTTAAAGAAAAATAATGAATTAAAATATATAGAAGTTAATAAATCAACATTTAATAACTATGCTAATAGAAATTCTAGTGTTCAATATGAATTATATTCTTCAATTAGAATTAATTGGGAGTTAACAGGTAATTTCACTAATGTATATAAAGTAAACAAAAATACTGTTAGGTTAATAGAATCTCAAAATAACTTATATGGTTTTTATGATTCATTTAAAACCCAATTTGCTAAATATTACAAATTTGATAAAGGTGAAGGGTTATTTACTGATGGGAGTGAATTTATAAATAGAAGAACAAGAAAAGTATATAGAGGCTTTTATCATGTACACCCAACAAAAGGACCAATGGTAGGAAAAAATCATATCCCTGGGGCTCATGATTATTTAGATATATTAGAAGATGAAAACGTAGGCTCTTCAATAAGACCAAGTATTTCTCCAAAAATGGGTGGAGGTTACTAATCTTAGTCGTATATTAGAGGGTAAAAAGGTTATAAATGTATTGGTTAGTAGAAGAAGATAAGCAATTAGAGGTTTTATTAAATAGTGGTTATAAACAAGCATTCATTGAGGTTATTCCTTATAGTAATAATGTTCACCCCGTAGAAAATCTCGTAAGTTTAGTGTATATTAGACCGATTAACGCAAGTAAAGGTTATATGTTATGTATTGCACATAGCGAAACCTTAAATGTGTTAAAAACGCGTGTAGACGAATTAATAAATAAGTTTGATATTTTGTTTTGCCGTGATAAAAAGGAAGTATTACATTATTATCCAAGCAAAGCTCTTTATGACATAAATGTGCCACCTACTACGTATATACGACCATTAACAAAAGCACATGAGGTAATGTATTATAAACATAAGGATGAAAAAGATATAAATACTTTCATTCCAGTTGTTAAGCATTATGAGATGTGTGAGCAGATTTACAATGATTTAAAAATTAATATAAATAAAAACAAAACAGATTATGATGAGTTCTTTAACCATAGAGTATCCGTGGTATTCAACGCTATCGAGAGAAATGGAATACAAATACACAATGACACCTTCGAAGAATACTTCCATCCCGTTGATGGTAGACAAGTATACACTCAGTTCAACTTAAAAACAACAACAACTAGACCGTCAAATAAATTTAAAGGAGTAAACTATGCAGCACTTAATAAAGAAAACGGATGTAGAAAAAGTTTTATACCATCTAATGATTGTCTTTACGAAATTGACATTAGCGCTTATCATCCTAGCTTGTCTTGTCGTCTCGTTGATTATAATTTTCCCACTAGTGATATTCACTCTCATTTACAGAAACTTTACGGAGTAAGTTATAAAGAATCAAAAGAGTTAACATTTAAACAACTATACGGAGGAGTATTTAAACAATACAAACATCTCGAATTTTTTAGTAAAATTGATATATACGTAAAAGAACTCTGGAATACATTTGAAAGCGACGGTGAGATAACGTGCCCTATTTCAAACTTTGTATACAAAAAGGATACACTGGAAAACATGAACCCACAAAAACTATTTAATTATTTGTTACAAAACTTGGAAACGTCAATGAACGTTCGTATACTGTGGGATATATTACGAGTGTTAAGAGGTAATAAAACAAAACTGGTATTATACACATATGATTCGTTTTTATTTGATTGGGATGAAAAAGAAGAACAAGTAATGGTACAAATAAAAGATATATTTAAAAAATATAAATTTAACATTAAAATTAAACAAGGAAATGATTACGACTTTAGATAGACCTGTGAATACGTATAATGTGAACTATGATGTAATAACATCATTAAATAACATTGGCGATTTGAATAATAAGCTGTTTTGCACTTTTACTGATATAGATAACTTAGATAATTTGCTTGAAGAAATTCAATCAAAATATACAATCATTTACAACAAACTTTTTGTCTTAGAAATTGTAGGTAAAGATGAATTTGTTATCACTTATAATGTCGACCAAGGCAATGTTCATACCATCCCAGATAATACTATCTTAGTCCATAGAAAAAAGGAATCTAATACCTTATACACAATTAATGCTTTAAATGAATTAATTAAAAAGCTTAATGGTGGTGTTGTTGATACTAAATATCAAGTCAACTGGCAGCAGTATAGAAATTGTGTTTTACTTACCCAACACAATGAACTTAATCAATTAAATACAAAAATCCACAAAATAATTGAAGTATAGTTTGGATGCCCAAATTATAGTTCGTATATTGAGGTTACATAAAAACAGTTATAAACAAAAATTAGTTACAAATTATGGATTTATCAATGCTTAAACAGAAGTTGGACACTCTCCAACAAAAAACACCTGCTGGAGGACAAAAAAGAGATTATTCTCTTACATTTTGGAGACCAACTGTAGGAAAACAACAAATTAGAATTGTGCCTAGTGCTATTAATTCTAATAACCCATTTACAGAATTAAAATTCTATTATGGTATTACAAACAAGGTGATGTTATCACCTGAAACTTGGGGTGAAAAAGACCCAATTGCTTTATTCGCTAATAAACTTAGAGAAGAATATAGCAAAGAAAATTATCTACTTGCTAAAAAGTTAGATGCTAAAACAAGAATCTTTGCACCTGTTATTGTTAGAGGTGAAGAAGATAAAGGTGTTAGATTATGGCAATTTGGAAAGTTAATTTATGAAGAATTACTTTCATTAGCCGTAGATGATGAAATTGGAGATTACACTGACATAGTTTCAGGTAGAGATCTTACAATAGAAACCGTAGGACCAGAATCTACAGGTACTCAGTATAATAAATCATCAGTTAGAGTTCGATTAAAAGAAACTCAATTAAGTGAAGATGCTGCGTTAGTAGAAAAATGGACTTCAGATCAACCAGATCCAACTAAAGAATTCAAACAATTCTCTTTTGATGAGATGAAATCAGCATTAGAAAAATGGTTAGAACCAGAATCTAATGATGATGAAGGTGAAACAGCACTTCCAGTTGCTGCTTCAACTCAAAAATCAAATTTTAGCTTAGATACTTCTAATACAAAGAAGAATAAAGCTGATGATTTTGATTCCCTGTTTGATAGTAAAGAAGGTAAAACTGATGATCTACCCTTCTAAATATGGCAAGAAAAATATCAAAGTCTCTCTCGGCAGCAGTGTCTGCCGAGATTAAGACAAAATTTGATCTTAATAAATTTAAAGCTACTAAGGGTTTAGATAAAAACGTCAAATTTAAGGAACAAAAATGGATACCACTATCCCCTGCTTTTCAAGCAATAGCAGGAGTGCCTGGTATACCAATGGGACATATTTCCTTACTTAGAGGACATTCTGATACAGGTAAAACTACAGCACTATTAGAAGCAGCGGTTTCATCACAAAATATGGGACAACTTCCTGTATTTATTATTACTGAGATGAAATGGAATTGGGAACATGCAGCTCAAATGGGTTTAAAAGTTAAACTTATTAAGGATGATGAAGGTAATGTTATTGATTATGAAGGAAACTTTATTTATGTTGATAGAGAAACTTTACATACTATTGAAGACGTAGCAGCATTTATAATGGATTTACAGAATGAACAGAAAAAAGGTAATTTACCTTATGATCTAACATTTTTCTGGGATTCTATTGGTTCTATTCCTTGTGCAATGTCAGTTGAAAAACTGAAAAACAACAATGAATGGAATGCAGGTGCAATGTCAACTCAATTTGGTAATACAGTTAATCAGAGTATTGTAATGTCTCGTAAAGAATCATCACCATATACTAATACGTTAATTGCAGTTAATAAAGTTTGGACAGCAAAAGCTGAATCCCCTATGGGTCAACCAAAAATGATGAACAAAGGTGGAATGGCAATGTGGTATGATGCTACATTTGTAGTTACATTTGGAAATATATCAAATGCTGGAACATCTAAAATTAAAGCAATTAAAGGTGGTATGCAGGTAGAATGGGGTAAAAGAACAAACTTACAAATTGATAAAAACCACGTTAATGGTATGCAATCAAGAGGTAAAATTGTTATGACAAACCATGGTTTTATTACTGATACAGACAAAGATAAAAATGCTTATAAAAAAGAGCATGCTGATGAATGGTCTAAAATTTTAGGAGGAGGACAATTTGAAATTGTAGAAGACCAAGAAGATGTTACACCAGTCCTGTTTGACGAGAAGGACATTTAAAAATAAAACATGAAGCATAAAGAATTATTTAAGTTGTTGGACGAAGTCCAGGAACAAGGGGAAGAAACTACTCCAAATAGGCATGATAAAGTATTAATTTTAGATGGTTTAAATCTATTTTTTAGAAACTTTGCAATGATGAATATGGTAAATCCTGATGGGGTTCATATTGGAGGATTAGGTGGTTTTTTCCGTTCTTTAGGTGCCATGATTAGACAAACAAACCCTACATCTGTTTATGTAGTATTCGATGGGGCAGGTTCAACAACAAATCGTAAGAACCTGCTCTCCGAATACAAAGGAACAAGAAATTTACAACGAATTACTAATTGGGAAGCATTTGATAATATTGAGGAAGAACATGACTCAAAAATTGACCAGATAGTGCGTATAATTCAATATTTAAAATTATTACCTGTTAAAACTACTATACTCGATAAAGTAGAAGCAGATGATATTATAGCTGTATTAGCTGAAAAATTAGTAGAAAAACATAATTCAACTTGTTTTATAGTATCTAGTGATAAGGACTTTTTACAATTGGTAACTGACAAAATTATTGTTTATAGACCAATGGAAAAAGAATATTATACCCCCAAAGTTATAGAAGAAAAAATTGGTTTATTACCTTCAAATTTTATTTTACATAAAACATTATTAGGGGATAATTCGGATAACATTCAAGGGATTAAGGGGTTAGGTGCTAAAGGTATATTTAAAAAATTCCCTGAGTTAAAGACAAAACATTTAACATTAGATGACATTTTTGATATATCTGCTAGGAAATTCAAAGAACACGTTGTATATTCACGCATAATTCAGGATAAAGCTCGAATTGAAACTAATTATAAAGTTATGGATTTGAGTGTTCCAATGATTGATGATAAAGGAATAGAACATATTGACCATCTAATATCAGAAGATTTACCTGAATTTAATCCTGAAATGTTTGTTTCATTTTATAATGAAGATAAATTAGGGGGAATGATTAGAAACTTAGAGACATGGTTAAAGGATATATTTTTACATTTTAAAGGTTATAAAAATTGACATTACATACATTAAATAATTACGGAGCAGATTTTCAAATTAAAGCTATATCATCTTTATTAACTCATAAAGAGTTTTTAACAAATATACATGATATAATTAATGAAGATTTTTTTGAAAATAGCGCACATAGGTGGTGTATAAAAGAAATTTTAAGGTATTACGATAAATACCATACTACCCCCTCATTAGAAGTATTAAAAGTAGAACTTCAAAAAGTTGATAATGATGTTTTACAACTATCGATAAAAGAACAATTAAAATTAGCATATGTTAGTTCTGATGAAGATTTAAAATATGTTCAAGAAGAATTTACTAATTTTTGTAGAAACCAACAATTGAAGAAGGCCTTAATGTCGTCTGTAGATTTATTAAAAGCAGGCGACTTTGATGGTATTAGACATATTGTTGATGGAGCATTAAGAGCAGGTCAAGATAAAAATGTAGGACATGAATATATTAAAGACATTGAAGAACGTTATAGAGAAAATTCAAGAACAGTTATTTCAACTCCTTGGGATAGAATCAACAATATTTTACAAGGCGGATTGGGAAATGGAGATTTTGGTCTCATATTTGGTAGCCCAGGAGGTGGTAAATCTTGGTCTTTAGTTGCATTAGGAGGATATGCTGTTAGATTAGGGTATAATGTTTTACACTATACTTTAGAGTTAGGTGAAGCTTATGTTGGGAAAAGATATGATGCTTTTTTTACAAACATACCAGTTAATGAAACTGAAAAACTTAGAGGAAAAGCAGAAGAAGTCATTCCTCAGCTACCAGGACAGTTAATAATTAAAGAATTCCCCACAGGTCGTGCGACTATGTCAACAATTGAATCGCATATTAAGAAAGTAGAAGGAATGGGTGTGAAGGCAGATTTAGTAATTATTGACTATGTTGATTTACTTTCATCAGGTCGTAAAAATAGGGAGCGTAAGGACGAAATTGATGATATTTATACTAGCACAAAAGGTCTTGCTAGGGAATTAGACATACCTATTTGGTCAGTTTCCCAAGTAAATAGGGCTGGTGCAAATGATGAGATAATCGAAGGAGATAAAGCAGCTGGTTCATATGATAAGCTGATGATTTCTGATTTTGCGATGTCTTTATCAAGAAAAAAAGAAGATAAAGTTAATAACACAGGTAGATTTCATATTATGAAAAATAGATATGGTATAGATGGTCTTACGTTTGCTGTTAAAGCCGACACTTCTACAGGCCACTTTGAGGTACATAACTATAATACCGACTTAAGTGAAGACGAACATTTATCTACCCCAGTTAAATCAAATAAGTTTGATACTGATGTTGATAGGTTTGACAGAGCAAAACTAAAAAAGGCTTACGACCCAGGTTTTTTTGAATTAAGTAAATAAACAACTAAAACAATTTTAAAATGGCAAAAACATCATTATTACAGGAGCGTATCGTTTATAAACCCTTTGAATATCAAGAGGCATCGGATTATTGGTTAAAGCAACAACAAGCACATTGGTTACATACAGAAGTCCCAATGATGAGTGATGTTAATGATTGGAAACAAAATCTAACAGAATCAGAAAAAAATATTATTGGTACTATACTAAAAGGATTTGCTCAAACAGAAACTGTAGTAAATGATTATTGGTCAACTTTAGTTACAAAATGGTTTAGAAAACCTGAAGTAATTAAAATGGC